>Ga0224558_1001048_pt1 | contig 30549 bp, 35 predicted proteins | sample 714S32024metaG_FD_180682 | JGI IMG/M metagenome (GOLD analysis project Ga0224558, IMG submission 180682) | Peat soil microbial communities from Stordalen Mire, Sweden - 717 S3 20-24 | ecosystem: Environmental > Terrestrial > Soil > Wetlands > Peat | place: Sweden: Norrbotten County, Stordalen... | reverse complement strand
GATCACCAGCGCCGCCGACATGGTTCCCCCCGGCCGATACACCACCTTGCCAAAACACCGTCGGCCCCTTGTTAGCTTAGCCGATTCCTGCTGGTCGCTCTCGGGAGCCCTCTCCGGCGGCTTCGGGTACAACCCGGGGCATCTGCGTAGCACAGCCAGCGATCCGTCGCTGAGCGGTCGCGATCGGCCAAAAGCCGTACTTCGATAAAAGGAAATTTCATGAGGGCATTCCGCCCGGAAACGGGTGCTTCGTCGTATAAGATGCCCAGCTCTGACGCCACTTGACCAACTAGATGCGCTTTTGACTTAAGCGCCGTAATGACAGCTTGTTTGTACACGGAAGTTGTCATCGCAAAATTCTCCTAGGACATCCAGGGAACCGATCCTCGCTGAGCCCAATTGCGGAACACTGCGGCGATTGTCGGCCCGCTAGCCGAATTTGGCCTTCATCCGTTCGGATAACTTCGACAGCTGTATTACCACGCGTTCGTGTGTGCCCACTCCAATCTCCTCGTTCCCGTCGGTCGCACGAATCGAAAACTCGATGCGACGCCCATCGACGTTGGTCACTTTCGCTTCGCCGGTGACGCGTCGACCAGCCGGCGTCGCCGCCAGATGGCGTACGTCGACGCGCGTGCCGAGCGCGCTTTCGCCGGCGTCGAGATAAGGCTTGATCGCGTTGAGCGCCGCGTTCTCCATGACCATGATCATGACCGGCGTCGCCAGGACCGGAGGCAATGTCACATCCTTGAAACGGCTGGCGAGATGGTCGGGCATGACGACAAGACTGAACGAACCCGTGGCCCCGACCGGTATCGATTGCATGGCCTTTCCTTGTAGTTGAATGGCGCAGATGCGCTTAGTGCTTGCGGGTAGGAATTATAAACCTTATGCCGACTTCCGTTCGATCCGCCAGCCGACCTGCAAGGAATACGACCGCGGGATCGTCCGAGCTCGACCCGTTGCGGTCAGTCGCGAGTGGCTGCTATGGAGTACAGCGACTGCTGACATCGGCCCCCCCGTTGCCGCCTCACTTCTGCAATCGTAGCCACGTTCCAGCATCGCTGAATACTCACCCTTGTAGGCAATATTTACGTTATAAAGTAATGAGCCTGAATGATTTCGCGCTCTCATTCCCTCAGCGGCTCGGCGCCGACCCCGCTGCTTCCTTCGTCTGCGGACTGCACTTGAAATTCACTCCCTCTAGCAGCCCGACGATTTCGAGGGCCTTGCGGACGCAAAATTTATAGTCATGCCCGGAGCTCCATAACGAGCGGGTTTTACCGTCCCGGGTGTAGTCGACGCGACAGCGCTGCGGACCACCGGGAGGTCGGTAAATGCCGATCCGGCGGTCCGAGGTTCCCGGAAGGTGACAGATGAATTGCTCCTGAGCGAGGGCAGGGGGTCCGATAGAGGCCGGCTGCGCCCGCGCGCTACACGTCCACAATGCCGAGATCGCCATAGCAGCCAATAGCGCGCACGGACTTAGAGGCGCTTGCATAAGCAATTAGCAATCAAAGATGCGACCTCACAAGATATTCATACGCTTTGGCACCGGCCTGGTAGTTCTCTTTTTTGCTCTATGCGTGATCTCGTTCTGGGCAGCTCTCGTACTATGGTCGCGGACCATCGTCGTATCGACTAGCCACGACATTTCCGATCGCTGTATAAGGCAAGCTGTAAGTCAGCTACCAGGAATGGCGATCTATGACAGCGGCTTAAAGATTCCGACCCCATTCTCGTACATACTGCATTAGAGCGATACCGGATTGGTACGATGGTCAAGCATCCCGCCGCGAGGACTGTCACGATATTTGCATACGGTCCTGGAATTCTCAATCTAAAGCCTTGGCGTACTTACGGGACGGCTCTTTCCAGTTTAAATAGCTTATCGGATCAGATCGTTCGACAATGCGGTCCGTAACTGAGGATCCGGCCTTGATCGACGTGGTGGCGATCTGTAACTTGAGTAGGGCTTACATTCCACTACTTCAGGTCAGCCTTCGCGCCCCGCGAGCGTCCGCTTCTTGACGCTCATTTAAACCTCGTGGTTGCCTGGTATTGGGCCGACTGTACTCGTTCGCCGATGAACGGCCGGCATTGACGGTCCAATGAGCAAAGACGACCCTCTGGTGCCGGTCGCCACCGGCAGCTATCGGGCCGCTCCAGCAGTTGCATCGGAACTTTTCAAGTAACCCAGTACCTTAATTTCCGAGATGAAGCGCGGCAAGCATCTTGCGGTGTGTGCGACGCAGAAACGCGACATCAAAGTAAAGTGAGCTAGCGAACAGACAACGCGACGCAACATTTGGCACGCTCCGGCCGATTATGCAGGATCTTTTGCAACAGATTGACCCTGATTACTATCGCTCCGCGCGATTACTCATGGTGCGCGCCGAGCTCGAGCAATTACGCCAAGGGCGCTCGGCATTCGTTGACGTTGAGAGACGGTCGCGCTCGCCAGATAGCTGTAGTCAGTTGCTCGTGCGCGCTGCAATCGTTCAATCCCTTTTCGCCAGAAGTGAATATCAGCGGCTGAGAGTTCGCAGTCACTGGATCAGCACAGCACCTGAGTGTCCAGCGCGCCTGACGGTGGAACAAACTGGCGCGGCGGATAGGGAAGCAGCCGATCTGCGAAAACTTTCATTACTGATTTGGCGGGGCGGCTCGCCAATCGCGTGCAACTGACCACCGATGGTCTCAAGGCATATTTGGAGGCGGTAGAAGGCTCCTTCGGTGCGGCTATCGACTACGCCATGCTGGTGAAACTCTATGGCGAATCTAAGGGTTCGTCGCCTGAGCGTCGTTACAGCTCGGGCGAGTGCTGCGAAACGATCAAGGGCACCGTATAACCGGCAAGCCAGATGACCAGCACGTCTCTACGAGCTTCGTAGAGCGCCAGAACCTTACCATGCGGATGAGCATGCGCCGGTTTACGCGCCTCACGAATGCATTTTCAAAGAAGGTCGAGAATCACGCCCATGCGGTCGCGCTGCACTTTATGTACTACAATTTCGGGCGCATCCATAAAACGCTCCGAGTGACGCCTGCGATGGAAGTTGGCGTATCGGACCACGTTTGGTCGCTAGAGGAAATTGCTCGACTGTCTGAATTAAAGGAAACAATCGCCGATGGCTAACGGATTTTTTGGTCCTATGCGCGCCGACAAACAGAACGCCCCCGAGGTATGGAACCCGTTTATTCGCCTCACGCTGACCGATACTGGCGGCATCATTCTCGCAAATGACGTGCTCGCTCTGATCGATACGGGTTCTGATGTTTGTTACATCGATAACGAGCTAGCGAAAAAGAGTGGCCTTCTTCCGAAAGGGAGCACAATGACTTCTACCGGAACGGGATCGAAAGAGAATCCAGTTTACGGATGTGTATTTTTGATAAAAGATCGACCGACAAATGCGATACTCAGAATGGCGACACCGGGTATGGATTTGTCGTCTAACGGGATGAATCATCGGATTTTGCTTGGGATGGAAGCATTACGGAATTTCGATCTCCGCATTTCTCAGTCGCAACAACTTGTTGAGTTGAACTGGGCGAAGTCGCCAACATGAAAAATTTATTAGGGATGAAGCCATCTTGTAGAGCCGCGTTCCCAACCGCAACATGAACCCCACCAGTTTTGCAGGCTGCTAAAGGCAACACTGAAAGGGATATCATTATTCCCAGCACCTGCCGTCTATCCATTGCCCCACCCTGATTTCCCCGCGCTTTTGAACTCATTTTGGCCCCCGAACCGCTGTATTTCAAACTGAGACACTACCCGATCTGTTTCTCTCTTGACTACGGCGTAAAACTCACAACTCAGCGCCCGCCGTCGAGCGCCCCAGCGATTAAGGATCGATGAAAGAATCAAGGATGCGTCGCTTTTAGTTTCTCGATGATTTCTTGCACTTCGCGATGCACTTGCGGCGGAAATTCGGTTGGTCTCCAATCACTGCCGAGATATCTCAACTGCGCTTGCGGGTCGCGATACCACTGATCCGCCACGGCGAGGACAAAGCCCTCATCGTCGTATAGCTCCAGCATGAGGCGAAGTAAAATCACGGCTTCGCCAATCGGCACTTTGCCCGCGTGTACGAGCTCGGCCATCGAGGGGTACCACGCAAGCAGCTCCGCATATCGGGCCGCTTGCCAACACACTTCGCGCGCGAGCCACTGCGTGCTCCGGGGAGACCTACCCCGCAGTCGCGGCAGACCGCCGCGGAATCGTATGAGGTCCAAGAGTCGCCGCCTTTGAGCCGCAGACAAATGCATGGTGCGCGTCGGCTCGGACATGGCGGACTCCTTCGGCGAGGTCCCCATTATCAATCATAATCGGGTCCAGCTCATCGTTCGATTTACATAAGATACCAACACCAAGGAGCACCTGCCGATCGCCGCTCCTGGAGCTTATGCGGCGGTCGATTTTCGGCCGCCTCGACGGCGCGCGATCCCTGCTCATGCAAGCTGCAATTATCACCGTTTCGGTCTGCGCAATAACCGTGTGGCCGTCATTGACCCTGAGCGGCCTGTGGCGAATGACCGCTATAGCGTTGTCAATCAATCTGCCATCGGCGCTGCATTGCGAGGCTCGCCTTGATGCAGCACGCTAGAAGCTCAAGCTGGCCGCTCCCGCCTTGAGTCGCTCGTGCATCGCGCTGGCGCCCTGAATGGTTACGCCGTCGATGAAGTCCAGCTGCGTGTAGCCGCGAGCCTTGGCACATGGCGGACAAGCCCAGATCGTGCCGCCGCGAGCGATGAAGTCCTCCATCAGGGCCTTTAGCGGATCAAGCGGTGGCACGTGGGTGACGTCAACCGCCTTGCGCCGCACCAGGTCGACGGCGGAACTAACCAGGAAGGCGTAGACTTTCATTCCCGATGTAATCCCGCCGCAGGCGATTGTGAATGCCACTGACGACAGCTCGTGGTCAGTCCCTCGGGTCAATAAGACGACTAATTCGCGGGTGCCTTGGGGGTTCTGCTCCGACATGGGTGTGCTCCTGTTTCTGGCTGGGTTACGGGAGGATCAGGAAGGTGGCCGGTTGTGCTCGGACGGGTCTTTGCCATCATCCCACGCCCCAAGTTCCCTGGATACGTAGCCTTTAGGCAGCGAGCGCCGACAACGATGTTTGCGGGCTTTAAGGTCGTCCGAATCCGTGCCAAACCGATGGTTGCCACGGGTCTGATCTGTTGCGTGTCGCCGTTGCTGGGCGGGCATCGAGGAAGCTGACAGTCGTAATGGAACGGAGCTCGGCGCACCCGGCCGGTCAAGAGCAATCGTTCGGCGATTGAACGCGCTAGACCGCTGTCGACCGAGGCTGTGTGAAAACGCCAATCGGCGTGGCGAAGCTGAGGGATGCCGGAGCGAACCCGCCCATGGATCGTATTGCATACGTGAAAGAGGGTTTTTTAGATCCGGATTGCCGCCGTGAGCGACTCGACTCCGAGGATTCGCATCGCTCGCTTCAGGTTGTATGCAAGCACGTGCAAGCTCATCTCGGTACTCACTCGCGACAATGTCTTGGTCAGGAAGTGCGTCGCCCCCATCCACATCTTGAGCGTGCCGAACGGATGCTCGACAGTTTGACGTCTGATTCGCGCGGCGCGCGGCGCGCGGCGTGCGATTCAGCCGCCTTTGCATTTCGTCCAACACGTCTTCATGTTCCCAGCGTGATATATATCGATAATCGGCGGTCGTGCATTGCGCCTTGAGCGGACATCTCGGACAAGCCGATGACCAGTATTTATGCTGCCTCAGATCTCGATCCATTTTCGTGGTGCGCCAGATCGCTCGCTGACCGGCAGGACATCGGTACTCATCCTTGGAAGGGATGTAGCGAAAGTCCGCCTTATCGAACAGTCCCATCGCTTTGTTATTCGAGGTCTGCGGCTTAGGCACCAGCGTTTTGATGCCCGCTTGCTCGCACTCCAATATTTCTTCTCCCTTAAAGTAACCACGGTCGGCGTACGCGGTTAGCTTGTTAGCGCCAATTGCATCGCGCGCCTGGTGAGCCATCGAGGAAAGCTGATCGCGATCATGGCCGACATTAGTCACTTCATGCGCGACGATCATGTGATTTTTTGTATCCACCGCCGTCTGCACGTTGTAGCCGACCATCCCAGTCCCGCGACCGCTGGTCGCCATCGAGCGTGCGTCGGGGTCGGTCAAGGAGATCTGGCCGTCTGGGGCCTGCGACATCCGTTTGCCAATCTGTTTGAGTTCGCGCATCTGCTTCTTGACCGTCTCGACCTTCTCCTTGATGTGCTCGACGCGCGCTTCCGTCACGAGCGTCGGGTCCCGATCCGCTCGATCCAGTTCCGTCATGTAGCGCGCAATGCTTTCATCTAGCTGCTGCATCCGCGCCTTGAGCTTGCGCTCGGTGAAGTTCTTGTCGCGGTTGTTGACCGCTTTGAACTTGCTGCCGTCGATGGCCACGATCGCCTCGGAAAACAGCTGCAGATCCCGGCATAGAACGATGAACTCGCGACACACGCTGCGGATCGCCTTGCCGTTGTCCTTGCGAAAGTCGGCGATTGTCTTGAAATCCGGCATCAGCCGACCGGTCAGCCAAATCAGTTCGACGTTGCGCTGGGTCTCGCGCTCGAGGCGCCGGCTAGACTGAATCCGATTCAAGTAACCGTAGATATAGATCTTTAGGAGCGAGGCGGGATGGTAGGCGGGACGTCCGGTCACTTCAGGCTGCATGCCCTCAAAGCCTAGCCCGTTCAAATCCAGCTCATCGACGAAGACATCGATGACCCGGACGGGGTTATCCTCAGCGATGTAGTCGTCGAGGTGTTCGGGAAACAACGTGCTTTGAGAACGATCCTCGCCTTCGATAAATCGCTTCATCGATCGCTCCCGCGTATTCGATAGGACGCCTCTATGTTATCAAAACTATTGGCGTTTTCACACAGCCTCGGTCGTGACGCGTCGGTGCCTGGACATCGGCATCAGGCGGCAGACGGTCAGAACCGGGCGCTCATGCGCTCGAAATGACGACCGAAAAGCTGTTGTTCCACACGCTACAGAAACGCCAGCCGATTAGCCTCGTCCTTCACGGACTAATAACCCTATGTGCGAGGGGAGAGCGCGAAACATCCCATAGCCGTGGGACGTGTTCCCTACCGAGACACTGGCGCAGGGAAGCCGCTGGTCGGCGCTGCGTGGCCTTGGTTAGCTCGGCCATCGGTTCATGCCGCCGACTCTGTCGGCAAGTACCTATTGTTTACGGGGCGGTGCGAGCCGACACCGACCACAGTGGCGTGTAGATTTGCGTTACGCATGAGCATGCACTCCGTTATCTACAAGATCTTGGGTTTCCTGACGCCCGCCCGATAGCCACACATGCTTCGGGCCGCCAAGAAACTGCCTTCCATTGCCTTCGTGGTAGTAACCGCTGCCTTGGTTCTTATCGCAGGCGGTTCGTATTGGAGCGTATCGCGACTGCGCGAGGATGCGGCGTGGGTCGCTCATACGCGTAAAGTTATTGGTGTAGTGGAATCAGTGCTTTCATCATCCACCGACGTCGAAACCGGCGCCCGCGGTTTCACCCTCACAGGCCGCGACGAATATCTGCAGCCCTACAATGATGGCATCCGCAACATCGATTTCGAACTCGATGCGCTGCGCGCGCTGACGCTCGACAATCCCTCACAGGGGCGGCGACTGAGGGCCTTGGAGTCGTTGATACGGGAACGCATTGCCGTTGCGAAGCAGAGCGTTGAGGCGCGGCGAACTGGTGGATTCAACACGGCGCTCGAGCTTTACGCATCCAACCGAGGTAAGAAGCTTCACGATGAGATTCGGGGTGTCGTCAGGGAGATGATTGAGGCCGAGAGGGCGTTGTTGATTGAACGGCAGGCAGCTGCCGACAGAGTTGCCGGCATTGCCCAGCTGGTCGTGGTCGCTGGCAGCACCGTGGCGTTCGGAGTCGTTCTAGGTGCCATGATCCTCATCCGACGCGAATTTTCTGAGACCCAACGCGCTCACGCGGAATTGCGGGAGGCAAACGAATTGCTGGAAAGTCGAGTCGCAGAGCGCACTGCGGAGCTGGCGCGTGCAAACACCGTTCTTTCCGGCGCGCTCCAGGATTTTCGATCGATGGTCCGACAGGCGCCAATATCCATCGCCATGTTTGACCGCGATATGCGCTATATCGCAACGAGCGAAAGTTGGATCCGAGAATTCGACAGGGGACAGGGCAAGCTCGAGGGGCGGAGCCACTATGACGTGCATCCGGATCTCCCGGAGGCGTGGATTGCAGTCCATCGGCGCGGACTGGCCGGGGAACTCATCAACAAGGACGAAGACCTCTGGGTGCAGGCGGACGGCACCAAAATTTGGCTGCGATGGGCGGTCAGCCCTTGGCGCAACGAGGAGGGGGCTATCGGCGGCATCATCATGATGTCCAAGGACATTACCAGGCGCAGGCAAGCCGAAGAGCGGCTTCGCTTTGCCGATGCGGTTTATAGGAGCACCCAGGAAGGGATCGTTGTTACCGACCTCGACGGGGTCATTGTTGCCGCCAATCCGGCGCTTAGCGAGATCACGGAGTATTCCGAGTCGGAGCTCGTGGGCCACTCGGTGCGCATCCTCCAATCTGGTCGCCACGACCGAGACTTCTACCAGAACATGTGGAAGAGCATTCAAACCACCGGGAGGTGGCAAGGAGAAGTCTGGGACCGGCGCAAGGGTGGGGAAGTCTTCCAACAATGGCTCAGCATTAGAACCCTCGAAGACGAGGCGGGGAAGCCGACCAATTACGTAGGCATGTTTACGGACATTAGTCGGATGCGCCACGCAACATCCCACTTAGAGCATCTGGCGCATTACGATGCCTTGACCGGGCTGCCCAATCGTTCACTGTCAGATGCCCGTTTGACCCACACAATTGAGACTGCACGTCGCTCCGGTACGCTGTGTGCACTGATACTCGTCGATCTCGACGGCTTTAAGGAGGTCAACGATACGATGGGTCACCAAGCGGGGGACCAGCTATTACAGCTTGTAGGCAAGCGCATGGGAGAGCGGTTGCGGGAAACGGATACCCTCGCACGCTGGGGGGGCGACGAGTTCGCGCTCACTTTGGCAGACCTTTCTGAGCCGAGCGATGCGGCGAGAATCGCAGAAGCCATTGTCGAGCAGCTAGCCGCCCCGTTTCAGTTGACGAACGGCAACGAAATCCGCATCGGCGGCAGTGCCGGAATAAGCCTGTTCCCCGCCGACGGCAGCGATGTTGAAGCACTTGTGATGAGCGCGGATGCCGCTCTGTATTCAGCGAAAGCGGCTGGGCGCGGAACTTGGCGACTTGCCAGTGAAACGAGCCAGAGTCGGTGCGTTACCTTGCCTGACGCATAGTCCTGGGCGCTTTCATGTCCGCATAGCAGACATTCGCGACTAGCGGCAAGGGGTCGAGTCCGGCCACCTGCAGTCGCCACCGCCGCGGCGCAAAGAGTGTGGGAATCACACACATTATTTTTCGAACTCGCCGCGTGTGACTGTACGTGTGAATAGTGGGGCAACTTGGGGATATGTGAGGATACGAGACCGCCGCCAAATCGACGTCCGTTCCCAACGCTTTCCCACAGGATCAACGTGTTGGCCCCAATCTCGTGTCCCTACGGATCCTGACCTATCCTGGGAGTGGAGCGGGCGATGGGAATCGAACCCACGGCTCAAGCTTGGGAAGCTTGGGTATTACCATTATACGACGCCCGCTACGCGCTAGATTCTAGTCGCGTTCCACGGGGTCGGCAAATCGCTCGAATCGTGGCGGGCGCAGTTCTGGGTCGAGTCACGAATCGAAAGCCCCGGCGCGAGGCCGGGGTTTTGCATATCCGCTTGGGGATAGATTCAGGCTAGAGATAATTTGCGGCGACGGGCCAGTGCCCCAACCCCACCGATGCCGGAGACAAGCAGCCATGCCGCAGCCGGCAGCGGAACCGGTGTCACGGTCAGGGTACCGCCATTGAACTGGGTGTAGAGGATCGAATTCCCGGTGTTGGCGTTGCCTGCGAGGAACCCGGCGTAGACGGCTCCGCCGGAGGCCCAGATATTAAACCCATTGTCATTCGGACCGGCCGCCATGAACACGAGGCCATTGCTGCTAAAGTAAGGGTTGCTCGAGTTGACGGTTGTGTCGCCAATGAGATCCGTGCCGCCACCGAAGCGATACGACAGGTTACCGCCACCCAGGTTGGACACACCCGCCGTTGACAGCGTTACCAGGGTGAGAGCTTCAGGGTTCGGCACTAGGAGACTCGAAGTCACTGTCCCGGTTCCGCTGATCGCCTGACCGCCACTGACATCCAATGTGAAGACAGCGCTGATGCCGGTAGCCTCGAAATCGAAAGTCTCTACAGTATCCGCCGGAGCGATCGTCGGACCGCCGAGCAGCACAGCACCCACCAACCCCAACAGTTTCGTCTTCATGCCTGTTCTTCCTTGTTACTTCCGTGGCAAAGTCGCGCGCGATCAACCATTTGGCGTAAGTTATCGAACGCATTGGGCTCCACCGTGTCGGTCCCGTGAATTTTTCATAACACGGGCGCGAACCCCTACCCAGTCGACTTGAAGGGCTTGAATTCGAGTAGGACTTCTTCAAGGCCTCGGCGAAGTTGGCGACATCCAGCGTGCCGATTCCCGCCGCGGGGCTGTAGCCATCACGGCAGCGCCTTCGTCCGCCCGCCGAGCGGTTGATCGGGGACCATGATTTGTCTATTCTCGATTGATCCCCCGTTACAAGGATTTCCATGCCGAATAGTTGCCATTGCGCGAAGCGCGGCGCGCTCGCTGCCTTTATCGCATTCGCGATCGGGTCGCTGATCTGCGTTTCCCCTGCCTTCGCGCAAGTCATCGCGATTCGTGCGGGAACGGTCGTTGACCCGGCGCAAGGAACCAGCGCCAAGGACCAGGTGATCTTGGTCGAACACGGTAAGATCAAATCTATCGGCTCCCGCACTGCAATTCCGGCAGACGCCGAAATCATCGACTTGTCCAAGGAATGGGTGACTGCCGGCCTCATGGACGCGCACACGCACATGACATTATCCGCAATCGAGGGGGATGCGCCGTTCGAGTCCTTCTATTTGAACCAGAGTTCCACGTTGCGCGGACTGCACGGCTTGCATAACGCGCAGCTCGTACTCAATCAAGGCTTTACCACGTTGCGCGACGTCGGCAACAGCGCTGAATACGCAATGAGCGATGTTCGCCGCGCGATCGCCGCGGGTTGGTTCATCGGACCGACCATCATCGATTCCGGCAAGATCATCGCCCCGTTCGGCGGGCAGTCCCATGACATTCCGCCGCGCCAGGGTCCGTTCTGGCAATTCGAATACATCGACGCCGATGGGCCCGAGGAAATACGCAAGGCGGTCCGCACCAACATTTACTATGGTGCGGGGGTCATCAAGCTGGTCGCTGACAACAACCCGTATCATTATTCGGTAGAAGAATTTCGCGCCGCAGTCGACGAAGCACACCGCGCCGGAGTTCCCGTCGCCGTACACGTCTACAGCGGCGACGCGCTGGATAACGCCATCGAAGCCGGCGTTGACTCGATCGAGCACGGCTTCGATCTGACCAACGCGCAGCTCGCTCGCATGAAGGCGAAAGGGATCTTTCTGGTCGGTACGGACTTTCCCCGCAAGCACTTGGATATCGTCGGCACCGCAGGAGGCATCTTGCCCGAGCCAGCGGTTCTCGGACCGAAAATCGTGGATCGTCTGCGTCGCGCCCACCGCATCGGCGTACGCATGGCTTTCGGCAGCGACACCGTGATCGACATGCCCGGCCGCACCCGCGCCGACCTCATGCTGGATTACCTCGCGGTGTGGCGTGAAGCCGGAGTGCCGCCCCTCGATATTCTCAAGGCAATGACGGTGAATGCCGCCGAACTGCTACGGATCAACAAGGTGCGAGGCACGATCAGCGAGGGCCTGAGCGCTGACCTGGTCGCAATGCCGGCCGACCCTCTCGAGGACATCGAGAACCTTCGCAAGATTGACTTCGTGATGAAAGACGGCCAGGTCGTGCGTCGACCTTCGGCACCCGATCAGCGACGCAGGTAACCATCGCTACCCGTCGAGCCAATCCTGCCGCGGCGCGCCCTTCTTCGAGTAGACGTGCGCAATCATCATGCGCTCGCTCGTGATCAGCCGTCGCGATAAACCGCCCTTCAACGGCTCCGACGGCATATCGTCCCAACGGTAATGCTTGGTGCTGGCCGCATCCAGTCGGGTTTCAATAGTGCTCATTTGAATCTCTCGTCGATCTGTAGATCCAATGCCACCGCGTGCCTATTGGTCTCGTTCGCAAGTCCGATAATGGCTACCAGTTCTGCGTGCTGCTCAGCGGTCAGACCCTTGGCGCGCGCGGCGGCGCCGTGCGAAGCGATGCAATACTTGCACCCGTTGGTGACGCTGACCGCCATATAAATGAGTTCCTTGGTTAGCGGATCGAGCGCTCCGGGCCCCATGACCTCCTTCGAATTCGCCCACATGCGCCGGAGCGTTGGCGGATGATGCGCCAATACCTTCCAGTAATTGTTGATCCAATCCATCTTGCGGGTCGCCATGATGTCGTCGTATACCGCACGCACGTCGGCCGACGCATCCGCATATTCGATCGGGGCCGCCGACGCGCCAGCTTTACCGGCGGCGCCCATCCCATGAGCGGCGCTCATGGGACCACCGCAATCACGCGCGCCGGGAAACCCGAGCCGTCCAGCACCTTGGGGAAGGCGACCCAGACCAAGGCGCCCGCCTCCGGCACTTGGTCCAAGTTGGCCAGCAGTTCGATCTGATAATGATTGAGTCCTAGAATGTACGATTCGAGCGAATAGTCGTCCTTGGTGGTCGACGAGCCCGGATCCGTGTCGGTGGTCTCGTGCCCGGACGCGGCGATACCGCGCTTCTCGTACAACAGTTGCAACACTTCCTTACTCCAGCCCGGGTAATGAAAGACGCCGGCCGAATCTTTGTTCGCGAGCTTTGCATCATCGGGCCAGCGCTTCGACCAATCCGTCCGCATCGCAACGAACGCCCCCTTAGGCACCGTCCCGTGGCGCTTTTCCCAGGCGGCAACGTCGTCCAGTGTCAGCACGTAGTCGGGATTCTTGGCGACCTTTTCATGCACATCGAGGACGACCAGAGGCATCAGCATGTCCTTGAGGTCGATCTGGTCGACGGTGTGCAAGCCCGTGTGAAAGTGCGCCGGTGGATCCACATGAGTACCCCACTGTCCGATGTGACAGTACTCATTGATTCGGAAGCCATCCTTTTCCACCGTGTAGAGTGTCTTCACACGCTCGTCCGGCGCACCCTTCCAATGAGGAATCCCGGGAGCGAACGCGTGCGTCAAATCGATGAAGCGGTGGGACTTCAACACCGCTAACGCGTCGGTCAACGACATACCATCGACCGGCGCCGCAGTGGCGACAGCCGCGCTCGCGGCTACGGCCGCGACGACACAGAGGCCTCGAACCCAAACCCGCATGCTCGATCTCCCTTGGCCGGACAGAGCGCGAATTGCGCGGCCAAGATTAACATGCTGCCACGCCGGTGGCCTCGATCTCGACGAGAAGATCCTCGCGGCAAACGTCCGCCTGTAGATAGACGATGGGAGCCGACGCGCGCACCGTTGCCGATAGCGCGCGCTCGATGGCCGCGAGGTCGGCCGGCCGCCGCACGTAGACCTTGAATTTTAGTCCGTCGAGCGAATACAGATCGGATCCAACCACGCGATTCGCCTCGTCCAGCAACGCGTTGATGTTTGCCATCGTCTCGCGCGTCTGTGCGGTTACGTCACCGTGGTGAATCGTCTCGTGACCCACGATGCTGGCGGTTCCGGACACGAACAAGCTGGTTCCCACCGATTCGCTCAGCAAGCATGCTCTGGAAAAAGTAGGGCTGTGAGTACCGAATTTCAGCGGATAGTGGAAAGCGCTGGTTTGCCGCGGATTTTCGATCATCCTCGGCCGCCGATGCGAGGCCAGAAAATAAATGGAGATCGGGCTGCCGGCGGGCGAACCCAACGCACACGCAGCCGGCACGGTGCCCACCGTGCTTCGGCCTGAATCACGAAAGGCCGTCTGGCGTGCGAAATTGAAGTGCCGATAACGCTCGTCGCCGTCGGCCTCGCGATTGATCTCCGGCAAATAGTTCCACACACGAATCAAATGACGGTGCTGGGTTTGCTCGAGCACAGCGAAAATTTCTTGGTACGCGGTCACGGTCGCGCGCAACAGCGCTGCCGATCCCTCGCCGTCGATCGCATCTTCGTCGATGGCTATCGAACCGAACAGAAACTCGCCGCAATATCGGTAGTGAACTCGACCTTGCCGTAGCGATGCCGTGGATAATTCGAGACTCTGGTCGCCCGCCACCCGCCACACTTCGCATAGATCGTCGGTCGCGCCCAGCGGCGGCGTCATGCTCGCCGTGACCGGAACGTGCACGAGGTCGACCTGCGGCGGTCTCTCGAATCCTACGACGCCGAGTACCGTGCCCCACCAAGCAGCAGGCTGCCGGGCAAGTTCATCCGAGGAAACATAGTCGAGCTGTAGCGAGGCCGTAGTCATCGACGGCAGTCTATCCTGCCGTCCTGCTGCGCGGTAGATCGAATCAGAACGCTACATAGGGGCCTGTCCCCACCGAGGTCGAATGATTCTCGATGGCGGTGGCAACCCGGCGGCCGAAGTAAAACGGCAGCCCCCAGTCAAACGTCGTGGTCGAGGACGAATAGGTGCCACCCAGCGTCGAAAATGCCGTGTAAGTCGGATTGTTCGTGGCCAACGTTTGGGCATTGGCAATACTGAAATCCACGGTAGTGCTCACGTTGTTCACGCCGGTGAGCGTGGCACTGCGACTCAGCGTGCTGGCAGGGCAATAGAAACCGGTGAAGTTGCTGCTGGTACATGCGGGAATGCTGCTGTCGTTGAAGAATAGACCGTTGGTGCCCGAATCGATGAAGCTATCGCTCAACGTTTGGCCGCCGTACACCGTCGTGAAGTTGCCCGGGAGTACGGTTTGGGAGCTGCCCGGCGCAACGGTCAGAATGGTTTGGGTGCCCGAGTTATTGTTCGATTCCGTATCGATCCCGAAAATCAGCGACCCCGACACCGAGGCCGCCCCGTTCGCAGCGACGCTGGGGAGTACCAAAATGCTGCCGTTGTTGTCGGTCGCGAACAGCGGCACGGGATTCAATACTTGGCTGGCAAGCGACGCGGCGATGGGCGAGCATGTCGTTTGCGAGCAAGAGTAATAGTAACCCACCGCCGCACTGTTCACGCAGCCCGCACCGCAATCTTGTTCGAATACGCCGATACCCAAGATTCCATTCGCGCCGAATTGGGCCACCGTGTCCTCCGCGGGACCCGTGCTCGAACAGGTAGTGGGCACGGTGGCAAAGTTCGACGAACCGATCACCTGAACCGGCACCGAACTCGCCGATTCACCCGCTATCTGAACGTCCGCCGACGCGATCGGGCCCCAACTGTAGCCGTCGACGAATTGCGTGCATTCCACCAACGAGTTGCCGTCCGACGCCATCGCGACCGGCAGGGATAGCGTCAACACCGGCGCCAGAATGCGCAACCCATAGGATCCGGTGTCGACTTGAATGTGATCGATGGCCTGGCACTCGGTGGTGCTGCCCGGCACGCACACCGTAACCGTGGTGTACAAGGTATTGACGGTTGACGCACTGACACTGTCGGGACCTGCGTCGACCGTTACGGCAACGACATTCGACGCCGCGGCCACTGTAGTGACGCCGGAAGAACTAGGCGCCACGGTACCCCCGCCGCCGCCGCCGCCGCCGCACGACACGGTGGCAAGACTCAACAGCATTGCCAGTCCGCCGCCCAATGCTCGCTTGAACTTATCCATCAATGCAACTCATCCAGAGACACCCCGGCCGGGACCGCTTGCGGCAAATAAGCCCGGCCGGTGAACGCACGCATGCGGCCGCTCGATTGCATGACGAAATTGTCTTGCTGAACTTGCAGATGGCGATGCCCGGCATGCGGCGCCTTGGCGGCGGTCACGTACACATCAAAATAGCTGCCCAGCGTCTGCTGCAAATTAGGCATCGCCGGACCGCTCCACGCCACGGCGAAAACAATGCCCCCCACCGTCGCGAACTCGCGCAGCACGGTGCCGGAGGGTAATTGAATCTCGTGGACTCGATAGTTCGTCTGCTCGGTCGATTTGACCGATGCTTTGAGTTCCGCTGCATCGGCCGCAATGGTCGTTTCCGGCTCACCCAAGGTCGCGCGGGCCAACTGCGGCGCCAGCGTGGCTACCAGCAGCGCCGCCGCAAGGTAGGCGTACTTTTGGCCGATTCCCGGTCGAGTGAGCATGCTGACGTTTTCCATTTCACGCGGCGTTGCGGTAAGGCGATAGAGCGATTATCCCAAGAATGGTTCAAGAAAATATGCATGTCGTGTTCCCGCGACAGCGGCGCGCGGATGGGTGTCGGAAACTGCGAGATCATTCCTTGACCGATGCCTTGGCTCGCATTTGATCCTGAATGGCCAGCATCCATCCAATCACGTGTGGCCCGATAAGCGGTAGCGCATGCTAGTCTCCCGTAAGATGAGATGAGGTGATGATTGTTGAAATCAGTATGCAAAGCATACAATCAATGCATGGAATGGCGTCTTATTTGTGAAGACTCTTGACCGAACTTAACGCTCCCTCATGGAATGATCTGCCCGGCGCGAGGTCTCACGGGAACTCGACAAGCGTAAGGAGTGATCTGTGAAGGCGCTGAAGTACCTGGCAATTCTAGCGGCGGCTGTCGCGCTCTCATCCTGTCTGCTGGAAGTGAAGTACACCGTCGGGGGGACGGTGGCGGGTCTGCTGGGCACGGGGCTGGTGCTCGAGGACAATTCCGGCGACGCGTTGACCTTCACCGGAAACGGCGCGTTCACCTTTTCTTCCAGTGTCGTGAAAGGGGACACCTATTCCGTCACCGTGGCGACCCAACCGACGAATCCGACCCAAACCTGCACCGTTCATAATGGTTCCGGCACCATCGCTAACGTCGATATCATCAACGTGGTCGTCAATTGCACCCAGGCCGGTCGATTCGCCTATGTAGCCAATCAAACCGACAACGACGTGTCGGCATTTGCCATCGACGCCACCAGCGGGGTCCTGACGCCGCTGGCAGGGTCGCCGTTCGCGTCAACCGGTACCGCGCCGGTGGCGGTGGCCGTCGATCCCAATGGCACGTACTTATACGTCGTCAACAACGGTTCGAACGCCATTTCGGTATTCGCCATCGACTACACGACCGGCACCCTCACATCAGGTGGCGTCGCAATAGCCACCGGCAATGCACCCACGGCCGTCGCCATACATCCCACGAATCAATATTTGTATGTCACCAACTCCACCGACGATACCGTTTCGGCGTATTCCATCAGCAACGGCACAGCGACTGCGATCAGCGGCTCGCCGTACCCAGTAGGAGCGCAGCCCTTTGCGGTGAAGACCGACCCCGCCGGCAACTTTCTGTACGTGACCAACTTTGCCGATGGCACGGTGAGCGTATTCGCCATCGATCCGGCCACCGGCGAGCTCACCGCCATTTCGGGATCGCCGTTCGGCGCAGGCGCCGGCGCGGTGTCGGTCGCCATCGATCCGGCGGGCACCTTCGCCTATGTGGCGAATGAGACCGCCGCCACGATTTCAGCCTTCTCGATCAGTTCGGCCACGGGTACGCTTACTCCGGTTTCCGGCTCGCCCTTCTCGACGGGATCCAGTCCCGAGTCGCTTGCCGTCGATCCCGCCGGAAGTTTCGTCTATGCAGCGAACGTGACCAGCAAGAATGAGATCGCCGCATACGCCATCACCCCGAGCACCGGTGCACTCACGTTCGGGACCGCGGTGGGCGCCGGGACCTTCCCGCTCTCGGTCGTGGTCGATCCGCTGGGCCAGTTCGTCTATGCCGCCAACGATACGACCAGCGATGTCTCCGTCTATACCGTCAATGCGACCACCGGAGCGCTGACTGCGGTTGCGGGGTCACCATTCCTCTCCGGCGGCGGAGCGCGGTCGATTGCGATTTACTGACCGTAAGAAGGCCGCATAACGATTATGTCAAGACGAAGCCGCAGTAGGGGCACATCAATCGCGCGGGGCGATGGTTATAGTAGGGCTTTGGTGCACGGCACCGACACCCGCACAAGGAAGCCTAGATGAGTATCAGCAAAATCACGGCCGGCGACCATGTGCCGCACGAATTCAACGTCATCATCGAAATTCCGATGAACGCTGATCCGGTGAAGTACGAGGTAGACAAGGCATCCGGCGCGCTGTTCGTGGACCGCTTCATGATGACGGCCATGCACTATCCGACCAATTACGGCTATGTTCCGGAGACCATTGGCGACGACGACGATCCCGTGGATGTGCTGGTGCATACACCGTTCCCGCTGTTGCCGGGAGTCGTGGTGCGTTGCCGTCCGCTCGGCATCCTGCAAATGGACGATGAATCGGGGGGCGACGCGAAGCTGCTGGCAGTCCCCACGGATGACATCTGCCCTCTATTCATTCATTGGAAGTCGATCGGGGACGTGCCCGACATTCGTCTGAAACAGATTCAGCATTTCTTCGAGCATTACAAGGATCTCGAGACCGGCAAGTGGGTCAAGGTTTTGGGCTGGGCGGGAGTCGACCTCGCGCATGCCGAAATATTGAACGGGATGAAGCGCTATGCCGCGCAGCAGAACCGATCCTGAGAAGATCGCCGGACTGCAGGCGGACGGTGGCGCGGCGCGCACCGTCAAGCCCGCAGCCGGCACTCGAGCGTCAGTGTCATCAGCTGCGCTTCGCGCTGGTGGCATACACCGCCGCCAAACGCGGACTACCGATTTGATGCACGGCGCGAGCAATCGACTGCTCGCGGCAATGCTGGACGGCAGGGCTGACCAACCGACTGCCGATGAAGTCGGCGGGACACACTTGCGCGGCAGCATGGACCAGCCGCTCATACAACTTGCGGGCGCCGCTGTCCGTAGAGAGACTGTCCGCGCTGTAACGAACGACGATGCGCGGTACATCGTCCTCCAGGGTCGCAGCGCTGACTGCGCCCGCCGCGGCAGCGCTGACGACGCCGCATAGGATCATCATCAGTGTGATGGTCGGGGGGCATACGGCGACGCCGTGAATCGGATCATGGATTCTCATCGGGGTTCTCCTCGAAAGCGTTAATGACGACGGCGATATGAGACGCCGCAGTCAAGGTTCACGTCTGCGGAGCCGCTTCGAGGTCGTCCCCGGGAGATACGGATTCGTCCCTGGCGGGCGGCGTGACCGCCGCAATTCGGCGGCGATTGCGCTAGGCTCTCGTTCCATGGCGGAACACGACAATTCATCGGGGAAGATGTATGCCGGCGGCTTGAGCCGCCGGCAGTTCTTCACGATCGTCGGCTTGTTCTGGCTGTACGTGACGATGTCGAATGTGCTGTATGCGTACAGCATGCGGATGGGCATCGCGCGGGTCACCGACGCGCCGGTCTTCGCCACCTGGGATGCCCGCGTGCTGCAACACCTGCTGTTGCTGCCGTTCCTCGTGGTCTCGTTCTCGGCCTCGCTGCGCGTGCAGTGGCGGCCGCTGTGGGTGGCGATTCCCCTGCAAATCCTCTTAGGGATCGTCTTCGCAGCCGTCGCCTATCCCGCCATGCTCGTGGCGGAAATGACGGTGGGAAGGGCCGAATGGAGCGAGCACAGCATGCATCACGACACCAGCCCATTTCTTCTGGACAAGAGTGATCTGTCGCTGTGGATGGCAAGCTTCGTGAGCTTCATTCCCGCCTATGGTTTCGGTCTCGCGTTGGTGACGGGCCTGGCGCTGTACATGCGCTTTCGAGATTCCGAACTGCGCGTAACCGCTCTCGAGCGGGAATGGAGCGCGGCCCGGCTCGCGGCCTTGCGCATGCAATTGTCGCCGCACACGCTTTTCAACCTGCTGCATACCATCCGCGGCCACATCGAATGGGACCCGCAGGGAGCGCAGTCGATGGTGGTCCAGCTCGCCGACCTGCTGCGTCGACTGTTGAGCGCGGGCGAGCGCGACTTCAGCCGGTTGGCGGATGAACTGCAGTTCGTCAGACACTATCTGGAGTTGCAGCAGCGGCGCTTCGCGGATCGCCTCACCGTCATCCTGCCGGAACCTCATGACATTCTTGCCGTTTGGGTGCCGAGTTTGATCATGCAGCCGCTGGTCGAGAACGCGGTGGTCCATGGACTTGCCGGTCACCAAGGGCCGGTGGTGGTCCGCGTCTTCATCGGAACTGCCCACGACATGTTGACCTTGCGGGTGAGCAACACTATTGCGGAGCACAAAGCGATCGGCGAGGAAGGCATCGGAATCAAAAACGTTCGCGAACGGCTGGCCGTGCAATTCGAAGGGCGCGCCACCCTCACCACCGGTCCCAAGGGGTCCGAGTGGATCAGCGAGATCGCCCTGCCGGCGCTTCTCGCTTCGCCCGAGCCGCGCGTTGCGCGCGGCGCCAATCCCTTGAGTTGCGCCTGATGAACGTCATCATCGTGGATGACGAACTCGCCGGACGCCGTACGCTCCGGGAGCTGTGCGAGGCCGAAGGCGACCTCAAGGTCGTGGGCGAGTACGGGGACGGCACCGCCGCGCTCGCGGCCATTCGCTCCTTGCATCCGCAACTGCTGTTCCTCGATATTCAGATGGACCCGTTGAACGGCATTGAACTGGCGCGCGCGTTGGATCCCGGCGACCTCCCGTCGCTGGTGTTCGTCACGGCCTACAACGCCTACGCGCTCGAGGCCTTCGAGGTGTGCGCCGTCGATTACCTGTTGAAGCCGTTCGATCAGGAGCGCTTTCGCAAAACGCTGAGCCGAGTGCGGCCACGGCACGCAGCCACCGCGGCCGACGACCGGCACGCCTTGCTCGCGGGCCTGCTGGCCCGCCTCGAGCGGGACGCGCGCGACACGCGTGAGCAGCGGCCGCGCCTGCTCGCGGAGTTCAACGGTCACTTTCACCTGCTGGAAGCCGCTTCTGTCGAAATGATCGAGGCAGACCGAAATTACGTGTCCATACGAGTCGGACAGCAGACTTTTCACGCGCGCAGTACCTTGAGCCAGGCGGAGCTGGTGCTTCGCACGCAACCCATGCTGCGAATCAGTCGGTCCTGCTTGGTCAACATCAATTACGTGAAAGAAGTGAACCGGACCTTGCGAGGCGATTTCATTCTGATATTGGCGGGCGGCGCCACTGTGACCAGCAGTGAAGGATATCGGGCCAAAGTCAAAGAATATTTGGCATCGTTGCGCATCTCGCCCACTTGAAGCTCTACGCTTGCGCCAAGGCGCCGGCACTGCGGCTACGCGCGGCGGGCTACGCTCGGCGCGCTACAACAGCTCCTCCGGTGCGAACGGCGCTAACAGCTTCAACAGGAATCGCTGCCAATGGGTGGTTTCCGGATCCGTATGCCAGATCGTTTCCGCGCCCGGTTCGCCGCTGGACCACACGATATGGTTGCGGCGGTCGAGCCCCAGCGTATAGCTTCCGTCCGCGCTGATGTCGTCGAGCAAGCTCGTGACTTGGCGGGCGATCTCGGCGCTGCGGATCACGATACCCATCTCGCTGTTGGTGCGCGCGGATCGCGCGTCCATATTCATCGAGCCGATGAATACGGTTTTCTGATCGATGACCAGCGCCTTGGCGTGCAGACTGGCGTTCGAGCTGCGGAAAGGATGAAAGCGCTTGCGTTTTGTCCCGAGCTTGGGCCGTACTTCGGAGAGCTCGACACCGAGTTTCAGCAACGCTACTCGGTAGCGGGAGTACCCGTTGTGCACCAGCGGAGAGTCGGTGGAGGCCAGCGAATTCGTCAGAACCCGGATATGCACGCCCCGTTCGACCAGTTCGCGCATCAGGGCAACTCCGTCGGGGCCGGGAACGAAATACGGCGAGATGACGATCACTTCTTGAGTCGCCGAGCGCATCAGCATCTTGAGGTTGTTGGCGATCGTGACATCTTCGTCGGGCGCGATATCGCTCGCGATTTTGCCCGGCCGGTCCGCCAACACCGTGGCGGGCACCCAGGTCAACTGCAAACCGTCGGCATCGAGTTCGTGCGCCAACCAGCTCGCCTCCCCCGCCAGCGCGCTTTCGTCGAGCGCGTGCGGCACGCGTTCCGGCTCCACGGGCGCGGCCAGCGACGCAATGGGGTAGGCGTACTTGCTGTTCCAAAACGCATCGAACGACGCGGACAATTGCGGCACGATAGAACCGGCGGCGACCACGTCGAGGTCGATGAAGTTGCTGTGCAGATCCCGCGTGAAGTACTGATCGCCGATATTTCGCCCGCCGGTGATGGCGATCGAATTATCGGCGACGAACAGCTTGTTGTGCATCCGGTGATTGATGCGCGGTATGTCGGACGCCGATGCGACGAAGCGGGTCCAGGTGGCGAATCGTCCGCCGGGGAACGGATTGAAGACGCGGACCTCGATATTCTCGCGCTCGCTCAAATGCATGAAGCGCCGGTCCTCACCCGCCGTATTGAGGTCGTCGACCAAAACGCGCACACGCACACCGCGAGCGGCGGCAAGCCGCACATGGTGCAGCAAGAGCCGCGCGGAATCATCTTGATGAATGATGTAGTACTGGATGTCGAGCGTGCGCTCCGCGCGGTCCGCGAGCGCGATCAAGCTGGCGAGCGCCTCATCGCCGGAGATGAGCAGCCGAATGCCGGACAGATTACGGCCGCCGCCGGCGTGCTCCACGATCCGGCCGAGCGAGGTGCTGCCCGGCTGAGCCAACGCGTCGCTGGGGTACTTCCGCACGTGCTGCGGCAAACCCACGCAGCCGGCGAGCAATAGGATGACGCACGCGTAGGCTCCGATCGAGGATTTGCGCATCGCGGCATCATATCAGGCACACTTTGCGACCATGTACCCACAACGTCGCATTCGCAGCTTCGTGTTGCGCGCCGGCCGGGTCACGGCGGCGCAGGAACGCGCGCTCACCGAACTCTGGCCCGCGTACGGACTGGATTTCACCAATCGCCCGATCGATTTGGATGTTGCCTTTGGGCGGACGGCCACGTGCGGCGCCGGCCCGCGTTGCCTCGAAATTGGGTTCGGTGCGGGAGAAGTCATCGGCGCCTTGGCGGAGGCCAATCCCCACATCGACTACCTCGGCATCGAGGTGCATCGCTCGGGAGTAGGCCGGCTGTTGCTGCGCGCCGCGCAGGCCAAACTCGAGAACGTGCGAGTCGTCTGCCACGATGCGGTCGAGGTCTTGAAGACTGCGATCGAAGATGACTCATTCGACGAGATTCTCGTGTTCTTCCCGGATCCCTGGCACAAGAAACGGCACCACAAGCGCCGCTTGATCGACGCGGAATTCGTCGGGCTGCTCGCCGATAAAATGCGCAGCGGCGGGATACTGCGGCTCGCCACCGACTGGCAGGAATATGCCGAGCAGATGCTCGCCGTGTGCAACGCCAGCACTCGGTTCGAATCGCTGAGCCCGGATGGTAGTTACGTGACACGACCCGACTTTCGTCCGCCGACTCGATTCGAGCGGCGAGGCGCGCGCTTGGGACACGGCGTGTGGGACCTTGCCTACCGCAAGCGGGGTGCTCGAGTGGGTTAGCTGCCGCTCAAGAAGCTGCCGCGAATTCCGTCGATGATGAATTGCACGGCGAGCGCCGCCAACACCACGCCCGACAACCGGCTCATCACATTGGCGCCCGTCACGCCCAGTACCTGCATCAGCCGCGGCGCGGCCAACATCAAGCACCAGCAAATGACGAGCACCACAGCGACCACTCCCAAGAATCCGGCGAACAATACCGGTTTTCCCCAGGTCTCCCCGGCGGTCAATAGAATCGTCGCCAACGCGCCGGGTCCCGCGATGAAGGGAAACGCCAGCGGAAAAACCGAGATGTCCTCGCGCTGAAGCGCTTCCTCCCGTTCCGGCGTGGTCGAGCGAGTACCCGAAGGATGCGCGAATACCATCTCGAGCGAGATCAGGAACAACAACGTTCCGCCCGCGATTCGGAAAGAGTTCAGCGAGATCCCCATGACCTCGAGGAATTTCGCGCCTGCAATTGCGAATAAGACGCAGATGCCGAGCGCAATGGCGGCGGCCTTGCCGGCCATGTGCCTTTGGTAGGTTTCGGTGGTGCCTTCCGTCAGTCCGGCGAAAAGTGGGATCAATGAGATGGGCTCGACGACGACGAAGAAAACGACGAAGAATTTGAAGAGTTGTTCGGCCATAACCATGCTGCTACGCGCAAAATTTAAGTATTGCGCGAAGGATTCGATGAGAGTTGAATGACAGTGAGGATAATAATAGACGGAGACGGTTATGAGCGCGATGAAACCCATCGTAGGTCAATGGTACCGAGGCGTCACCAACGAGCTGTTTGAAGTGGTCGCAATCGACGACGAGGACGAGACCATCGAAATCCAATATTTCGACGGCACAGTCACCGAAATGGATTTCGATTCCTGGAACGAGCAGCTATTGGATCAAATGCTCGATGCCGCGGATGCGCCGGAAGATTGGTCTGGCGCGATCGACGTCGAAACCGAAGATTTGGATCGCGACTTCGAGGACAATGCGCGGATGGCATGGTCGACCCCCCAAGATCGATCGTTGCGCCGCTGAGCGAAAGTTGTCCGCCCCAGTGGAAGGTCGTACCGCTTATGGCGGGTCGTGCCGCCGGCGAGGTTTGCGCCGTCTGATCGTTATGCGTTGGCGTTCGCGGCCTCGCGTGCTTCGAGTTCGTTGATCGGCCGGCGCAGTATCAACAACAGCGTGAGCCCCGGCGTCGCCGTCAAGAACGTGACGATGAAGAAATTCGCCCACCCTACCGAGTCCACGACTTGGCCCGCGATGGCACTCATCACCACCCGCGGCACCGCCGACATGGCCGATAGCAGCGCATACTGGGTGGCGCTGAAACTCGCACTGCACAGGGACACCAAGAACGCGACATAGGCCGCCTGACCCATTCCGCCGATCAGATTATCGAGACCAGTGGCCAGAATCATCAGCCATAGTACTTTGCCCGTGAGCGCGAGCCACATGTACATAAGATTGGTCAGCGCTTGGCCGACGCCGAAGAGCAGCAGCGAGCGAAACATTCCCCAGCGCATGTACATCCAGCCGCCCAGGGCAACGCCGATCATCGTAGAGATCGTCATCGTGACCTTACCGAAACTCAGCTGCACCGCGGAAAATCCGACGCCCTTGACCATGAAGGCGCTGTATAAACTGAGCGCGAAAGCATCTCCGACCTTGTAGAGCAGGACCAGCGCGAGAAATCCCCAGGCGCCATGCTTGTTGAGCAAGTCACTCAACGGGCGAACCACGGCATCACTCAATGTACGCGGCGCCAGGATCGTGGTCGGCGGTTCCGGCGCCCAGAAAGTCGCGAACATCGTCATGGCCATGATGCCGGCCACCAGCAAATAGGCGAGACGCCAGCCGATTTGGGCGGCCACCACCAAGATCACCGCACCGGCAAACATCGCGGCGGAGCGATAACCAAAGGTGGTTGCGGCGGCGGCGAGGGCCCGCTCGCTGGGGGGGATGACGTCGACGCGGTACGCATCGACCACGATGTCCTGGGACGCGGAGAGAAATGCCACGATCAGGGCAACCGCGGCGAGCTCGTAGGGTTCACGCGACGGCGAACTTAAGGCCATCACACCGATGCCGATAGCGAGGCAGAACTGAAAAATCACTATCCACCCGCGGCGGCGTCCCAAGAGCGGCGGCAAGAAGCGGTCCAGCAGCGGGGCCCACAGAAACTTGAGAATGTAGGGAAACCCGACCAAGCCGAACAGACCGATGGTCTTGATGTCGACGTTGTCGAACGCGAGCCACGCCTGCAACGTGGCCCCGGTCAGGTTCAACGGCAGCCCGGACGCGAAGCTCAGCAATAGAATGGCAGCCATGCGCTTGTCTCCCAGCGCCTGAAGTAGCGTGGGCTTAGGCTGCGGGGTGGTCGTGGGCATGGCGCGCGATCTTACCAGCCCCATGGTGCCGGCGCTTGCGGCCCGGCGCGTCCCTTGCGAGACTTCCCGCATGACACAGCCCGCGCGGCCACTGCCCTACCAATGCGAGTTCATCGAATTGTGCATGCAACTGGGCGTCTTGAAGTTCGGCAGTTTCAAGCTGAAGTCCGGGCGTGAAAGCCCCTACTTCTTCAATGCGGGACTGCTCAACACGGGTGCAGCGATTGCCGCGGTCGGCCGCGCTTACGCGGCCGCCGTCGCCGCCTCCGATGTCTCTTTCGATATGTTGTTCGGCCCCGCCTATAAGGGAATACCCTTGGTGACCGCGACCGCGGTTGCACTGGCGGAGACCCAAAACCGGAGCCTGGCGTTCGCCTTCAATCGTAAGGAAGCCAAGGACCATGGCGAGGGCGGCAACATCGTCGGCGGCCCCTTGCACGGCAGAGTGCTGATCGTGGACGATGTCATCACGGCCGGCACCGCGATCCGCGAGTCCATCGACATCATCAAGAGCGCCGGGGCGACCCCGGCGGGGGTGCTGCTCGCCCTGGATCGCCAAGAGCGCGGCAGCGACAACAGTCTATCCGCGGTGCAGGAGGTTCGCGAACAGTTCGGAATTCCCGTCATCGCCGTCATCGGTCTGGTGGAACTCATGCAGTATGTGCACGCCCAAGGCCGGCAGGCCGAGCTTTCGAGCATCCAGGCCTATCGGGAACGTTACGGGGTGTAACCGGGGGCGCCGAGCCCACGGCGTGTAACGCACGGGGTGTAGCCGGGGGCGCCGAGCCGGGGGCGCGTAGCCCACGGTGTGTACCGAATGGGCTCACAGATTGAGGAATAGCCCCTGGCAAAGGGGTCGCGCGCCACTCACAATGGCTTAAGCTTGGTAAGGAAATGCGTTTGAAGAATCTCGCCTGGGGCCTTTGTGCGGTCGTGATGCTCGCGACGTCGTCGTTCTCCGCACACGCGGCGGAATCGAACGGCCGCAAGCTGTACAAATGGGTGGACGCACAAGGCTTGACGCATTACGGCGATCACATCCCGCCGGAGTATGCCAACCAGGAACAGCACATCGTCAACTCGCAGGGCATCGAGACCGAGCACATCGATGCCCAGAAGACCCCGGAGCAATTGGCTGCCGAGGAGCAAAAGAAACTGGATGCCGAACAGCGAGCGAGCCGCGACAGGAACCTGCTGAACACCTACAGCTCGGTGTCGGAAATCGAGCGGCTGCGCGATCAACGACTCGCCCTGCTGTCGGATCAGATCAAGGTCACCGGGCAATTCCTCGAGACACTCGACGGCCGCATGAAGAAACTGCGTGTTAACAGTATGCATTTCAAGCCGTACAGCACCGATCCGAAGGCGCCGCCCATGCCCGATCAGGTGGCGGAGGATCTGGTGCGGGTGGGCAACGACATGCACACGCAGGAAGAGAATCTTCGCGAGAAGCGCAGCGAAGAAGCGACCATGAGCAAGCAATTCGACAGCGACATCGTGCGCTTCAAAGAATTAAAGGGTATCCATTGACACCAAAGACAAGAATCTTGCTCGGGGTCACCGGCGGCATCGCCGCCTACAAGAGCCCGGAGCTCGTTCGCCGTCTGATCGAGCGCGGCGCCGAAGTGCAGGTCGTCATGACTACCGCCGCACAGAAGTTCATAAGCCCGATGAGTTTTCAGGCCGTGTCGGGTCGACCGGCGCGCTGCGATTTATGGGACAGCGCGGCGGAAGCCGCCATGGGTCACATCGAGCTGGCGCGCTGGGCGCAGCTCGTGCTGATCGCGCCGGCCAGCGCCGATTTCATCGCGCGGTTGGCGGGCGGCCACGCAGACGATTTGTTGGCTACGCTGTGCGTGGCCACCGAGGCGCCCATTGCGGTTGCCCCTTCCATGAACCGGGTCATGTGGGCGAACAAGGCCACGCAGGCGAACGTCGAGACGTTGGTCGCGCGCGGCATGCGCATCCTGGGACCCGGCTCCGGCAGTCAGGCATGCGGGGAGATCGGCGTGGGCCGCATGTGGGAACCGGTCGAGCTCGCGGAAAGCCTGCTCGAGCCACCGGCGAATGCCGGTTTACTGGCTGGCCTCAATGTGTTGATCACGGCCGGCCCCACCCGCGAACGGCTCGATCCGGTGCGCTATCTGACCAATCGGAGTTCGGGAAAGATGGGCTTTGCCGTCGCGGCTGCCGCCCGAGAGGCGGGCGCACACGTCACCATGGTGAGCGGCCCGGTACAGCTTCAGACGCCGCCCGGCGTCACGCGCATCAATGTGGAGAGCGCGCGCGACATGTATGCGGCCGTCCACCGGCACGTCGCAGAAGCGGATATATTCATCGCCGCTGCGGCGGTCGCTGACTTTCAGCCCGTAACCGTGGCCAAGCAGAAGATCAAGAAACAAGGGGTCGCGGTGAAGCTCGATCTCGAGCCCGCCCCGGACATCATCAAATCCGTCGCCGAGATGGCGAAACGGCCGTTCGTCGTCGGTTTTGCCGCCGAAACCGACAATGTCGAGGACAATGCCCGCAGCAAACTCAAACGCAAGAAGCTCGACATGATTGCGGCGAACCATGTCGGCGACGGCATCGCCTTCGACTGCGAGGATAATGCACTCACCGTCCTGTGGCCGGGAGGGAAAATCGAAGTCGCACGGGGTCCCAAGCTCGACGTGGCGCGGGCGCTGGTCGCGCTCATCGCGGAGCGCTTGCCGCCCACCGATGGCCCACGCCGCGGTGCGCGCAAGCGCCGCGCGAGTACCACCGACCCGCGCACGCGGCTGCGCAGCCGTCGAGTGCGCCGCTGATGGCCGCCAGGAAACGCAACATCAAGATACGGATTCTCGACCCGCGAATCGGCCGAGAGTTTCCCATGCCCGAGCGCGCCACCGCCGGCTCTGCCGGCATGGACCTACGCGCCTGCATCGATGAGCCGTTGGTTCTGGCGCCGGGGGCCGCCGAGTTGATTCACACCGGCATTTCGATATACCTCGAAGACACGGGGCTCGCGGCGCTGTTGTTGCCGCGCTCAGGCCTCGGCCACAGGAACGGGATCGTTCTTGGCAATCTCGTGGGTCTGATCGATTCCGATTACCAGGGGCCGCTCATGGTGTCGTGTTGGAATCGCGGGTCGTCGGCGTTCACCATTACTCCGGGCGATCGAATCGCTCAAATGGTGATCGTGCCCGTGGTGCACGTGGATTTCGACATCGTGCAAGACTTCACCGAGTCACACCGCGGAGGCGGCGGCTTCGGCAGCTCAGGGCACCAGTAATCTCGATAGTCGCCTGCGAAATGCCGCTAGGGTGATTGACGGCGCGCCCTCATGCTGGCGGCCATGGCAATTCGGGATTGGCCGAGCGATGAACGACCCCGCGAGAAGCTTCTCGAGAAAGGCGCGGCTGCGCTGTCCGACGCGGAACTGCTCGCGATTCTGCTGCGCACCGGCACGCCCGGCCACTCCGCCGTCGATCTTGCGCGCGATGTTCTCAAGAGCTTCCGGTCACTGCGGAAGTTGATCGCCGCCGATCGGCAACGCTTTTGCGCCGAACCCGGACTTGGGTTGGCGCGCTTCGCCGAGCTGCAGGCCGCCATCGAAATTGGCCGCAGACAACTCACGGAGTCCCTCAAAGCCGGTCCTTCTCTCGGCAGCCCCCGCGCAACCTGCGATTTTCTGACGGCGAAGCTACGCGATCTCGAGCACGAGGTATTTTGCTGTCTGTATCTCGACAAGCGGCATCGATTGATCGAATTCCAAGAGGTGTTTCGCGGCACCATCGACGGCGCGAGCGTCCATCCGCGTGAGATCGTCAAACTGGCGCTGCAACGCAATTCCGCGGCGGTCATCGTCGCGCACAACCATCCGTCCGGCATCGCCGAGCCGAGTCAGGCCGACGAACTCATCACGCAGCGAGTGAAGGAAGCGCTTGCCTTGGTCGACATACGCCTGCTCGATCACATCATCGTGGGCGACGGCGTGAGCGTGTCGTTGGCCGAGCGCGGCCTGCTCTGATATGCCGGCGCACAAGTCGTTGAAATATATGACTTAATCGAACGCCCTGGTCATGGATGCCGGCGTGTTCCTCGGCGTTGCGTTAACTTTCATTGCCTAGCCTTGAGCACCCTGGTATAAAGCGCGGCTGTCCCAGTGAGTTCAAGTCCAAAGGTTTACGCCATGTCGCGAGTCTGCCAGGTCACGGGTAAAGGCCCGAAAACGGGTAATACGGTTTCCCACGCGAATAATCGCAAGCGTCGGCGATTTTTGCCCAATTTGCACACCCACCGATTTTGGCTCGAAACCGAAAGGCGATTCGTCAGCCTGCGCGTGACGACCCGCGGCTTGCGCACCATCGAAAAGCGCGGCGTGGACGTGGTCGTTGCCGATCTGCGCGCCCAAGGCGTCAAGGTTTAAGGAGCGTTCCGCATGCGCGATAAAATCAAGTTGGTCTCGTCGGCTGGAACCGGCCATTTCTATACCACCACGAAGAACAAGCGTCTCCATCCCGACAAGATGGAAACCAAGAAATT
>Ga0224558_1001047_pt1 | contig 30555 bp, 23 predicted proteins | sample 714S32024metaG_FD_180682 | JGI IMG/M metagenome (GOLD analysis project Ga0224558, IMG submission 180682) | Peat soil microbial communities from Stordalen Mire, Sweden - 717 S3 20-24 | ecosystem: Environmental > Terrestrial > Soil > Wetlands > Peat | place: Sweden: Norrbotten County, Stordalen... | reverse complement strand
CGTTGACGTACATGCCGACGAATTTGTCGGCGAGTTGGGTATCGAGATCGCGGGCAAACTGCATGGCGTAGGCGAGCGCTTCTTCGCGATGATCGATGGCGTACTGGATGCTCTCGCGCAGCGCCTGAGTGACGCTCGCCATCGTTTCCGGGCCGAGGGAGCGCCGGATCGCGTTTCCGCCGAGCGGCAGCGGCAGCCCGGTGACTTTCTGCCACCACTTGCCGAGATCGACGACCCGGTGCAGTCCGGACTTGTCATAGGTGAGCTGGCCTTCGTGGATGATGAGGCCGGCTTCGTGTTTCCCTTCGAGAATCTGCGGGATGATTTGATCGAAGGGGACAACTTCCACTTCAATGCCGGGCGCGAACAGTTCGAGCGCCAGGTAGGCGGTGGTGAGTTTGCCGGGCACGGCAATTTTCTTGCTCTTGATTTCGTCCGGCGTGAAGGGCCGGGTGGAAACGAGCATGGGACCATAACCATCGCCCACGCTGCCGCCGCAGGACATCAGCGTGTACTTTTCCTGAATGTAGGGAAAGGCGTGGAAGGAAATCGCGGTCACGTCGTAGACGCCTTCCTGCGCCTGACGGTTCAGCGTCTCGATGTCGCAAAGGGTATGGCTGAATTTCAGTCCGGGCACACGAACTTTTTTCGTGGCCAAGCCGTAAAACATGAATGCGTCGTCGGAGTCCGGGCTGTGCGCCACGGTGATTTCGCGAACTGGAGAAGATACTGGACTCATAAGATTGCGTAATCCTGTTCTATAAACTTAGTGCTGAAAACATCTAGATTTGCTGTGCCCAGCCCCTAAACGGGCAGCTGGGTTGGGGCAGTTGCGGCGTCGCTAAAGCGATGCCGTGATACAAAACTCGAATTTTTCAGATCACCTTATGAAGAACGCCGTTGGTGCCAGCGAGCGGCGACGGCGGCGGCCATCAGCACCTTGATGACTTCCGCAAAAACGAACCAGTAGAGGCCATACTTGAGCGCCAGAGTAACGGAGTGAGTGAGCACGGCAAGCCAACTGAGCCCTCCAGCGAAGAGCACGAGTTCCGCAGCCACGGATGACAACACGGCCCAAGCGAAACCGCGTGAACGTTTTTCTGACTGCTGCTCGTAGATGTAGCCCGCGACGAACGCCACGAGCGGATAGGCCATGAGGAATCCACCAGTCGGGCCGAGGATGTGGGTAATTCCGCTGCCCAGAATTGCGGGGCTGAACACCGGCAGTCCGCACGCACCTTCGACGAGGTAGAGCGAAAGCGCGGCGCCGCCGCGACGGGAACCGAGGAGCAAGCCCACGGCCAGAACTCCGAAGTTTTGCAGTGTCAACGGAACCGGGGTGAAAGGCAGCGGCACGGTCACGCGCGCGCACAAGGCAACGAAGAGGCTGGCGGCGATTACGATGGCCCCCTGCTTCGCCCATTCCTTCCCCGAATCCCTTCCCCGACCTATAGGTCTGGTCTGGTGGCCGAGAACCTGCGTCACTGCTCTGGACATGGCGTTCCTTTCTTCGTGGCGGATTTAGACTTCAGGCGGCGACGAGTGGTCGAGGCCGTCGAGTTCCGCTCGGTGGGCCGCCGAGCGCTTCATTTGCCGCCGGACCCGAATATAGAGCGTAAATGCAACCGACACGACCACCGCAGCACTGACTCCCAGTATGAGAAACCACCACAGCATCCGCACAGCACACTTAGGATAGCAGATAGGCGGCAACGAAAATATGCACAGAATGAAGAAGAGCGCTCGACCGCGATTAGCCCTTCTTTGCCGGCTTGGCCATCTCTTTGCGGCGAATCTCAACGTTCTTCGAAATGCGTTCCAGGCGCTTGCGGGCGGTCTTCGACCCGGTGGCTACTTTCTCGATGTTAGCGAAGGCATCGGGATTGTTCATTTTCTCGCGAAATTCTTTGAGAAAGGGATGGATCTTGGCGAAAATGAAGAACATTTCGCCGCTGCAGCCCGGCTCCAGAAAGAGTTCCTGGTTGAGCGCGCCGTGCAGCACAAGGGACGCAACCATATCCCAATAGCTCCCGACCTGGCGAAGCCAGGCGTTTTCCGGGCTGGCGAACGCGTTGGCGACTTTCAGGAAGTCATCGGCGCTCTGCGGCCAGAACTCCGCCCCAAACCAGCTTCTTGCCTTGCGCATCTCCGCTTCTCGCCGGAGGTCGTAGAGTTTTAGAACCAGTTCTGCATCGTGCGCGGTCGCTTTCTTTGCCATATTTTCACCTCGTTAAGTATCGCTGAAGTTAGTTGTTTCTGAACCTCGTTCTGAGAACGCTGTCCTGGTCAGACTTTCGAAACATCAGCTACTGCGCCTTCGAGGGCGCGCTCGTAGTCGCATTCCTTATTCGGGCAAGCGATTATTGCTCCGTCTTTGCGCAACCGTTCGACCAGGTACTCGTGTCCGCACTCCGGACATTTCTCGGGGATGGGCTTCGCCGCCGAAGTGAATTTGCACTTCGGGTAGTTCCCGCATCCGTAAAAGGTATTGCCCTTGCGCGCACGTTTCTCGACCAACTCGCCTTCTTTGCACTCGGGGCACTTCACGCCGATGAAATTCTGCTTTACATATTTGCAGTCGGGATAGCCGCTGCAGGAAGTGAACTCGCCATAACGGCCGTGCCGCAGGATCAGGTTGCGTTTGCACAGCGGGCAAGTCTCATCGAGCGGAATATCGGGCACTTTCTTGCCCTGATCCAGCCGCCGCGTCGTCTTGCAATCGGGATAGCCGGTGCAGGCCATGAACTGGCCGAAGCGCCCGCGCTTCAGGACCATGACTCGCCCGCAGTTTTCGCAATACTCCTCCTGCGCGGTCTCCTGCAGATCGGCCGAGTCTAGGTCGGGAAGATTGATGGGGTTCTCTTTGGTGAATTTGCAGGTGTCGGGATTTTCCTTGTCGTAGGTGCTGCAGGCATAGAACGAACCGTGCTTGCCCCACTTGATAACCAGCGGCGCGCCGCAGAGTTCACACTTTTCGTCGGTGGGCTTCTCCATACGCTTGATGTTTTCCATGTGCTTCTCGGCGTAGCGGAGATCCTTGGCGAACTTTTTATAAAACTCGGTGAGCGCGTCGTTCCCGGTCTGCTTGCCTTCTTCAATCTCGTCGAGTTCTTCTTCCAGGCGCGCGGTGTATTGGAAGTCGAAAATATCTTTGAAATTCTCGACCAGCAGATCGGTTACAACCAGGCCAATTTCGGTAGGCACGAACTTGCCGCCGACTTTCTGCGCGTACATCCGCTCCTGGATGGTGCTGAGAATAGTGGCGTAGGTCGAGGGACGGCCGATGCCGCGCTCCTCAAGTTCTTTCACCAGCGAAGCTTCGTTGAAGCGCGGAGGCGGTTCGGTGAAATGCTGTTCCGGGAGCAGCGACTTCAGCGTCAGTTTCTGTCCGGCTTCGAGCGGCGGAAGTTTGTGTTTCAGTTCCTCGTCTTCTTCGTCCTTGCTGTCTTTGGATTCCTCATAGACCTTGAGGAAGCCGTCGAACTTCATCACCGATCCGGTGACGCGGAACCAGAACACGTCACTTGCAGATTTGGCATCAATATCGACCGAAGTTTGGTCGAACACGGCGGGGTTCATCTGCGAAGCGACGAAGCGCTGCCAGATCAGTTTGTAAACCTTGAATTCGTCTTCCTGCAGATATTGTTTGACCTGGTCGGGATGGCGCACCGCCGAAGTCGGGCGAATGGCTTCGTGAGCCGCCTGCGCTTCTTTCTTCTCCTTATATGTATTGGGAGAATCGGGCAGATAGTTGGCGCCGTACTCGCTCGTGATGTACTCGCGGACCTCGGTGATCGCCTCGGCTGAAACGCGGGTCGAATCGGTTCGCATGTAGGTGATCAGGCCGACCAGTCCCTCGTCGCCGATTTCGACACCTTCGTAAAGGCGCTGCGCGATCATCATGGTGCGCTTCACGCTGAAGCGCAGCTTGCGGGAAGAATCCTGTTGCAGCTTGCTGGTCGTGAACGGTGGAGTGGCATTGCGGCGGCGCTCTTTCTTTTCCGCTGAACGAACTACCCAATCGGCCTTTTCGAGCGCCAGGCGGATTTTTTCGGCTTCCTCGCCGTTCGTGATTTCGATTTTCTCTTCGCCTTTGCCGAGAAAGCGGGCGTCGAATGCAGGAGGCTTATTGGCGGCGAGATGGGCGTCGATCGTCCAGTATTCTTTTTTCTCGAAGGCTTTGATCTCGCGTTCGCGATCGACGATCAAGCGAAGCGCGACGGTTTGCACACGTCCGGCGGAAAGGCCGCGGCGAACTTTGTCCCATAACAGAGGAGAGACCTGGTAGCCCACGAGGCGATCGAGCACACGGCGGGTCTGCTGCGCGTCAACCAAGTTGCGATCGATGTCGCGGGGATGCTCGAACGCGGCCTTGACGGCGCGCTGCGTGATTTCGTTGAAGGTCACGCGGCGGATGCGCTCACCATCGCCGTTGCCTTCCTTCTTCGCCTTGGTGGCGCTTTTCTTTTTTCCCTTTTTCTTCTTGCTCGAGTCTTCGCCGAGTTCGTCGGCGAGATGGGCGGCGATGGCTTCGCCTTCACGATCCGGGTCAGGCGCGAGGTAGATGTGGTCGGCCGATAGGGCGAGCTTCTTCAGCTTGGCCAGGACCTTTTCTTTTCCGGGGATGACGACGTACTCGGTTTCGAAATCGTTTTCGACGTCGACACCCAGACTGCTCTTGGGCAGGTCTTTCACGTGGCCGAAAGAGGCATCGACCGTGAATCCCTTGCCCAGATACTTCTGGATGGTTTTCGCCTTAGCCGGCGATTCGACGATGACTAGACCTTTGGACAATGGTTCCTCATTATGGCGGTAATGAAATTGAAGCTAGCACGAATTGGCGGAATGCAACAACTAGGAGGCTTTTGGCTCTTAGCTTTTGGCTTTTGGCTCCTCCATCACCGGACCGAACTTTTTTTCATCTACCGGGTGACTCCTGATCTTTTGCGCCAGTGATGACATCATGCGCATGACTGCTCCCAAATCAGAATCCAGGCCCTGATAAAGCTTGTCTTCCAGGAGACCCAAGTCTCGCGCCAGCAAGAAGTGATAAGACAACTCAGCGCCCGAACCCATTGCAATCTGAATGAACCTGCCCATCTCTCCGTCGGATCTTCGACCACAACCTTCAGCAAGATTCGCAGCAATCGATGCGGACGCACGACGCATTTGACTGGTCAGCCCAAATCGTTCTTCGTTGGGAAACGGCCTCGTATTCTTATAGACTGCCAGCGTAAGCTGGTGCGCTTTCTCCCAAACGACCAGATCCTTGTAGTTCCTCATGAGTACCTCACAGCGATTTAGCTAAGAGCCAAGAGCTAACAGCTAAAAGCTTTTTACGAAATTCTTTCCCGGCAACTGGCGTAGCTTGCCATTCAGTTCCAGTTCAAACAGCGCGGCGAAGATTTCCGAGGAGGACATTTCGTTTTCCAGCAATTCGACTAGTTGATCGATGTGGGTGGATTCGTCGGCCTTCAGCAAGTTGAGAATCTTTTTTTCGTGGGGCGATTTGACCTCGTCCGGGAATAGAGATGCGGTTTCCGGTTCGGGGGATTCATTCTGCATGGAACCGAGCACGACCTGCACGTCGGTCGGAAGCTCTTCCCACACGTCTTCCCAGGTGGCGACGAGCTTCGCGCCTTGCTTGATCAGCGTGTTCGGGCCCCAGGAATTCTTGTTGGTTACGTTGCCCGGGACGGCGTAAACATCGCGGTTTTGTTCGAGCGCGAGGCGCGAGGTGATGCGCGTGCCGCTGTATTCCGCGGCTTCGACGACCAGCACGCCGGCCGACATGCCGCTGATGATCCGGTTGCGAATCGGAAAGTTTTGCGGGGCGGGCGAGGTGCCGACCGGGAACTCGGTGATCAGCGCGCCGCCGAGAGCCAGGATTTGTTCCGTGAGCCGCGTGTTTTCCTTGGGGTACATGACGTCAATTCCAGTGCCGAGGACGGCGATGGTTTTTCCCTTGGCAGCGACGGCGCCGCGATGCGACGCGGTATCGATGCCGCGCGCCAGGCCACTGATGATCACCAGGCCGCGCGCGGCGAGGTCGGTGGAGAGGCGTTCAGCCATGCCGCTGCCGTAGGGCGTGGGATGACGCGTCCCCACCATCGCGAGGCCGGGCTGAGCCAGCACTTCGACGCTCCCTTTGACGAACAAGATTACCGGCGGGTCGTAAATTTCCTTCAACCGTGACGGATATTCGGGATCGCTGAGCGAAATAATTCGCGCGCGCGCCTCCACCGCCTTCGCGCATTCCTGCTGCGCGAGTTCGAGCGACTTCCCCGTGGCCAGCGATTGCGCGGAAACGGCGCGCATCCCCATGGCTTCGAGTTCGGTCAGACTGGCATGGAAGACGAGCTCGGCAGTGCCGTAGTGCTCGATCAGTTTCTTGATGCGCGTGGGGCCCAATCCCGGAGTCAGGGCCAGCGCCAGCCAGTAGGTGGCCTGGAAGGAAGCCGGGTTGGGGGCGGCAACGGCCACGCCGGACATGTCGCTATTAATGGACATATTGCGTGACGCTAGCCTGCGGCGGAAAAGGCTGTCAAGGATGGCGCGCACATTACTTTTGGTAGAATTCGTAAAGTGATGAGCCGGTTAAAGATCTCGGCCATTTCCTACCTGAACACGGCGCCTCTCATGTGGGATTTTGAGCATGCCGAAGCAGGCGCGGAGTTCGATATTTCCTACACCATTCCCTCGGCCTGCGCCGAGGCTCTGCGCGCGGGAACGGCCGATATTGGCATCATCCCGGCTGCGGCTTATACGACCGTTCCGGATCTCGTCATCATTCCCGACGTGGCGATCGCAGCACGACGGGCAGTGCGGTCGATCCTCTTAGTTAGCAAAGTGCCCGTCGATAAATGGGCGGCGCTGGTGCGCACGGTGGCGCTCGATACTTCTTCGCTGACGTCGGTGGCGCTGGCCAAGATTCTGTTTGCCAAATGGCTGGGCGGAGCGCGCGATTACAAGGCAATGGCTCCGAATCTCGATGCCATGCTCGGCGCTTGCGATGCGGCCTTGCTTATCGGAGACCCGGCGCTGCAGGTCGACCGGACGCGATACTTCACGCTGGACCTGGCCGAGGAGTGGGTGGCGCGCACGGGAAAGTCATTCGTCTTTGCGTTCTGGGCGGTTCGCCAGCAGGCGCTGGACGGACGCGATGGCCGGGCGATCGCGGAGGTTTTCAAGAAGTCGCGGGATCATGGGCTGTCGCCGAAAAACCTTGAAGCCATCGCGCAGGAGTGGGCGCCGCGCCTCGGCCTTGCGGTCGAGGTCATTCGCGTCTATTTGACGCTTCACATCCATTATTATCTCGACCCTCCCTGCCTGGAGGGGCTTGAGCTTTACTACCGCTTGGGCGCGGAAGTCGGAGCGTTTCCGCCGGCGCCGGAGCTTCGGTTTGTTTAGTATTTCCCTTTAGTAATATTCTTTGACGGATCGCATCGGCTGCTTTTTACCTTGCACCTTGCCAGCCGGAAACCTGCTCTAATAAGGACGATGCACTTGCCTGCGATCGTCCTGCTCGCATCGAAGAAGAGCGCCCTGCGATGGCTGATCCATCTCGGCGGCCCCAGCCTGATTTTGCTGGGCCTCGTCGATAACTCGGTCATCCCTCTACCGGGCAGCACGGACATCGTCACCATTCTGCTCGCCGCCCACCATCGCGAACCGTGGGGCTACTACGCAATCATGGCGACTGCGGGAGCTGTCCTGGGCGGCTATCTTACTTACCGCATGGCTCGCAAAGGTGGTAAGGAAACTCTGGAAAAGAGGTTCTCGAAGAGGACGACCAAGAAGGTCTACGCAATTTTTGAGCGCTGGGGATTCGCGGCGGTCGCGATCCCCTGTGTGCTTCCGCCGCCGTTTCCTATCGTGCCCATGCTTTTGGCGGCCGGCGCCATGCAATACCCCACCCGGAAGTTTTTGACCGCTCTGGCCGTGGGACGCGGCATTCGGTTCGCCATCCTGGCTTATCTCGGGCATCACTACGGACGGCACATTGTGAAGTTTTTCGCGCTGTACTATTGGCCCGTGCTTATCGCCCTGATCGCTTTCTCAACGCTGGGCGCACTGTACGGCCTGTACCAGTACAAACGCAGCCAGCCTTCGGGCGTTTTCGGCAAACTCGCCTCCACCGTCTCTCACCAGCTAAAATAGCCATTACCGTGGGGTGAAGAGGATGTCCCTGACCAAACAGCAGGCTCTGGAGATGTTTCGGTCCGACGATCTGATCGGGATTGGCATGGAGGCGGATGCCGTCCGCCGCAAGATGCATCCCGAAGGCGTCGTGACTTACATCATCGACCGCAACATTAATTACACCAATTTCTGCACGGAATATTGCACCTTCTGCGCGTTTTATCGTCCGTTGACGGGGCCGGCGGCGAAAGAAGGTTACATCCTCGATTTCGACACCATCTACGAAAAAATCCGCGAGACCGTGGAACTGGGCGGCACGGGCGTGCTGATGCAGGGCGGCCTGCATCCCGACCTCAAGATCGACTGGCACGAGAGGATGCTGAGCGGCATCAAGCAGCGCTTCCCTAAAGTCCACCTGCACTGCTACTCCGCTTCGGAAATTCTGGCCATTGCCGAGTACAGCAATCTGAACGTGCGCGATACGATTGCGCGCCTGCGCGACGCCGGCCTCGATTCGATCCCGGGCGGCGGCGCTGAGATTCTTGACGATGAAGTCCGCTACAAAATCGCGCGCTTGAAATGCCTGACCGCCGATTGGCTGCTGGTGCATCGCACCGCGCACCAGCTCGGCATGAGGACGACGGCGACCATGATGTTTGGCGTCGGCGAGTCCATCGAACACCGCATCAACCACTTCCAGTGTCTTTACGATTTGCAGCAGGAGACGGGCGGGTTCACCGCATTCATCCCGTGGAGCTTTCAGCCGGCGAACACCGCGCTCGGGGGACGCCGCTGGGATGGGGCCACGGCGGTTGAGTACCTCAAGGTGCTGGCAATTTCGCGGCTCTATCTTTCGAATTTTCTGAACGTGCAGTCCAGTTGGGTGACGCAGGGATTGAAAGTCTGCCAGATGGGCTTGCGCTTCGGCGGCAACGACGTGGGCTCGGTGATGCTGGAGGAGAACGTGGTCCGCGCCGCGGGCGTGACCAACTGCACAACGGAAGAGGAATTGCGGCGCATCATACGCGATGCGGGCTTCCGTCCGGCGCAGCGGGATACGTTGTACCGGCAATATTTTCTGAACTGATTCGCGGGGCTGAAGCTCTGCGTAGAGACGCGGCTTGCCGCGTCTGAGACGGGGCAGGCCCCGTCTCTACCTAACGTTCCGATCCATGACGCGCTCACTTGCCCTCGCCGGTTTCCTGCTCAGCGTCCTGTCGCTTGCGAACGCGCAAGAGTCTGCGCCGGCGGCGAACGCGCCTTCCATTGCCGGCACGGTCGTGAAGGAACCGGGTAGCCAGCCGCTCAAGAAAGTGCTGGTGCAGGTCGTCGCGGAAGACCAGAAGACGGGCGGAAATTACACGGCCTCGACCGACGCCGACGGCCATTTCCATATTGAGAAGGTTGTGCCGGGGCGTTACCGGATCTTCCTCGAGAGAACCGGGTTTGTCGGGGTGAATGGGCGCGGGCTCAAGTCTGACACCAACGCTTTCACGGTTCAGGCGGGGCAGCCGGCGGAAGACCTGATGTTTCGCATGTTGCCCACGGCGATCATCAGCGGACGCGTCACGGACGAAGATGGCGATCCGATGTCCGGGGTCAGAATGATCGCGCAAAAGAAAAAACCAGGGAAGGCGTCGCGCGAAAGCGTTGGGACCGAAGCGACCAACGATCTTGGCGAATACCGTCTCTCCGGTTTGTTCCCCGGCCAGTACTGGGTTGTGGCCGTGCCGCCTCCAGACTTCCGCGATTACGAACAGCAGCAAGAGAAATCGCCGCCGGGCGATAACCATGGCGCCGCCCAGCCCGATAACCGTTATGTCACCGCCTACTATCCGGGCGCCTACGATGCCATGCTGGCCTCGGCGGTGACGCTTAAGGCGGGCGATGAAATGCCGATCAACTTCACGCTGGTGCCGGCAAGAACGTATCGGGTCCGCGGAACGGTTGCTGGCGTCAAGGCCGGCCAGAAGGCCGTCGTGGATTTAGTCTCTAAAGCGGGCGATTCTATCCGGTCAAATGAAGTTGGGCCGGACGGCCAGTTCGAGGTCCGTGGGGTCGCTCCCGGGTCGTATGTGGCGGGGGCATCGTCGCTCGGCGCCGATTCGCAGCCACTAACCGCTCGCCAGGAAGTCAGCGTCGTCGCCGCCGACGTCGAAGGCGTGCAGTTGGTTCCCCAACCTAAGTTCACGCTCTCCGGTCATCTCCGCGTCGAGGGCAGCGCGTCAGGAGACCTCACGCAGTTCTCGGCAAACCTGCGCCAGGCCGAGTTGCCGGAAGATTCAGGCTTCTTCATGTCCTGGGACTTCTTTGGGACGAACGCGCCGGTCGACCGGTTCGGTGACTTCGCGTGGAAAACCGTGAACCCCGGCAACTACATCGTGCAGGTGTACGGAGGCGGCGGACAGGGCTTCTTCCTGAAATCAGTGACGCTCGGCGGACGAGATATCGCAGCCGGATTTGCGGCCAGCGGGCCGGCGACGCTTGATCTGCTGGTCAGCACCAAGGGAGGCGCGATCGAGGGAACGGTGGTTGAAAAAGAAAAAGACGTGGATGATGCTCATCCGGTCGCGAATGCCACGGTGGTGGCCGTGCCGGAAGAAAAATACCGCAAGGTTCCCAATCGCTTCGCGACGGGACAGACCGATCAGCATGGACGCTTCACCGTTCGCGGCCTGGCTCCCGGCAGTTACACGTTATATGCGTGGCAGGATTTGGAAGATGGCGTCTGGCGCGACCCCGACTTCCTCAAATCCCAGGAAGCCAACGGCACGTCGCTGAAAGTGGAGGAAGGTTCCCATCAGACGGTTGAGCTGAAGCTTAGTCCGGTGGTCGAGGAGTGGCGGTAAACGGTCGTTGGTCGTTGGTCGCTAGTCGTTGGTCGTGAGCGGGTTTGCTAACGACTACCGACCAACGACCGACGACCGCTCAACGATCAGGTACAATGCTTGCGCTGCCGTTTTTCCTTTTGCTTCATGGTGCTGTTGAGTTCATGGATTTGACGCTCACTTCTTCCCCGCCGGCCCTGATTCTATTCCTTGCCTCCAAGGGCTTGGGGCATTACCTTCGCCAGCACTTTCTCGACAAGACTTTTCAGGGCCTTTACCAGGCCAATGCTTTTGATCTGGCGCTGCTGATTCCCTATTTCATCGTGCTGATTGTCCTGGCAGCGTACGGCGCGCACCGCTACTGGCTGGTCTATCTTTATTACAAGCACAAAAAGAAGAAGACGACAGAACCCGCGGCTCGTTTCCTTTTCGACGACATGCCGCGCGTGACCGTGCAGTTGCCGATCTTCAACGAGCAGTACGTGGTGGAGAGGCTGCTCGACGCCGTCTGCCGGCTCGACTACCCGAAGGAAAAACTCGACATCCAGTTGCTTGACGACTCAACCGACGAGACCGTAGAGGTCGCCAGCATTCTGGTGGAGCGCTACGCCGCCTTGGGAAATCCAGTCACCTACCTGCACCGCGACAATCGCGAGGGCTACAAGGCGGGTGCTTTGGAAGCGGGATTGAAAACGGCAAAGGGAGAATTCATCGCTATCTTTGACGCCGATTTTGTACCGCCGCCCGATTTTCTGCTCAAGTGTATCCACCACTTCACCGACCCCAAAGTCGGCATGGTGCAGACGCGCTGGACGCACATCAACCGCAACTACTCGTTGCTGACCCAGGTCGAAGCGATTCTGCTCGACGGCCATTTCGTGCTGGAACACTCGGGGCGGTCACGCAGCGGCGTTTTCTTTAACTTCAACGGCACGGCCGGCATGTGGCGGCGCTCGGCCATTGACGAAGCCGGCGGCTGGGAGCATGACACCCTCACCGAAGACACCGATCTTTCCTATCGAGCGCAGCTCAAAGGATGGAAGTTTCTTTATTTGCAGGACGTCGAATGTCCGGCCGAATTGCCGGTGGAGATGACCGCATTCAAGACGCAGCAGGCGCGCTGGGCGAAGGGGTTGATCCAGGTCTCCAAGAAAATACTCCCCAAGGTGTTCGCGAGCGACGCCTCGCGACATGTCAAAATCGAAGCCTGGTATCACCTGACGGCCAACCTCAGCTATCCGCTGATGATCGTGCTCTCGGTTTTGCTGTTGCCCGCCATGGTAATTCGCTTCTACCAGGGATGGTTCCAGATGCTCTACATAGACCTGCCCCTGTTCCTGGCTTCGACGTTCTCTATTTCCAGCTTCTATTTGGTTTCGCAGAAGGAACTGTTTCCGAAAAGCTGGCTGCGCTCGCTGCTCTACCTGCCGCTGTTGATGTCCTTGGGAATCGGGCTGACGATCACCAATACGATTGCCGTGCTGGAAGCGCTGGTGGGCAAGCAGACCGCCTTCGCGCGCACTCCGAAGTACCGAGTCGAATCGAAGAAGGACAAGGTCGGCGCGAAAAAATACCGCAAGCGTCTGGGATGGGTTCCGTGGATTGAACTCCTGATCGGAACTTATTTCGCGCTGGCGGTCTTTTACGCCATCGACAACGAAAACTACTTCACGGTTCCCTTCCTGCTGTTGTTCGTGATTGGTTACTGGGTCACCGGGCTGATGTCACTGCTGCAGGGGCGTTTCGCCGGCCTCTCGGTGGGTTCGGAGAGCCACACCAAGCCATTCCCGGTCGGCGTGTAGACCATTGAGCCATTGAGTCATCGGATCATCGGATCATTTTCCCTGTCTGAAGTTCGATGACCAAATGATTCAATGGCTCAGTGATTCAATGATTTCCCTCGCACCAAACTAACTAACAACCCAGGCACGGCGCGATGCTACGCTGGTACCGCTCTGGTTTCTCGCATGTACCTCCGCACGAGGCATTGCAGGGAACCAATCTCAAGAAGCTTTTACGAACCGTCGAGGCGCTGGCGGATTTGGGGCCCGAACTAACAGCGGACCGCGACTTCCGCGAGACCGCTCGCGCTATGCTGGCCGCCGTGATGGAAGCGGCTGGCGCGCGCGAAGCTGTCCTGTTTTCGTTCAGCGAACGGCCTTCCCTGCTGACCTCGGTCGATGCGCAAGGATTCGCGCTGCTGCCGGAACCGTCGCTGATCCCCCTGCTTCCCCGCCACGTGCACACCCTGACTGCGGCCGCCGGCCCGGTACTGCTCAACAGTTCCACCTACGATGTCTTTCTGAGTTCGAACGGCAATGTCGCGCCCGAACTGTTCAAGTGCATTTGCCCACTGAAAGTTCGGGGAAAGCTGGCGGGAGTGATCGTCCTGGGACGCCGCCCCGGCGACGCGGTGTACGAGGAAGACGCGCTCGACGCTTTTGAAATGCTGAGCCACTACGTGGCACTGGCCATTCAGAATCACACTCTCGGCCAGACGCTGGCCCAACGAGTTTCTGAAAACCTGCGGCTGCTGGCCTCGCTGCACGGGTTCTACGACAACGCGCTCGAAGCTTTCGCCACCGCCATCGACGTCAAACACGTCAACATTCATGGACACTCACTGCGCGTCGGCCGCTACGCCCAAGCCATCGGCGAAGCTCAGGGGATGGATCCGAGCGCGGTGGCGGCGCTGCGGTCGGCAGCCTATCTGCACGACATCGGCATGGTGGTTGTCGATAAGCGGTTGTTGGGAAAAGCTTCGAAGCTGGACGCGGAAGAGTCCCGCGAGATGAGGGAGCACACGATCATTGGGCATCAGATCGTCAGCCAAGTGCAGTTTCCCTGGCCGCAGATTCCGGAAATCGTGCGCTGGCACCATGAGCGCGCCGATGGAACGGGATACCCGGACGGCTTGCATGGGGACGACATACCGCAGGCGGTGCGCATCGTGGCCCTGGCCGAGACCTTTGACGCTATGACCAGCGAGCGTCCCTATCGCGAACGCTTGTCGCTCGGTGCCACGCTGCAGGAATTGATCCGCATGACACCGCAAAAATACGATGCCCAGGCGCTGCAGGCTTTGCTGATCCAGGTGCGGCGGGACGCGGTCGGAACGAACCGCATTCCGATCCTCGACCCTGACCTGATGCACCTTTCGGCCAAAGACGTGGACCAACTGGCGGCCACCCTGCAACACAAGATCAGCCAGGATAAGATTTTTCTTACCTGAAATCCGCACTCGCTTTGCACGAGTCAGCGCCACCCCAGCCCACGCCAGCAAGCCAAATTCATCTCGGTGTAAAATCGCAGCTTCGTCCTCTCGTGCCTCGTATTGTTTCTCGGTCACGATGTAGACTTGGGCGGTTGGCGCGCTTGTATCCATTGGGCGCTGATTTCATCTAATTTTGAAGTGGGGCAATGCAAGCTGATTTGCGAGGAGAGAATTGATGGCTGTCAGTGACCAGTCTATCGCCACCGGTACCCAGCTCGACCAGTTGTGTATCAACACCATTCGCACGCTTTCGATGGACGCGGTGCAGAAGGCGAACTCGGGCCATCCGGGGGCGCCGATGGCGCTGGCTCCGGTTGCCTACTGTCTGTGGCAGCAGTTTCTGCGCTATGACCCGGAAGATCCGATTTGGCCGAACCGCGACCGCTTCGTGCTCTCCAATGGGCACGCTTCCATGCTGCTGTATTCCCTGCTGCATCTGGCGGGCGTGCGCGAAGTAAGCGCGGATGGCAAAATTCTTTCGACTCCTGCCGTATCGCTCGACGAGATCAAGAATTTCCGGCAACTGGGCAGCAAAACGCCGGGGCATCCCGAATACGGTTTGACCACGGGTGTTGAGACGACCACCGGCCCGCTCGGTCAGGGCGTCGCGAACAGCGTGGGCATGGCGATTGCCGAGCGCTGGCTGGCGGAGCATTTCAATCGTCCGGGATTTGAGCTGTTCAACTACAACGTTTGGGCGATTTGCGGCGACGGCGACATGATGGAAGGAATTTCGTCGGAAGCCGCGTCGGTCGCCGGACATCTGAAGCTTTCGAACCTGTGCTGGATTTACGACAACAACCACATCACCATCGAGGGCAACACCAATCTCGCCTACGACGAAAATGTGGCCGCCCGCTTCGCCGCCTATGGCTGGGACGTCCAGCACCTCCGCGATGCCAACGATCTGGTCGCGCTGGCCGAGGCCTACAACCACACTTTCAGCGTGACGGATCCAAACGTGAACGACTGTCCCAAACTGATCATCGTCGACAGCCACATCGCCTTCGGTTCGCCCCACCGGCAGGACACAAAAGAAGCGCACGGCGAGCCCCTCGGCGAAGAAGAAGTCAAACTGACGAAGCGCGTCTACGGCTGGCCGGAAGACGCCAAGTTTCTGGTGCCGGATGGAGTGCGCGAGAACTTTCGCGACGTCATGGGCAAGCGCGGGCGGCAATTGAGCGGGCGGTGGAACGCGCTGTTCGCGAAGTACAGCGCGCAGTATCCGGATTTAGCGGCTCAACTCGAACGCATGCAGCGCCGGCAACCGGCTGACGGATGGGACAAGGAGCTTCCCACATTCGCGCCCGATGCCAAAGGAATGGCGACCCGCGATTCGTCCGCAAAAGTTCTCAATGCCATCGCCAAAAGCGATCCCTGGCTCATGGGCGGCTCGGCCGATTTGTATCCCTCGACGAAGACGCGGCTCACCTTCGACGGGGCGGGCGATTTCGAAGCGGGCCATTACAACGCGCGCAACTTCCACTTTGGCATTCGCGAACACGCGATGGGCGCAATCGTCAACGGCATCGTGCTGTCGAAAATCCGCGCCTACGGCTCGACTTTCCTGATCTTCAGCGACTACATGAAGATGCCGATCCGCCTCTCGGCCGTCATGGAAGTGCCCTCGATCTGGATCTTCAGCCACGATTCCATCGGCGTCGGCGAAGACGGACCGACTCACCAGCCCATCGAGCAACTGATAACGCTGCGCGCGGTTCCCGGGCTGATGACGCTGCGTCCCGCCGACGCCAACGAGGTCGTCGAGGCGTGGAAAATAATCATGAAGCTGCAGAAGGAACCGGTGGCGCTGATCCTGACGCGGCAAGCTGTGCCGACATTCGATCGCGCGAAATACGCATCCGCCGCAGGCCTGGCTCGCGGAGCTTACATCCTGGCCGACGCCGAAGGTGGCAAACCGCAGGTCATCCTTATGGCAACCGGCAGCGAGGTTTATCTGTGCATCGACGCCTACGAGAAACTGCGAGCGGAAGGCATCCGGGTGCGCGTCGTGAGCATGCCTTCGTGGGATTTGTTCGAGCGTCAGGATCAGAGTTACCGCGACGCGGTGCTTCCGCCCGACGTCACCGCGCGGGTCGCGGTCGAGATGGCCTCGACATTAGGATGGGTACAATACGCGGGAGCGAAAGGACGCATCATAGGTATGCACACTTTTGGAGCTTCCGCGCCGCTCAAGGATTTGCAGAAGAAGTTCGGCTTCACTTCCGATGCCGTCCTGCAGGCCGCACGCGAACTGGTTGTGTAGAGACGGGGCTTGCCCCGTCTCTTTGGACGCGGCAAGACAATCGCGGCAAGGGAGACGCGGCAAGCCGCGTCTCTACGAAGAATTTAGGAGATGGCTATGAATCCAGTGGGCACGCTTGAGACTGCAAAAGCTGCGAATCCTCTCACCCAGCTTCAGACTTTCGGCCAGTCGATCTGGCTCGACTACATCCGCCGCGACCTGCTGCAGGGCGGCGAACTGCAGCGCCTGATCACGGAAGACGGCCTGCGCGGGATGACTTCCAATCCCTCGATTTTCGAGAAGGCCATTGCGGGCTCCACGCAGTACCAGGACTTTCTCGATTCGCTTGCCGGCCGCACCGACCTCGACGCCAAAGGCCGCTATGAACTGCTGGCGATCCGTGATATTCAGGATGCGGCCGACCTGCTCGGCCCCGTCTACCAGAACACGAAGAAGCGCGACGGCTACGTGAGCCTCGAAGTCTCTCCCTATCTGGCGCACGACACCAACGGCACCATCGACGAGGCGCGGCGGCTGTGGAAGAGCGTGGCCCGCGGAAATGTGATGATCAAAGTGCCGGGCACAACCGAGGGCATACCCGCGTTTCGCCAACTGATCAGCGAGGGCATCAACGTCAACGTGACGCTGCTGTTCGCGCAAGGAGTGTATGAGGAAGTCGCCGCCGCTTTCATTGACGGCGTGGAGAAATTCGCCGCGACCGGCGGCGATGTGAGCAAGATTGCCAGCGTGGCCAGCTTCTTCATCAGCCGCATCGATTCGCTGGTCGACTCGCTGGTTGGCGACCAACTAAAAAAAGAAACGGACGCCGCGCGCAAAGCGAAGTTGCAGGGGATTCTGGGGAAAGTCGCGATCGCCAACGGCAAACTGACCTATGAAGCCTACCAGCGAATTTTTTCTTCTCCGCGCTGGAAGGCGCTGGCCGCCAAGGGCGCGCAGACGCAGCGCGTGCTATGGGCGAGCACCAGCACCAAGAATCCGAATTACCGCGACGTGCTTTACATCGAGGAACTGATCGGGCCGGACACCGTCAATACCGTTCCACCGGCAACGCTCGATGCCTTCCGCGATCACGGCAAGCCGCGCCAGAGTCTGACCGAAAACCTCGACGGCGCACGGAAAACGATGGCCGATCTCGCCGGGGTTGGCATTGTCATGAAAGACGTGACCGACAAGCTGACGACCGACGGCGTAAAACTATTTGCCGACGCCTTCGACACGCTGCTGGCCGCGGTCGAAAAAAGTGCTAAGCGGACAGGCACGCCCACGCCGCAGGTCAATCGGCAGAACGCATCCCTTCCGGGCGATCTTGACACTGCGGTAAAAAAAAACCTTAACGACTGGCGGGCGTCTGGAAAAGTAAGACGCCTCTGGCAGGGCGACGCCTCCCTCTGGACCAGCGACGACGAGGCCAACTGGCTGGGCTGGCTCGGCATCACCGACGAACAACTCGCCGGAGCCGCCAAGCTCAACGACCTGGCCAACGAGGTCAGGACCGCTGGTTTCTCCGACATACTGCTGCTCGGCATGGGCGGCTCCAGCCTTTGTCCGGAAGTGCTGGCGCTGACCTACCCGCAAACACTGGGTTTCCCGCGCCTGCACATACTCGACTCGACCGACCCGGCGCAAATCCGGAGCGTCGAAAAAAGGGTCAACCTCGCCAAAACGCTCTTCATAGTCTCCAGCAAGTCCGGCAGCACACTCGAACCCAACATCTACAAGCAGTATTTCTTCGAGCGCGTGCAGCAGACCCTCGCCAACAATGGGGGCAACGATAAAGACAAGGCGGGCAGCCACTTTATCGCGATTACCGACCCGGGCTCGAAGATGCAGCAGATCGCCGAGCGCGACCGCTTCCGCCACATTTTCTATGGCCTGCCGTCCATCGGCGGACGCTACTCGGCGCTCTCGAACTTCGGGATGGTTCCCGCCGCGGCCATGGGCCTCGACACCGGCAAGTTCCTCCAGCGCACAAAAGATATGGTCGAAGCCTGCAAACCCTGCGTTCCCGTGGAACAGAATCCGGGAGTGATGCTCGGCCTGATCATGGGCACAGCCGCAAAACTTGGACGCGACAAAATTACGCTTGTCACCTCGCCTGGAATTGCCGACCTCGGCGCGTGGCTCGAGCAGTTGATCGCGGAATCCACCGGCAAGCTTGGCAAGGGCATCATCCCCGTCGATCGCGAAGCGCTGGGCGCACCGGAAGCTTATGGAAACGACCGCATCTTCGCCTACCTTCGGCTGGAGACCGCGCCCGACGCGGCGCAGGACGCCAAGGTCGCCGCGATCGAGAGCGCGGGGCAACCAGTGGTGCGCATCGCCGTGTCCGACATCTACAACCTCGGGCAGGAATTCTTCCGCTGGGAAATTGCCACCGCGGTTGCGGGCTCGGTCCTCGGGATCAACGCCTTCAATCAGCCCGACGTCGAAGCGAGCAAGCTCGTCACGAAACAACTCACCTCTGAGTACGAAACCAAGGGCTCGCTTCCTCCCGAAAAGCCGATACTTGAAGAAGCGGGCTTCAAGCTCTTCACCGATGACAAGAACGCCGCCGACCTCAGCCAAGCCGTCGGCTCCGACCGCTCACTGAAGAACTATCTGGGCGCGCATCTGGCGCGGCTTGGCGCCGGCGACTATTTTGCCCTGTTGGGTTATGTCGAGATGAACGCCGGGCACGAATCTCTGCTGCAAGACCTGCGCATGACCGTGCGCGATCGAAAACGCGTGGCGACGTGCCTCGGCTTCGGGCCGCGCTTTTTGCACTCCACCGGACAAGCTTATAAGGGCGGCCCCAACATCGGCGTATTCCTGCAGATCACCTGCGACGATGCCCAGGACTTGCCGGTTCCCGGACAGAAGTACACTTTCGGAGTGGTGAAAGCGGCACAGGCTCGCGGAGACTTCCAGGTTCTCGCCGACCGCAAACGCCGGGCGCTGCGCGTGCACCTCGGCAGCGACGTCAAAGCAGGACTCACCAAACTCACGGATCTGGTAAAGCAGATTCTGTAGCCTGTGGTGTATGTTGGGAGGCTGCAACACGCGAAGCTCTTTATGAGTTGTCATCCTGAGCGAAGCGAAGGACCTGCTGTTCGCCGCGACAAGCGGGTCCTTCGCTTCGCTCAGGATGACAATTCATATTGGGCTTCCTAGAAACCCCTAGTTAAACGCAGCCGCGCGTTTCTCGGTCGTAAGGAGCAGCCATGCAACTGGGAATGGTAGGTTTGGGGCGCATGGGCGCCAACATGACGCGGCGCCTGATGCGCGGCGGTCACACGATGGTGGTTTCCGATCTCAGCGCCGATGCCGTCAAGGGTATCGCCGGCGAAGGTGCGGTGGCCTCCTCTTCGCTCGACGATCTGGTCGGCAAGCTGAACGCTCCGCGCGCCGCGTGGATCATGGTGCCGTCGGGCGATCCCACGGAAAAAACCGTGCAGGCTCTGCTCAGCCGCATGCAGCCAGGCGACACCATTATCGACGGCGGCAATTCCTATTTCAAAGATGACGTTCGCCGCGCCAAGATCTGCGCCACCAAAGGCGTCCACTACGTCGACGTGGGCACGAGCGGCGGCGTCTGGGGGCTCGAGCGCGGATACTGCATGATGATCGGCGGCCCGAAAGAGGCCGTCCAGCGCCTCGACCCGATCTTCAAAACGCTGGCGCCCGGACGCGGCGACATTCCGCGTACTCCGGGACGCGAAAAACTGACTGGAACTGCCGCTGCTACTTCCGCCTCTACTGCCGAAGACGGTTACATCCACTGCGGTCCGTCCGGTTCCGGACATTTCGTGAAGATGGTCCACAACGGCATCGAATACGGCATGATGCAGGCCTACGCGGAGGGCTTCGACATTTTCAAGAATGCAACCAGCAAAGACCTTCCCGAGGATATCCGCTATGATCTCAACCTGCCCGATATTGCCGAGGTCTGGCGGCGCGGCAGCGTAGTGAGTTCATGGTTGCTGGATCTGACGGCGATGGCGCTGCTGGAAAATCCCACACTCGCCGAGTACAGCGGGTTCGTGCAGGATTCCGGCGAAGGCCGCTGGACGATCCAGGCGGCGCTTGAAGAGGCGGTTCCGGCCGAAGTGCTGACGGCGGCCCTGTACACGCGCTTCCGTTCGCGGCAGGATCATACTTTCGCGGAGAAGATGCTCTCCGCCATGCGACAGAAGTTTGGTGGGCACGTTGAACTCAAAGCACCGGTGAAAACGAAGTAACTGGCGGTCGCGAGCTACGAGCCACGAGCAAACAGATTCGGGATTGCTCGAAGTTCGTTGCTCCGAGCCCGCAGCTCAAAATCAAGAGGAAACAATGGCTCAAACAGAGGTTCTGCCAGCAACAAGCAAAGCCAAGGGGGGGCGTACTGGAGATCCGTGCGTCATGGTGATCTTCGGCTTTACCGGCGACCTGACGCGCCGCAAGCTGATTCCCGCTCTCTACAATCTTGCCAGCGAGCAATCGCTGTCGCGCGAGTTTGCGGTGATCGGCGTGGGCCGCACTGCCATGAGCAATGAAGACGCGCGGAAGAAGGTCAGCGAAGACTTCAAACAATTCGCCACTGCCAAGGTCGATGCCGACTTGTGGGAATGGTTCGTCCGCCGCATAAATTATATCAGCGGAAATTTCGACGACCCCGCTACCTACGACCAGCTGAAAGAAACGCTTGCCAAGGTCGACCAGGAACACAACTGCCACGGCAACTATTTCTTTTACCTCGCCACTGCGCCCAACTTCTTCGGCGACATCGTCGAGCGGCTTGCGAAAGTCGGCCTGATGACCGAAGAGAATGGCCATTGGCGCCGGGTGATTATCGAAAAACCTTTTGGTCACGACCTCGATTCCGCCAAGGCTTTGAACCAGCAACTGTTGAAGGTTGCCACGGAATGCCAGATCTACCGCATCGATCACTACCTGGGAAAAGAGACGGTGCAGAACATTTTGGCGCTCCGTTTCGCGAACGGCATTTTCGAGCCGATCTGGAATCGCCGCTACATCGACCACGTGCAGATTTCAGTCGCCGAAACCGTCGGGGTCGAGAAACGCGGCGGCTACTACGATGGCGCGGGCGCCTTGCGCGACATGGTGCCCAACCACATCATGCAGCTCATCACGCTGACCGCGATGGAACCGCCGATTTCGTTCGAGGCGAACGCGGTGCGCGACGAGCAGGCCAAAATCCTGCATGCTATTCAGCGCTACAGTAACGAGGACGTGCTCAGCAAAACCGTCCGCGGGCAATACGGCGAAGGCAGCATGGACAACGAGCGCGTGCCCGCCTACCGCTCCGAAGATGGCGTGCCAACGGACTCGCGCACGGAAACTTTTGTCGCCATGCGCCTCTTGATCGACAACTGGCGCTGGGCGGGAGTTCCCTTCTATCTGCGCACGGGCAAGCGGTTGCCCGGCCGCAATACCCATGTCGTGATTCAGTTCCGGCGCGCCCCCTTCATGCTGTTCCGCGAAACCCAGGTCGAAAACATGATGCCCAACCAACTGGTGCTGCACATCCAGCCGGAAGAAGGCATCTCGCTGCGCTTCGCCGCGAAAACGCCCGGAACCACCATGCAACTGGGCGAAGTGAATATGGATTTCGCTTACGCTGACTATTTCGGACTCACGCCTTCGACCGGCTATGAACGCCTGCTGCATGACTGCATGACCGGAGACGCCACCCTGTTCCAGCGCGCCGACATGGTCGAGGCCGGCTGGAGCATTGTCAATCCCGTACTCGATGTGTGGAAGGCGCTGCCTCCGCGTAACTTCCCCAACTATCCCGCCGGAACCTGGGGCCCGAAAGAGTCTGACGAGATGATGGAACGCGATGGCCGGCGCTGGAGAAATTTCGAGAAATGAGAGGCATTTGTAATTGGTAATTTGTAATTGGTAATTTTGTGGTTTGGAGATCGTACTAAATTACAAATTACAAATCGCAAATTACCAATTCCCCATGCCCTCAACTCGAACCATTGAAGTCCTGGCTACCGCGGCCGATCTTTTTCACACCGCCGCCGAAGAATTCGTCCGCGCGGCCCGCGCCGCCATCGGCGCCCAGGGACGATTCACGGTGGCGCTCTCCGGTGGCTCGACTCCCAAAGGTCTCTATTCCCTGCTCGCTGCCAATTACGCCGACTTTGCCTGGAGCCGCGTCTTTCTGTTCTTCGGCGACGAACGTCACGTCCCGCCCACCGACCCCGACAGCAATTATCGAATGGTGCATGAATCGTTGCTGACGAAGATCGCGATTCCAGCCGAGAACGTCTTTCGCGTGCCGGCGGAAAATCCCGATGCCGCCGCCGCTGCGTCCGACTACGAGGCGCAGCTCCGCCGATTCTTCGAACTCCAGCCCGGCGAGTTCCCGCGCTTTGATCTGATTCTGCTCGGCCTGGGTCCGGATGGCCACACCGCTTCCCTGTTCCCCGATTCCCCTGCGCTCGATGAACAGTCGCGCCTGGTGGTCGCCAATTGGGTTGCGAAGTTCAACACTCACCGCATCACCTTGACCTTCCCAGTGCTCAATCGCGCCGCTGAGGTGATGTTCATGGCCAGCGGCGCGGACAAAGCCGAAATCCTGCATCAGGTGCTCGAGGGCAAGAGCATTCCTCCGCTGCCCTCGCAGAGACTGCAACCATCCGACGGAAACCTGCTGTGGATGCTCGACGAAGCCGCCGCCGCTAAACTGACTCGCTGAAATTCGCGAAGCAGCCACTTCACTCAAGATGACAATTTATAGAGCAGGGCGGACGAGGGCGTCTGTCCCTGCGGGTTCTGGTTTGACTGAGAACTGAGAACTGACAACTGATCTTACGCGGCGTGGCCGCGCCAGTCGGCGATCTCCTTCATTCCTTCGCCGCGGGCGTGCTCGAAAAGTCTGACTTTGTGGCGGGTATGTTCGAATTCGTGGATGTCAGCCCACACCTCGGCCTGCCACGATCTCTCATGGGTTGCGGCCTCGCCGCAACTGGCACAGCGCGTATGAAAGGTGACGCCCGGCTTCGGAGCGGTCTGCACGTCCTGCAGTTCGAGGAAGATGCAGCGCACTTCTTCGATCTCTTCGTCGGGGCCCAGAATGTGCTCGTAGCGCAGCAGGTATCCAAAGCCGAGTTTGCGGGCTTGGCCTTCCGCTTCCTCGCGGGTGTGGAACGGACCGTATTCGGCCCGCAGTTGCTCGGTCGAGTCGCAGGCCATCCAAAAAATGTCCTTGTAAAGCATACCTACCTCAGTCCAGGTCTGGACAAATGAATCGCAGAACCGATGAAGCGCCGAACTATAAAACTCCGAACTTATGAAGCGGACGAACAGGTACACCCGTGACCGAGCAATTTGATTACCGGGATTGCAGACGCCGGCGTGCCTTTCCGGGCAGCTGCTTCTAGAAGAAGCTGGTGGGATATTCCATTGAAAACATGCTACTTAGGCCGGCAGTCCCGCGAACCCATGGGCTGCGGGAACTGCCGGGGGCAGCGGCCAGTGTGAAATCTGTTTCCGCCCCCAAACATCGGAGGGAGGCAATTCCACTCCAGCCGCTTCGGAGGCCTTCCGTGAACTCACAAGTCCACCCGGCTAGTCTTTGCGCGAATGCTTCGCACCAGGCCTCCACGCAAGGCCAGCGCCAGCGTGATGACCCTGCCTGCCGCAATGCCGATGCCGATCTCGCACCGTAACCCGTTTCGAAGCCGCGCCACGCCTCCACGCAAAGCGCAACTTCACAGCGGGCAACTTCACCACGATCAGCTTTACAACGCTGCGCGCAATTCGGGGGATGCGCAACTTCTAGTTGGTTCCTCTCGAGGCAGCCGCCTTCGTTTCCGCATCCCCATAGGCAAAGCCTTCCTCGCGGGCAGCTATGCTCCACCCTGCCCCCGGTGGCAACAGCCCATTCCCCAGTTGCGTATGCCAGTTCGCTCCGCCGTGCCCGGCCACATAGAGCGCGAGTTCGAGCCGGGTCCAGACTCCCAGTTTATCGAAGGTGGTGCGCAGGTAGTTCTTCACCACTTGCTCGCTGGTTTTGAGCACACCGGCAATGTCTTTGTTAGTAAGACCCTGCCAGACCAGGGTCGCGACCTGAATTTCTTTCGGGATTAGCCGATCACGGGGTTGCATGGTTGCACCTGCTCCTTGATGAACATGGCGGTGGCGAGTTTCACCCGCTTCCGGCCTTCTTTGATGCCTGCGCGCAGAAACAGCGTGCGCAGGTGCTGTTTGACGGTCCGCGGACTGATGCTCAAGTGGCTCGCGATTTCTTTGTTGCTGCACCCCTGCACCAACAGACGCAGTACCTGCTGGTCCCGGGGAGTTATCTTGATATCGTTGAGGTTGATCATTGGCTTTTTGTCGGCTCCTTCAGTTCAGTCTTGGGGTCGCGACCCGCCGTAAACCGATGCAACCTGTTCGCCAAATCTTCGCTGCCAAACAACGCCATTTAGAACCATACAGTTACGCTTCTCACTTCTACTTTCCTTCGCCCTTTCTCAGGCCGTTCTCATGAACCGCTTCCACATTGGCATCCCCAAACGGGAATCCCTCCCAACATAGCCCTCTCTTTTCTCGTTTTCAGATGCCCGGACTTGCACTACAATGGCTACAGTCTGGATCATCCTCTCCCCCTCGATGCCATGCCCTCGAGTCGGCCCAACCTGACACTGGACGAGCAGTCCTTTCAGGACTTGCTGTCCGCCGCCTTCACCATTCAGGAACATAACGACCACCTCCAACAAGCTCAACCAACCCAGGCAGAACCCGAAGCCCACCCCGAACCCGAAGCCTCGAGCGTTTGCCGACATTGTGGCGCTCCGAAGCCCACCGACGCATCGCGCTGCCAGAGCTGCGGCCTCGACGAGTTCCGTCCCGGGGAACGCATGCAGCGCAAGTGGGCCTCGATGTGGCTGATGAGCCAGGAGCAGGTCTTGTGGCCCGAGCGTACTCCCGAGACTCGCGAAGCTCCGCTGAAGAAAGACGTCCCGCCGCCAGCGGCCGGGCGCACGCCGCTCGGTCATCCGGCGGGCGATTCCGCCAGCTCCGGCCTTCGCGCTTTGCCGGTTGCAAGGGCGGCTGCAAAGGAAACAACCGCCCAGGAAAAGACCGAGACCATCCACGCTCGAGTACGCGGCGAATCAGCTCTCGACGATCCAGCTCTCGACAGACCGGCACTCGACAAAGCAGCAGCGGAAAACGAATGGACCGCTGCCGCCACCGAACACTTGGCGCAGGAAGACTCGGATCTGGCCGTCCAGACATTCCAGTTATCCGCAAGCAACGATTCTTCCCCGACCGAAGAATCGCTCGACCCGATCATCGACCCGATAACCGAAGCGACGACCGACGCAATCGCCGACACACGCGACACCGGCCCGAGTTACCTGGTCCAGAGCTTTGCGGATCTGCGTGAAACGCTGAGCTTTCATCGCGCCGACCTTTATCTGGGAGTGGCTGTCTTCGTAGCTGCGGTGGCCCTCCTGTGGCCGGTGGGCGGCTCGCCGCAACCGGCGGCGCTCGGCCCCTGGGAACGGTCGCTGGTGGCGCTCGGAATTGCCGAGGCTCCCCCACCCGTAATCCATCTTCAGGGAGACCCGGGCGTCGAGGTGTGGGTCGATCCGCATAGCGCTCTCTACTACTGCCCCGGAGAAGAGCAGTACGGAAAGACCGCCGACGGCCGCATCACCAGCCAACGCGAAGCGCAGATGGATCGCTTCGAACCCGCCGGTCGCAGCGCCTGCGAGTAAGCGTTAAGAGCAAAGTGTAGGGCGGACACTCTTGTCCGCCCAATGCCCGCGGAACGAAACTTGCTCGCCGCTCCAACCGTACAATCTCCACCCTATACCACGGCTGCGTCGCGAAATGTATCATTGAGCAGGTGACAATCAATGTTCTCAGGATCTCCATTCACCAAGGCCCATCGAAGGGGTTTGGTCTTGCGCTTGGCTTTTTCGGTCTCCACAGCAATCGCTCTCGCCCTGATCTCGGATGGGGTCGCCTTTACCCAGAACAATAAGCCGCAGCGTCAGAGCAAACCAGCCAGCGCGGCGGGGGACGTCGCGCGCGGAAGGTATCTCGTCGAAGACGTGGCCGTCTGCGGACAGTGCCACACGCCGCGTGACAGCTATGGAAATCTTGACCGGACGCGATGGTTGCAGGGGGCGCCCGTCCCCTACCTGCCGGCGAAGCCCAACATGGATTGGCCGATCAACGCGCCGCGGATTGGAGGCACTCCGCCGGCCGATGGCGCCGACATGATCAAACTACTGACGACCGGCATCTGGACCGACGGCAATCGTCTGCGGCTGCCGATGCCCCAGTTTCGCATGGACCGCAGCGACGCCGAAGCTGTCGTTGCTTATTTGAAGACGGTGACTCCGCAACCTTAGCTTGCCGCGTTTTTGACGAAGTGTTTCACGTGAAACACTTGTGCAGGAAATATTGTACGTATTTATATATATTTACATTGGCCCTATATGAAACAGCGGAAACGGGTTACGAGGCGCCGGAAGGTGCGGCGGCTGCGGGCTGCCGCCGACGAAGGCAAGCGTCCGTGGGGGAGCCGGGGAGATGCTACGGGCCGGGCTTCCTTAGGACGACCAAGAAGCGGGTCACGTTGAACCTGGATGCCGACGTACTGGCGTGGTTCCGAAAGCAAGGGCGGGGCTACCAGACGACGATCAATCGGGAGCTATGGAAGTTCATGGTGGAAGAGAGGAAGAGATCAGGGGAATAAGATTGGAGCCGTTGTACGTATAGGTCTGTACATACTACAAGAGCAGACGCCAGCGCACAAAAAGCGAAACGGATGGGCTCGGCGGTGCTTTTTAGTGACCCGTGGTCAGCATTTTTGGCTGAGAGGCCCGCCCAAGTCGCTGATAACGCTAGGGGTCGAGTGTGGTTAGATAGACACATGCGGGTAATTATTACACTGTACTTATTACACACCTAGTTTTTTGGTGGGCGGGCGTCCCGGGGCGGGGGTTCCCTTCGATGGTGGAATCCGGCGGCATGTCGATGAAAAATGATCGGGTGTCAGGCCCAAAGAAGCGGGTCCGGGGCCAAGGCGGCTAGGTCGGCGAAATGCTTGGGTTGCAAGACTTCAAACCCCTTCTGCGGAACTTTCACGTAGCGCCAGGGAATCTTAGTAAGGGTGGACGCGTTCTCACACCAGTTCGCCGCCGCCGCATCTTTCTGCGAGACTTCTGACGATTCCATCCCCTTCGTTTCAATCAGCCAGTGCTGCCCTGACGAATCCAGCGCGACGAAATCGGGATAGTAGGAACGAAGGTTCATCCCGAGGTCCACATAGTCAATCGAGAAGCCAAAGGGCTGCGGGAGTTTGGCAAAGGCGCTGATGTCGTCGGCGTTGTCCAGAAAGCGCGCAAAACTTTTCTCGAAATCGTTGTCGCAAGGAACCATATTGAAGACGCAATGATTGGCTTCGTAGACCTTTCGCGACCACGGAAACGGCGGACAGGTCGAAAGCATGCGAGCGGGCACAACAAGCTCCGGCGCTTGATCGGCGATGCTCAACTGTTTCAACACCCGGCTGAATTCTTGAATGCACACGTACGAGGCCACTTGTGTGCTCATGGCCCTTACCGTGACCATGTCGCTCAGGTCCACCCATCGGCCGAAGGCCTTATTTTCGAAGAACTCCCGAATCTTGGGAGCAAGCGCCGCGAATTGTGACAGCAACTTTACGGCCTCGGCGATTCGCCGGGCGTAGTAGCCGATCAATTCTTGCGCCGTCTGCGGCTCGGGCACTTTGTAATCGCGCTCGACAATTTTTTGCAGCGTGATGATGTCGTGGCCTTCATACCGGAAAGTTTTGTTGTTGGGGTCGTCCGGGGTCAGCGGCAAGAGCATCGTCTGGAAAGTCATTACGTCGAGACATTGCTGGCGCTCGTACTTGCCGAGGTTTTGGACGACGAATGGCTTCAGGCCGGGGATCCCGAGCAGCCGCTTGCGGGTGGTGTGGATGGCGAAGCGTCCGAGGTCGCAGGCGATCCAGCGGCGGTTAAGTTTTTCCGCGACGGCAGCCGTGGTGCCGGAACCGCAGAAGCAGTCGAGGACGAGGTCGCCTTCGTTAGAGGAAGCTTTGATGATGCGGTCGAGCAGTGCCTCAGGTTTCTGAGTAGCATAGCCAATCTTCTCTGAAGAATGCGCTGGAATTGAGTTGATGTCCCAGACATCAGGCATGAAAGCACCTTGAGATTCCTCGTCTGAAACGATCTTGCGCGTTCGGGCCTCATCAGCAAACTCTTGACGCTTACCTCCAAAGCGTTTGATTGTGCTTTCAGCGAGGGGAACGCGTTGAATGTTGAATGTCTGGCTATCGCTTACTGCATAGAAGAGAAGCGAGTCGTGGTTCCGCAGGAACTGCTTGTTCCCTCGACTCCATTTCCGGTACCACCACGTGATGTCATTCCGGAACATTTCAGGGCCGAAGATCTCGTCGAGGACTAGTTTCGCGTAATGGCCCACATGCCAATCGAGATGCACATACAACGTTCCGGAATCGCTGAGCAACTCGCGCAGCAGTGCAGCTGTGTCGTAGAACCACGGTAGATACGAGCCCAGACCCTTTCCCCAAGTGTCCCTATACGCCTTCTGTTCCAAGACGGATGCTTCCTTTTCAAGCAAATCCTCACTGCCGGGTATGTTCGTAGTGAACGAAAAATCAGCGCCCGTATCAAAGGGCGGATCGATGTAGATCAAATCCACCTTGCCGGCGAACTCGGGCAGGAGCGAGGGCAGGACGTATTTCTTGTCGCCCCAGATGAGGCGGTTGCGCCACTCCGGATCATGGCCGGAAGAAGACAGCTCCAGCGTGCGCTGCCGCTCCTGCACGCTCTCGTTGACGGTCTCGACGGTTTGAAAAGGCAGCTCGATACGAACCGGCGCGCGCTTGTTGCCGTGCGGGTCGTACTTGCCGTCCCAGATGAGTTCAGCCATGCTTGAAAGTAAGAGGGGAGACGGAGAACATCTTACACGAAAGTTGCGGCGGAAGATTTCGCGGCTCGCGGTGCACAAAAAACGAATCCCACCTTTGCGCTGGGGATGCGCAAGGATGGGGCGGCCTGCTTAAGATGAAGATCTGATCTCCGGGCGCGTAAAGGGGAGTCGAACGGTGTCGGCGGTTCGGCGGGCCACCCTTCGGCTAGCGCTCAGGGCAGGCTTTCTCGAAAAAGCGCGAGAAGTGTCGCACCCCCAGTTATCTCCTTTGGGAGCCCTCGATTGTGTCGGGGAACACTGTGCGACAATTCGGATCTAGACGCTCAACTGCCCTTCTACACAACACTCAGTCAGAGTGCATGCCGCGTTCCATTCCTCACTTAGGCCACGCGATGGTAAGGAGGAATACGCTGTCGCACTTGGCTTCGACATCATGAGGAATGTCGTGATCGAGCGCAAGCAGCCTTCCGGCTTGCATCTCGATGACCTGTTCTTGAGCGTGAACCTGTATCTTGCCGGAGAGTGACTGAATGGAAATACGCCCTGCCGTTTGATGTTTGTGAAGACGTCCTCCGGCTTTAAGCGCAATCAGGACAATCCGAAGGTCGGGGTGCTTTACGATCGTGTTCGCGGTATGCTCCGCTTGCCATGGCTGCTCAGATTGGAGCCTACGGACTTCCTCGGCTATGTCAAAGCTGAGTAGCGCACCGGACGTGGGGACTGGCTGGCGAATGCGCCCTTGCGAATGCTCCTCGTGCTGATTCATCAATTGTTCTCCTGTAGTAACCGTGACGTGGTTCGCTGTCGGTCGAGATTCGGTGGCCGAAATAACGAGGTCACCGCCATCGGCATGAGCCCTGCTCGCAAGTCGTTCCCAAGCCGAACTCAGAGCCTCGATGGGTTCGCGATCGAATAACCTGACCTGAAACACAGGCGGACACTCCGTTTCCTGAGTTGCCGGACAGCCGCAGCGGACTACGGTGTGCGACAACAACACATCGCGCAACGGTACTTCGTAGGTCTGACCGCAAGCATTGCACGGCAGCCGGATCGAGACCGCGTCGAGAATGTTCATTGTTTAAGGCTCTCCGATAACCGCCATCTTGAACTCT
>Ga0224558_1001046_pt1 | contig 30574 bp, 24 predicted proteins | sample 714S32024metaG_FD_180682 | JGI IMG/M metagenome (GOLD analysis project Ga0224558, IMG submission 180682) | Peat soil microbial communities from Stordalen Mire, Sweden - 717 S3 20-24 | ecosystem: Environmental > Terrestrial > Soil > Wetlands > Peat | place: Sweden: Norrbotten County, Stordalen... | reverse complement strand
CGTCGGACCGGCCGGAAATTTCGGCATCGGCAGGAAATACACGGTCGCGGCCGGCGAGCACGAGGTCAGGCTATCTGAACCACGTTACGAAGATGTCGTGAAAAAGGTCACAATCCAGCCGGGCAAGACTATGGACCTCGCCGAAACGATGAAGGCTCTGCCACTCGCAAAACCGCCGTTTGGGCGCCTGCGCGTTTTCGCGCCGGACAAGTTCGAGGCTGTTTATGTCAATGGCAAATTCATGGGCCATGCCGGGGAATTCAATAACTCGATACAGGGACTCCTGCTGAACCCCGGCGAGTACACGGTTAAGGTCGTCCCGGTGAGCGGCGGAGGCGGACATGAAGAGCACGTCAAGATTGACGCGAACCAGGTAATTATCGTCCGCGCCGAGAAGTAGCGTTTCGACGCCCGGGTTACGCGACACGCCAGAGACGCTGGCGGCGATGTGGCGATTCCGCGCGGATCCAGGGCTTGTGTCGTCATCTATTCCGCATCCAAGGGCGGCTGCTTCCGCGCTGTTTCCATGTTCTCAGGATTTCTATTCTGGGAAGTCGCGGAAAGCCCTCAACCCCGCTGGCTAACTATCGGCTCGTCACGGATGAGGCGCCGAATCTGGTTCGTCCAGTGCGCAAGCCGTGATCTGCCGGATGAGCCAGGTTGGGGTGTTGCATTGATCGAGACGGCGTGCGGGCAAAGAAGATGAGCAAAAGGGCGATTTGGGATTTGGCGCTTCTCGTGGCAGGTATTGTGTATCTGGATCTGGCGCTGTTCCAGCAAATCGAGTTTCCGTTGTTTGGATTGTGGTTGGTCGTGGTGAGCGGGCATGAGCTGATCGGGTCACGCCGGCAGCGGCGGAAGGTTTTGGGCCGATGCATTAGCCCGGAGGCGATTCTTCAGTGCCCGCCACGCAATTCTTGTCCCGAGCGTCTGACGCGAGAGACAGCGCACGAGCTGATCACGCCCTTGCGGACAGCGTAAATTCCCGCTCCCGCGCTTGCCGCCGACTCGATTTTCCTTCGTTGTGACCGACCGGACCGGAGGTGTGTCTACGCCCCGGATCCCATGGAGTCTTTGGAACGATCATCGAAGCTGGTAACGCAAGGTGGTAGCCTATTGAGGATGGTGTGGACGAATGTCCGCGCAAGCTCAATAGATTCCTGCGCTTCCTGCAAGGTGGGATCCCAGGGCGCGCCAGGATAGCGGAACCTCGCTGCATACTCGGTTAAGGGTGTGACGTCTTCCACTGCTGGGGCGAGCGTGCCATCTATTTGTGTGCACAGTTCGCCCAACTCCTCCAGATTGTGGGTCTTCCGAAATGCTGAGTCGTGCCACGTAAGGAGAGCCTTCATCGCCTTCTCGACTACTTGTTGGCAGTGAAACAGAGCGTCCCTAACAAAGGGAGGAGTTGCCATCAGGTCATGCTGCGCATTGTCCAAGTCTTCCTTGGCGCGCAAAAGCCATTCCCGGGTGTTCGATACAAGGACCAGGTCAGGCTCCATACAGCAGTTTCCCTTCCCGAACGATGGTGGATGGAAATGACGCCTTCAGGTGCAACTGCCTATTGAAATCACCCTGCGGCCAGACTTGCACGTCCGCGGCCACCCCGGTTCCACGAAGAGCTCGGTATCCAGCATTCCCCCGCCGGAGATGCTCTGGGGCTTCATCGGGGAGAATGACCATCAGGTCATAGTCGCTGTCTGGGCCAGCATCCCCGCGTGCCGCCGAACCGAACAGGTAGATCCGGAGAGGGTGATAGACCTCGGACAGCCGCCGAACAATCTCGCTTAACACCGGGTCGTCGGCAGAAGGTGGTTTGAAGTTCTCGATATGGCTTTTCGACATGCCCACCAGTTCCAGTTTGCCACAGGCAATCGCCAAATGGTCGTTCTTTTGTTCTCACGCCACTTTCACCGGGATGAACAAGGCCGGATTCCGCTTCGGTATGTCTACCACGAGCGCGTAGCGCGAGTCATGTGCGGCGGCGTGCCCCGGAAACTCGTGCACGGCGCGCCAGTGGCGCTTCAAACCGTCGGACGATGCTTTCCAGCGGACTTTTCATGCCGCCGTGACCCTTCGGACGGTTTTCTGGTTCTCTGTTCTTGCCCGAAACCCTTGAATGACTGGCGCAATTCAGTGCCGCAAGAGCCGCCCTGCCGCTCGCAATGGCGCGCGTTTGGTCTTTATGCCGAATGGCAATCACCATCGTCCGAACGTGCGGTATGGCCCGGTTCAGCGACTCAGGAATGGTGCTTGGCCCCGCTGAGCCGGCATTCAGGCTGTCGGACTTATATCCCTTGTAGAGCGGCTTGCACATCTGGTGCATCTCGTAGAGACATGCGTTCCCGGATTCTGTTCGGTCGTCCCATCGGGTCTGGTCGCCTGTCTCGAGCGATTGCACAATGCTCTGCAATAGGCTCATCGTGCTCTCGTACAACATAATGTTCCCCGCCAAGAAGACTCTTAGGATCGCCACCGAGCGTCCATCGAGTGGCACCATATATAGAGATGGAGCAGAGGGGTTTCCCGTTTGTAATGGAGAGTCGGTAATGTGGCGCCGGAGACTTGGTATGTCCAGGCCCGCGAACTGGGGACCAACAGAAGCTTCGAACCGCCCCGGTAGTCGTTCAACGGTTCGTGTTGGTGGCAGGCCTTGCTGGCGTGCCGCGGACGCTACGCGTCTCCGGCGTGCACGGATGGCTTCGATGATCTTTAAGTAGCACAGGAATTGGTACCGGAGGCTGTTGCTGTTGAGACCTTCCCGGTACAGGCCGGCGTAGAACCTGAAGTTATCCTGTACGCTGTGTGCGAGGACATCATCTCCTAGCCGCGCCGCGGCATACCAACTCTCCGGCACCCATATAACGACTTCCCATTACAAACCGGAAACCCCCGAGCGCATCTGTATAGATGGAGCCACCCGATGCATCGAAACTCGGTGGTGCTCCCAAACATTCTTGGAGGCTACATGAAGACGCAATGGATTTGGGGTCGATCGAAGACGGCAGCCGTGACGATAGTGTTGGCGCTGGGATTGGGTGGCCTCGCAGTCGCGGCTGCGGATCACCTGATCAATCCGGCCGCCACGTTTAAGCTTGCGAGTGCGGACGAACCGGCGAGCCGCAACAGTTTCGCGCCGGTGGTGAAGAAGGTATTGCCCTCGGTCGTTACCGTTACTTCGGCCCGTATGGTGAAGACCGGATTCCAAGGCGGGGACGACGGAATCCCGCCCATGTTCCGCCAATTCTTCGGCGACCAGGACAACGGCAACGGGCAGTTCCGCATGCCTCGGCAACAGAAGGAACAGGGCATGGGCTCGGGCGTCATCGTCAGCCCGAATGGCTACATCCTGACCAATAACCACGTGGTGGATCACGCTACCACCGTGACCGTGATCATGCCCGACAAGCATGAATACAGTGCTCGCGTGGTTGGTGCCGATCCCAAGACCGACATTGCCGTACTGAAAGTGAACGCCGGCTCCCTGGAGCCCATCACCATTGGCGATTCCGATAAAGTGCAGGTGGGCGACTACGTGCTAGCCGTCGGCAATCCCTTTGGCGTCGGTAAGACTGTCACCATGGGCATCGTCAGCGCTACCGGCCGCGCCAACCTGGGCATCGAAGACTACGAAGACTTCATTCAGACCGATGCCTCCATCAACCCCGGCAACTCGGGCGGCGCGCTGGTGAATGACCGCGGTGAACTGATCGGCATCAACACCGCCATCCTGGCCAATGGTTCGGAAGGCAACCAAGGCATCGGTTTTGCCGTTCCCGTCAGTGTGGCGCGCAATGTGATGGACCAGATCATCAATAACGGCAAGGTGACCCGCGCCTACCTGGGCGTGATGGCTCAGGAAGTGACGCCCACAATCGCCAAGGCCTTCCATGAACCGGAAGTGCGCGGCGCGCTGATCGGCGATGTGACCCCCAACAGCCCGGCCCAGAAGGCGGGCTTGGAAAAGGGCGACATCATTCTGGATATCAACGGCAAGCCGGTGAACAACAGCGCCGAACTGCGCATGCACGTTTCGCTGATGGCTCCCGGAACCAAGGTGAACGTGAAGGTCTTCCGCGACGGCGCGGAGAAAACTCTCCCTCTCACTCTGGCGGAAATGCCCACGGAAACCGCCCGCAGCGAACAGCCGGAGAACAGTAGCGAAGACGCCCTCGAAGGGATCGCGGTAGAGAACGTCACCGCCCAGACGGCCCGCCAGCTACGATTGCCGGCTGACGCTACCGGCGTTGTGGTGACCAGCGTGGACCCGGCCGGCAAAGCCGCCGAGTCCGGCTTGAAGCGCGGCGACGTAATTCAGGAAGTGAACCACAAACCCGTGCGCAACACCGCGGATTTCGAATCCGCCATGCGCAATGCGAAGGATGGCACTCTCCTGCTGGTGAACCGGCAAGGCACCACGATGTACCTGGCTGTCTGACCGGTATCGCTTATTCGGGAAAAGGCCGGCCCCGCGCTCCTCCGGCGGGACCGGCCCCTTTTTTCTGTTCAGCAAGGTGCAAGATCTACCATTGCGAGCGCAAAGTCCACACCCGGAAGCCAGCCTTTCGCACACGACTGCGGCCATCACCGCGGTGGATATCGGTGCTACGGCTGCGACCATTGTGAATCGCCGACGAATTCACAAGCTGGCGCCCGGTGCAAAGAAGGCGGCCTCACCAGCGGGATTGTCGACGTCCGAGTCCAGACTAGCGGCGGAGCGAATTTGGTTCGCTCGGCGCCCTCCGGCTTTCTCAAGCAGAGCGGACCGCGCCTGAAGGGCTGCCCCACATCCTGTCCGGACAGGATTGGAAATGCCGGCCCGAAGTGATATTCGTACATAAGGAGGAAAGAGATTCCCGCGCTGATTCGCCTTCGACTTTTGCCGATTCCAGCGCATCTCAATATAGTGATCCGTCTTGTGATGGGAGTGGTACTGGCAGTCGCGCCGGCTGCCGCCGCCGCGCCGGCCGTGTGCGCCGGAGTTTCATCTCTGGGCACGTTTCAACTGTTGGTGCGTCCTTTCTCCCCAGGCGCGCCGCTGCCGTTGAAATCGGTCGCTGAGATTCGCGGCGGGGCGCGCCTGATTTGGAATCCTGTGCGTCTGTTCCCGCCGCCTTCCCTCAAGGCCGAGGTTGCGGCCGTTCTGGTGCCGGCCTCCGATGGCGACCTGATCCTCACCCTGGACCCGCGCAAAGCGGGAACCCGCACCGAATGGCAACTACCCGAACGCCCGCAGGTGATTGCGCTCATCTACGGACCTCAGGGCCTGAGTGAGGGGAAAATCAAGTCGTTGGTGACTCACAACCGGGAACTGCTCAAGCAACTGGCCGACTACGCCGAGCAGAGTTCCCAAGTCGAAACGCTGGTGCAGGACCTGTCGAATGCGGAGCAGTCTGGCGCCGGCCCCGTTGCCGTGTTCCAGGGAATCTCCACCAAATACGGGGTCACCCCGCAGAAGCTGAACTCCACACCGTCCCCCGATCAGCAGGCCGCGCTGCTGCTGAAGGCGGTGCTTCCCTCAACCAGCGCCTACGACCCGATGGCCGCCCAGAGCTCTCAGGTGCAGCAGTCGGTTGGCCTGGCGGCGTCGGTGGCCGGGCTTTTTTTCGGCAATCCCGTGGCTCTTGCGGCCGGGGGCGCGGCGCTGTTTTCGAACCTCAAGATGGCCATGTTCCCCAACACGGAATTTCGCTCGGCGTTCGCGCAGGCTTCCGATAAAGACGGCTTGGCGCTCTGCACCAAGAACCAGGCACCCAAGGCTAAGACGCGCATCGCCTATCTGTGGGCTTATCGCGCACCGGAGATCAAGAAGCCGGTGGTGTCGATCACGGGAACTCCACACCTGCCGCTGGGGTCGAAGTCGACGCTGGCGGTGAAACTCGGCCAGGGATCCGCCGCCAAAGACCTGGCGCTGGCGCGCGAATGGCAGTTGACGCCTGTTTCGGGCGGCGCCTCCATCCCGGTCGAGGTTCAACCTACTGCCGCCGGCGCCCTGGAAATCGATCTTTCGAAGACCAAGGCGGCCGCGGGCGACTATCAACTTTCCGCCACCTGGGACTGGGATCCGCTGCCGGTTACGGGCACGTTGCATTTGCATCCCTACGGCGATTTCACCCATGTGACCCTCGCGCCGGCGGAGCGCGACAAACTCGTCGAGGGGAACGGGGACGTCGCGGTGGCATTGTCGGGGGCCGATTTCGAGTTTCTCGAAAAGGTGCAGATCGAATCCTCGGCCCGAGGCGCTAAGCCCGCCGACGTCGACTTCACTTTACCCTTGGGCAAACGCTACGGACCGCAGAATTCGGTCACGCTGAATCTCGACACTGCCAAGCCAGGTGACTATCGTTTGCTGCTGGCGCAATCCGACGGCGCGTCGCACCAGGTGCCGGTGATGGTCCTGCCTCCCAATCCGAAGATTTCCAACATTCCGATCCTCCTCAACGTGGCGGAGACGCACGAGGCCATCCGCCTGCAAGGAAGCCACCTGGAACGGATCGAAGCCATCTCTTCGGAAGCTGGCGAGATCACCGGAGCGCCGGAATCGCAGGGCTGGTCGGGCGAGATTGTACTGAAAGCCGGGCTGGCAAAAGGGCGGAGGTTTGGGCTGCTTCTGAAGGTCAAGGGCCTGGCGAATCCCGTGGCCGTGCCGGACGCGCTCGAGATGGTGGGGGCGCGGCCCGGAATTCTATCGGTGCAGAAGTCGCAGGCTGGCGCATTGGGGGTTGACATCGGCGCCGATGAGTTGCCGGCCGGTACCGCGGCGGGGCTGGTGCTGACGGTGAATCACCTGGATAATGCCATCCGGCCACGGTTGGAGCTGGGTTGCGAAGGCGGAGAAATGCGCCAGTCGCTGACGCTTTCCCCGAGCGAACCCTCCCATCAGGCAAGCCTGACCTTCGCCGGTCCGGGAGCGCTCTACCTTTCCGTGGACCCCGGCGTAGTTGGTTATGCAGGGTGCCGTTTGGAGGCCACCGTGATCCTGGAGCGGGAAGGCCGCTCCGATCCGTTCGTACTGGGCCGCGTGATTCGCATTCCCCGAGTCGACAAGTTCACGCTCACGACGGAGATGGTCGGCGATTCAAGCTACGCCGGCTTCCTGGAAGGCCGCGACCTCGACGTGATCGACAAAGTCGGATGGGACGCGCAGAGCGGTGTGCCCGTGGCGGCGATTGCCGCGCCGATTCCGGGCGACCCGGCCCGCCAGACGTTGCGCGTTGTGTTGTCCTGGCCCGCGCCCGGCCCGCACGCGCCTTTGTACGTCTGGCTGCGCGGGGAGCAGACTGGGCGGAAGACGGCGGTCACTTATTAACGCGACTTTCACAAGGCCGAATAAATCTCATCCGGGAGGCGGACCTTTGAATTTGCGAGTGGTCATACCCGCGATGCCTGGCCGCATGTTCCGATCTCGGGAGGCCCGGCCTGGATCAATTTCCACCGTCCCCACCGGCACTCCGAAGGCTCACGAGGTGGGCGGAGATTCTCGGAATTTCCCTGGCGGCGATCCGGCGTCGAGCTCCCAGTCTAGCGCTCGGGAGTTCCGTTGCCAAGAAACTCGGCAATCTTGCGGCGCGCCGCCCGGGAGTACCGCGAGAAGATTGCCCTGCGGTGACGCGTGCCACTTGAATCTGAGTATCGGATAGAGCCGCTCAGCCCCTCTCACGACCGGACCGCCTTTCGTTCGGGCGTTCTGGAACTCGATGAATACCTTCACCACCAGGCCGGCCAGGATGCAAGGCGGAAAATCGCCGCGCCATTCGTCCTGGTTGATGTCCACGGGTCCATTCTCGGCTACTACACCCTTTCCGCCTATAGCATCCGGCTCGACGCTCTCCCGAACATCATCGGCAAACGACTTCCGCGGTACCCGCTGATTCCGGCCACCCTCCTGGGCAGGCTGGCCGTTAGCGCTGCCTGCCGCGGCCGGAGGCTCGGGCGACTTCTCTTGATGGACGCCTTGCACCGGAGTTGGCGAAATACGACGGAAGTAGCGTCGGTTGGGATCGTTGTGGAGGCATTGGATGACGCTGCCCGTTCCTTCTACCTGCAACCACGAATTCATACCGCTGCTTGACCACCCCAACAGGCTCTTCCTAGCCATGGCCACTATTGAAAGGTCGTTCCGGGCAACGTGAAGACAAGGTCTTGTACCGGTAGGGGCGTTTTCGGTCCTGCCGCGCGAGGGGGAACCACGGAGAGGGATACCCTAGAATGGGGTTTTATTTCCGTCTAAGTCTTTTATTTTGTTATACATGGCGGAGAGAGAGGGATTCGGTACCTCGATGCATCAATAGGATCTGCAAGTTGCAGATTCCTCGTTGCCGCCGCTGCCGTAAATGCCAGGAATGCCGTGCGGCATTGCTCACCATTGCCCACGGAGAGCCGTAGTGCCGAGACTCGCCGCATAGCAGCGAGCGAAAGCTATGGGGTACGCTAGTGACAGGAGAGTTTCAATGAGCCGCGACCCGCTTCATGATCTGATCGACCGGATTCCAGAGGAGGAACTCCCAGCCGCCAAGCGGTTCCTGGAGTACCTTGTGGTCAGCCCGGCCTATCGGGCGGCATTGTCGGCTCCAACGGATGACGAACCAGTAACGGAAGCGGACTCCGCGGCGATCGCGCGGGCGCACGACGAAGTTCTCTCTGGAAAGATCAGTTCCCATCGCGAAATCCTGCGGGAATTCCGCTTGCGATGAGGTTCGTTTGGCCTGACTCCGCACGATCCGAGTTGCGGGCAATCGACCGGGAGACGGCCAGTCGAATCCTCCCGTGGCCTTACTGAGTATTTTGAATCCGGCAAAGGTGACCTCAAAGCCCTTGCCGGGGAATGGCAGGGTACTTCCGGCTTCGAATTGGGGACTACCGGATCATCATGGCAATAGCGCCCGAAGAGATCACGCTCATGCGAGTTCGACACCGCTCTGAGACCTATCGCTGAGTTCCCCGCCCGTCTCCGATGAAAAGCGTGACGTCTGCCGCGGACCCGACTCAAATAAACAAATCCACGCCGACATGGAAGAACTCAGCGACTTTCTTTGCCTGCTCCTTCGTCATGGGCCGTTTTCCGCTAAGGATCTCCGACACCCGGCTCTTGGAGCCGACTACGGGCCAAAGATCTTTGGGGGCTAGCCCGCGTTGTTCCAGCAGAAACGCAACCATCCTGTGCGGCTCGGACTTCGGTATCGGGTATGCCTTCTCCTCGAAATCGTGAATCAGGTCCGTAAGGAGTTCGAGGAGCGCGTCCTCCTCCACCGTCATGTTCCCTTCGCCCTTCTCCATCAGGGACTCGACAATCGCGAGCGCGCGTTCATTCTCCTCCTCCGTCTTGATGACCTTTGGAACAGCTCGGGCCAGAAGTCGCCCATACCGTTTCAGGTCGAGGACTTCAATCGTGGTGCTCATAGTTTCCATTCCCCCTCGTCGTACTTCTCGTGTGTGAGAATGTGCTTTATGAAGACGATCTGGCGTAAGTAGTGAACGAACGCGATCAACCGATACTTGTTTCCGCCCACATTGAACACCGTCAGATCGCCCACGAAGTCGGCGGAACCGAAGTCCGCCTTCAGCGCGCCGGGGTTCTTCCACGCCGCAGCTTGGACAGCATTTGCCCAGTGCTTGAGCGGCTCGGCCGCTTTCGGGAAGCACATCCCGAATTCCCGAATCCGCCGCTTGCTAACGATTCTCACACTCCAAGTTCCCATATGTGGAACCAGCAGGTCAAGTGGGGCCGGTTGATTCTCTTCACGTTCAGGCCCGTTCCGGAGCGCCAGATGACCTGGTTTCAACCACCAACGGCCTGCAGCGCCGCACAGCTTGCGCGCCGCACGCGGCAACGCTTGAGAATTCCCGGCGCGCGGGTGTGCGTGGAGCTTGTTCGACCTGTGTCGGGTTTTTGTATGCTATTAATGTCGGGTTTTTGCAAAGGTAGTATGGCTGTGCGTCAACAGAGGACATTGCGCGAAAGGATCGAAGAACGGATCGCCCGCAAGCAGCGCGATGACGTATTCCTGCCCCGTGAATTCCGCGATCTCGGCGGCGAGGATCAGGTGCTGCGGGTGCTGCGCGGCCTGGTCCGCGAAAAGCGCCTGGTACGGCTGGGCTACGGCGTCTATGGCCGCGCCGTCGTTTCGCGTCTCAGCGGGGAACCTCTTCTCTACAGCCCGAACGGGTTTCTCGGGGCTGCGCGACAGGCCCTTACCAAGCTCGGCGTGATGTGGGAGCCGACCGAAGCGGAACGGGCCTATAACGAAGGCCGTTCAACTCAGGTGCCGGTGAATCCGGTCGTGCGGGTGAGGGGCCGCTTCTCACGGCGGCTGAGGGACGGCAAACTGGAGTTGGTGCTTGAGCGATAATCCCTCGCTTCAGGATTTGCTCGAAGTCCAAAGGCACTTTGGGCTGCCGAGTCCGGCGCTGGTCGAAAAGGACTGGCATGTCGTCAAGGCACTGGGTGCCATTACCGCCGCTGACACGGCGCCGGCGCGACTGGTGTTTGGCGGGGGCACGGCGTTAAGCCGCGCGCACCGTCTGATCCGACGGATGTCGGAAGACATCGACCTCAAAATCATATCGGATACCCCGCTTACGCGCTCTGCGCTGCGTCATCTGCGCGACACGATTACCGATGCCCTGCTGGAGGCCGGCTTTCAGTTTGACCCGCAGAACCCCGAGCATTGAGAATCCGGCAATGCGAGCCGCTACACTCTCTACCGCTTGCCTTATGTCGCGATTGCAGCCGGGCAGGGGATCTTGCGACCGGAGATTCAGATGGAGACCGCCGTATGGCCGTTACGGCTTCCGGCAATCGACCGGCCGGTGATTTCGTTTGTGGCGGAGGCCTTCAACCGTGCACCGGAGGTTTCGGCCATCCCATGCGTGGCGCTCGTTGAAACGGTTGCTGAGAAATTTGTCGCCCTGACCCGACGCGCTGGCGCCGAACTTGCGGACGCCGGCGGCCCGCGCGATCCGACGCTCGTGCGCCACGTGTACGACCTGCACGTTATGCGCGCGCATTACGACCCGGCCGAGGTGGTGGCCCTAGCGTGAACGATCATGCTGGCTGACGCCAAAGCCTACGGCCATCAATTCCCCGCTTACCGCAAAAACCCGATAGCCGAGACTTTGCGGGCGGTCGAAGGCCTGGCGAAAGACCCGGACTTTGCCAACCGCTACGCCGCGTTCCGGCGGGACATGGTGTACGGCGAGAGTCCGGAAATCGAGACGGCCCTCGCCACGATCACAGCTTTGGCGGGCCGGTTAGAGTGAGCGCGACCGTAGAAGGAACGGGCAGCGCCATCCAATGCCTCCACAACAGCCCCAACAGACGCTACTTCCGTCGTGTTTCGCCAACTCCGGTGCAAGGCGTCCATCGAGAGAAATCGCCCGAGCTTCTGGCCGCGGCAGGCAGCGCTGACGGCCAGCCTGCCCAGGAGGGTGGCGGAATCAGCGGGTACCGCGGAAGTCGTTTGCCGATGACGTTAGGGAGAGCGTCGAGCCGGATACTATAGGAGGAAAGGGTGTAGTAGCCGAGAATGGACCCGTGGACATCAACCAGGACGAATGGTGCGGCGATTTTCCGCCGGGCGTCCTGGCCAGGCCTCAGTATCCTGGTCGAGAGCGACGACAAAACACCGCGCTGCTCCACCGGGAATGATCGGTGATGTGTTACCGCTACCGTAGGTAGATCGCGCGCGGGGGGAACCACGGAGAGGGATACGCTGAAACGAGCTTGATTTCCATATAAGTCTTTTATTTTGTTATATATGGCGGAGAGAGAGGGATTCGAACCCTTGATGCATCAATAGGATCTGCAAGTTGCAGATTCCTCGTTGCCGCCGCTGCCATAAGTGCCAGGAATGCCGTGCGGCATTGCTCACCATTGCCCACGGCGATCCGTAGTGCCGAGAATCGCCGCATTGCCGCGAGCGAAAGCCATGGGGTACGCTTAGACACCAATAACATACCGATTCGCCCCTGGTTCAATAATCCAAACACGGTGGTGAATCTGACGAGTCCGCAGAATTTCGGAAGATTCAGCACTAGCGTCAGCGGCACGAGCGTTTCCAGCATCGGACCGGCGAACGGTCCCTCGCTCTCATCGCCCGAATACAATGGTGAGAGGACTTGGACAATGAATCGACGACAAATGCTTTCCATTATGGCCGCGTCGCTCGCTGGATTGCGCAGGCGCGCCGAGCAGCTCTACGCTGCGAGCCGCCCGAACATCCGGTGGTGCGTGAGCAGCTTCCTCTGGACCTCCACGCAGTGGCAGGATACCGGCACTCTGCCCTACACCGACATGCTCGACGTGATCCACGACACCGGATTCGACGGCTTCCGGGTGACCGGCTGGCCCGCGGTGCTGGGTCGCATCGGAATGGACCTGGCGCAACTCGAGAAGGAGCTGTCCAAGCGGAACCTTCGTATCGCCACGCTGTCCTTCAACGCTCCCGCTGATGATCCTTCGAGATATGCCGAAGCCGAAAAGTCGGCGCGGGCGGCCTGCCAGTTTCTTAAGCGATTCGGAGCCACAGTGTTGGTGACGTTCTCTCCACCGCGCGTCAACAAGGTGCTCGAGCGGGAGCACATCCGCAAAGCGTGCCAGTTTTACAATCACCTGGGCGATGTTTGCGCGGAGTACGGAATCCGTACTGGCCTGCACAACCACCTCGACCAACTCATCGAATCGCAGGATGAAATCGAACTGCTGCTCAACTGGACCGATCCGAAGAAGTTCCACTGGTGCCCGGACACCGTACACCTGTATCTAGCCAACTGCGACATTCCAGAGTTATTCCGAAAGTACGCCGACCGTCTGATCTTCTTCGACCTGGTGGACGCCAAATATGAGTACCAGACGCAGGAGATGCGCCTGCCCAACGGCAAGATCGAAAAGGCCGGTTCCCAAAACGGGACGTTCATGCTCGGCAACCGGGACTACGGGGACGGCGAAGTAGACCTGCGGGGAATCATGGGGATTCTCAGGTCGGTCAACTACGAGGGCTGGGTCAACATCGACCTTCACTATGCGCGGGTCTCCCCGCAGCACAGCTTTGAGCGGTGCATGAAATACATTCGCGAAAATCTGGACCCAATTTACATGTGAACTCACCCAAACGTCTTCGCCTCAGGCCACGCCAGCGGTGCGTGAAATCCTGGCCATGCTGGAGTTGCGCATCAGCCTCGAATGCGAGGCGGGCGCGCTTGGCCGCAGCAGGCCGCACGGAGGGCCAAGTGGCGGGCCTCCGGCGGGTATTGGACGATTTTCAGGCAGCCGCTGACAATAAATGCAAAGGCGCCTTGGCAGAATCGTCCAAATCACCAAGGAATCCTTCTAGCCTTGTGCGCTCGTCAGTTAAGATACTATTGCCGGTTGTAGATAATCACTTTCACACCGATGATTTCCGTTCGGAGAGTAGGATGTCCGCTAAGTCGCCGTCAGTTGCTCTGCGGATCGTTTGCAATGCCAGCGCTTATGGCCCGTAGCGTGGGCTACTATCCCCCATCCGATGCCGCCGGCGGGTGGCGTTCGCGGAGGCCCAGCCGGGCCGAACGGTCCAAGTTCGACGCGGCCTTCGAGCGCGCCGCGGAATCGACCAAGCACGGTGGTTTGCTGGTGGCACATCGTGGATTGCTGGTCTACGAAAGGTACTTCGGCCTTGCCTGCCGCGAGGCCACTCCCAACACAGCGTCTTGCGGAAAGGCGTTCACGAGCATCGCGCTCGGGATTCTGCTCGGCCAGCGGCCCGACCTGTTCCCCGACGGCCTGGATCAGAAGGTCTTCACGCCGCGCTACCTTCCCGCGGAGGCCTTTCCGCTCGACGATCCAGTGAAGGCGGAGATCAAGCTGGGGCAACTGCTCGCTATGTCGGCGGGGCTGACAGGCAACAATCCGGCTTACGTCCGTGGCAAAGAGGTGAAGCTGAAGCAAACCGGAGCCGATGGCTGGCAGGCTATGGTGGATCGAACGGCCTTCACCACGCCGTTGTGGACAAAGCCCGGCGAAGGGTACTGCTATGCCACGGTGGGGCCGCACATTGTCTCTATTATTTTGCGCCACCTCACGGGGATGGAACTTCAAGACTTCCTGGAGCAGAACGTCGCCTTGCCGCTAGGCTGGGGCCGCTGGGGATTCGCCTACCGGCGCACTGAAGTCACCCACACACCGGGCGGTGGCGGAATCGCGATCCGCTCGACGGACATGCTGCGATTCGCTTACCTGCTGCTGCGCGAGGGCTCCTGGGCTGGCCGACAGATCGTACCCGCCTCGTATGTGCGTCTCTGCGGACGGCGCTCACCCTATAACCCCCACTACCCTTTCAGTTTCCAGTTCAACGTCAACACCGACGGTGACCTCGCCCCGGGCGCACCACGCGACGCATTCTGGAAGGGAGGCTAGGGCGGGCACTGCTTCTACGTCGTGCCCTCGCTCGATCTGGTCATCTATAAGCTGGGCGGTCGCGACGCACAGTTCGATCTGGCACAGACGAACGTCCCTCCGCCGCCAGACGACCTGCTGCCGCACTACGACGGCTCCCGCGAATCCTGGAAGCCGCCGCATTCCGAGTCGGACAGTATCCCCACGGCGGATGTGTTGAAACTGGTGACGCAAGCATTTCACTGAGAGATCCATGACAAAGTTGATTCTAGTTGCCGCTTTCGCCTTCGCAGGGCAGGCGGCAGCAGTTGAAATTGCCACTGGCAAGATGCTAGGCAAGGGCTACGACGCGCGTTCCTTCTACCTGCGGGGCAAGGACGGGCGGTGGACAAAGACGTACGCCGGACCGGAGTACCGTCCGGAGGCCGCGGGCCGGCTGATGAATCTCCGCATCGCGCAGGGCTTGTACGACGACGAGTGGCTGACTGAATTCCCGTTCGACCCCGAGGAGAATACCAGCCGACTCATCGCCGCGCTCGACACATACAAGGAACACGGGATTCTGGCCGTGAACGTCTCGTTGCAGGCCGGAAACGCCGGATACAACAGGGAATTCCCGGCGATCACACGGGGTAGCGAGGCGAAGTTCGGGCCCGGGAAAGGCTGCCTGACCAGCGCGTTCCGGCCCGATGGGTCGCTCAAGGACGCCTGGCTGAGCCGGTTGCTGCGCTTAGTCAAGGAACTGGACCACCGCGGCATGATCCTGGATCTTATGTATTTTTACCAGGGCCAGGACGAGGTGCTCGAAAACCCGGCGGCCATCGACCGGGGCGTGCGGAATGCCACGGACTGGCTCATCGACCACGACTGCCGCAACGTGATCATCGAGATCGCCAACGAGCACAACGTGGCCCGATACGACCACGACCAGTACATTTTCCACGAGATGGGGCACCTCATCGAAACCGCGCGGGCACGGTTCGAGGCGAAGAAGGCGCGCTTCCGTCTCCCGATCTCGGCCTCTTCGGGGAGTATGAAACTGTATGACGGGGTGCGGGACCACGCCGACCTGACGATCGTTCACGGCAACAACCACACGCCCGAGGTAAAGCGAACGGCGATCGCTGCACTGGTGGCCGACACCGCGGCTCCGGGCCCGATCCATATGAACGAGGACGACAACGGCCGCGAGACGACGATCGAAACACTCAAGAAGGAACTTGCCAGTTGCGACGTGGTATTCCGGACCGGCGGGAGCTGGGGCTACATGCCGTGGCGTATGGTCCAAATGTTCCCATTCCGCTTTTACCTGCCGGCGAAGACCACCCAGCTTTCCGACGACATGCCGGTGGACCTACGCGACCAGGTGTACTTCCACCTGGTGTTGGATCACATTCAGAAACTCGTGATGGCAGCGCCATGAGTGATGACGTTTGCGATCAAGTCGTAAGGTCTGCCCCGCCCAGCCTCCAGCCTGGCGCGCGGCTGGAATTCTAGGAGGTATTAAAGATGCGAATTTTGAGTCTGTTCGCAGTGGCCGCTCTGGGCGCCGGCGCGGCTGCCGGGGCCGACCTTTTTCGAGATGACTTCTCGCGCTTTCCTCCGGGATGGTTGACTTCTCCGGTGGGCATGCTGAATGCCGCGATTCAGGAGTATCACTACCTTCCCAACAGGGGAGTTCCTTTGATCCCTTGGGAGAGCCCGATCTGTCATCTTGACTCCTGGATGGTCAGTGACGAACAAGGCAAGTCCTATTTGGAGGAGATGCTCGACGCCACCGCCCACCAGTGGACGCCGCCGCTGTTCATCACCGGCGACCCGGAGTGGGGTGATTACAGCGTCGAAGCCAAAGTGAAGCTGCTTTCGCTGAAGGAAATGGCGGGGGTGGTGTTCCGCTATCACACGAACCGCCACTATTACCTTGTCGCCCTTTCCGGCGGCAACAAGGTGCGGCTGGCGGTGCACCAGGTGCTCGAGCCGGCGCTCCGCGTACACGGCTGGCGCGAATTGGGCGAGGTCGCGTTCTCCTACGACAGCACTCGCTACTACAACCTGAAGGTGGAGAACGACGGTCCGCGTATCCGCGTTTACGTCGACGGTCGCCTGCTGCTGGAAGCCTCCGACTCGGAAATCCTCAAAGGCAAAGCCGGCCTGCTGGCCGCGACGCCGGCGCGCTTCCAGGATTTCCTGGTGTCCGCGGCTGACTCCCAGGCGGCCGAGATCGCGGCACGCATCCGCAAACGGGACGAGGAACTGGCGCGGCTGCGGGACGCGAACCCTAAGCCTAAACTCTGGAGGAAGTTCGATACGCCGGGCTTTGGCGCCGGACGCAACGTGCGCTTCGGGGACCTGGATGGCGACGGTGTGCCGGACATGCTCATCGCGCAGAACATCCCGCGCATCCGCGCCGACGCCTTCGACCAGATCAGTTGCCTGACCGCCGTGACGCTCGATGGCAAGGTGCTTTGGCAGAAGGGCCGCCCGGATCCGCGCAACGGCCTGCTCACCAACGACACGCCCTTCCAGATCCACGATATCGACGGGGATGGGCACAATGAAGTCGTGGTGGTTCGTGATTTCCAGCTTCAGATTCTGGATGGCCGCACCGGAGAGGTCCGCCGCTGGGTGTGGATGCCGAAGATGCCGGCCACCGACAAAGAGCGCCCCTACGAAACCGAGGTGGGGGATTCGATCGCATTCGTGAACTTTTCGGGCAATCCCGCACGGCACGAGATCCTGGTGAAGGACCGCTACACCCATTTCTGGATCTACAACAACAAGCTGGAGTTGCTTTGGAAGGGGGATGGCCAGACCGGCCACTTCCCGTATCCGTTTGACATCGACGGCGATGGCCGCGACAAGATGGTAATCGGCTATTCCCTGTGGGACCATGCGGGCCACCAGCTTTGGAGCCACGACACCGAGATCACCGACCATGCCGATGGCATTATGATGGGGAATCTCTCCCCCGATCCGAAAGCGGAGCCGCGGGTTTACGCGAGCTGCAGCGATGAAGGCTTCATGATGTTCGATATCCACGGCAAGATCCTGAAACACGTCCGGGTGGGGCACAACCAGAGCCCCAGCGTGGGTAAGTACCGCATGGATCTTCCTGGCTTGCAGTACATCAGCGTGAACTTCTGGAAGAATCCGGGCATCGTAACGCTGTTCGACTGGGACGGCAACATTCTGGCCCAGGAGGAGCCGATCCACTCCGGCGCGCCGATGCTGCCGGTGAACTGGCGCGGCGACGGCCAGGAATTCGTGCTGTTGAGCGGCAACCCCCGCGACGGTGGGATGATCGACGGCCGTCTCCGGCGTGTGGTAATGTTCCCTGACGACGGTCATCCGGACCTGGCCGCCAATGTGCTGAACGTAACCGGAGACCCGCGCGACGAGATCGTCCTCTGGGACCAGCAGCGGGTTTGGATCTACACGCAAGACCGCCCTTTCACGGGAAGCCGCATTTACGATCCGATTCGGAATCCGGACTATAACGAATCCAACTATCGCACCAATGTTTCGTTGCCGCGGTGGGTCGAGATAAAGTAGAAAGTGAGAAGCGGGGAAGCGGCGATTCGGCGCGAGCATTCTACCAGCACGGCAGGGCGGAGCAGGCCGCAAACGCGACTCTCAATCGAATGCGCCTTCCGCCAGCCTGCCGCACAGGAGGTTTCAGATGTCCTCAGTATACGGTACGCTGCGCGGAGAGAACACAGTTATGAATTGGACGATGCGTCGCGCCGCGCTCGATCCTCTTTCTCAAGTTCGCGCATCCGCACGACTTTGGGAAGTGACCGGCCCGCATCGAACTCCGACCCCAGCCAGGCTGTAACCACGCACTTTGCCGCTTCGGCCCCGATCACCCGTGCACCTAACGTCAAAATCTGGGCATCGTTGCTCTTGCGGAGCCTCTCAGCCGAGTAGACATCGTGGCAGACACCCGCGTAGATGCCTTCGACCTTATTCGCGATCATCGCCATCCCCAGCCCGGTACCGCAGATCAAGACCCCCCGATCAAACTCCCGGTTGGCGACGCGTCTCGCGAGGTTGTACCCAATATCGGGGTAATCCGCCTTCTGCAAGGCGAGAAAGTTCAAGTCCTCCACCGCGGCGCCCAGCGAGCCAAGATGCCCTACGATCGTCGCCTTGAGTTCAACTCCAGCGTCGTCGCTATCCACCGCTATTCGCACTCGGTTTCCCCCTGTAGATATGAGAAGCCCCTTGCCTTTTCGCCAAAGGAGCGCCACGCCTCGCCGCCCCTAACTCGGGGTCAGGCATTGCCCAACCCCGACATCCGAGAGGGTATCGAGATCTCGCCCCCTAGAACCGGAACGAGAGCGCCACCTGAAGCACCCGCGGCGAGCGCGTCGAAATGACCTGACCGAATGTGGCGTTCACCTGCTGGCCCGTAGTGTTGAAAAGCGCTGACGTGTTCACGGTCGCGTACTGAGTGTGGTTGAGGGTGTTGTAAGTCTCAACGCGCATTTGCAGGATCCTTTTCTCCGAGCGAATCGGGAAATTCTTGAACAGAGAAGTGTCCCAATCATTGGTTCCTGGCGCGCGCGCAACGTATTTGGCCGCATCGCCCACATCTCCCTTTGCGGGGCGGGCGAAGACACTGGTGTTGAACCATTCTGCGAAGGTGCGAGAACCGTAGGGCAACTGGGCGTTTCCAGTCACATCAACGCGCGCGCCGTCGCCGGCGCCCCCCGTAATGTCGGCATTGTCGCTCGTCGTATAACTGATCCCAACGGGAGTTCCAGTTGCAAACGTCGCGAAGGTAGAAATCTGCCAATTGTCGAGCACCAGGCGACTTGCTCTTCCGGGCAGCAGTTTGCTTCCTTTCGGCACATCCCAGACGATATTCAAAGTAAGTACCTGGGTCTGATCGTAACCGGCCAAGCCCCAAATCCGGGACTCATTCAGGTAAACCGGCATCAGGGTCCCAGTCTCCGTGTCCGAATCATCCATTGCTTTCGAGTAAGTGTAGGCCACATTTAACAAGAGACCCTTGCGGTACCGCCGCCTCGCTGTTGCCTGCAGAGAGTTGTAGTTCGAACGGCCGGAGAAATCAATCATATACAGGCTCGGGGAGTACCCAATGTAAGGCACCAGGAAGTTGTCCGACAGCGGAAGCGAAGGGTTCGTCGGATCTGCATTCGATGGCAAGAAGTGCGCACCGTAAGGAACCTCGTTGATATCCTGCTCCATGAGCTGGTGTTTTCCTTGATTCCCAACGTAACTTACGCTGAGCACGAAGTCAGCGGGGAGGGCCTGCTGCACACCCAACGAATAATTGTAAACAGCCCCCGGCTTATAATTCTCTTGAAAGCCATATTCATTGCTCAATGGAGAAAGATATCCCGTCTGCGACGTCAGCGTGGCAAGGTTACCGTAATATACTGTAGGCTGATATTCCTCAGGAGCGTTTGTGGACACGGTATTTCCCAGATTAGAGCCAATCACCGTTTGTATGTTGATGCCATATCCTCCACGGATCGCCGTCTTGCCGTTCCCAAAGACGTCCCACGCGAAGCCGAATCGCGGACCCGGTTCGACAGGTGCGTGCGTCTGCCAACCGGGGGGATACCCACCATAATTGGTCGATTGCACGACGCCGTTGCTGAGGTTACCCGAGTTGGGCACGATGGCGCCGATCAGAGCGGCCGGTACGTAAGTTTTGGTGGGAGCATCGTAGCCCATGCGCACACCTTGGCTGTTGAAGGCGGGCCGGAACAACCGGACGGCCTGCGCGGGGTTATACAACGACGGGACAAAAGCCGCAGATGGGTTGCCTGGCTGCGGGTGCCAGGGCGGGAAATAAGAAAAACGACTGCCCAGCTCAATGGTGAAGCGGGACGTCACCCTCCAGGAATCCTGAAGGAACCACTCGCTAAAATGCATCTCCGCGAGACGATTAGCACGGTAGTTTGATTGCGTGTAGGTATCAAAATTACCCAGCAACGCGTTGGAGAACGGGTAATTGCTATCCCCGGAGTTGTTCTTGTCCACAGCGAAGCTCAAGCCGCCGCTGAAGTACGTGCCGGTAGGACCTTCATCCTGGAGGTGCCACTCGTAGTTATACCCCGCCTTAATGGTGTGTTTGCCAGCTACCTTGGTGAAATTGTCGCCCCAAGACATACGCGTGTCTCCACAACTGATCGGCGTACGGGCGTCGTAGTTGATAGTTGGTGCGTCGGGCACAGCGCTTCCGAATGAGACACCCGGAATGATGTTCAACGGGTTTGCAACGGGATACAGTTCGGGAAAACCCGCCATTCCCGGTACTGAAGTAGTTTGTACATTGGTAAAAGGATACTGCGAGATATTCGGCACGCCTTCCAAAATCCTCCGTCCGGAGAGCGAGAACTCGTTCACCATCGTGGGGCTGACGATTCGGGTGTAATTCAAGGCGGCGCCGTCTTCCGCTTTCCGGTACTGAAATAGGAGTTCCGGAAAGTTCGAGCTAAACGCCGTGCTTCCGGTATAGCTCACAGTGGCCTGAGTCCAATGACGATACCGTATCGTCAGGTGGTCGTTTTTTGAGAAGTTGTAATCTCCCTTGATGTCGTCCAGGTGCTTTGGCCGGTGATAAATATCCTGGAACTGGTAATTATAGGATCCCCCGGTAATGCTTCGGTTAAGGATAAACGGCTGCGGGTATAGATTCATAATCGCTTGGCCGTAAGGGTTTAAGCGGCTTTTGGGGATCACATTCCCGGGAAATTGCACCCCGGTTGTAGGATCTATGATTGGCACCAGCTTACCGCCCGTATTCAGGGTCTGCGAAAAGTCGCCGCCGCGCTCCAACGTTGTCGGCATCGTCACACTACTCACACTGGCCGGTTCAGCAACACGCCATGTTTCGTGTCCGTAGAAAAAGAACATCTTGTTCCGCATGGCAGTGAACAATTTGGGGATTGCAATCGGGCCGGCCAGTGAGCCGGTAAAGGTGTTGAATTTATAGAGAGGCCTTTGAAGCCCGTTCCGGTTATTGAAAAAGTCGTTGGCATCCAGATCTTGGTTGCGCATGAACCAGGAAAGGCTGCCGTGGTACTCCGAGGTTCCGGACTTGGAAACGACATTAATAAGGCCACCCGAGTTGCCTCCATACTCCGCCTGGTAATTGTTAGCCAGAACCTTGACGTCTTGAATAAAGTCGAGGCTGACAGGGCCGACAAGCCCAATACCGGAGTCGTCATCGGTTTGTTGCTGGCCGTCCACCGAAATCCTGCCAAGCATCCAACGTGCGCCGTCGATGTTTGGCAGCACTGTGCCAGTCGAACCACCCATGGAAGTGATATTGACGCTTGAGCCAACTCCAGGCATCAGTTGCAGAATACTCATGACATCCCGGCCTCGGGCCACCGTCATCATAGCTTGCGCAGCGTCGATCTCCGAGGAGGTCTCGGAACTCGTTGTCTGCACCGCAGAGCCCTGGGCCGAGACCGTAACGCTTTCAGTGAGGGCCCCGACCGTCAGCACGATTGTCCCTGCCGACAGGATCTGGCTCGCACTCACCGACAGCGCGGGGCGCTCCAGAGGACGAAACCCTACCTTCTCGACTTTGAGAGTGTACTCACCGATGGGTACGGCGGGGAACACAAACTCACCGAGATCATTGGTCTGCGTGGTCCGCACATTTCCGGTTCCCGCATTGAGAAGCGACACCACTGCTCCGGGAATTGCAGAATTCTGGGGGTCTTTCACGGTGCCCCCTACAGTCCCGGTGAAGATCTGAGCTTGCACGATGCCGAGCGGGCTCATCAGAGCCACGCAAATGACTACACACGCCGCACGAAGAAACCTCATGCTCGTCTCCTTTTTACTGTTTTCCCGAACAAGGCTAGTTTAAGCTTGCGAGCGGGCGCAGACTAGCAGAATTGAAAAAGCTTTAGGACAATCCTGCCGGTTGGAGGCGCGAAGCTGGGCGTTTCTGGCAGGTTGGCCCGGCTCTACTGTCGCACCTATCTTCTAGATGAATCGTCTGACGGGACTTAGGCCCGCGGCAGAATCGTCGCAATACTTGGGAGATTGTCCTAGTGCGAGCCACGCGACAATGCTATCCTCTCATCCTATGATACGTTTGATTATGCTGCTGGCGTTCGCCTCGCGCGCGGCGCTGGCGGCGCCCGTCCGGCTCGAGCAGTACCGGCCACACGATTTTGTTTTTGCGGCCGCCGAAAGCGGTAATCCGTTCGACGTCGAATTATGGGGCGAGTTCTCGGGCCCCCAAGGCGCCCGGATGCGGATCCCCGGATTCTACGACGGCGGCGGCGTATGGAAGGTTCGCTTCTCTCCGCCGACGCCCGGCGAATGGGTGTTGCGCACCTTTTCGCCGGTTCCCGCGCTGGATGGAAAGACGGCGGAGGGGGAGGCCGCCCCCAGTTCCAATCCCAAGGTCCACGGCGCGCCCCGTGTCGATTCCGAGCACCCGTTCCACTTTCGTTTCGAGGACGGCTCGCGGTTTTTCCTTATGGGCTACGAGGCTGACTGGCTATGGGGGGCCGACATGCTGGACCCGGCCCGCAAGGTGATGCGCCGACTCATCGCTCAGATGGCCGAGCGCGGCTTTACTCACGTGATGGTCAATGTCTACGCATATGACACGCCATGGTGTCCCGGTAAATCCAGTGAGTGGGACTACGGTCCGGTATCGTTATACCCCTGGGCGGGGACTAACGAGAAGCCTGACCATAGCCGGTTGAACCCCGCGTTTTTCAAGATTTATGACGGCATGATGGACGACCTGCTTGGAAACGGCATCGTGGCGCAAATCATGTTGAAAGTTTACAACAAAGGTGTGAACTGGCCGAAAAAGGGCAGCCCAGATGAAGCGCGCTACTTCCGCTATGTGGCCGCGCGTTACCAGGCGTACCCCAACCTGATTTGGGACTTCTCCAAGGAAGCGCGAAACGAGCGCGATAAAGATCTGGAGAAGAACCTGATCGAGTTGGTCCGGACCGGAGATGCCTACGGACACCTCATCACCGCGCACGACGACGAGCCGTACGAGTGGGACTGGCAGCGCAGCCCGACTCTCGGCTTTAGCACCCAGCAGAAGCATGCCGATTTTGCCGCCTGGATTGTGTTTGGGCGCGCGGTACGCTCCCGCCCCGTTCTCAACGCGGAGTTCGGATACGAATTCGGAGTGGATAAGCTTCCAACTCACAAGAATCCGGATCAGGTGGATTGGAAGACTCTGCTGGATCGCGCTTACAGGATCTACTTTGCGGGCGGTTACGCGGTGTACAACTACAACAACACCGCCTGGGACGTGGTCAAACCCGATCCGGAGCCCCCTGGAATGCAGCGCTGGCAGATTCTGAAAGAGACGATCTCATCCCTGCCGTACTGGCGCATGGAACCACACGACGAACTCTCTGCCGGCGGCCCGTGTTTGCTGGAACCGGGCGGAGTATCTGCGTTCTATTCGCCCGGAGCCGGTATCGCCGTGAACTTGCGCGGCCTCGGCGCCCCGACGCCGGCCGAATGGATCGACACCTGGACGGGCGCACGGCAGTCCGCCGGGACTCTCGAGCCCAAGTTGCTGAAGCTGCAGAAGCCGAAAAGCTTCGGGGATGCGCCAGCAGTCCTGATTGTGCGCTGATTCCGGAGCATGGTGCAACGTAATCGGCTCGAACTCAGGATGACGTCATCATCGGGGAGTGGCATCGGGCAGCCCACCGTCGACGGGAATGGTGGCGCCAGTCGTCGGGCTCTGATGCGTAGCGAAGTAAAGGACGGCATTCGCGACGTCAGATGCGTCAATCTTGGACTTCAGAAGATTGCGATTCTGGTAATACGCCGGCAAGTCTTTCGGCTGCAAGCCCTTTGACCGCGCCCGGTCGGCGCCCACCTCGGCCCAGAGTCCCGAACTTCGGGACCCGTGAGAGAACACGTTATCGGGCGCTACCATGTTCACCCGAACACCCAATTCCGCCAATTCCAGGCTGGCGATCCGCGCCAACTGGTGCGCAGCCGCTTTGGTTGCGCTGTACGCGCCGAACTTCGCTCCGGGCGCAAATACGTTTTTGGTAGAAATAAGCACGACGTCGCCGCCCCCACGTTGGAGTTGGAAGTGCCGCGCACTTTCCGAGAGCACATTCAGTGTGCCCTCGATGTTGATGCGTTCCAGTCTGCGGAATGCTTCGAGATTCATCTGGGCCAGCGACGACACGAGCGCGATGCCCGCATTCAAGACGACCAAGTCCACACCTCCCCAAGCCAGGATTACGCGCCCGAAGGCGTGCGCGACTTGGGCTGGTTCGGTCACGTCGAATGGCAAGGCCATGGCGAGGTCGCCGAACTGGCCGCGGAATTCCTCCAACAGCAGTTCCAGTCGCTCCCCCGGTAAGTCCGCGAGCGCCACTGCGCAACCCTGCCGGAGCAGTCCCTCGGAGATGCCCGCCCCGATCGCTCCGGCGGCGCCGGTCACCAGCGCGACCCGGCCCGCCAGTGGCGCAGTGGCATCGATTCCATCCTGTACGAATACCGCATGCTCCATCGCAAAGAGTTCGGCCTCGGGCAATGCCTCGTAGTTTGCGACGCCGGCGATGCGAGCCTTCACCGCGAGCGTGGAGAATGCCACATTCCGGACCAGGCTGGAGGTCTCGAGGTCCGAGCCCGCGCACAGCGCTCCGAGCCCCGGCATCAAGACGATGCGCGGCACGCAATCCGAGGGATGGAGCTGGGCGCCGTTTGCCGCATTCCGAGTGAAGTAAGCCTCGTATTCGCGTGCATACCCGGCGAGCGCCTCCGAAAGCTGACCGCGCAGCCTGTCGGGATCCTCGTAGTCAGGCGCATCCAGCCACATCGGGAGCGGCTTTGTGTGCTTGAGGTGATGGATGTCCAGTGGCGGCGTCATGGCCAATTCTTTCCCGTGATCCGAGGCGAGCAGATCCAAAACAACCGCGTCCGTCACCGGCTGAATGAGAATCCGGCTCAGGCGTTCCGTCGGACTGCGCAAAGCCTCTCCCAGCAAGCCGCGAAGAACTGGAGCGGCCCGCCGGGTCCGCTCGAGCGCCAGTTCGGGTGGCGTCTGAAATGCGACTTGGATCGGCCTGCTGGCCTCCCGTTCCAAGCATTCCTCGACTTCCGTGATGAGATCGACGGCTGCGGAATAGGCGGCGAAGGCGGTTTCTCCCCACGTCAGCATTCCCTGGTGCATCCAGATGGCGGCGCGAGCTTCGGGGAGAGCTTCGAAGGCTTCGACGGTGGCCTTAGCTAGTTTGAATCCAGGCCTGCAATATGGCATCGCCACAATTTGGTCGCCCAGCGCCCGCCGCGTCGCCGAGCAGCCGTCCGGCCGATCCGTCAGGGCCGAGAGCGCGTCCGAGTGTATGTGAGCGATATGCTTCATTGGGAGGAAAGCGTGAACCAGGGCCTCCGCGCAAGGAGCAGGCGCACGGAAATCGAGCATAGTATGCCGGTGGATCTCGTCGAGCATCTGGTCAATAGGCAGATCGGGAAGGCGCCGCAGCCGTCGCAGATAGCTCAAGTCAAGAGCGGCATGCGCCGGATAGTCCGCGGTCGCGGCCCCCCGCCCGTATTCGATGACAAAAATCGCCGGGACCTTCTCACCGAACACGTTGGTGTAGGTTCCCTTCACGGATACGTTGCCCGTGCCCTGTGGGGCAAGGCTCTGGTCGTTGTGCAGCAAGAGACTCGAATAGGCCGCCAGTGCCAGCTCAGTGCCCCAGCGCGGCTCGTACCACGCCACGCAGTCTGCGGCTTCCCGTTCCGACCATCGGTTTCGCATAGATCAACCACAAACCATCGCAGGTTCTGTTTGCCCCGAGCGGTAGAACTCAAATGCATGTTCGGGAGTCTCTCCTTCGTGCACCACTTTGCGAATCGCCTGGATCATGAGCACCGGCGCCTCGGCTTGGAAAATGTTTCTACCCATGTCCACGCCAAGCGCCCCCTGCTGGACGGCGTCATGAGCCATGCGAAGGGCCTCCAACTCCGGCAATTTCTTGCCGCCCGCGATCACGATCGGAACTGGACAGGACGCCGTGACAGTCTCGAAGCCTTCGGGAACATAGTAGGTCTTCACGTAGCTGGCGCCCAGTTCGGCGCAGATACGGCAGGCCAGGCGCACGTACTTTGCATCCCGGACCATATCCCGGCCCACCGCGGTCACAGCCAGGGTCGGCACACCATAGCGGTTTCCGATGTCCACCAGGCGGGTCATGTTGTGCACACTCTGCGTTTCGAATTCTCCGCCGATGAATACCTGGACGGCCAGGGCGCTGACGTTCAGGCGCAGGGCATCCTCGATATCGACCGCTATCTGCTCGTTGGAGAGCTCCTTGAGAATGCTGGGCCCGCCGCTGGCGCGCAGAACCACTCCTCTTGCGAACGTCGGCGGTATGACGGAACGGAGAATCCCGCGGGTCAGCATCAACGTGTCGGCATAAGGCAGTAAAGGCCGGATCGATATGTCCACACGCTCCAGGCCGGTAGTCGGGCCCTGAAAGTATCCGTGGTCGATGGCCAGCATCACCGTCTTGCCCGACCCGGCCTGAAAGATTCTCGAGAACCGATTCTTCATGCCCCAGTCAAGCGCGTTCGATCCCTTCAGGAAGAAGACCTCGTTCTGCTGCTTTACATCGGTATAGAAATTCTTTTTTTCGATTCCGTTCTCCATTTCAAACACCTTTCGCGTGAAGATTGCCGGGCAGGCCTTCTGGCCCGCCGTCATAGGAAACCACACTTAAGACTGTACACCGCCAGGAGCGGACGCTCTAGTAGAGTTTGCTGGCGATTTGAACGATCCTGCCAAGGCGCGAACCTCGCGAGGAGACTGCTTGTAGTACTGCCGGAAGCGGCGGTCGAAATAGCTCTGGTCGGAAAACCCGATTTCCGCCGCAATGGCGGCGATGGAGCGGTCGCTTTCGGCCAGCAACCGGTGTGCGTGGGCCAAGCGCAGCCGCGCGAGGTACGTGACGAAGGTGGTACCGGTGGCTCTCCTGAAAAACTTCATGAACTGAAAGTCGCTCAGGCCGAGCATGTCCGCCGCACGGGAAACTGTAATGCGGTCGGCATAGTTCTCCTGCAAGTATTCGTAGAGTTGTCCGAACTGAAGCGATGCGCGCCGGTGGCTGCTGAAGTCGGTAGCCGGCAGGTCGGTCAGGCCGAAATGGGCCGTAAGATGGTAAAGGGCTTGCAGCAGATACACCTTGCAGCCTGCCCGGCGGAACTCGATGGAGGCCGCCTCGTTCAAATAGCAACGCAACATATTGCCGAGGGCCGAATGGACGTCGGCCGACGCCTTGTCCTTGGCGCGTACCGTTGGATCCAGGTGAGCCGGCCGCGAGTAGAATGAGAACAGATAACTCGAATCGCATGGGTACGAGAGTGGGTTGCTCACCAGTTCGGGCATAAACGTAATGACCGCCGCGAGGCGTTCCGGCCCGCGGTAGCTCAATATTCCGTGGAGCTTGAGGTTGTCGACCACAATGAGGTCGCCGGGGCCGAAATCCACCAGGCGATCACCCATTCGGAAGCTTCCCCAACCGGCGATGTCCACGAATATCTCCAGCCGCTCGTGCCAGTTAAACCGCGAGGGACTGGACAGCGTCCCGGCCGGATACGACAACTGCCTCACGTGAAACGGGAACTTGGGATCGAGGGCGAGTCGATAATGCCGCCAACGGTCGACATCGTGGTCGATCCGAAAGGGTTCCACTGGCAACCGTGAAAAGAGATCCAGCAGCACCGAACCATTATGCCACGGCAGGATCGTCCGAGTTGGTGGTCCGGCCCGGGTTTCTGTCTCCCGCAGGATTGTCCTACTATTCAGATAATCCTTCTAGCGGGCAGACGGCCCGGTGGCTCACGCTCAAGAAACGGGATTTGATTATGAGACACGCGGTTCTGTACTGTGCGCTCTTGTTTGCGGCGAAGGCCCTATGCGCGGCTGTAACCATTGAGCAGTACTACTCTTACGACTTTTCATTCCAGGCACAGGCGTCTGGAAATCCGTTTGACATCGACCTGGCCGGCGACTTCACCGGTCCTGGAGGAGTCCGCCTCTCCGTGCCGGGTTTCTACGACGGAAACGGCGTTTGGAAGATTCGATTTTCTCCGACGGCGTTGGGGACGTGGTCCCTGCGCACCCGGTCCTCCATGCCGGCGCTGAACGGCCGTACCGAGGCCGCTATCGAATGCCAGCCCAACAAGCACTCCACAATTCACGGCGGCCTGCGCGTAGACCCGCTGCACCCCTATCATTTCGTCTACGAAGACGGAACGCGCTATTTCCTGTTGGGGTACGAGGCCGACTTTCTGTGGGCGCTCGACATGAACGATCCGGAGCGGCGGGAGATGCACAAGCTGATTGACCAGATCGCCGCGCGCGGATTCAACCACCTTCTTGTGAATGTCTTCGCATACGACACCGCTTGGGCTCCAGGCAAAAGCTGCCAATGGGATTACGGCCCGCCCGCAATGTACGCCTGGGAAGGCAGCAACGAGAAACCGGACCATTCGCTGCTAAACACCAGGTTCTTTCAACTTTACGATGGCATGATGAACGCCTTGCGGGACAAGGGAATCGTGGCCCACGTCATGTTCAAGGTCTACAACAAGCAGGTCAACTGGCCGGCGCCCGGCAGCGTGGACGAGGAACGCTATTTCAAGTATGTGACAGCCCGGTATCAGGGTTACTCCAATGTTGTTTGGGATTTCTCGAAGGAGTCTTTCAACGAGAGGGACAAGACGCTGGAGAAGCGGCTCATCGACCTTATTCGTTCGAACGATGCCTACCACCACCTGGTCACCGCCCATGACAACGACGTCTACGACTGGAATCCAAGCCTGAACACCGATACTGACTTCCGAACGGACCAGCAGCATACGAACTGGGGGGAGACGATCGCCTTCGACCGCGCTCTGCGAAAATGGCCCGTCATCAACGCCGAGACCGCAGGTTACGAACGCGGTGTGGAAGACCTTCCCAGCTATGGCCAGAAAGTGGATTGGCAGGAAGTGCTGCGCAGGGCCTATCTGGTTTACCTGGCGGGCGGCTATTCCGTCTACTACTACAACAACACGGCTTGGGACGTCATCAAACCGGAACCGGAGCCTCCGGGCGCCGCGCGCTTCCAACAGTTGAAGGAAACCCTCTCGGAGCTGCCTTACTGGCGCATGGAACCGGCCAATGAATTGGCGAGCGGAGGCGTGTGTCTCGCCGTCCCCGGAGAGGTCTACGCCTGCTACTCCGAGAGTCCTGACGAACGTTTTTCCGGTCCCCCCGGGGGCCGCGGGTCGGGCGCCGCTTCCGCGGGAGGCCCTGGAAGAGCCGGTTCCGCCGCCGGGCGCGGGCGGGCAGGCGCCCCGATGGTCTTCCGCGGTCGCGGGGTCATCCTGAATCTCAGGGCGCTGAATGGACCGGCCAAAGCCGAGTGGATCGACACCTGGACCGGTGCCCGCGAACAGCAGCCTATTCCCGGCCCGGCCGTTTACGAATTGTCCAGGCCGCAATCTTTCGGCGGAGCGCCTGCCCTGCTTATCATTCGTGCGGGGAGCTAAGATATAGGGTGTTTCCCGTGCTGGCGTTAATTTGAAACTCAGATTTGAATTACAGGAGAGGGTCTTATGAAACATGCGGTAATCGCGGCATTCCTGGGGAAATTGCGCGACCGGTTTTGCGAATACCAGGAGCCCCTATCGATTGAACAGAAGCTGGAACGAATGGCGCAGATACCGGGAGTGACCGGCGCTGAGGTGGGGCATCCCTACGAGGTGGATACGGTAGATGCCATGCAATCCTATCTTCGCCGACTGCAACTCGGCATTGCCGCGGTGAATGTGAACATCAAGGCGGACCCGGCGTTCGCCTGCGGATCGCTATGTTCGCCCGCTCCGGCCATCCGCCGAAAAGCCTGTGACATGATCATGGCGGCCAAGGACTACGCGAAAGCCCTGGGCGCCGACAAGGTAACCTGCTGCCCGCTGAGCGACGGATACGACTATCCATTCCAAACCCATTACGGGAAGGCTTGGAGTCGCATGGTGGATGTGATTCGCGAAGCCGCCGCGTATCTGCCCGAAGTGCCCCTTTTCATGGAATATAAGCCGTCGGAAACCCGCGTGCATTGCACACTCGATTCCGCAGCCAAAGCCCTGCTCCTCTGCGATGCTGTGGGCAACCCGAACCTGGGCGTGACCATCGATTTCGGACATTCGGTCTAC
>Ga0224558_1001045_pt1 | contig 30579 bp, 19 predicted proteins | sample 714S32024metaG_FD_180682 | JGI IMG/M metagenome (GOLD analysis project Ga0224558, IMG submission 180682) | Peat soil microbial communities from Stordalen Mire, Sweden - 717 S3 20-24 | ecosystem: Environmental > Terrestrial > Soil > Wetlands > Peat | place: Sweden: Norrbotten County, Stordalen... | reverse complement strand
TTTTACCACCCTTGATGCCCTCGCGCCGTCTATGGGCGGGGGCGGCGAGCGGCGGCGACGGCCTTCCGCACTCCTGTTCGCGTCGCCGCCGGTCGCCACGCGTAACGGACTCGCCCGCCCCCGCCCATAGGCGCGCCCGCGACATGCGAAAACTCCTTCAAACTGTCAAAAAAGGCTTGCAAAAACCCGCAATCAGCCCAAAATCGCCCACAGATTATGATACAGACCCCCCATCAGCTTGAAACGGTTCGGGAGTTGGTCGGGCCGGGATTGGGGATTGCGCTGGTTCCGACAATGGTCCGCCTCCACTAAGAAGGCGGAATGGTCTATCGTTCACTGGAACATCCTCATTCAACCTGAGCTATCGCCGTCATTTGGCGGAAGCGACATCAGCACACACCGCCATCCGCTGAGTTCCTGGTGCAAATGCGCAAAACGGCTAAGGAATGGTGGGGGCGCATCGTCCGGTGTTATTTAACGAGAAAAGCGCTACATTTGTCACTCTCGGCTTTCAGTCCCGATTGAATACGTGGAGATTTTCAGGTATAAGGTGATTCACCACCTGAAAAATTACTGCTTTTCTGCCGAGAAAATGCCTCACGAAAACCTAGATTTTCAGGGCTCCTTTGTTGTTGCAGACGGTTTCCCAGCATCAATAATCGGACAATCAATTTCAACATCTATGTTTCCGTGGCCTCTATCCACTGTCGTCCAAAGAGCAACAAACGGAATTAGCCAATCGGAAGGAGCGAAGGGTCCTCCGGCATAGTAGCAGATCTCGGCCCTTGTGACTATTATACCTTTGACGGTGCTCCAATCGATGGAGTCGGCATCCATTGAAATCATATTCTGGACGGCTCTACCACCTCTGATTGATTCGATTATGGTCCTTGGAGTCATGGCAGGACATTTCTTATATCGTTCGAGTTTCCGCCATGACAACCAAATTGTGGATGGCTTTCCGAATTCGCCAAACTCAACGCGGCAATCTCCGCCGGTGTTGGCCCCAACCCACTGCGCTCCATCAACGGCACGGCGAAAACCAACAGCGCGAAATGCGATGTTAGTAAAAAGCTTGTCACCGACCGCGTATTCGGTAAAGGGCTCCGAAAAATGGAAGTCGGGTTTTCCGTTTGGTTGCTTGGCAACATCGGCTATGTCAATGCCTAACTGCCCCAAGAAATTGGTGGTCAGCGCAGGCAATTCGCTCATCGAGGGAACGTGCCTGGCCAGATTCGTCGGGCCAAAGGATGCAAGACTCTGAAAGCCGACGGCTCCAATGCTATACGTAATGGATAGATTGTTTGTGGGTGTAGTGAATCGCATCCCATCCGCCCTGTTCCACTTTCTGTCCTTATCTGTAAAGGGCCCAAGCGTCATTAGGTAGGAAATAGTTCGCGGAGAAAAACGATTGGACGATAGCCTATATACGAATACATCCTTGGGTATAGCATTAGTCGGAATGTTCCACTGTATGTCAAGGTCAGCACGTTTGAACGGCGTGCCAAACTTGAACGACAGGGTCTGAGAAAACCCTGCCGTCCAAGAGAACACCATCAGAAGAACGATCAGTTTTTTCACTGCTACGGCCACACGATGCTACTGGTATAGAAGGTGGTGCTGCCCGGGCTAGAATTGGTTTGCAGCGAGTCGTTTTGACAGGCGGAGGCTCCTGCCACCGACATTGACATCGCGTTCGTATAGTTAAAACGGGTTTCGGCATAGGCGTCCCGAACGCCCGTTGTCCAAGCTGTCCCGATCTGCATGGGACCGCTGCCATTTTTGCCGACCGTCATGTACTTAGCCCAATAGGAGCCCACATGGTCGCCCGTCCAAATAACCGAATTTGCACCCAAGATGAGGTGAAGATTCGAGTTAATCGGCAGGCGACTGGCGCTGCGCATACTGTTCCAATTTCCCTGCCTCAGACTATTGCAAGCAAGGATTCCCATCCATTGCAGACCATTAGTGGTCGCGCCGCCAAGATTCATGTCGGACATTCTGAGGTACTGAGCACTCTTGCCAGACGTGATAGGGAAATAGATTTCCTGCGCTCCGTTTTCGGTATTATCCATAGCGGTGGTGTAAGTCCCATGAAGCAAAAGGAGTCCCAACTTAACGGTATTGAACACGTCTGAAGACTGCAAATTGCCGATACTTAAGGCATTGTCCACCTTAGCGAATCCTTTCGACCAGCTCACCGACTGCATTTGATTGATGAAATTGTTTGCCTCTCGCTTGTATTCGGGAAGGGGTTCGTAGATAAATCTTGAGTTGGCCGCGGTTTTCCCTTCCAACGGAATCGGGCCGAGGCCAAGTCCGTTTTGAGGCGGGTTGAGGGTGTAACCACTCCCATTGCCGGAATAGGTCTGATACGCCACGCCATAAACACCTGCGCGTCCACGCACAGGTTTAGTCGGGGGGCGAACGGGTGCTCGGCTGCTTTGCGATGAAGCTCCGCTGTAATCAGGCGAGAAGCCGCTGCTTCCGCCGGCCACTATAACCGCCGAACGTGTGGAAGTTACGTCTGCGGCAGATGTCGGATTCCAATCTGTGGGTGCTTCAAAGATGTCGAAGCCGCTAGTATCAAATCCGGGTGGGTAAATAACCAACGGAACCGCTAGTCCGGTACCGTCGGCAGGCTGTGCCCATAATTCCGTGGAATCCGAAGGAGCAATTAGGCGCGAACCAGCGAAGTCAGGCAATGGAACCCCGCTGCCGCCGCTGCCACCGCTGCCGCCTCCGACGGGCAATGCTAGGCCGTTAGTCATAGCGGAAATCAGATACGTATAGGTTCCTACCGGGAGATTAGTGCCGGCGTCGCCTGTTCCGTCCCAATCAAACAGCATCGTGCCCCCGCTTCCAGTAACAGTGCGAACGGTGTTCGTGTCGACATCCTGAATTTGCAAAGTCCAATCCACATTTGCGGCAAATACGGCCGTAACTTGTTGCGTTGTTCCGTCCTCCGGAGCAAAAAATGGTTGTGTAAACGAGATTTCCTGTATCAGATTGCTGAATGTCACGGGGACGAAAGCGGACACTGCGTGGCCGACTGTAGGCGGGGCCTGGTCGTGGGTGCCGATTGCGCCGGACTGACATCGTGCGGTTGCGAAAAGTGCATGCGGCCCGTTGAACCATTCGCAGGTATTCAAGTAATAGGTGTCGGTTTCGTAGTTGGTCACGCCGTCGGGCGAGTTCGTCCCTGCGGTTACGTCCGGGTCATTCATCTGCTGACCGTCCACAAAAAGGGCCGTAGTAAGAAAACTTTGATCTGATGCGGCGGATACAGTGATGGTGAGCACGTCGGAAGCGACTGTGCCGTTTGTGGGGGCGCTGACGGTAACGGACGGTTCGTCGGTTGTATTATCAACCCCTAGGTCAACTATCCGATAGAATCGCGCAGCGGAATACTTGGGATGGACGATTTCCGGCGACGCAAAATAATTGCCGGTATCGAGCCAAAACGTGCTGGTGCCTTGCGACGGATATTCAGTGTAAAGAAGATTCCACTGCGTGCTGCCGTCCGAATTCGTATCCAATGCGTCAGCCTCATCAATTTCATACGTCTCATTCAACGTGCTGTTCCAGGAAATCTGGATCGCGCCCTCCGCCGTCGCACTGATACCGTTGAAATTTAAATTTGTCTGGCCAAAACAAGGCGGCGTCACCAAGAGCAGCAATGCTGAGGTGGCAATGATTCCAAAGGCTCCGATTTGGAGGGATTTCATGATGTTCTCCATTTTTTAAAGTTCCTATAATTTGGATTTTGGCAGCAGGTCGGATCGGCTTTCAAAGGTCCGCACTCCTCGCGGACTGCAAACTCCGTAACGAAACAATACGCTGCATCCGATGTAATCGCAACCATAACCCAGCGCGAAAGTAGGCGTTCTAATCAGATCATAGGGGTCAAACCGTACTATTGGCTTGTTCATGTTCTTTTCTCCATAGATATAGCGCTGCGTTGAGTAAGTGCCATTCGAGTCAGTCCTAGGAAATTGGTAAGTGCCATTCGGGTCAGTCCTAAGTGCCATTCGGGTCAGTCCTAAGTGCCATTCGGGTCAGTCCTAGGAAATTGGTGTCCCTTCATTTTGTCATCTCCTTCTTTTCCAAAAGCTGTAGTTGTGCCCTGGCTTTTCGGAATCGGCGAAGTCCACCGACGCTCATTTTCCGGGTCCCACCGCTGGCGTTGGTGTAATGGCCCATCCGCAGCCGCTCCCCCAGCCAACGCAAGGACACCGTCGTCCGCTCCCGCAGCCAACGGGCCAAGGCCGCCTTCTCCGGCGATACCTTGGGCGGCCGCGCCAAATCCTCCTCCGCCATTCCCAGCCAGGCCAATCCCTGCCCAAGCAGTCGGCCAGCGGCTTGTTCCCCGTGTTCGACCTTGGCCCCGCCGCTGTGCGATTCGCGCCGGCACCCACGCAAGAGCCTCTCCATTTGGCCCCGCAACCGCGAGCCGAAACCCTCTCCGCCCACATACCATCCCCGCCGCAACGCCTTCCATTGCTCTTCGAGTTCCATCCGTCCCGCTTTCAATCCAAGCTCCAGCGCGCGTCCTTCAAGGCAAGCTTCGTAGCCCCGGCGGTCTTCCGGTTCCAGGCGCAACGCCCCCATGACCCGCTCCCGCTCCAACCATGCCGGGCCTCCCCCGCCCCGGCTCACATACCAGGGATAGCTGCTCCAACGGTAATCCTTGAGTTTCTGCCGGCCGGCTTTCACCAACCCGGCCCGGACGGGGTTCAAATGAATATACGTGCTGACCGCTTCCAGGTAACCAGCCTTGGACGCCTCCACGGGCACGGCCTTGTAGCGCCCTTGGAACAAATGGCCACAGACCTGATGCCGCCCGTTGTAACGCTGGGTGTAAACGCCCTGCAACCATTTCATGCCGGCCACCAGGTTGGGTTCGGGCGTCTCGGTCAGGAGGTGGTAGTGGTTGCCCATCAGCACCCAGGCATGAATGCGCCAGCCGGTTTTGCCGCACGCCTCCCCCAGGGTTTCCAGAAAACGCCGCCGGTCACGGTCGTCCCCGAAAATGGCGCGGCCTTGATTGCCCCGGGCCATGACGTGGTACATCGCCCCGGCATATTCGATGCGCAAAGGTCTAGGCATGACGCCAGCCAGCATGGCCCCGGTCGCCGCCCAAGTCAACCCCAAAATACCAATTTCATAGGACTGACCCTTTACCGATTCCCAAGTCAACCCCAAAATACCAATTTCCTAGGACTGACCCTTTACCGATTCGGTCGTTTTGTTGCGGTGCAAGCGACCCTGCGGGGGCCAGGGAAGCCCCGGGCGCAGAACGGAATTCTTCGGGGATCGCCCTCATCCTGAACTCCCTCCGCCGTCGCCAAGGCTTTGGCGGACAGGCTGGGAGAAGGAAAAGCAGGCGCGCGGCTCTGGTGTTGCGAATGGGCGTCCGGCAAACCCGGTCGTGTGTTTTTGCGCCCGGCGGCGCGGTTATCTCGGCGCTTACTTATGCAGGCTTATGCACCCTTGTGCATGATAAAAAGTGCGGGGGCTGGAATGTTCCCGCGGGCCAAGCATTTTGAGAGCGTTGATAATCAAGGACATGCAACTCAGGGGTTGGAAGTTCTTGAGCGATGCCAGGCTTATGGCTCGGCAGAAGCGGTTTTTGCGGAAAAGGGTGCGGCACGCGCTGAGCGTCGCCCTACCAGGGCGTTTATGGCAGGGCGAGGCTTCTGCCGAGCCGGGCGTGTCCAAAAACTGAGATGCGCCCGGACACTCAATGCCGGACTGAAAAAGCCTTGCAAACCTTTGGAGCAGGCAGAAAATCACGAAAAGGACCCACGATGGTCGTGCGCAAGAAACCATATGGGGAAACCCGGATGAAATAGAAAACGACAGATTAAATTATGAACTTGATCAAATTGCTCACGCGGCGCATGTCGCCGCCCAAGACCGCCGCTGTTTTGTTCGCAGCCACCGCCATCACGGGTTTTGCCCAGACAAATGCGCCGGTGTCCATCAAAATCCAGGCCGACAAGATCACGGCCACGATGCCGCCGACCTTTTACGGCCTGATGACCGAGGAGATTAATTTTTCCTACGAAGGCGGCCTTTATGGCGAACTCATCCGCAACCGCACCTTCAAGGCCGACGCCATCCAGCAGAAGCTCAAGCCGGACGCGTATGATTCCACGAAGTATTATCCTCCCAAGTATCCCGCCAGTGCCGCCCCGAAATTCTGGAACACCGTCGGCGGCGCGACCCTGGTGCTCGACGCCGATACGCCCTTGAATGACGCGCTCAACGTGAGCCTCAAGGTGGACGCGGCGGCGGCGTCAAAAACTTCCCCGGCGGGCGTTGCCAACGGCGGCTACTGGGGGATTCCGCTGGAGCCCAAGACCGCCTACCAAGTTTCCTTCTTCGCAAAAGCGGCGCCCGGATTCACCGGACCACTGACGGCAAGCATTGAAGGCACGAATGGAAAAGTTCTTGCGAGCGCGGTCATTTCCGGCGTCACGGGCGACTGGCGGAAATTTGAAGCGACGCTCAAGACGAAGAGCTTGCAACCGTCGAAGGACAATGTTTTCAAAATCACCACGACCGCGCCCGGAACAATTTGGTTGCAGGAAGTTTCGCTGTTCCCGCCGACTTACAAGAGCCGCCCGAACGGCGACCGAAAGGATATTTCCCAACTGCTCGCCGATGCGCGGCCGAAGTTTCTGCGTTTCCCCGGTGGCAATTACGTTGAGGGCAACGATTTCGTCAACCGGTTCAATTGGAAGCAAATGATCGGACCGGTGGGACAGCGTCCTGGCCACCAAAGTTGCTGGGGCTATTGGTCCACGGACGGTTTCGGCCTGCCGGAATTTCTCGGCTGGTGTCAGGACATCGGCATGGAACCGGTGATGGCCGTTTTCGCCGGTTACACGCTCAACCGCGATCATGTCACCAACAGCGCCGCGTTGGAGCCTTACGTCCAGGAGGCGCTGGAGGAAATTGAATACGTCACCGGCGACGCCTCGACAAAATGGGGCGCGCAACGCGTCAAGGACGGCTATCCAAAACCGTTCCCGCTGCATTATGTCGAAATCGGCAACGAAGATATGTTCGATCGCTCCGGCAGCTACGAATGGCGCTTTGCGCAGTTCTATGACGCCATCAAGGCAAAATATCCGCAGATCAAGATCATCTCCACCACGGCGGTCCAGAGCCGCACGGCGGACGTGAATGACGAACATTACTACGAATCCGAAGAAGCGATGGAGGGGCAGTCATTTATGTATGACACGCGCGACCGCGCCAAACCAACCAAAGTCTTCGTCGGCGAATGGGCCACACGCGTCGGCTCACCCACGCCCAGCATGGCCGGCGCGCTGGGCGACGCCGCCTGGATGTGCTGCATGGAACGCAACTCCGACATCGTGTTGATGCACTGCTTCGCGCCCCTGTTTGTCAACGTCAGCAAGGTCAGCGGCAACAATCGTTCCATGCAGTGGGAGAGCGACCTGATCGGTTATGACGCGCTGACCAGTTACGGCTCGCCCTCCTATTACGCGCAGAAAATGTTCAGTCCGCATGAAGGCGATGAGGTGCTGGCCACCTCGGCGCAGAATCTGCCGGTCAGGACGGCCCCGGCGGGACGTGGCGGTGGATCGCGCCAAATCAAGTCACTGTTCTATTCCGCCACCCGCGACAGCGCGAGCGGCAAAATCACCGTCAAAATCGTCAACAGCGCGGACGCGCCGCAACCAGTCACAATTGACATCAGCGGTGTGAAATCCGTCGCCGCCAAGGGCAAGGCGACCGTGCTCAAGGCCGCCAACCGCACCGAGACCAACTCCATCAAGGATCCGCGCCACCTGGTTCCGGTGACCGAAAAAGTCAAGGACCTGGGCGCCAGTTTCACCCGCACGTTCCCACCCTGCTCCATCACGGTTCTCGAATTGGAGGCAAGGTGATTTCTGGAGCCTCCCCTGCCCTGGTTTGCCGGATGGCCTTCTTGATTAAAGGTAAAACATAAGCCGAGCGACTTCTCGTGCGGGCACGCGCAAAGATGATGATGTGATGATGATATATGTATGTATATCTAGAGAATTGGAGTTGACGGGAACTGTGGTTTCAGCATTCATTGCGCGAAAAGAACTGATACCCCCGGCTTGGGATCGTCAATGGACGCCATTGGGGTATTCATCTCGGACGTAAAAGTTGAATCCGGTCCTTAAGCCTGTCGAAGTCGCTGTCCACCACCAGCAGTTTATCACCACGGGCGAGCACTGTGGCGGCAATCGCCGCGTCAAAAAACTTCATCTGCTGCCCTCTGGCCTTAAGCTCGACAATCAGCATGGACAACTGAGCCGCATCCATCTCGGTAAAACTGGAAACCAAGCCCCGAAACCTGTTTTGGTAAAGTTGGAGCGCCCGTTGCCGCAAATCCCGCCTGACGGACGGGTGAGTGCCAACAAGAAACTCCGAAGCGGCCAACGCCGGAATATAGTAGGGGCCTTCCTCGTTTTCAGGAAGCAGTCGCTCCAAATAGCCCTCACGCTCCGCGGATATCAGAACGCTGGTGTCAATCGCGACCGGCATAGCCAACAACTTCAGAAGCACGGTCCATCGCGGCCTGCAACTCCTCGGAATCCGCAGCCGTGAAGCCCCGCCCGCGGAGCAGGCGCAAAAGCTCCGAGCGGGTGGCGCCTACTCGCGGTTGAATGACTGCCACCGTCTTGCCGTGGCGCTGAACTTCCACCACCTCGCCGCCCTGCGCCACCCGATCCAGGATGCTCTTGCTTTCGTTGGCCAATTCCGTCGCCGTCACAATCATGCATCCAAAATACCCATTTTAGCGATTTTCGCAAGCCTCCATTCTGGGTGCGCTTTGCCGGCCACTAACGAAAAAAGTCTTCCCTGGAACTGTCGTCTCAGCAAATCCGCTTATAACCGCCTCCCTACCCCATTTCCACCACGACTCTGTGCTTGCGGCCATCGCCCGTCGGGCGAAGCAAGTGGTCCGGGACTTCCACGCCGTCCATGACAACGCGGCGGACGCCCTTCATGACGCCGCCGGGATTGCGCACTTCGATATCGAATGTGTCACCCCGAAAAACGCGGCTGACCTTGAATCCTTTCCAACTTGACGGAATGCAAGGATCAATCAACAAACCATCGTAATCGGTGCGAATGCCGAAAATCCATTGTGTGATGGTGAAATAGGTCCACGCGGCAGTGCCCGTGAGCCATGAGTTCTTGGCTTCCCCGTGCGTCGGCGCGTCTCTGCCGGCGACCATTTGGGCGAAGACATACGGCTCGCACCGGTGCAACTCGCCGATGTTCTCGCGCGCCGACGGATTGATGCGCGTGTAGTAATCGAAAGCGCGGTCGCCGTTGCCGATCATGGCTTCGGCAATGATAATCCACGGGTTGTTGTGGCAGAAAATTCCGGCGTTCTCCTTGTAACCCGGCGGATACGAGGAAATCTCACCCATCTCAATGTAATACTTCGTGAACGCGGGCTGCAAAAGGACGATGCCGTGCGGAGTGGCCAGATGCTGGTTCACCGATTCCAGCGCGAGCCTGGCTTTGCCATCCTTCAGACCGACGCCGGCCATGATGCACATGCCTTGTGATTCGATGAATATCTTCCCCTCCGTGCAGACCTTCGAGCCTATGGGTTTGCCGAAATCATCGTACGCGCGGACAAACCATTCGCCGTCCCAGCCATGTTGCTGGATGACGTTTTCCATTTTCGCGGCTTCCGCCAGACTACGCTGGGCCTCGTCGTTCAATCCGCGTTTGCGCGCCATCGCGGCCAGTTCCCTGGCCGCCAGCACAAACAGGCCGGCGATGAAGACGGACTCAGCCGTCTTCCCCTCCTTGTTGGTGGTTGTCTGGAAAGACTGGCCGGGCGTGTCGGAGAAGCAATTGAGGTTCAGGCAATCGTTCCAATCGGCGCGCCCAATGAGCGGCAAGCCGTGCGGGCCGATGCGTTCCAGGGTGTAGTTGTAGCTGCGGCGCAGGTGTTCGTAGAGCGGCTGCTCGGAACCGGGTGCGTTCTCGAATTGCACCGCCTCGTCCAGGATGCCCCATTCCCCGGTTTCCTTGATGTAGGCCGCCACGCCCAGAATGAGCCAATGCGGATCGTCGTTGAACCCGCTGCCAATGTCGTTGTTCCCGCGCTTGGTCAGGGGTTGATACTGGTGAAACGCGCCGCCGCCGGCCAATTGCGTCGCCGCGATGTCAAGTATGCGTTCGCGCGCCCGCGCCGGCACCATCTGCACAAATCCCAGCAGGTCCTGGTTCGAGTCGCGGAAGCCCAGCCCGCGTCCGATGCCCGATTCGTAAAACGACGCCGAGCGCGACATGTTGAAAGTCGCCATGCACTGGTAAGCGTTCCATATATTGACCATCCGATTGGCGTGCAGATCGGGCGAAGCCACCTGATAAACGCCCAGCAACCCGTCCCAATACCGCCGCAGCCCCTCGAACGCCGCCGTCACGTTCTTGCCGTCCAGATATTTGGCGATGACCGGTTTGACGGTCCCTTTGTTGATCGTCTGCGAATGCGGCGGGTCAAATTTCTGCTCCGCCGGATTCTCGTGGTAGCCAAGCAGGAAAATGATCTCCTTCGTTTCGCCCGCCTCCAAATTCACTTTGACGTGATGGGAACCGTGCGGCGACCAGCCGTGCGCCACCGAATTAAACGATTCCCCGCGCTCCACCGCCGCCGGGTTGTCCCAACCGCGGCAGGCGCCCAGAAACGTGTCGCGCTGGGTGTCGAACCCGGCGATTGGTTCCGAGCAGGCAAAGTAGGCGAAATGATTCCGGCGCTCCCGGTACTCGGTCTTGTGATAGATCACTTCATCGACAATCTCGACCTCGCCGGTGCTGAAGTTCCGCTGGAAATTAGTCGCGTCGTCCTGCGCGTCCCACAGGCAGAACTCGATGCTGGAGAAAATGGAAAGCTTCGCCGGTTCCTTCCGGCGGTTGGTCACCGAGAATTTCCAGATTTCCAATGTCTCACCCATCGGCACGAAGTAGCACGTTTGCGCCTCGATATTGCGGAACGTGGACCCAATGATGGTATAGCCCATGCCGTGGCGGCATTTGTAGTTGCTGAGTTTGGCCCGCGTCGGCTGCCACGACGGCGACCAGAATTTGCCCGTGCCATTGTCGCGTATATAGAGGTAGCGCCCGCCCAAATCGAACGGGGCATTGTTGTAGCGGTAGCGCGTCAGCCGCCTCAGGCGGGCGTCGCGGTAAAAGGAATATCCGCCGGCGGTGTTGGAGATGAGTCCGAAATACGCCTCGCAGCCCAGATAATTAATCCAAGGCAGCGGGGTGTTGGGTTGGGTTATGACGTATTCCCGTTTGCGGTCGTCGAAATGTCCGAATTTCATAAGTGGATTCTTGTCTCAATTTTCTTCCGATGGCTCAAGCTCAAACCGCCCCGGCTTCCTCCAGCTTCTCCCCTTCCGGCCCGACGGAGTCGGGATGATGAAAGGGCGCCAGCAGCGTCACCAGGATCGATGGGACCGCCGCGATGAGCACGATGATGAAAAACCACTGGTAACCGCACCAACTCTGGATATAACCGCTGACGGCCCCGGTCGTCATCATGCACGCGCCCATCAGGGCGGTGGCAAATGTATAATGCGCCGTCCGGTAAGGCCCGGGCGCTATCTGCTGCATCATGTAGATCATGTGGCCCACGCACCCGATGCCCCAGCCCAGTTTCTCCAGCGTGACAATGCCGGCGATCATGTAATAATTGGAGGGCAGCGTCTGGCTCAGGATCAGGAAGGTTACGTTCGGCACATTCAGGCATAGGCACAATATCAGCAGCGACTTCTTCAACCCCTTACGCGACACGAACCATCCGCCCAGGAGCGATCCGACAATGAACGCGCCGGTGCCAAATGTCCCGTTGATGTCGCCCAGCATCTGGTTGGTGAGTCCCAACCCGCCCTTGGCACGGTCCTCGATCATGAACAGCGGCCCCATCTTGTCAATCAACCCAAAACCGGTTCGGTAAAAGAAAGCGAACGCCATCATCCGCCAGATGTCCTTCTTCTCAAAGAACGTTGCGAAGGCGTGCCGGAACGTTCCCATCGCATCGCCGAAGCTTTTCGGCGCGTCGGGGGCTTTTGCCCCGGGCGGCAAAAAGCGGCTGTGATAGAATCCAGCCAGCAACATCAACGCGGAGATGATCAACATGATCACCATCCACGACGCGCCCCAGCTTCCGGTCCGCTCGTGCAACACACCGCTGAAATGAATCATCGGTCCCGCCGCCAGCAGGAACCCGGCGTTCCAGCACATGCTTTGAAAACCCGTGTACTTTGCCATGTCCTTGGGCGGCAATGTCGTCACATACACCCCGTCCGATCCGATGTCCTGCGTGGCGCCGAGGATGGCCGAAACGGCCAGCAGCGCCAGGACTGGCGCCAGCCAGGCCCCGCCGGGCAGCTCCAGGCAAAACGCCACTCCCGCGATGCCGGCTGCCACGCAAAACTGCATCAGCACCACAAAGAACTTCTTGGTCCGGTACAGCTCCAACAGCGGCGCCCACAGAAACTTGAATGTGTAGGGGAATCCCAGCAGGCTCGACCAGAATGCCGCCTTGATGTTGTCCATGCCCATGTTCTTGAACATGACGTTGGCGACGCTCCCCACCGTCACATAAATCAGCCCCATCGCCAGATAACTGGAAGGCACCCATAAAAAAGGGTTTGGATAGGCCGCTTTAGGTTCAACCAAGCTTCCAGATGCCGGGGTGGATTTCACTTTATCGATACTGCTTAAATGACCAATGACAAATCTTCAATGACCAATTTTCAATCATTTCAATCGCTGATGCCTTTTTCAAAACAGGGATGCGCCAAAAAGAGTGAAATGCGCCCGCGCGCTCCGTCCGGCTTCTCTTGGTTGCAAACTCCACAACCAAGCCATTGGGACGAAAAGAAAATGCGCGACGAACGCTAAATGAGATGGGCCTATCCGTAAAACGGAACCTGCTCGTCGAGCAATCCACGCCCCGGCACAATGATCTCAACGCCGGTATTTGGATGAGCGCTGTTCGTCGCGCGAAATGGACTTTGTCGGAATGGCCCTCCAAAAGCAAGGAAAAACTTTCCAAAATCGCGGCCCTTGGCGACAGGCTCGCGCGCAACAGCGCCCGCATTGTTCAATTCCTCAACCGCTCCCTTTCGCCCCTCAAATCAAATCGTCCGGACGATTCCAAGGTGTTGTGCAAGAGGCAGATCGAGAACCGCTCCAGAAATTCCAGCGCCTCCGTGCCCGACGGATTGACGAGACATGAGATACACCCCCTCAATTGCGGGGTGTGCATCGAAACGCACATCGCCAGTGCCTTCACCAAGGATTCCTCTTGAAAAGACATGAAATCCAAGACAAATGGGCAGCCCCGAAAGGGAGCATTCACGTTGATCGAATTGCTGGTGGTTATTGCCATCATTGCCATTCTGGCGGCGATGCTTCTCCCTGCTTTGGCGACCGCAAAAATGAACGCCCAACGCACCCAATGCATCAACAACGCCAAACAACTGACGACCGCGATTCTACTCTACGTTTCGGACTCCAGTGGAAACCCGTTTCCCGCTTACGATGACACCATAGATTACGATGGCGCAGGGGACGGTCTATGGATGAGCGACTTGATCAACTATGAAGGCAAATCGGAGAAAGTGCGATTATGCCCTTCGGCCAGCGATACCAATAAAGACGTCATGACGGACACTTCTGCCCCAGGCGCTTGTGACTCTGCCTGGATCTATGGGGGAACAACGCCGTGGCTTACAGGGAGCTACTGTTTCAACGGATGGCTTTATAGCGGTGATGCTGGTCAAATTACCCAATTCCGAACTGATCTTTCCGGCAACGAGGGAATCACATGGCCCTTCAACGGGGAATCGAGCATTCAAAAGCCCGCGATGACCCCGATGATTTAGGACTCGGTCTGGGTGGACTTCTGGCCGGTGGAAACCGACGAACCGAATAACAACCTTTACTACGCGGGCGGATGGGGAAACCCGCCCGAACTCACGCGCGCCATCATACCCAGGCACGGATGGAAAGACCCCGCACAGGCTCCGCAAAACTATAACATTGCCACACCGCTTCCCGGTGGCATCGATATTGGCATGTTCGATGGCCACGTCGAGGCTGCGAGACTGGAACAGATGTTGACGTACTCCTGGCATAAGAATTGGGTCGTCCCAAACCCAAAACCCGGTCTTCCATAAATAAGAGCTTGTTTTTCAGCAATCTGAGGGGCACGGAAGCGACATTGAGCGGCGCTCGATCCGCTTGAAATAACGATTGAATCCTCCGTTACCAATTGATCCTGATAAGTCAATAATGTCCATGCACTGGCCAATTTTAGCCATTCCAAAGGCATGGGCCAGACGGTACTCTAATGAGAGAATTACATGTTGCTGTATGAAGATGTCATTAGCGAGGTCTGAAAAGTCGGCATTTGCCCTGATTGAGCTGCTGCTGGTTATGCATCATTGCAAATCCGCCAACAACCAGCGCCGACAACTGCTTCCAGATGACGGCCCGCTAAACCGCCTCTTGTGCGCGGAAGAAATGAGATTGAATTTTCCGTAACCAATTGATAGTGTGGGTGATGCAAATCGAGAATCCCTCTGGAGAACCGGCAACGACCCTTAATGGGGGGGGTGTGCGTCGAAACACCCATTGCAAATGGCTACGATGAAGAGTACGCTTGAATAACTATGAAAACGAAAAAAGGTGCGCAGTCCCGAAAGGGAGCATTCACGCTGATCGAATTGCTGGTGGTTATCGCCATCATTGCCATTCTGGCGGCGATGCTCTTGCCCGCCTTGGCCAAAGCCCAGTCCCAGGCGAAAAGAACGACCTGCACCAACAACCAAAAGCAGCTTAACGTCGGCATGCACATGTACGACGACGACAACAAGGATTATATGGCCTATCCCAATTGGGACGGCGGCAATACCACGACGCCCCCTATGGGGATTGGGTGGCTTTACCAACTGCCGGTTCCCATGGGCTTGGTGGGTCCCGGGCAAGTGTCGATTCCAGACCCATATAATGAGGCAATTTTTATGAGCGCCCCGCAGACAGCCTGGCAATCCGGGGCTTGGATTCCTTACGTGAAAGATTATCAGGCTTATCTCTGTCCGGTGGACATTCTCAGCGCGGATTACAAGAAACCTTACAGTGCTGGAGGCCGCAATTGCAAGCTTTCAAGCTATGTCATGAATGGCGCCGTGTGCGGATACGTCAACGGTGGTGCGTGCTGCAAGGTCACTCAAATATGGAGTTCTCAGTGCTACATATTCTGGGAACCGGACGAGAACTTGGGAGGCGGCGCCGGTGAGTTCAACGATGGAAGCAACTGGCCCAGCGCGCCGCCCATTGGCACAGAAGGCATTGGCCCGCTGCACGGCGCGGGCGGGAATATTGCCGCCCTGGATGGCCATGTGGAGTTTATGAACACAAATGTGTTTACAAGGATTTCCAGCACTGAAGGAGGCGGGCCGGGTGGCAAGGGTTTGCTGTGGTGGGCTCCCGGGATTAAGGACGGCGGCGCCAGCATGGATAACGAGAGTTTTTAAGCAAGGATATCTGATAACTGCGATCCGGAGTTCGCTCGAAATGAGATGAAATCGAAGACTAAGCCGCAGTCCCGAAAGGGAGCATTCACATTGATCGAGCTGCTCGTGGTTATTGCCATCATTGCCATTCTGGCCGCGCTGCTGTTGCCCGCCCTAGCCACGGCGAATGCCCAGGCCAAAAGAACGACCTGCACCAACAACCTCAAGCAGCTTGCCGTCGCCATGCACAGTTACGACGATGACAACAAGGACTGTTTGGCCTATAACAACTGGGACGAAGGCAGCAGTACTGACCCGTTCGCCGGCTGGCTTTACACCCTGCCGGTGCCCGCGACTCTCCCGGCCAGCGGGTCCACGACGATTCCAAACCCGTTTGCGATTCCTTTCACAGTCCCAGGCGGAGGTGGATTGGGTCAGCAGGCGGCATGGGCCTCCGGGGCTTGGTGGCCTTACATGAAGGACTCTTCTTCCTATCTCTGTCCGGTGGACATTCGGAGCGCCGATTACCCAACACTCCCGGAAACCTCCGGCGGCTCTGGCCGCAACAACAAGTTGTCCAGCTACGTCCAGAATGGCGCCGCGTGCAATTTCGAGAACGGCGGAACGGTCAAAGCCGGCCAAATATGGAGCAGTCAGTGTTACATTATGTGGGAACCGAACGAGAACACTCTTGGCGCCGGCGACCCAGGCGCCTTTGAGTTCAACGACGGGGCCAACTATCCCACCGTCCCGCCCAAGGGCGGAGAAGGCATCGGCCCGCTTCACATCAAGGGCGGCAATATTCTGGCCATGGACGGCCACGTCGATTTCCTCGCCACAAACGCCTTCATGAACCTGGCTCTCCATCCGGCCGGCGGGCCTGGCGGCAAAGGACTCCTGTGGTGGGCTCCCGCCATACTGGACGGCGGTTTCTCAGAATACCAGGAATAAGAGCGCGTTTTGAAAATTGATCGGGAAAGGGATTGCGGCGGGGCGGGGTGGATGGCGAGGCGCGACGCAAGGAGAATATCCCTCGTGGATCTTCGACTGAGGAGCAACGACGCCAGCCGCCCCGCCGTGCCGCAAGAACGCCCGAGCTATTTTCAATACACGCTCTAAAATTCCGGGGTTGAAATGGGAGGGCGGCGGGAGCAGTGTGAAGGGCGGTTCTATGCTTTACCAACAGCCATCGGATGATTTGCTGCAAAAAGTCTGGAGCGGCGGGCGAATTGATCAGGCCGGGGCGCGGCGGCTTTACGGGCTGCCTCTTGAGGAATTGGGCATGCTGGCCCATCGCCGCCGCCAACTGGCCCGCGCGGCGGCCCACGACGGCCGCGGCAACCGGATCGTCACCTACATCGTGGACCGCAATGTCAACTACACCAACGTCTGCAATGTCTATTGCAAATTCTGCGCCTTTTACCGCACGGAGAGCGACGCCGGCGCCTACGTCATCTCGCTGGAGGAAATGGACCGGAAGATTGAGGAAACCCTCGCGCGGGGCGGCACGCAAATCCTGATGCAGGGCGGCCATCATCCCAAGCTCTCGCTGCAATGGTACGAGGATTTGCTGTCGCATATAAAACAGAAGTTCCCCGCGGTCAACATTCACGGCTTCAGTCCGAGCGAATTCGTCCATTTCCGGCAGGTCTTCCGAATGCCGCTGGAGGAGATCATCTCGCGGTTCGTCCGGGCGGGATTGGGATCGATCCCCGGCGGGGGCGGGGAAATACTGGTGGACCGGGTGCGGCGGCGCATCTCGCCGCTCAAAGCCATGAGCGACGATTGGCTGGAGGTGATGGACACGGCGCATCGGCTGGGGCTGAGTTCGACGGCGACGATGATGTTCGGCCATGTGGAGACGCTGGAGGACCGGATCGAGCATTTGGAACGGGTGCGCGCGCAGCAGGACAAGAGCAAGGGGTTCACGGCGTTCATCGCGTGGACGTTCCAGGCGGAGCACACGCGCTTGAAGGCGCCGACGGCCGGAGCGCACGAGTATCTGCGCACTCAGGCGCTGAGCCGGATTTACCTGGACAATTTTCCCAGCGTGCAAAGCTCGTGGGTGACGCAAGGGCCGGAGATCGGGCAGATCGCGCTGCAATTCGGCGCCAACGACCTGGGCAGCATCATGATTGAAGAGAACGTCGTCTCGCAGGCCGGCGCGACTTACCGCATGGGCGTGGAGGACATGCGCCGCCTGATTGGCGACCTGGGCTACGAGGCCCGCCAGCGGGATAATTGGTACAACTTGTTGAATTGACTCCTATTTTACCACAAGGGGCAGGCTCTCGCTGTGGCTGTTGAATTCGGGGGCGTAGAGGCACTGGATTTCCGCCACCCCGGTCTGGTATGCGCCGCGAAGCTGGACGCGGCTCGAATACTCAAACACGTAGGTTCCCTTGGGCAGATAATCGATGAAGAAATGGCTCGCCGTGTCCCGCGTGCTTTCGTAATAGGCCAGTCCATCCTGGTACTTGTAGCGCGAGAGGACGTTGACCGGCTCCGTGCCGCTGCCGCGCTGGTCTTTGAGATGGACGTATTCCATGTCGCGATCCGTGCGCAATTCCAGACGCACGACCAATTCGTCCCCCACGGCCAGCGCGCCTTTGACCGGCTCCAATACCTGCCCATGCGCCGTGTTGATCTTGGTGAACAAGGTCTTTTTCAAATGCAACGGCGTGCCTTCGTAAGGCGTGACTTTGCTCATGTCTTCCAGGTATTGCCAATGCACGCCCCCCCACGCCACGCCGGAATCGGTTTTCTTCACCGTGATTTCACCCAGCTTCGGTTTGATGTCGGCGGGCGCAAAACGAACTTCGTAAAAACCGGTGCCCGGCTCCACCTTGGAGTCTGCGGATGAGGGTGCCTTCGGGGTGATATCCGTTCCGCCCAGTGTGACCTCCACCAGCGCCGTGCTGGCCAGCAAATCCGTCCCGCGCAACAACAGGGCATAGACCGCGTCCGCGGTGGCCTTGGTGGTTTTCCAATCTTGCGTTTGCTTTTGCTTCAGTAGCCAGACGCGGGCGTCCTCGACCGCCGGCTGATCGTTCATCACCTCGTCAAAGGCCTCGATCATCAGCGCCTGCGTTTCAATGGGCGCGCGATACCACCACCAGCTCAATTCGGTGTCGCGCCAGAACAGGCCCATCTCCTCGTTGCTGACGCTGCGCTCCTTGAGCGAGCGCATGATGCCCTGCGCCGCCGCCAGGTTGTCCGCCCCGCCCCAGCGTTTGAGCGCGATGGCCATTTGTCCTTGCGACTGGCGGCAGTTGGTTTGCAGCCAGAATTTGCGCGACTGTTTCAGGAAGAACTCAACCGCCGTTTGGTGCGGCGGATCGATCTGCGTGTCGCTAAGGAAGAAGCTCCGGCCATAGAGATACAGCGCGTCCGTCGGGATGGGCACATAATCATCGGGACTCGTCCAGTTTTTCTGGATGTCCTGGTAATGTTCATCCATCCATTGATCCAGGCGTTGCAGCGCGCGCTGCCCCGCCGCCACCGGGATGTCCGCCCCCAGATGCCTCAACCGGCCAAAACCGGTGACGATGTAAAGGGTGATGTAATCGTTGCCCGGCCCGCCGGGGAACCACGGCCAGCGTCCGTCCTGCAATTGCATCTCGGTCAACTTGCGCAGGGTCGCGTCCGTCTCGTAATTGAGCCGGTTGTCATCGAACAAAATCCCCACATTGCGCCGCGCCTGGCTTTCGTTTTGCGCCTGCCGGAACCACGGCGTCTCTTCGAGGCTGACCGATTTGAGGTCCTGATTCTTCTCCAGAGGCGAGTCGAGCGCGGGCGTGTTTTTCCACTGGTCGAACACGGCGCGGATTTTTGGATCATGCTTGGCGATGTGTCGCGCCAGCGCGTTGGCGTAGAGCCGGTTAAAGGTCTGCTCGCTGCATTCGTAGGGGTATTCCATCAAGTACGGCAGCGCCAGCACCGCGTACCACGCGGGGTTGGACACCATCTGCACCGTCAGGCTCTGGCTCCGGAGCGTCTTGGATTTGCCGGAGTCGGCGAGTTTCTTGAATTCGAATTTATTCGTCGCCGGCCCGCGAATGGGCAGCGGCAAGGACTCCGTGACCAGAATGCGGCGCGACAATACGGGCAGTCCGCCTTCCTCGCCGTCGGAAAATTCAGACGTCGCGGCCACCGCTTTGTAGCTCAGGAACGGCGCTCCGTCCGGCACCGTGATGCGCCACGCAAAGCCGCGCGATTCCTTCGGCGGAAGGTCGAAGTCCTGTTCGGGTTTCGCGTTGTGGAGAAGCGTGTCAAGGGACTGGCCGCCGCCAATTTCGCCGAACGTGAGCCGCACGCGGCCGGTTTGCCTTTTGTCGCTTTGGTTTGACACTTTCACGGTGAATTCCACCGTGTCGCCCTCGCGCAGGAAACGCGGCGGATTCGGCTGCACCATGATGTCCTTGGCGGTGACGGTGTGGCCTTCGAGCAGACCGGCGCGCAGTTTCTGATCGTGCGCGAAGGCGAGGAAATGCCATTTCGTCAGCGCCTCCGGCATCGTGAAAATCATGCGCACGACGCCGTTGGAATCGGACATCAATTGCGGGTAAAAGAACGCGGTCTCGTTCAAGTTTTGCCGCGCGCTGACCTTGCTCAAATCGACCGGCCGCGGAGGCGCGGGCCGACCGGCTTCGCCGCCCGCGCCACCGCCGCCGCCAATGCCACCAACCGCACCGCCGAGAGTAGTAATCTTGTCATAGACGTCATCCTTGTAATCAGCAGTCCTGGTCATCGCTGCCGGCGCTGATTTTGGTGGGGCCACGGACATCGGCATTTCCATCACTTCCGCACTACCCATCTGCATCAACAATCTCTGATTCTCCCCGTTCGCAAACTGTGCCCTCCCAAAAAAGAAGTTTCCCCATCCATTTTGCGTCAGGTCAAAAGGAAAATGCCGGTAAGAAATCTCCACGTTCTCCCGTCTGTGATTCCACACGCCAAAAGCCCCGTTGAACTGGCTGGCATAATTCAAAAACTGCGCCTGCGCGGTCGAATTGTCTTCGTAAAAAACCCCAAACCCATGCCGCCAATTGTGCGGCGCGAACGCGTCGAGCGATTCGTCATAGAGCGCCGCCACGGTCTCCGCGACGGATCTCTCCGCGCCCGGCCCGGTGATGACGGCCGTCCATGTTTCCTTCTGCCCCGGCTGCAATTTCGAGGTGAAATGTTCCCATGTCAGCGCAAGTTCCTTGTTTTTCCACGGCACGTCAATTTTGCGCGACTCCAGATAGGCGCGGTTTTCGCGCACCCGCGTGACGTGCAGCGTGAAGCCGCCGCGCAGCGCTTCTGTCACGGCGAGATTGATTGGCTGCTGCGTGCGGCCCGGCTCCGTCCAAAAGCGCTGGATGATTTTATTGCGTTGCTCAATCTCGACAAACGCCCGGCCTTCCTCGTAACCCGTGCCCCACAGCGCCATGAACTCATCGCCCGGCTGCGCCTCCCAGCTTGGCGCGGCCAGCAAATTCGGAATCTTGAGCGCCAGTTTCGCGGCGTCCGGTTTGAGAACTTGCAGCGGCAGCTTGCCGGTGACCCGTTTGCCAAACCGATCCCGCGTCTCCAGGACCGCGCGATAGGCCCCGGCTTCAAGCGTGAATGACAGCTTGGCCGCGCCATTGGTGTCCGTCGAGAACGGGCGTTCCACCGCGACTTTGCCCAACGGCCAGTTGTTCGGATTCGTTAAGTCCTTTTCGTCCCCGCTGTTGTTGCCAAACGGCCCCCAATAATACATTCCTATGCGCACCGGCGGCCGCCGCACTTTTTCCGGCGGTTGCAACTCGTAGATTTTCACGCTGCCTTCCGCCGGTTGCGGTTCGCCGTCCAGCGTCTTGGTCTCAAGTTTCAATTCAACCGGCTTGTCCTCCGCCTGCCAAGCGTCCGCGTGGAGCATCGCTTCCAGCGCGGTGTAGCCGACACGAATGTCGTGGTCCGCCGAGCGCGTTTCACCCGCGCTGTCCGTCACGTCGGAGGTGAGGTGGAAAACAAAAGTCGGCTCGTTGGTTTCCAAAATCTTCGGGTCGGGTTTGGCCGTGAATTCAATTTTGAACGAGCCGTCCGTTTGGGTCCGCGCCGCGCCGTGCGCGATGTCCTGGCTCTGGTTTTGCGGGCCGTGCCCCCACCAACCCCACCACCACGGCATGCGCACTTCGCGCACGACGCGATATTTCACTTCTGCGCCATCCACAGCCGCGCCGGTGTAACCCATCGCGTGGCCGGTGAGGCTGACCAAGTCGTTCAGCTTGGCCGCCGTTTTCGGCGCGTCGAGCGTGACCTCAAACTTGGGACGTTTATATTCTTCGACGCGAAACTGGGCGACGCCTGTCATCCACCCCTCGGCGGAAATCATCATCGCGCCCATCAACCGATCGCGCGGAGCGGTGAAGCTTCCGGCGAACGAACCGTAATCATTGGCCCGCAACTTTTGACGCGCAATTTCCTTATGATTGACATCCCAGAACACAACGCTCACCTCCTCGCCTTTGAGCGGTTCGTAATTGTCCCTGGCCCGATCGACCCGAAGGCTGATTCCGTTGAATTGGATCGTCTGCCCAGGCCGGTAAATCGCGCGATCGGTGAAAAAAATGGTCGTCGCATACGGTTGTGGCTCGCCTGGCGCATTCCACTGATACCACCATAAGTCCTCCGCGGTCGCGAGTTCCCGTCCGTTCTGCCGCGCGCGAAACAGATAACCGCGCCCTGCCACCGGCTCCGGCTTCATGGAGAAAAATCCATTCTCGTCCGTCACAAGTTTTGGATCGGCCGCGCGATGGCCGCTCCCATTTTGGTCCAGATGCCAGACGGAAATGTCCGCGCCGCTGACTGGCTCGCCGGAGTTGGCTTCCAGGACGAATCCTTCGATCCGGCCGTCGCGGGTGCGAGTGACCATCGCCAGATCGCTCACCCACACATCAGTCATGGAAATGACGTTGTCGCTTTCGCGAAAGTCTTTATCGTGGCTCGCGGCGATGAAGTAAAAGCCCGGCTTCAAATGTTCCGGCGCGTCCACGTCGAAGGTCTTCTCCTTGAAATCGGCGGTAGGCGGCAGCGTGGCGGACCATGTCAGCGCGGGAGTTTTGTCGAGAATTTCCCGGCGCTCCTTCTCGTTCAGGGTTTCCGGTCGGGTGTATTGCCGTTGCAGGAACATTTCCCAATCCACCGCAATGGCCCGGAAATAAACGGCATCGACATTTTTGTAGCGGACAGTGATTTTCGGCCAAGGCGCGTTCCAGACGCGCTCGGTGGTGATGCCGGCCGATTTGTCTTCGATTTCGTGTACCAGATTGAAGCACAACTTCCCACCGGGTGAGTTCGGAAAAAGTTTCGCACCGCGTCCGGCCAGTTCGTGCGCCGCCACCAAATCGCCTTCCTGCTGGAGCACACGCGCTTCGCGTTCCATGGCCAGGGCGGAGATGTCGAAGCCGGCCCGGCTGCCAATGAATGTTTCCAGCGCGGCCTTGTAACGCGCGTTTTTGTCCTCGCCGAAGGCCGCGTTCCAACCCCAGGTCAGCCGCTCCAAATCCGCCGCCGCGAACGCCAGCCGGGGCGGCGCATCGCTCTGATGAAATCGCATCACATCGCGATAAAGTTGCAGCGCTTTCACCGCCGGGGCATTCGTGTCCCCGACCAGCCGGTCCACCCAGGGCAGAAACTCACCGGCCGGGAGAAAAATCGGGCTGTCCGCCGCCAACTCGAACGCATCCTCGGACTTGGCCGCCGCCTGCTCGCCTGACGTGTAAAACTCCAGCGCCTCGCGCGCGATAAAATCGTAGAGCGTGGGCCGGTAGCTTTCCGGCATCGCGCCTTTTTCGATCAAGTCATCCCACGCGCTGATCGGCGTGGCTTGGAGGATTTTTCCAGGCGCGAGCGATTGCTGCAGATGCCGGTCGATTTCCGCGAAGAGACGCGGCAAATCCCAGGTCGTGAAATCCTTCCCCGACGCTTGGGCCGTCGCCGTGCGCTGCAGGAAGCGCCAGCGGTTTTGTTGGAAATACTGCCAATACCAATGGGCCAGCAAGGTTTCGAGCACTGGCGCCATTTCCTTGGGGGCGCGCGCCATTTCCGCTTCCAGCCGGGTGATTTTTTCCTCGGGTTTGTCGCCTTGAATGTTGCCTTCGAGGACGATTTTTTTGGCGATGGCCTTGGCGGCTTCGGCGTAAGCCTTGTCCTTGAGCGCGCCCGCGATGATCGGTTCTAAATTCGTGATGGCGGTTTTGGGCAGGCCCTTTTGCACCGCGTCATTGACCTGCCGCCACAAATCCTCCCGAAGTGCCGCTCCCAACGAGATGTGGGTGGACACCATCAGTGCCAGGGCAAAAAGACAAATCGCGCGTTTCATGCTCCAAGTTAGGCGGCAACCCATGTTATGTCCGCCCGCCGTCATCGTCGAGGATATCAAGTTCACTCTCTCTATGACACCGGATGCCGGACTTTCTTAGACGAAAAGGGAGATTTTCTCCCGCGCCTCCTCACCGCTCCGTGTCGAACAGGCCGGTGAAAATGGCTTCCTTGATTTTCCACAGGAGCGCCAGGGTCGTCGCCACCGGTGTCAGCGCCACAAGCAACGCCAGGAACGTGGCCGTCTGCTGCATGGGAAAGGAGAAACCGCCCATGAGACGCGGCGCGCCCGGCAGGCGCCCGAAAACGCGGTCCACGGCGAAACCCGCCAGCACACCAAGCAGCAACCAGAGGTTCAGGCCGGTGAACGTCCGCGCCTCCGAACGCAGCATCTCGTCAGGCAGCATGGCGCTGAGACGGAGCAGCACGCGATTGATCTGCATCAGGAAAAGCAGAGCGGATACCGCCAGGAGATCAACGCAGACGATGTAAGAGGGAACCAGGGGGAATCGGTGCCACCAGAACAAAAAGGGCGACAGGCCGGTGTTGACGACGGCCAGGAACTCCGCCCGGTCGAGCGCCTGCTGCCAGACGCGCTCCTGCTTTTGAAAATCCCGGAGCAGGCGCAGTCCATGCCACAGCATCGCCGTGAGCAGGAGCGCGGGCGCAAAAGCAAACGCCCCCATGAATCCAACCCAATCCGCCCGCCCGGTCGCCACCTGCGCGGCCAGTGCCAGCGGGAGGCACCAAAACAGTGTTGACAAGCCGCGCGCCAACCGCCCTAGGGCCCGCATGAGATCGGCTTTGGCTGCATCCATGCCCGTTCAAATAGTCAGGTAGGTGTACTCCTTGAGGCCGCGTTCGTAATCATCCAGCAACCGCATCCCTTCGGAGGGCTTGAGGCGGTCGGTCTTGATGGCGTCGTCGATTTGCATCTTCATCTGGCGCTTCAACTCGTTCTCGTCGTACTGCACCGAGGTCAGCGTCTGCACGATGGTGGAGCCTTCGATGATTTCCTCGACGTAGTAGCCGGCCGCCTCATCCGGGTCCAGGAAGACATGCACTTCGTTGACGCGTCCGAAGAGATTGTGGAGGTCGCCCATGATGTCCTGGTAAGCGCCCATGAGGAAGAAACCAAGATAGTACGCTTCGGGACCATTGCCGTTGGGCCGCGGAGCGTGCAGGGGCAGCGTGTCGCGCACGTCGAACAAGTCAATGAATTTCTTGACTTCGCCGTCGGAATCGCAAGTGATATCGACCAGCGTGGCCTCCCGGGTGGGTCTTTCGTTAAGGCGGCTGACGGGCATGATTGGGAAAAGTTGGCCCAAAGCCCAATGGTCAAGGAGCGATTGAAAGACCGAAAAATTGCAAAGGTACTGGTCGCCGAGGCTGTCCTCGAGTTGGCGGATTTCCTCCGGCGCATACCCCTCCTGGCCCCGAAAACTCATCACGACGCCCTGTCCGATCTCCCAATAAAGCGTCTCGATCTTGGCCTTGTCCCGCAATTCCAGGAGGCCGAGGGAAAACATCTTGTGCGCCTCTTCGCGGCGGTCCGTGGCGTCGTGAAAGGCCTCCAGCTTGTTGAGCAGGGGCAAATTCTTGCGAATGTCCAGCAAGTCGCGCACCAGCGCGTGCTCATTGTCGCCGTAAGTCATCTGGGCGCCCGCGCCGGTCTTCTCGATGGTGCCGAAGGTTTCCACCAGCAACACGCTGTGGTGGGCCACAAGGGCGCGCCCGCTTTCACTGATGATCTGGGGATGGGGCACCTGCTCCTGGTTGCAAACCTCGGCGATGAAAAAAACGATGTCGTTGGTGTACTCCTGCAAGGTGTAATTGGTCGAGCTGTCAAAAGCCGAGCCGCTGCCGTCGTAATCGACTCCCAAGCCCCCGCCGACATCGAGGGATTCGACCGCGAAGCCCATTTTGAAAAGCTTGGCGTAAAAGCGGGCGGCTTCCTGCACGGCTTTCTTGATCGTGAGTATGTCGGGCACCTGGGAACCAATGTGGAAATGCAGCAGCCGCAGGCAATGCTCCATTTTCTCCGCCCGCAACAGGTCGGTCGCGGCCAGCAACTCGGCTGTGTTCAGCCCGAACTTGGCGTTCTCGCCGCCGCTTTCCGCCCATTTGCCCGCGCCTTTGCTGATGAGACGGACGCGGATGCCAACAAGCGGCTCCACGCCCACCTGGCGGGAGACGGCGATGATTTGCTTGAGTTCCTCGATTTTCTCGACCACCAGGACCACCTTTTTTCCCAGCTTCACACCCATGAGCGCCATGCGGATGAAGAGGACATCCTTGTAGCCGTTGCAGATGATGAGGAAGCCGGGCTGGTTTTGAAGCGCCAGGCCGGCAAACAACTCCGGCTTGCTCCCCACCTCCAAGCCAAATTGATACGGCTTGCCCGCGTCGAGTATCTCCTCCACCACCTCGCGCAGTTGGTTGACCTTGATGGGAAACACGCCGCGGTAATGGTTTTGATAATTGAACTCGGCGATGGAGGCCGCAAAGGCCTGGTTGATCGCCTCCACCCGGTCCCGCAGAATATCCTGGAAGCGAATCAGCACCGGGAACTTCAGCCCCCGGCCCTTGGCTTCCTCGATCACGTCCGTCAAATCCACCACCGCCCCGTTTTTGCGCAGAGGCATGGCGACGACGTGCCCCGCCTCATTAATATCGAAGTACTGCGCCCCCCAACGATGTATGTTGTAAAGGGCGCGAGCGGCCTGGATATCCCAGGGTCCTGTCGTCGAGGAAACTTGGCTCATTTCAATTCAAACTCCGTCCGCACTATAAGAAGACCGCCGCGGAATTCAACAAAGCGTTGCAAAAATTTTTCCCGCGTTGAATTCTCCCGCGGTTTTTGCTCTTATTGCCCCATGCCGACATCGCCCTTGGCCAGAATCGTCCGCCACTGCCAAAAAACTCTCCGCCCTGAAACTTACTCCGATTGGGACGGCGCGGTCAACGGCCTGCAAGTCGAGAATTCCGGCGCCGTGACGAAAATCGCCGCCAGCGTTGATGCTTCGCTGGCCACGATCAAACTGGCCATCGCCGCCCGCGCGAGCCTTATGATCGTGCATCACGGGTTGTTTTGGAATCCGACCGTACCGTGGACGGGCCGGCGCCGGGAGATGCTCGATCTTCTGGTTCGCAACGATCTGGCCGTTTACAGTTCGCACCTCCCGCTGGACGCGCATCGGCGCTTGGGCAACAACGCTCTCTTGTGCGCCGCGCTCGGCTTCAAGAATCTCCAGCCGTTTTTTTTGGAGAAAGGGCGGCACATTGGCTGGCGGACGCGGACACACATTTCGCGCGAGGCTCTGGCCAGGAAGCTGGCTGCCGTTTTGGGCCGCGCGCCAATCCTGCTGCCAGGCGGTTGCGGACAGTGCGAACAGATTGGCGTCGTCACGGGCGGCGCCGGCAGTGAACTGAAACGGGCCGCGCAGGAAGGAGTGGACGCCTTCATCACGGGCGAAGGGCCGCACTGGACCTACGCGCTGGCGGAAGATTTGGGACTCAATGCCTTTTACGGCGGCCATTACGCCACCGAAACCTTTGGCGTCAAAGCCCTCGCCTCCCATCTGTCAAAAACCTTCCGCCTGCCCTGGGTTTTCCTGGACCATCCCACGGGGCTTTAATATTTCAATCGGAAGAAGCCGACGTTGGTGGACATTGACGAAGTCACCACCAGCGTGCTGCCGATTGTGGCTGGAGTCGCGGGGAGATTGCTCCACTCCATGCCCGTCAAGGGCGCCGCTTGCAGTCCCAAGGCGGCGCCCGTCGCCGGCCATGTCAAAACCACGTTGCTCCCAGCCTGGCTGATCGACAACACCGGCCACGCCGCTCCGCCAACCGCCAGCGTCACAGTCTGATAACTGGCCGGTAATTCTGCCGCGCTCGCGTCAACCAACTGCCGCGCTACCGGCGTGTCGGAAAAGACCAGCGTCGTGTTGTTCGAGCAGGAGACGGACGCGAAATTGAGATTGACCAATTGCAGCGCGCCGGGCGCGAAGGTCGCCGGCGAGAGCACTCCAATCACAAACCCCAAGCTCCCTGCGGCGGCCTGGTTTGTATTCTGGATCAACGACGCCGTGCTCCCCGCCCCGCTCCCCTTGCTGGCACTGACAAACCGGACCATCTTCGGATCGAACCTCACGCTGAAGCCCAACGCGGCTTCCGCTCCGCTCGCGGTCAACTGCACCACAACGGTGTTCGTCGCCGCTCCCTGCGACAGCGGCACGATCGCAATGGGTCGGGGAAGATCGGCCTTCCTCGGACTCCGCGAAGCGTCCGTCTGCGATATCGGGCCGGTCGGACCGCCCGCGACCGTCACCGGATCAAGCCCCGCCGCGTAGCGCCCCACTTGCACCCAGTCGGCGCAGTCGATCACACCGTCGCCCAGCGTCGTCCGCGGCGCGCAGTCCGCCCGCTGAAATTCACTCGGACTCAAATTCGTTACCAACCCCGCCACAATCAGTCCTTCCTCCACCCAGTCCGAGCCGGTCACAACATGGTCTCCGTTTGGCCTGGGCCACACGTCGCCTTCAATGGCGGTCACCGTTATGGCCACGGTGCCGGACGCAAAGGTCGCAGGCAATTGATTCCCCGCGACATCGGAAATCCATTCCTGGATGATCTGACTGCCAAAGGTGACCGGCGTCGTGATGGAGTTCGTCACCGGCCTGACTTGGAATGTCACATCGAACAGGTCCTGTGTCCCTGCCGGGATCGCGGAGCCGATGGGGAAGATCGCTTGAAGACCAAGCAAGCCGGATGCAACGCTGCCGGAATTGATCAGCGGACTACCGTTCCCGACGTTGCTTCCCAAAACCGCCCCGCTGTAAGTCAGCAGCGTGGGATCGAAATTCAGAGTGAATCCAACGAAATTCTCCGTCCCCAAAGCGTTCAAGTCAATTGAAACCACCACCGTGCCGCCCCCAAGCGCCGAGGCGCTGACCACTTGAAGGGCTGATTCTGCCACCGATAATGTCGCCACCTGACTGGTTGCCGATCCGTACAAATTGGTCGCCACCAGGGTGTAGCTGCCCGCGTTGGCCGCCAGCGGATCGCTGAAAGTCAGAGACGTGTTCGTCGCATTCGTAATGCTGACCCCGTTGAACTGCCATTGATAGGCAATCGGCAACGTGCCTGTCGCCGCCGCGCTAAATACAACCGGCACACCGGCGACGACGGACTGATTGGAAGGCGAGGACGTAAAAACGGGCGGACTGAGCACGGTGAGGACCGCGTTGGAACTGGTCACGACACCCGCCAGATTACTCACCGTCACGGTATAGGTCCCAGCTTCGGCGGTCTGGAGATTGGTCAGGACCAGAGAGGCGTTGGTGGCGTTGTAGATGTTGGTTCCGTCAAACTGCCACTGATAACTTAGGTCGGCAATGTCGATGAAAGCAAAGTACTTCTCCTGCAGATAACCGAGCACGGCCAGCCGATCGATATCGGTCAAAGAGCCGGAGTAACAAACCAACTCCACGACGTCGCCGTCATAACAGCGGCTGGATCCGACGCTCGGAATCACAGGATTCACGCCGCCGACGTAATAGCCGGCAGCCGGCGTAACGAAGTTGGCCATCGAGGCGCTGAAGCTGTTGCTGTCGGTGGCCGAGTTGTCATAGACTTGAACGGCAGTGAGGTTGGAGTTCAGCACACTTGTCCAAATGCGATACGTATTGGTAGGGCAAGTAAAAGGCGAATAAGAGTCATAACCCCATGTGGAGAAATCGATCTCGCTGCTGACAATGGCATCGGCCCGGATTGAGCCATAGGTTGGGGGTTGACCGATAATCCACAAAGCGCTGCCATTAGGCTCATTGGCGAAGTAGTTGTAAACGGCAAAAGTGGTCAAGGCGTTGGGAACGTCGACATTTCCCGTGCCGGAAAGATAATCGCCATTGACGTTATCCTGAATCCCATTAAAGCGAATGGCCGGTTTGCCGGCGAGGCGCGCGGCGGAAACCAGCGTTGGCTGGTTGTTGGCGACGGATTGAGAAGCGTGGTTGGCATTGCCCGATTGATCCTGCCATTGGCTGACCTGGCCGGCGGAGTTGGTGACCACGCCCGCGTCCGCCTTGAGCCAAAGTTGCAACGTTCCTGAACTGACTGACGGCAGCACCGATCCTTCAACGTTGACCGAGAAGGTAACGTTGGTTCCAACGAGAAGGGCCTGGCTTTGCGGTTGAGTCTCGATCACGGGAAACAGATCCACTGTGAGAGTTACGTTTGAACTAACTGACGTCCCAAACGGGCTGCTGACGGTTACCGCATAGGCGCCGGCGGTCGCGGACTGGACATTGGTCAGGGTTAAGGCCGAATTGGTCGAACCCGCCAAAGCCACGCCGCCCAGGGACCATTGGAAACTGAACGGAGCCGTACCGGTCACACTCACAGTAAACGTGACATTGCTTCCCTGGCCAACCTCCTGGCTCTGGGGTTGGACAGAGATAGAAGGCGCGTTGCCCACTGTCAGAACCGCGTTGGAACTGGTGGTGACGCCCGCCAAATTGCTCACGATTACCGTGTAAACGCCATCATTAGTGATTTGCAAGTCAGTCATCGTCAGGGTGGCGTTGGTCGCGTTGGCTATGTTGGTTCCATCGAACTGCCACTGGTAAGTCAGGTTGTTGGAACCAATCTGGAAGTACTTTTG
>Ga0224558_1001044_pt1 | contig 30589 bp, 23 predicted proteins | sample 714S32024metaG_FD_180682 | JGI IMG/M metagenome (GOLD analysis project Ga0224558, IMG submission 180682) | Peat soil microbial communities from Stordalen Mire, Sweden - 717 S3 20-24 | ecosystem: Environmental > Terrestrial > Soil > Wetlands > Peat | place: Sweden: Norrbotten County, Stordalen... | reverse complement strand
ATCCAAAGAACGACCCAGCGAAGTCCGCCGGGTGCGACACAGAAGACTAAAATATCTACCCCTCATAGGAAGTCGAGCGGCAGCCCGGATGCGCGATCAAGTCCCTGAATCTTTGTGACATTAGGTGCCCTCACCCGGCGGGGGGTGACAGGGCCATAATGAGAATTGCTGCAGCCCGGCAGTGTCCTAGCGACTGCATTTGACACCCGCCGCAAGCCGGATTACCTATGTAACGAGTTCAACCATTTAACCTAATAAACCAACAACCATTATGGCAATACCTGTCGGCTCCAAAGCACCTGATTTTACCCTGAAATCCAAACAAGCATCCGGCCTGGTGGACGTGAAGCTCAGCAACAACCTTGGCAAGAAGAACACGGTTCTGCTGTTCTTCCCGGCTGCGTTCACGAGCGTCTGCACTCAAGAGATGTGTGATATCACCAGCGGCCTCGGTGCCTACACCGGCCTCAACGCCGAGGTCATCGGGATCAGCGTTGATACGCCCTTCGCACAAGAAGCCTGGGCGCAACGGGAGAAGATCGGCCTCACGCTGGCCAGCGACCTGAACAAGGAAGTCATCAAGAAGTACAACGTCGTCTTCCCGATGCTGGCCGGGGTCGGGGACACCGCCGCGCGCGCCGCCTTCGTCATAGACAAAAACGGCATCATCCAATACAGCGAACAGACTCCCACGCCGAAGGAGCTGCCGAATTTCGCCAAGGTCAAAGAGACGCTGGCAAGGCTACACTGAGTATTCCGTCTTCCGGGTAATGCCCGGCATCGGGGCGGGATACTTCCCGTCACCGCCGGCCTTCACCGGGGCGGCAGAGTCCGTGGCAAAACTGTCCACGCCGGGAGCGAATTCGTGTTCGCAGTTGAGTATCTCCTCGAAGGTAATCTCCTGCCCGGTGTGGGCGGCCATCCGGCCCATGCTCGTGACTAGGCTGCCTTCCGCGCCGCGTTTGGCCTCGTTGTAAGGCTTGTCGTTGCGGATGGCGTCCAGCAGATCGTTCCACTCGTTGAGATAAGGATCCTGCTCGCCCGGTGGGACATTGGAAGTCCAGATCATGTTCGAGCGTTGCGGATTCTGCCCCTTGAAGGTCATGGAAGGAGCTCCGCAATCCCCCGATTTGGAGGCGATAGCGAGGCCCTTGCTGCCATGCACATAGCTGGAGTAAATGTCATTGCATCCGTTCATGCAGCGCCCATCCAGGGTCATCCTGGCCCCGTCGGCAAAGATGTATTCCGCCGAATACGCATCGAAGTTCTGATCCACGTAGGGCCGGCCATCGGGGTCTTGCTTGTAATGCCGGCCGCCCAACGCCTGGCACTTGACCGGCCAGGAGCCCTTCAACCAGCAGAGATGATCAATGACATGGATATAGAAATCGCTGTAGCAGCCGCCGCTGGCCCACAGAAACGCGTGGAAATTCCTGATCTGCCAGAGCAGTTCGCTAGGGTTTCCCGGCCACTTGGTCACGAAAGCCGACCCACCCGGCCCATGCATGCGATAACCGCGCATCGCGATCACATCGCCGATCTCGCCGTCTTGAATGCGCTTCGCCAGTTCCTGCAACGCCCGGCTGTGACGCGACATCAAGCCCACCCCGACCTTCAGATTTTTGGCCGTCGCCTCTTCCGCCAGCTTGAGCATCTTGCGCGTGCTCGGGCCATCCACGGTCACTGGCTTCTCCATGAACACGTTTAGCCCTTTCTGGATGGCATAGGTGAACATTACCCAGCGGAAGGCCGGCGGCGTGGTCAGAATCACAATGTCACCCGCCTTGAGACAATCCATGGCCTTCTTGTAACCGTCGAAGCCAATGAACTTGCGGTCCTGCGGCACATCCATCTTGCTGGCGTTGCCTCCCTTCAGGTTCTCGTAACTGCCGTTTAGCTTGTCTTCGAAGACATCCGCCATAGCCACAAGCTTAAGCGGGCCGCCTTTGGCGGCCAGTGCGTTGGCGGCGGCGCCAGTGCCCCGGCCTCCGCACCCCACCAGGGCCAATTGAATGAGATCACCACTGGCGGCGTGGACGTGGGGCAGGGCCACTCCTGCCAGGGCGGAAGCCGCAGCGATGCGGCTGGTAGTTTTGATAAACTCGCGACGTGTAGTAAGAGGATGGGACGATTCGTTCATAAGCGCATCTTCCCGGCAATTCCAGAAGCTTGTCAACTCAAGAAATGCAGGAAAAGCAAAGCCCGTCACGCGTGACCCACTCGCCTTTCTTTACTTTACCCGCCATTCCCGCTATCCCATTGTGCAATGCACAGTGCAAACCTTGACGCGACTAAAGCGCCGCGCCACTTCAATTTTGCCGCCGATGTGGTTGACCGGTGGGCGCAGGAGCGCCCCGACGCTCCTGCCCTTTGGTGCGTCAACACCACCACCGGCACGGATCACAAGTTCACTTTCCGCGAATTGGCCACACTGAGCTGCCAGGCGGCGGAGCTCCTGCGCAACAGCGGGATCCGTCGCGGCGACCGTGTCCTGGTCATGTTACCGCGAGTGCCTCAATGGTGGATTGCCATGCTCGGCCTCATTCGTCTGGGCGCGGTGCCGGTACCTGGCACATTGTTGCTGACCGCTCGCGATGTGGCCTACCGGTTAGGCAGCGCCGGAATTAGCGCAGCCATCACCAACCACGACGGGATGGCCAAAGTCGGCGGCTTCGAGGGCGTCCGCCTCCTGGTCGGCGGCGGGCGGTCGGGCTGGATTGACTTCGATCAGGGCATCCAGCGGGCCAGTGCCGGCTTCCGCGGCGAACGGACCCGCAGCGACGATCCGGGCATTATTTATTTCACGAGTGCCACCACCGGCGACCCCAAGATGGTTCTGCACTCGCACGCGAGCTATGGGTTGGGTCACCGTCTGACCGGCCAGCTTTGGTTGGACCTCCGGCCCGATGATGTCCACTGGAACCTTTCTGACCTTGGCTGGGCCAAAGCCGCATGGTCGAGCTTTTTCGGTCCGTGGCAGATGGGTGCGTGTGTGTTCGCCCTGGATACGGCGGGCAAGTTCGATCCCGTCATGACGCTCAACACCCTGGCCCAATTCCCCATTACGACCTGGTGTGCGCCGCCGACAGCCCTGCGGCTGATCGTGCGACAGGACCTCTCGCGCTGGCATTTCCCCCATCTCCGGCATTGCGTGAGCGCGGGCGAACCGCTGAACCCCGAAGTGCTGAGCCTCTGGCGGGAGACCACCGGCCTGACCTTTCATGAGGCTTACGGTCAGACGGAGACGGTAGTGCTGATCGGAAATTACCGTTCCCTCGGCCAACCGGTACGGGCCGGTTCCATGGGCAAACCCACGCCGGGTTTCACGGTGGCGCTGCTCGATGACCACCTGCGCGAGGTGCCTGCGGGCAGGGAAGGCGAAGTAGCCGTGCGGGTCAAGCCGCACCGCCCCCTGGGCCTGTTCAGCGAATACTGGCACAATCCGAAGGAAATGGCTGCCCACTTCCAAGGCGACTGGTACCTCACCGGCGACCGCGCCAGCCGTGACGCTGACGGCTATTTCTGGTTTGTCGGGCGCAAAGACGACGTCATCAAGAGTTCCGGCTACCGCATCGGCCCATTCGAGGTCGAGAGCGCCCTGCTGGAACACCCCGCCGTACTGGAGGCGGCCGTCATTGGCAAGCCCGACGCGCTACGCGGGCAGATTGTCAAAGCGTGCGTCGTTCTGCGCACGGGAATTGAGCCAGGCGAAGACCTGAAGCGGGACCTGCAAACCCACTGCAAGCGCCTCATCGCCACCTACAAGTATCCGCGTGAGATCGAATTCGTAGGCGAGCTCCCCAAGACCACTAGCGGCAAGACCCGCCACGCGGAACTCCGACAAATCGCTCCGGCCTAAGCACCACCCATGCGGACCAGAACGAAAGATGGACACAAATGAGCTTGTATATGCCATTTGCCATCGGTTGGCGGCTCCTTGCGCGATGCCCGTCCGCGCTTGTGCCGAGTTGTCGCGGCTAAGATCTGCGTTAAGATCGTCACATGTCGAGCGCGCCTGAGCTGACCGAAGAACCAAAGCCACTGTCGGCGCAGCGAAAGGATTGGCCCCGGCTAGCCGGGGGCGCTGCGCTCATAGTCATGGCGGTGTTCGCAGTCTACTGGCAGGCGCTGCGCGGACCTTTTCTGTGGGACGATTTCCTCGTAGTGCATCGGAACCCTCTCGTAACGGGAGAATTGGCCCCCAGCGCAATCTGGTTCCGCATGGACTTCCCGCTGACCTATGTGGCGTTCTGGCTGGAGTGGCTGGCTTGGGGCAACCACCCTGCAGGCTATCACGTGGTGAACGTGCTGCTCCATGCGATCAGCGCGCTATTATTGTGGCGCGTGCTCGCCCAATTAAGAGTCTCGGCGCCCTGGCTGGCAGCAATAATCTTCGCCGTCCACCCGGTCTGTGTCGCCTCAGTGGCATGGATCTCGGAGCTGAAGAACACGTTGTCGCTGCCTTTCTTCCTCTTAAGCTTCCTTTGGTATGTGCAGTTCGACTCCGACCTTCGGACTTCGGACTTCGGACTTCGGACTTCCCTCAAGTACGGTCTTTCGCTCCTTGCCTTTGTGCTGGCGCTGCTAAGCAAAACCTCCACCGTGATGTTACCCGCTGTGCTGCTGGCCTGCGCCTGGTGGCAACGCGGGCGCATCACCTGGCGCGATTGCTGGCGCACCAGCCCCTTCTTTGTGCTGGCGCTGGCCTTCGGGCTGATGAGCGTCTGGTTTCAGACTCATGGGGCCATCACCGGTGCAACTGTTCAGAATGAGAACTTTTGCGGCCGGCTCGCCGGGGCCGGGATGGCGCTCTGGTTTTACCTCGGCAAAGCGTTGCTGCCGCTCAATCTGTGCATGATCTATCCACGCTGGGAGATTGATGCCGCAGCGCCGGTCTCCTACCTGCCTCTGCTGTTGTGGTGCGGCCTTTTAGCAGTCTGCTGGAGGCTCAGCCGCGTCTGCTCAGGGGGGACGCGCACCGACGAACCGCAGAGACGCGATGCGCGCCGAGAGCCGAGCGAGCAAAATGGCGCTGAACCCACTCACCCTTCCGGGATAGTTTCTCCGATCACGGCGTCTGGCATCCCTCTGCGTCCATCGCGCCTCTGCGGTTTATTTGGTCATCCCGCAACCCCGGCCTCGCGCCTTATTCGGAACTTGAGCCGGCAACTGCTCTTCGCACTGGTCTGCTTCACCCTGACGTTGTTCCCTGTCCTTGGCTTCTTTGACATGTATTTCCTGATGCTCTCGCGCGTCTCGGACCATTTCGACTACCTGTCACTAACTGCGCTGGTCGCTCTCGCGGCAGGCGGGCTCAGTTATGCCTACATCCGAATATTTCCATCGCCCGAAGGTTCAACGCCCAAGCCGCTTGGCCTGTTGGTCGCCACTGCATTGGTGGTCACCCTGGCTATGCTCGCCACGCAGCGCGCCCAGGTCTTCCAAACCGAAGAAGCTCTATGGCGCGACACGCTCTCCAAGAACCCCGCCGCATGGTGCGCCCACGCGAACCTCGGCCGCATTCTCGCCGAACACCAGAAGTACGACGAAGCGCGCACGCACTTGGTGAAGTCCCTCGCAATCTACCCGGACAACGCCCAGGCGCACTCCAACCTCGCGCGCCTCCTGTCGCTGCAACGCCAGTTTGCCGAATCGGAAACGCATTTCCAGGCCGCCCTGAAACTCAAGCCCAAAGACGTCGACATCCGCAAGTCCTACGCCTCAGCATTAGCAGAGCAGGGGAGGTCAGAAGAGGCGGTCCACCAGCTTCGCGATGCCCTCCGGCTCCGCCCCGACCCCGCCGCCCGCCTGCAGTTGGGAACGCTTCTATACCAGTTGCGCCGGTTCCCCGAGGCAGCAGCCGAATATCGCCAGGTGCTGGCAGTAAAGCCCGACCAACTGGAAGCCCTCAACAACCTCACCTGGCTGCTGGCAACTTGTTCTGACGAGACCGTTCGGGATGGCGCAGAAGCCGTTCGCCTCGCCGAACATGCCTGCCGCCTCAGCGGATACAAACAGCCACGCGAACTCGGCGCATTGGCGGCAGCCTATGCCGAGGCGGGACGTTTCCCCGAGGCGATCGAGACACAGCAGAAGAGCATCGCGACCGCGCGATCCGGCGGCAACGCCCAACTCGCCGCCATTGGTGGCCAACTGCTAGCCCTCTTCCGCGCCGGCAAGCCGTACCACGAGCCTGCCGCTATTCCCGTTCCCCCGGGAACGGAATAGCCCAATTGTGAGTGGACAATGATGCATCTTAATTCTGTCGTAATGCGGTCTCCGGCAACGATGGTGGGGCGCGTCACTCCGTGCGCGCCGTGGACCACCCCTAAACCAACCCAATTAGGTCGGTGTTGGGCAGGCACGGCGCGCACGGAGTAACGCGCCCCACCACCCGGCGCCCGCAGGGCAAGGCCTCCCAATATTCTTATGGCATTGGTCGCGGGAAACGGCTTCAATCACCGCAGGCAATAACCTGCGACGGAACTTTCCGTCCACAACCAATACGAAGAGATGAAACGACGAGAATTCTTAACGACTACTATGGCGGCTTCCACCCTGGCGGCCTTGGGAACGGCCAGCCTCACTACCTCAGCGGCTGAACTGGCCGCCACTGCACCCGGAGACAGGGAGTACTACGAACTCAGGGGCTACCGCCTCAAGCCCGGGGCCAAACATGACCTCCTGGATGCCTACATCGAGAAGGCGGCGATTCCGGCTTTGAATCGGCTGGGCGTCAAGCCCGTGGGCGTCTTTGTCCAACAGGAACGGCCCGGGGCCCCGGACCCTAGCGAGATCCGGGATTGGTCAACAGTGTGGGTGTTGCGGACGTTTCCTTCACTGGAGGTGTTCGCCCAGGCTACTGCGCGGATGAGCGCCGACCCGGAGTATCAGAAAGCGGGAGCGGAGTATCTGAATTCCCCCAAGAGCAACCCGGCATTCGAGCGCATTGACAGTTGGCTGATGCTCGCGTTTGCGGGCCTGCCGAAGATCGAATTGCCGGCCTATTGCCAAGAGAAGAAGGCGCGCATGTTCGAGCTGCGCACCTACGAGAGCTTCAGCGAACTCAAGGCGATTAAGAAGGTCGAGATGTTCAACGCGGGCGAGATTGACACCATGCGCGAAGTCGGCCTGGGCCCGATCTTCTACGGCCAGGCGATCATCGGTAGCAACCTGCCTCACCTGACTTATATGGTGTCGGCTGAGAATCGGGATGCGCATAAGAAACATTGGGGAGCTTTCGGCGCCCACCCCACCTGGGACAAGCTCAAGAACGATCCGCAATACGCGGATACGGTGTCCAAGATCTATAACCGGTTCCTGGTCCCGACGGCTTATTCGCAGATTTGACAGGCGTGATGGCGCGCCGGAGCGAAGCGAGTATGCCGAGGGTTAACTGCGAGGCCAGAGCCCCGGCATGGCGCGGGCGCTCCGGCCTCTCGGCATTCCGCGCGCGCTTGGGAAGGCTCCACTTAGCCGCCTGCCTTCTGTTGTTCCCCGGCCCCTCGGTGGTCTCGGCCGGCCCCGACACGCGCTTCACCGTGGACGTCTTCGGCACCGCCCAGGGACTGCCCTCAAGCGCGGTGCTGGCGGTGACCCAGACGCGCGACGGCTATCTTTGGGCCGGGACGCTCGCCGGCCTGGCCCGCTTCGACGGCGTTCAGTTCGAGGTGTTTGACGAGAACAACACGCCCGGACTTAACAGCAGCCAGATCCGTAGGCTGTATGAGGACCGGCAGACCAACCTGTGGATTGCCACCGAAAACGGTGGCATTTCGGTTGTCAGAGCCGGCCAGGTGACCAATGTGAATATCGGGCAAGGGAGTTATGCCGGCCGTCTGATGGCGATTTGCGAGGACACCAACGGTGCAGTTCTGCTTTACACGGACACCGGGCTGCTGGCCCGTTATCGGGATGGGAAGGTTGATACCAGGCCTGTCGGCTCTGGCGCGGCCAGCCTTTGCTGGGCCCTGATTGCAGAGGATTCCGGACGCCTCTGGGCCGGCACGGATATGCAGATGTTCGCCCTCAACCCCGACTCGCTGGCACCGGACAAAGTTAGCGCTATCCGGCTGAACTTCCTTCTGGCTAGCAAGCGGGGCGGCTATTGGCGTCTAGCCAATAACCGGATTCAGAAGTGCATCGGGGAACGCGTGGAGCGCGATTGGGGCCCGTATCCGTGGACCAACACGCTGCCGATCGGAGCGGCGTGCGAGGATCGGGACGGCAACCTCGTGGTCGGCACCTTCGGCGATGGGATTTACTGGTTTGAGAGCGAAGGCAATGCTACGCGGATTACAAAGGAGGATGGCTTGTCGCACAACTCGGTGTTGGCCCTGACGCTGGATCGGGAGGGTTGCCTCTGGGTGGGTACCAGTGGGGGCGGTCTCAATCGCGTGAGGCGCAAACTGTTTGATGTGTTGGGTCGGTCGAGCGGGTCGGTGGTCCAATCGGTCTGCGAGGATGGCCGGGATGGGCTATGGATCGGGTACACAGGAAACCGAGTGGACCATTACACTGGGAGTGGCACGGAGCGCTTCCGACTCATCCCCGGCACCTTGCCAGTGGATGTCAATCCCGACTTGTTGCTGGATGTGAAGTCGGTTTTTGTGGGGCGCAAGCAGGGGGCGCTGGGCGGCAACTGGGTGGTCAGCGGCACTTGGGGTGCAAAATCGCCTCACCTTTATCAACTGGAATATGGCCAGTTTGCGCCGCTCGCCCTTCCTCCAGCGCTGGACTGGACAGTCTCAGCCATCTTCCAAGACCGGGCTGGTCGGCTATGGTTGGGCACCCAAGGAGGGTTGTTGCGGCTCGATGACTTGAAGCTCTTTACCACCCGCGACGGACTTCCTGCCGATGACGTCCGGGCAATCGCTGAGGACCGCGAAGGCAACTTGTGGATCGGCGCGGAAGGGGGCGGGCTGAGCCGGATGTGTGACGGTCGCTTTACGTGTTTCACCAAAACGAACGGTCTGCCGGGCAATAGCGTTTCGGCGGCGGAGGTGGATTCTGAGGGGGTGCTGTGGGTGGCTACTTCGGGCGGCCTGGCGCGATACCAAGCCGGCAAGTGGACGCGCTATTCGAAGAAGCAGGGGCTGGCCAGCAACCGCCTCGGTTACTTGCTGGAGGATGGACGTGGCCACCTGTGGGTGGGCTCCAACGCCGGTCTCATGCGCCTCAATAAGGACGAGCTGAACCGGCTCGCCGAGGACAGCAGCACGCTTATTTCGTGTCGCGTATATGGTGAAACGGACGGTCTACCGGCGACGGAATGCACCTCCGGCTCCCAGCCGGGGCCGTGTCGCAGCGCGGATGGAACCTTGTGGTTCCCTACGATTCGAGGTTTGGCCTGGCTGAACCCGGCTCGCCTTGACCTCAACACGAACCCGCCCCCGGTGGTCATCGAAGCGGTGCTAGTTGACGGGCAGGTGCAGAACCCGGAGACACTCCGCGCCGGACCAGCGCAAACAGTGACAATCCCGGCTCGTAAGGAAGGCCTGGAAATCAAGTACGCGAGTTTGAACTTGGCGGCCCCGGACAGAGGGCGCTTCAAGTACCAGTTGGTTGGTTATGAGACGACCCCGAAGGAGCGGCCTGGCAACGTGCGCGAGGTGCTCTATGGCAAGCTGCCGCCGGGCGAATATCATTTCCAGGTGACAGCCTGCAACGAGGACGACGTCTGGAATCCGGTTTTCGCTACCCTTGGAGTCAACGTGCTGCCGCCCTTCTGGCAGACGTGGTGGTTCCTGAGCCTCACCACGGTGTGTCTGCTCGGCATAATCGTCGGGTCAGTGCATTACGTTTCTACGCAGAGATTGCAGCGCCAACTGGCGGCCTTGCGGCAGAAGGAGGCCCTGGAAAAGGAACGGGCCCGGATCGCGCGCGATATCCATGACCAGGTCGGCGCCAGCCTGACGCAGCTTTCGTTGCTGGGCGAGTTGGTGGAGGGCGACAAGAACCATCCCGATGAAGTCGAGGGGCACGCGCGGCAAATCGAGCAGACCGCCCTGGAAACCACCCGCGCGCTGGATGAGATCGTCTGGACGGTCAACCCCTCGAACGACACGCTGGATGGCCTCATCACCTACGTGTGCAAGTACGCTCAGGATTACCTGGCCGTGGCCGGGTTGCGCTACCGCCTGGAAGCCCCGCCGCAATTGCCTGTTACGCCAATTACGCCGGAACTGCGGCACAACGTGTTCCTCGCGTCAAAGGAAGCGATTACCAATGTGGTGCGGCATGCGCAGGCCACGGCGGTCTCGCTGCGCCTGCGCCTGGAGCCCGCCAGCTTCACCTTGGAGATTGAAGACAACGGGCGTGGCCTGGGAAGTCTGGACCCAAAGGCGGCGCAGACAAGAAATGGACTTCACAACATGCGCAAACGGATGGAGGATATCGGCGGCAGCTTCTACATGGGCCCGGCAACAGAGCGCGGCACCGTTATCCGGCTCACCGCTCCATTACCGAATGCCGCAAGCTAGCGGCAGAAACAACCACATATACTATGCCAATCTCTGTTTCTATCGTGGAAGACAATGACCAGTTGCGCGGCACGCTGGCTCGCGTAATTAGCCGGGCGGAAGGCTTCAAATGCGTAAGCCAGTATGCGAATGCCGAAGCGGCGCTGGTCGGTCTGCCCAAAGACAGTCCGGAAGTAGTGCTCATGGACATTAACTTGCCGGGCATGAACGGAGTGGAATGCGTCCGGCAGTTGAAGCAAGTGGCGCCGAAGATTCAGGCCCTCATGCTCACCGTCTATGAGGACACGGACAACATCTTCAATGCCCTGGCGGCGGGGGCCTCCGGCTACCTGCTCAAGCGCAGCAAGAGTGCCGAGCTGCTGGAGGCTATCCGCGAGGTGCAGCGAGGCGGTTCTCCAATGACGACCCATATCGCGCGCAAAGTGACGCAGTCATTTCAAAAAGCAGCGCCTTCTCCCCAGCCAACAGAGAACCTTTCCCAGCGCGAACAGGAGGTGCTCGACTGCCTGAGCCAGGGCTTCCTCTACAAGGAAATCGCCGACAAGCTGGGCATCAGTTACGAGACTGTGCACACCTACATCCGCCGCATCTACGAGAAACTCCAGGTCCGCACACGCACCGAAGCCGTGGCCAAGTTCCTCCGAAGAGAATAGACCCAGGCGGTCTCACAGCTATCGGGACCGGCAGCAGCGGCCAGGTTTGGCTGGCCAGAAACGCCCTCGGCTCCTACCCCAACAAAATCGTCCTCAAGACTTGCCGTGCCAAGCCCTGGCATCTCAGGAACCATACCTGATGGGCAGGAGGCTTGCCGTTTAGGCCACAGCAAGGCCGGTACCCTACCTTTGAAATTGCGCCAATCAACATGGCTGGCTGATTAATCGCGAATTGTTGAAATCCCGCGGCATCCCTCACTGCATGGTTCTCACGCATGAAGAGTGAAACCCACGCACTGTGAGAACCAATAGCGTGTCGAATCCCTCTGCCCTCTGCCCGGAGCCAGCTTGGCACCGAATATGCACCCCTAATGGGCAATGGAGAAGCTGATTCGGCTGAAATGGCGTAGTCATGGATTTAATGTCATGATCGCATCACCAGCGGCCTCCAAAACTGATGGTCGGCGCCGCGTCCAGTCCACGTGCCGGCTTGAGTGACTTCGACGGGTAAATTCTTGAAAGAACCGCTCGCGGACCTACGAGCTATGATTGATGGACACTACTGACGAAAATAATGCAATGTATGAAAACCGTATGAAAACCAAGATACTCGAACCAAAACCAGGCAGGCTGCTGATCCTGCTGTCTTTCCTTCTTTGCGCCACCCTGCTTCAGGGGGCCCAACTAGTCACCGTTCGAAACTCATCGCTGCCCGCCGCCCCCGGCGGCAACGGCGATTCCTCGTTGCCACTGCCCTCGGCTGCCGGCCGCTTTGTGCTGTTTACGAGCGTGGCAAATAACCTCGTGATCGCAAGTAACAACGCCGCCCCAGCCGTCTCCGGGCTGCTGCCGCCACTGAATGCCTATCTGCGCGACCGCAGCAACGCGGCAACCACCCTCATAAGCGTAAACTTGGCCGGAACCAACGGTGGCAACGGAGATTCCTACGCGGTAGGCGTTTCCACCAATGGCCGCTACGTTCTTTTCGTGACCAGCGCCAGTGATCTCATCCCCGGCGACAGCAACAACGCCTCGGATGTGCTCCTCCGCGACCTGTTAGCCGGAACGAACATTTTGGTAAGCGCCGCCACCAACCGCCTCCCAGGCAACGGCGACTCAGACAGTGCTTCGATGACTCCGGACGGTCGGTATGTGGCCTTTGTCAGCGCCGCCAGCGACCTGGTTGTCGGAGATACCAACGGCATCCGGGACGTGTTTGTCCGGGACCTGGTAACGGGAACGACAACCCTGGCCAGTGTCGGCGCCCAGTTGTCGCAGGGCAGATCGGAAGCGCCACTAATGACACCTGATGGCCGCTATGTGGCGTTCTTCAGCAGCGCTACGAATCTTGTGCCAGGTGTTCCCCCAAGCGGGGGAGAGATCTACGTGCGCGATCTGGCGGGCAAAACCACAACCTGGGCCAGCGCCTATGTGCGGGAAGCCCTCCAGTTGTTCCAGAACGTAACCAACCCGGTTTGCTTTGGTCACGTCATCAGCGCCGATGGGCAATTCGTCGCCTACGAAGTCAGCCCTTCCGCCTGGCCGAGCACCGGAATCGTTCTGCAATCGAGCACCGGAATCGTTCTGCGTTACAGCCTCCAAACCGGCCTCACCGACATCGTCTCCACGAACGCTGCCGTTTTGTCCGGTCAACCGGAAGACAACCAGACTCTGGCCATGACCCCGGACGGGCGGTTCCTCGCCTTCACGGCGAACCCGACCTCCAGCCCCGGCCTGGCGGCTTGCATCTATGTTTGGGACGCCCTGTCAAACTCGACCACGCTGGTGAGCGGCGATTTAAGCGGCGCCGTGCCGGTCAACGACACGAGCATTTGGCCCGTCATGACGCCCGACGGACGCTTTGTCGCTTTCCAGAGCACGGCCACCAGTCTGGTCACCAACACGCTCGCGGGCGACTTCCATGTCTATGTTCGCGATCTACAGGCTGGCATCACCAGGCTCGCGGACGCTGACCCCAACGGAGTCGGTTCCGGGGTCACGGCCTTCACAGCGCCGCAGATCACCGATGACGGTCGGTATGTCACGTTCGAGGCGCCTGATGGCAGTCTCGTTCCGGGTAATGCCGACCAGTCCTGGGATGTCTTTTTGCGCGACTTGCTGGCAGGCGCGACCGAGCTCATCTCAAAGAGCGATCCGGCGCTCTTGTGCCACACGCCTGACGGCGCGAGCGCCCTGGGGCCTCTGTCGGTGAGTGCTGACGGCTGGCTGGTCGCGTTTACCAGCGCCGCCGATGACCTCGTGCTGAATGATACGAACGGTTTCTCCGACGTGTTCGTTCGCGACCTGGCGTTGACCAACACCCTGCTCGTGAGCGTGGACGCTTCGGGGACTACGTCGGGCAATAGCGCCTCCGGCGAGCCCACCATCAGCGCCGATGGCCGCTTCGTCGCCTTTAGCAGCAGTGCCAGCAATCTCGTCGCCGGGGACACGAATAATGTGTCCGACGTATTCGTGCGCGATTTGGGGACCGGCACCACTACCCTGGTCAGCGTCAACCGCAACGGATTCAGCGGTAACGGTGCCTCCTATTCCCCGATTATCACGTCCGATGGTCGGGCGGTGCTCTTTCACAGCCAGGCCAATAACCTGCTGCCGGGCTCGTTTGGCACTTCTGTCGAAAACCTCTTCTGGCGTGACTTGGGGTCGGCCACTACCTACGCCGTGAGCGCCTTCAATAGCCCAAGCTACTCGTCCGGGCTGCCGGTCGCCGTCACCCCCGACGGCCACTTCGTAGCCTACGGCAGCCTGAGTGCCAATTGGTATATCTGGGATTCGCAGCTCCACACTAATGCCCACTCCAGTACGGTTCCCGGCGGAATCGTCGCCCTGGCCATCAGCCCGGATGGCAACCGAATTGCCTATGCCTCTTCGTCCGGTCTCACCAATCTCTACCTCATGGATCGGACAGCCGGCAGCCTTAAGCCGCTGGGTTTCGTCCACTCGGTTGCGCACGGCGTCCCTCGGTTCAGCGCCGATAGTCGCTATCTGGCCTACGTTACTACCAGCGCCAATGTCCCTACTGACACCAACGGGTTGAATGACGTTTATCTTTACGATTGCCTTACTGCCTCCAACACCCTCGTCAGCCAGCCCTATGATCCCGCTGCTTCGGCCAATGGGGACTCTGATTCCCCGGACATCAGTTCGGATGGCCGCTTCGTCGCCTATCGCAGCGCTGCCTCTAACCTCGTCCCAGGGGATTTCAACGGCGTGCCGGACGTCTTCCTTTGGGACCGGCTCACCGGCGCCACCATGCTGCTGAGCGTCAGCCTCTGGAGCGATTCGAGCGCAAACAACCGTTCATTGACGCCAGTGTTTAGTGGGGACGGGAGCACTGTCTTCTTCGAGAGCTGGGCTTCGGACTTGGTCCCGTCTGACTTCAACGGCTGGAGCGACATCTTCGCCGTCAGCCTTCTTTCCTCAGGGTGGGTCCCCCTGTTCCGCGCCGCCATCGCGTCAGGGCCTGGCCCCGGCATTTGGATCTCCTGGCCCGCTGCTCCTGGCAAGTCCTACCGTGTGCAATTTAAGAACACCCTCGCCGATCCTGTCTGGCAGGATCTCGGCGGCAGCGTAAGTCTCGTGGGCGCGCACGCCTATCTGAACGACCTTGCCGTGCCCGGCATCCAGAGATTCTATCGCGTCGTCGCCCAATAGAACATGCATCCATAAATACCTTTATGAAAATACCCTGTCATAAATCCTCAGCAGTCCGATTCACCAAGGCCGGCGCAGCCCAGGAAACGAACGCGGCCTTCACCTTGGCCGACTTGCTGGCGCTGCTCGCCTTCTTCGTCCTTTTGGTCCTGTTCCTCACCCCCGCCCTGGCCCGCACCCGCGTTAGCGAGCAGGGCTTCCAATGCCTGAATAACTTCAGACAACTCATGACCGCCATGCTCATATACACGCACGACTACCAGGACTGGCTTCCCCCCAATCCCGATGATGGGAACACTACTCCTTATGGCAATTGGGTTGGCGGCACTGCGGGTGTCGGAGGGGCCAATGAGTATGATCCGGACATTCTTAAAGACCCGACCCGGTCGCTGCTGGCAACATATCAAGGTACAAACGTCTCCATTTATCACTGTCCGGCGGACATCCGCCCGCCCGGGAATCCTGAAGGCATGTCCGCCAATGACCCTGCGCTCAAAGGGAACAAGATCTCCGCTTCTCGGAGTGTCTCGATGAGTAGCGCGGTGGGGACTCTCGGCTATTTTAGCGCGGGTGGAGGCAGGGCAGCCGTCTATGGCCCGTGGCTAAGCGGGAGCCATAACGAAGCACGAAGCACGACGTGGTTCACCTTCGGCAAGACCAGCTCTATGTTGCGCCCGGGTCCGGTGAACACGCTTGTGCTTATTGATGAAAACAAGTTCAGCATCAACGACGGCTGCTTCGCCACCGTTGGGCCAAAGCAACCCCCAACTTATGTTATGATTGACTGGCCGTCCATCGCGCACGGTGGCGCCTGCACCATCGCCTTTGGCGACGGCCACTCCGAAATCCATAGGTGGAAGGACAATCGGACGTATCTGAACCAATCCGCATTTACTGCGTCCCAGCCTGGCAATCAGGACATTTGGTGGATGTCCGTGAAAACGACTGCCTTGATCAACGGACCGGACTTCCACGTCCCGTAATCGGAACGGGGTCAGTCTGGAATGACCCCTAAAGCCTTCATCTACATGCCCTTACGTCGGCTGCGATCATGGGCGGCATTATCAAACCGGCTTCTCATGTAATGGAAGCGGGCCGCTTGCAGTATCCGATGTGATTGCGCCCCTCTCCGGAGCCACACGCGAACATCACCGGACACTCGCCGTAGCACCTCTTATCGCCGATAAGAGGTGCTACGGCGAGTGTCCGGCGAGTGTCCGGCGATACTCCGGTGATATCCGCACAAGGCGCTGGTGCATGATAGGCGGACGAAGTGGGCCTTGGCGCTTTGTTTCCCGTGGCCATCTGCCAGCAAATTGGTAATAATAAGGCAGTGGCTTACCGTTCGGCCTGAAGCGCGTCCCACGTCTCTAGATAGAGCTGGCGGACGGTGAGAGTCACCGCCAGGTCGTGCGGCAGCTTCCGCCGCAGAATCAGTTCGACTACATCCGTCTTGTCGCGGAGGCGGCGCAGGGGCGAATGGGCCGAGCTATCGAGCTTGAGCGCAAGGAGCTCCTCCAGTCCGACAATCTGCAATTTCTCCGTGGCTTTCACCGGGTGCGGAAAGGGCACCTTGCAGCCGCGTTTCAGCACCTTGCCCTGCACCCGAATCCGGCCGCCATAGGTCCGTGGCCGACGGATCGCACGCTCATCGAGTGGGGGATTGCGTTGGCCCGGTGGTCAGGTCATTATCCAGTGCCATGCTTTTTCCGGACAGAACTTCTCGCTGGACTCGTGTATCCGGTTGGTTGCTTCCTTGGCTTCTTCTTTGCGCAGCCGTGGGCAGCGCGGAGGATTTTCGCCTGGAGTCCGTGGGTGCGCGGGGCGGCATTTCTGCGAATCTCACTGGGGTGAGCTTCAACCAGGCGGAGTTCTTTGCGAATTGGAACCTCCCCTGGGCGTGGGATTTGGGCAGAGAATGGCTTCTGGCGTCCCGGCTGGACTTCTCGGCGGGCTGGCTGGCGGATCACGACGACAATGCGTTCATTGGGACTCTTGGGCCGACCTTGGTCCTGAACCGTGAGCGCTTGCCGGTGTCGTTCGAAGGGGGGGTCAGCCCGACGATCCTTAGCCAATATGCCTTTGGGTCGAGGAACTTCGGCACGTATATTCAGTTCACGAGCCATGTTGGCTTGAATTGGGATTTTGCTGCGCACTGGCGACTAGGTTACCGCCTTCAGCACATGTCCAACGCCGGCCTGGGCTCGCACAATCGCGGCTTGAATATGCATCTGTTCGGCCTGAGTTACGTCTTCTGAGGCCGAACTCCGTGCGCATCCACGGCCTGGCAACCTTCCGCGCGGTCAGCGCGGGTGCTTGACGTTCCTGCCCCGAGACTTCACTTTCTTTCTCTCGAAAGCGATTATATTGTGATTAGGTCAATCTTATGAGCAAGACAGAGGATTTGTTTGGCACGCTGCGGAGCTTCGACCTCGGGAACGGCCGCCAGGGTGCGCTGCATTCGCTGCCCCAACTGGAAAAGGGTGGGGTCGGCCCGGTGTCCCGATTGCCGGTATCCATCCGCCTGGTGCTGGAATCGGTTTTGCGCAACTGCGACGGCAAACGAGTTCTGGAACAGAACGTCCGCGCACTGGCAAACTGGAAGCCGACCGCGCCGCGCAAGGAAGAGATTCCCTTTGTGGTTGCGCGCATCGTGTTGCAGGACTTTACCGGTGTGCCGCTGCTGGTGGACCTGGCGGCGATGCGTTCCGCCCTGGCGCGGCTGGGCAGGAACCCAAAACTGATCGAACCGCTGGTGCCCGTGGATTTGGTCGTAGACCACTCGGTCCAGGTGGATTATTACGGGACGCCGGAGGCCCTGGGCCTGAACCTGGACCTGGAGTTTAAGCGCAACCGCGAACGTTACGAGTTCCTCAAATGGGGCATGCAAGCCTTCGATACATTCAAGGTTGTGCCACCGGGCATCGGCATCGTGCACCAGGTAAACCTCGAATACCTCGCCCAGGGCGTCTTGTCCTCACCCTCAACTCTCAACTATCAACCCTCAACCCTCTTCTACCCCGACACACTGGTCGGAACGGATTCACACACGACGATGATCAATGGCCTGGGCATTGTGGGCTGGGGCGTCGGCGGCATCGAGGCGGAGGCAGGGATGCTGGGGCAGCCGGTCTATTTCCTGACGCCGGATGTGGTGGGCGTCCACTTGACGGGCGCACTGCGGGAAGGCGTGACCGCAACCGACCTGGCGCTGACCGTGACCCAAATGCTCCGAAAGGCGAAGGTCGTGGGGAAGTTTGTTGAATACTTCGGGCCCGGTGCTGCCGCGCTGCCTGTAGTGGATCGGGCGACCATTGCCAACATGGCACCCGAATATGGGGCGACGATGGGGTTGTTCCCAATTGACGAGGAAAGCGTGAACTATCTCCGGGCGACTGGCCGCAGTGAGGAGCACTGCCGGATTTACGAGAATTACTATCGCGCCCAAGGATTGTTTGGCATCCCAAAGAAGGGCGACATTGACTATTCGGTTGAACTCGAACTGGATCTAGCCACGGTGGTGCCGAGCGTGGCGGGGCCGAAGCGCCCGCAGGACAGAATCGAGTTGCCCAACCTGAAGCGGGAATTCCTCGCCGCCCTGGCGAAGCCGATTGCCGAGAGTGGATTCGGTAAAACCGCCGCGGAGATGGGCAAGACCTACGTCGTTACCGCAAAAGCCGGCTCGCAATCAGGCGGTGGGAGCCAGGAACCCGTGTCGCGGAGCGATTCTCAGGCGCTCAATACGAACCCGCTGACCGAATGGGAGATGGCAAATAATCGGCCCACGCCCGACCTAATGGTTGCTCCGGGCGCGCTGCATGGCGGGCAAATTCGCCACGGGAGCGTGCTCATTGCGGCGATTACCAGTTGCACAAATACGAACAACCCGTCGGTGATGTTGGCGGCCGGCTTGTTGGCGAAAAAGGCGGTGGAACGTGGGTTGCAGGTCAATCCGATGGTCAAAGCATCTCTGGCGCCAGGCTCACGCGTCGTCACCGACTACTTGAACCAGACCGGCCTGCAGAAATACCTCGACCAACTAGGCTTCAACCTGGTCGGCTATGGCTGCACGACGTGCATCGGCAATTCCGGCCCTCTGCCGGCTCCAGTGGACGAAGCGATCGGCAAATACGATTTGGTTGCCGCCTCCGTGCTATCCGGCAACCGGAACTTCGAGGCCCGGGTCCACCAGAGCATCAAAGCCAACTTCCTGATGTCGCCGCCCCTGGTCGTGGCGTTCGCCCTGGCAGGGCGAGTAGACATTGACCTGAGCTGCGAGCCGATCGGGAAGGGGAAAGGCGGCGAGCAAGTCTTTCTGAAGGACATTTGGCCGACCTTGCAGGAAGTGCGAAACTTGATGCATGCCGCCCTCAAGCCGGAAGTATTTCGCCAGCTCTATCGGGATTTCGCAAAGCAGAATCCCAAGTGGAACGAGATCCCAGCCAAGCCGGGCAACGTCTATCAATGGGACGGCAACAGCACCTATATCCAGGAGCCGCCTTTCTTCCAGGAGTTTGGACTCCAGTACGCTGCGATCCGGGAGATCAAAGGCGCCCGCGCATTGGCTATCTTTGGCGATAGCGTGACGACTGATCATATTTCGCCCGCTGGCAGCATTAAGAAGGCTTCGCCTGCCGGCAAATACCTGATGGAGCGCGGCGTGGCCGTCGGGGATTTCAACAGCTACGGCTCACGCCGCGGCAACGACCGGGTCATGACGCGTGGGACCTTTGCGAACGTGCGGATCAAGAACCTGATGGTCCCTGGCACGGAGGGTGGGGTAACCCTGTGCTTTGCCAGCAGGGGGTGCGAGTGCGCGCCAGGCGAAACCGTCCCCATCTACGAAGCCGCGATGGCCTACCATAAGGAAGGGACGCCGCTGGTGATTGTTGCCGGGCAGGAATATGGCACCGGCAGCTCGCGTGATTGGGCGGCCAAAGGAACAGCTTTGCTGGGGGTGAAAGCCGTGGTTGCCCAAAGCTTTGAGCGCATCCATCGTTCAAACCTGGTCGGCATGGGCGTCCTGCCGCTGCAATTCAAAGAAGGGACCAACGCGCAAACGCTCAAACTGGACGGCACCGAAATGTTCGACGTGCTGGATTTGGGCCCTGGGATCAAAGCGCAGCAGGATGTAAGCTTGCGCTTCACACGCACGAACGGGCAGGTGGAGACGGTGCCTGTGACCTGCCGCATTGATACGCCGATTGAGATTGAGTATTACCAACATGGTGGGATTTTACCTTACGTGCTGCGGCAATTGGCACGAGCGGACAGCACTGGACCAGGAGCCGCAGCGAAAGCGTAAGCAGGCAGAGCTCAGGGCAGGCGTGAGGTGGCAATGGTCGCCCAGCACAGCACCTGGGGCGAGGCTATGACACCAACCAAAGAGTACAGCCGGGGCTCGGCCTTGCGCGCTCAACCTGGAATCCTAAGCCTCGCAGAGCGGGTTATACGCGCCGCCACCCGAGAACATCCTGCTGATGGAGTCTTACGGACGGAATTACGGACGCAGCGCGGGTTGTCCCGGGAGTCAGGCGCTCAGATTAGTAGGGCCGTATTCGCCTATTTCCGGTGGCGGGGCTGGCTGGATCAGGAGTGGTCCATGCGGGAACAAATCGAGCACGCCTTGGACTTGGCCGAACGCTACGCCACCCGCCCGGAGAGCTTTAGTGACGCGGAGCTCATGGCGCGTGCGGTGCCGAGTTGGCTGCCAACGGTTATGGATCCCATACTCGCCTGGGTGCGGGCGCTGCAAGAGGAACCCCGGCTTTGGCTGCGTGCACGGTGCGGGCAGGGCAGGGCACTTGCGAGGAAATTGGGTCATTGCCGTGCTTTTGGCGATGGCCCGATGGCAGATGCCCTGGAATACCGGGGTCGCAGCGATTTGTTTCGCACGAGGGAGTTTCACTCGGCCGAATTCCAATTGCAGGACATCAGCTCCCAGGCGGTCGGTTTGATCTGCAATCCGCGACCCGGGGAGAAGTGGTGGGACGCCTGCGCGGGCGAAGGCGGCAAGACGCTGCACCTTGCGGAACTGATGGAGAATCACGGCTCAATCTGGGCAAGCGATCGCGCCGGCTGGCGTCTGGCCAACCTGAAGCGGCGAGCTGCGCGAGCCGGGGTTTTCAACTATCGCGCAGTGGCCTGGGACGGAGGGCCGCGGCTGCCAACCAAGACGGTTTTCGATGGCGTTCTGGTGGATGCGCCCTGCAGCGGCATCGGAACCTGGCGGAGAAATCCGCATGCGCGGTGGACCACGACGGCACAGGACGTGAAGGAACTAAGCGAGCTGCAGAAGCAACTGCTACTGAACGCAGCCGCAGCCATCAAGCCGGGGGGAAGGCTCGTCTATGCGGCATGCACTTTGACGCGGATGGAGACCGCAGAAGTCGTGAAGGCGTTTGAAGAGCGGTTGCCACATTTTGAACGGCAGGCAGTTCACAATCCTTTGGTTCCCGGCTCACCGCCGCAGGAGATGCTACTGTTATGGCCGCAGGAAACGGGCGGCCACGGCATGTTCCTGGTCGCGTGGATCAGGGGATCCTGCTGAAGCCTATTGTTTTGACTGCCTGAGGCGATGTGTGGCAGGAGCCGTGCCGGTACTGGCCCGAACGATCAGTTCGGCTGGCAGACGTTTGGGTTCGGGGCGATGGCCGTGTAACAATTCCTGCATGGCGTCCACAGCCGCGGCACCTAGTCGGAACTTGGGCTGGCGCGTCGTCGTCAATGGCACACGAAAATGCACCCCGAGCAGTATATTCCCGAATCCGGCCACGGATATATCTTGGGGGATTCTGAAGCCTTGGCTCAGCAAGGTCTCTGCGCAGCCGACGGCTACGACATCGTTGACCGCCTGCACGGCAGTGGCATCGGAGGATTCGTTGATCATCTGCATCGCTGCTTTCGCGCCGTCGTCAATGGTCTGGCCAGCCTGGAATACGAGCCGATCGTCCACCTCCATGCCCTCTTCGCGCAAGGCCCTGCGATAACCCTCGAACCGTTCCTGGGTCCAAGGCGCTGCGAGGGGGCCCGCTAGGAACGCAATGCGCTTGTGTCCCAATTTGAGCAGGTGCTGTGTAACGGCATAACTGGCTAGGAGGTCATCGGACTCAACGCTGACAAATTGGCTGCAAAAGGGAGCAGGATGGCCGAGCAGGACGGTGGGGATGCGACGGGCAAGCAACTCCTGGTAAATGGGTGCTTCCGCCGCCATGCGATAGACCGGAGAGATGAACAGACCATCCACACGCCGCGACAACAAGCGCCGGAGGCAGGCCTCCTCGCGTTCCAGGATATTAAGAGTGTGCGCGAGCAAGACATCGTAACCCAGCTCGTAGGCCCGCCCTTCGATGGCCAGGACGACGCGGGAGTAGATGGGATTGGTCATGGAAGAAATGACCAGGCCAAAGAGTTTTGTTCTCCGGGTGCGCAAGCCCTGAGCAGTCGAGTCGGGAACATAGCCCATTTGCTGAGCCAGCAATTTGATACGGGTCTTGGTGGCGGCAGAAACGTCCGGCTCATCTCGCAAGGCTTTGGAGACTGTCATTATGGAGAGACCGGCGCATTGGGCGATGTCCTTAAGCCGTATCATAAAGAGGCTCCGCGCCAATGGAGCTTGCAGCGCAAGGTCCCACAGAACGAACTTCCCGCCAGGTGCATTAACCGCACTGTGCGCTGAGCACGCCTGATCGTGATCTTGTCGCCTGTGGCCAGTTCGCTCACAACCTGGCCATCCGCGCTCAAAATCGTTGCCGGCTTGGGGCTGACGACCTTGACCTCAATCGTGGCGCCCAGCGGCAGGATCAAGGAGCGATTAGACAGCGTGTGTGGGCAAATTGGGGTAAGGGCGAACACGTCGGCGGTTGGGAATACGACGGCGCCACCGGCAGCCAGCGAATAGGCAGTCGAACCAGTAGGCGAGCTGACGATGAGGCCATCACACCGGTAGCGCGTGAGCAGGTCGCCATCTACGCTGACCTCCAGTTCAATAAGGCGGGAAGCAATTCCGCGGCCGATGACGATGTCGTTTAGAGCGGTTTGGTTGACCAGCCGCCCGCAGCAGCGACCCGTGGCCTGGAGCAGAACGCGGGGTTCATACCTGAAGTGGCCGCTCCAAACGCTCTTAAGGGCTGATTTCAGATTGGAGGAGGGGACGGCGGTGAGGAAGCCGAGGCCGCCGATGTTGACGCCTAAGATGGGGGTGCGCGATCCGGCGATTTCACGGGCGACCCGAAGCATGGTGCCGTCACCGCCAAAAACCACCAGCAGGTCCACCTGGCGCGCCAGGGTGGCCGCATCGGGGAGAACCACTGTCTTCAAGCGGGCCAGGCGGGCGGTGGGAGGGTCACTGTAAATCGTACGGCCGGCAGCACCGATCAGGCGCGCCGCCCCTCTCACCGCATCGGCAGCCGACACCTTCTCGGAGTTCCCAATCAGCCCGACACGCTTGATTTTATCAGCCACAGCTTTCAATCAGCACCAGAAATTCTTTATTGCCCGCGGGGCCAAGGATCGGGGACTCCGTGTAGCCCTGCCACCTTAAGCACGGGCGGGCGGCGACGAACTCTCTGAACTCACGCAATACTCGTTCGTGTATCTCTGGATCACGAATCACGCCCGCGCCCCGATCGGCTTCAGCCTTGCCAGCCTCGAACTGCGGTTTGATTAATGCCACGATTCTACCTGACGGACGGAGCAATGCAACGGCGGGCGGGAGAATTTTTCGCAGGGAAATGAAGGAGCAGTCAATTACTACCAGGTCAGCCGGCACAAACGGCGACGGAAACCTCGCGGTGGTCAGCTCCCGAGCGTTGGTCTTCTCCATCACCACCACGCGGGGATCGCAACGCAATTTCCAGGCAAGCTGGCCCCGCCCCACATCCACGGCATAGACTTTGGCGACGCCGCGCTGCAGCAGACAGTCGGTGAAACCGCCAGTCGAGGCGCCAAGGTCAATAGCTGTCAAGCCGGAGACGTCGAGGTGGAAATGCACGAGCGCGTGTTCAAGCTTGAGGCCACCGCGGCTAACAAATCTCTCTCGCGCGGCAAGGCATAATTGGTCATCCGGCTTGACCGGGTCGCTGGATTTGCGGGCCAGGCGCTCGTTGATCCGAACTTGGCCGGCGAGGACAGCGCGTTTGGCCTTCTCGCGGCTCTCGCAGAGTCCGCGCTCGACCAGTGCCTGATCCAAGCGGTGCATAGCAGGAACATGCCAGATCGCCGCTCGCGCCGCGAGGTTAAACCGATGGCGGATTGTCCCGCCCGCCAGGCGCTCGAGATTCGAGAGCCATCGCGGGTGTGGCTGTAGCTTGCGCCGCTGTCCGGTAGGACTTTACAGGAGCTGCATGGGCCCGGTCACTGCTCTTTGTCTATGTTAGAAAGCACCCGGCTTTGCGCTTCGCGGAAACTACTAAGGAACAGCGTGTTATCGGCGACGGCCTTCTCGATAAGCTGTTTGAGCAGAAACAGTTCGGAGGCATTGATGACGGCATGAACGCTCTGCCGAAAAGCCTGTAATGGTGTGAAGGTTTGAAACGAATTGCCGAAGAGAATGACAGTCGCGTGGCGGCGCTGGCTCATAGGCATGGATTGCAGCGCCTGCAAAGTCAGGTTCTCACTGAGGTCGTTCGCTGCGAACAATTCCTCGAGGATTACGACCTGATAGTGGGCCTGGCTGAACCGAATCAGGAAGTCGGTGTGTGTCGCTGCGGTGTGGACTTTGTAGCCGAGTTCAACCAAAGCGCTCTTGGCGGCCTCCAGCCATTCCGGCGTGGAAAAGGCCAACAGGGCGGGCTTGTCGGTCGCGTTGATGAAATCGAATTTGGTAGGCATACACTATTTGAGTTTCAGAGTGACCGCGAGAGGCGGTCCTCCCAATCGGCTGGCGTCCTGGAGGGCCTTCATGCGCAAGGAATGCCCATCGTGCGTCGATTCGCCACGCGTCTTCTTGATATTGTCGATCCCTCGCGTGACCGGACCGCGCTTGGAGCAGTACAGCAGCGCAGTTTCCTCGGTAATCTTGCCTTGCTCGTAGGCCTCAAGGGCAGAGAAGTCAAAGGTGCGCCAGCCGAATGGTTGGCTGGCTTCGGTGATTTCATAAAAGCTCTTGCCTTCGGTTTCACCAAGACGGATGCTTTCCTCGGTACGCAGGTTGGATCCCATGATTTCGAGCAAAGCGTAGCGGCCACCCCCGACCCTGGGCACGAGCCGTTGGCTGATGACCCAGCGGAGCACGTCCGCCAGTCGCGCGCGGAGTTGCTCCTGTTCTTCGGTTTCGAACATGCCCAGGATGCGGTTGATGGTCTGGCCGGCATCTACCGTGTGCAGGGTGCTCAGCACGAGGTGGCCCGTCTCTGCGGCACTTAAAGCGATCTTGATGGTCTCACGGTCACGCATCTCGCCAACGAGGATCACTTTGGGGGCTTGGCGGAGGGCCGCACGCAGGCCGTTGGAGAAGGTGTCGAAATCGGTGCCCAATTCGCGCTGGTTGAAAGTGGCTACATCATGTGAATGAACAAACTCGATCGGGTCTTCCAGCGTGATGATGTGGACAGGCCGGGTGTGGCTTATCTCGTTGAGGACCGCGGCCAGAGTGGTGGATTTGCCGGAGCCCGTCGCCCCGGTAACGAGCACTAGGCCGGTTTTTTCACGAGGAATTTGTTTGATAATCTCCGGGAAGTTTAGCGAGTCCAGCGTCGGGATGACAGTGTTGAGCTTGCGCAGGACGATGGAATAGTTGCCGCGCTGCGAGAAGATGCTGATGCGGAAGCGCGCCTTGTCGGTAAGCGTATAGGCTGTGTCGCAGGAGCCGCGGCGGAGCAAGTCCCCGATGTGCCACAGATTGTCGCCCATTATATTCAGGGCGACCATCTCGGTTTGGAAGGGGGTGAGCCTTTCGATCGGAGGCTCGCAGGTCACGGGCTTCAGCTCGCCGAATGATTCGACCTGCAAGGACTTCCCGGCCGTGAACAGCAGGTCGGACACCTCCGGCTGCGAGTCCAGCATCGTGGTTAGTAGGTAATCAAGTTCAGGGCTGCGCATAAATCAAATGTCCTCGTCATCCGGGGGATGCGGCAGGAAGGTCCGGAATTTCTTCTTGTCAATGGACTTGTCGTAGGCTTCTTCCGGGGAGATGCGTTTCATCCTCAGGTGCTCCATGATCGCATCGTCCAGGGGCTGATTGCCGAGTTTCTTGCCGACCTGGATCATGCCTGGAATTTGGTGAGTCTTGCCTTCACGAACAAGGTTGGCTATCGCGGTAGTAAAGACCAGGATTTCGAGGGCGGCGACGCGACCCTTCTTGTCAATCCGCTTGAAGAGATTTTGAGCGATCACGCCTTTGAGAGCTTCCGAAAGCGTTGCGCGGATCTTGTTCTGCTGTTCGGCCGGGAAGACATCAATCATGCGATCCACGGTCTTGGCGGCGCTGGGGGTGTGGAGCGTGCCGAAGACCAAGTGACCGGTGCTGGCGGCTACCAGGGCTAATTCGATGGTTTCCAGGTCGCGCAGCTCGCCGACCAGGATGATGTCAGGGTCCTCGCGCAAGGCGCCGCGAAGGGCGGAAGCAAACGATTTGGTGTGCAAGCCGACTTCTCGATGGTTGACGAGGCAGTTCTTGCTCTCATGCACGAACTCGATTGGGTCCTCCACGGTGATGATATGATCACGGCGATTCTTATTACAGTAGTCAACCATGGCGGCGAGGGTGGTTGACTTGCCGGACCCAGTGGGACCGGTTACCACAACCAGGCCGCGGTGGAGCATGCAGAATTTCTTCAGCACGCTGGGGAGCGGCGCGTCGAATTTCTCAAAGTCCTCGAAGGAAAGGACCTTGGTTGGAATCTGGCGGAATACCGCTCCGATGCCATACTTTTGGTTGTAGAAATTGGCACGGAAGCGGGAGATGTGCGGAATCTCGTAACCAAAATCCACGTCGCCTGTTTCTTCGAATACCTTGATTTTGTACTCTGGCGCTATCTCATAGAGCATCTTCTTGAGATCATCATTCTCCAGGGGCGGGTGATCCACGCGATGCAACTCGCCATTGACCCGGAGCATGGGATTGTTGCCCGAGGAAAGGTGCAGGTCGGAAGCCTTTTGCTCGAACATCAAATTGAAGAAAGCATCGATCTTCGCCATAATAATCCATACGGTTCAGATGGCTGGTAGCTAGATCCGCACCAGCCGCCAAACAATTGACCGAACTCGGCGAAAGAATTGCGGGCGAGATAAGCGACAGGGGCGCTATTACATTCGCGCGCTTCATGGAGCTGGCACTCTATTGTCCAAATTGTGGATATTACGAAAAAGAAGAGGACATTATCGGGCGCCACGGCGACTACTATACCAGCGTAAGTGTGGGAAGCCTCTTTGGCGAACTGCTCGCGTTTCAATTTGCGGAGTGGCTGCAAGAAGGCGAGGGACCGTGCTCCGAGGGTAGGGGAGGGCAGGAAGAGGAGGCGATGCGGGTCGTAGAGGCCGGGGCGCACGGCGGGGATCTAGCCAGGGATATTTTGCGGTGGCTGCAGGAACACCGTCCCAGCTTATTCCACCGAATGCAGTATTGGATTGTGGAACCCTCCGAACCGCGGCAGATCCGGCAACAACGAAAGCTGGCTGAGTTTGGCAATAGAGTCCGCTGGGTGGGAGAGTTGGCAAGCCTGACCGGAGGGACCTGTCCTGTGGCTCGCGTTCCGCCCCCGGTTGGTTTGCGGGGAATCGTCTTTTCTAATGAGCTTCTCGATGCCATGCCGGTGCACCGGCTGGGGTGGGACGCAAAAGCCCGTGTCTGGTTCGAATGGGGTGTGACGTGCCGAGCGGGATGCTTCGTCTGGACCCGAATCAAAGAAGGAAGAGCGGGGGGCGGCGATCAGCCGTGGAGCGCAGCCCTCCCAAGCTCCGAGATACAGTTGCCCATTCGAAGCGAATTATTGGAAGTCTTGCCCGACGGGTTCACGACCGAGTTGTCTCCACTGGCAGGCCAATGGTGGCGTGAAGCGGCAATGGCGTTGGAGTGCGGGAAGTTGGTTGCCATTGACTATGGCCTGACCGCCGAGGAGTTCTTTATGCCCGAGAGGAAGGGGGGCACTTTGCGCGGGTACCACGGGCATCGGCTGGCCTTCGACGTGTTGGCGAATCCCGGGCAACAGGACATAACGGCACAAGTGAATTTCACTGCCATTCGTGCCGTTGGGGAATCAGTCGGTTTGACGACAGACGCCTTCCTGACTCAAGCGCAATTTCTGACCAGCCTTGCTGCACGGACCTGGAAAGACGAAGGCTCGTTTGGGAATTGGACTCCGGAACGCATCCGGCAGTTTCAAACGCTGACCCATCCGGAGCATTTGGGACGGTCGTTCCGAGTACTGGTGCAAGAGCGGTCTGCGCCTTCGACTCCATGGCATTCAGGTCAAGGAATTGGAGGCAGCAGTTCGTAACTCAGAAAGGAGAGGCAGTAGATGGCCGCTGTTTCAGCGCGCAGGATTAGCCGGCCAAGAGTAATGGGCAGGGCTCCGTGGGATTTGATCTCCTCTGTTTCGGCGGGGGTAAAATCGCCCTCAGGACCGACCCAAACACAAACCGACCGTGGCATCCGACCCCTCTTCCCGTGGAAATCACGGAAGTATTCACGGGCAGAGCGACTGTGGGTCTCAAGTGAGGCAATCAACGGCAGCTCAAAGCGTTCGTTTCGCGCGAGGAACTGGCTGGGGGTCAGTGGCGGTTCTACAAGCGGTAGCCAGGCGGAGCCGCATTGCTTGATGGCTTCAACGGCAATCAATCGCCATTTTGCGGCTTTGCGGGCCGCGTCTTCTTCATCAAGCTGCGCGACCACACGCTCGGAGAGCACCGGCACGATACGAAACGCTCCCAACTCGGTTGCCTTCTGGATAATCGCCTCCATGATCTTTCCCTTAGGCACGGCTTGTAATAAGGTGATCTGAGCAGAGGGAGCAGGATGGAAGCGCCTGTCGCTAACTGCCAGGCGGATTTTGTCATGGTCGAATTCCTGGACTTCACACACGAACTCCTGACCCGCGCCATCCAGCACCGTTACGCATTCGCCACGATGAATGCGCAGAACATGCCGCGCATGATGCGCCTCGCGGCCGGTTAGGAACAAGGTCGGTTCCTGGCATTGCTCAGGTGGCAGATAAAAGCGATGCATGTGGCATGGGGCGATGGGGCGTTGGAGTAGTGCGGAACTGGCGCCGGAAAGTCAGTTCGCAGGCCAGTAACTGTTCAAGTAGTGGGGTGGGCGTCTCGCCTGCCAAGAGTGCGTCTCGCCCTCAAATATAGTAGCGCGGGCGAGACGCCCGATGCGACAGGCGAGACGCCCGCCCCACTACCTGAACAGTCGCGCAGGCCATTCAACCAGTTGCCAGAACCCCATTACTCCAATACTCCAATACTCCGTTAATCCATTAATCCATCAATCCATTACTCCATCCTTCAGGTATGTTCAGTGAAACAGATTCTTAGCCTTCTCGAAGAAGCCCTGGCTCATGGGACTCTCCTTGCCGTTGCAAAGCGCGGCGAACTCCTCAAGCTTCGCCTTTTGGTCGGACGACAAGTGGGCCGGCACTTCGACATTGATGCGTACGTGCAAGTCGCCCCGGCCATAGCCCTGAACGTTCTTAATGCCCTTGTTCTTCAAGCGGAACATTGTGCCCGGCTGGGTGCCGGGTGGAATCTTGATGCTGGCTGCGCCGTCCAGCGCCGGGACCTCGATTTCCGCCCCTAGCGCGGCCTGCACGAAACTTACTGGCACCTCGCAGAGTAAGTCGTCGCCGTCACGCTGGAAAAAGGCGTGGGCCTTAACGTGGAGCACGACATACAGGTCGCCCGGCGGGCCGCTGCGGAAACCGGCTTCTCCATTGCCGGCGGAGCGCAAACGCGAACCGGTGTCCACGCCGGCGGGAATGCGCAACTTGATTTTCGAAGAGCGCTCGCGACGCCCCTCACCCCGGCAGGTCCGGCAAGGAATCTCAAGGACGCGGCCCGCTCCCTGGCAACGCGAGCAGGTTTGGGCGATGCTGAAAATCCCTCGTGAATTGACGACTTGACCGCGGCCACCACAGGCTGGGCAGGTTCGGATGCGGGAGCCGGCCTCCGCGCCTGAGCCCTGGCAGGTCTCGCATAGCTCAGGCTTGGTGACCGTGATTTCCTTCTCGCACCCGTTGGCCGCCTCCTCGAAGGTAATCTCCATGTCGTACCGAAGGTCGTTCCCACGCTGGGGCTGAGTGGGGTCGGCTCTGCCGCCGCCGAAGAGGTCCTCGAAGATGCCGCCGCCGCCGAAGACCTCGCGGAAGATCTCGAACGGGTCGTGGAAGGAGCCGCCGCCATAAGCGCCGGCCCGGCGGTCGAACGCGGCGTGGCCATGCGCGTCATAAAGGGCGCGCTTCTGGGGATCGCTCAGGATTTCGTAGGCCTCGCCGAGTTCCTTGAACTTCTCCTCAGCCGCCTTGTCACCCGGGTTCTTGTCCGGGTGATACTTCAGTGCAAGCCCGCGGTAGGCCTTCTTGACTTCGTCTGCGTTGGCCTTCCGCTCGACACCGAGGACTTCGTAACAATCGCGTTTGGCCATGGCTTACGCGGTGGGTTGTTTGGCCACGACAACGCTGGCGGGGCGCAGAAGCCGGTCTCGCAATCTGTACCCTTTCCGAGCCTGCTGGACCACATGGCCTTCGGGCACGTCGGGTGTTTCCTGTTGCGAAAGGGCTTCATGGAGGTTCGGGTCGAACAGTTTGCCGACTGCATTCACCTCTTCCAGGCCGGCTTCGG
>Ga0224558_1001041_pt1 | contig 30665 bp, 30 predicted proteins | sample 714S32024metaG_FD_180682 | JGI IMG/M metagenome (GOLD analysis project Ga0224558, IMG submission 180682) | Peat soil microbial communities from Stordalen Mire, Sweden - 717 S3 20-24 | ecosystem: Environmental > Terrestrial > Soil > Wetlands > Peat | place: Sweden: Norrbotten County, Stordalen... | reverse complement strand
GACGATGAACCAGGGGACGGGCGGCATAGGCCCGCCTGTCCCCGAAAATCATCAGAGGGATAGACCCTTATGCCTTGAAAATCCAAAGCCTCCCCACCGAAAACGCTTGACTTCCAACAGAGAATCTTCGGGGCTACGCTCCGGGCCTGCCAGCAACAACGGTATCTCAGCAAGGAAAGGAGAGAAAGAAGTTCCAGCAACTATCGGGAATTATGGTTGTCGTTGACCGGAAAGAGTAGTTGACGCCAGACATCTAATGACTTTCACACCGCCAGAGGTGCTATCGCTTTCCTGAGATCGTGCACGACAGTTTCAAATTTACTCCCGATTCGGCCAAGATCGTGAGACTTGAAAACCACCAATAGCGATTCAAAGTACCTAAGCTGCAGATCAGCACCGACCTTGAATCTGTTAAAAACTGCCGGACCGATTGCCTTATCCATAAAATCATCCAGAATAGCCTTTGCGTTGTACAGCTTATCGGCTACGGAGATAAGAAGCACATTTGCGGGTTCGCCGATTAGGCGTTTCAGGTACTCTTCTTTGCGAATCTTCCAATCCTTTTTGGGTTTGCCTTCCTCCTCAGATGAATCGGAAAGCCCCGCCACCATCCCAGCTACTTCGGAGCCGAATTGTGCATTGATTTCGTCGAGCCGTGCCTGGCCGCCGTGATCCTCGACGACGTCATGAAGAAGAGCAGCGATGACCATATCCTCAGTAACCGGAACCGGACCACCAGCCTCTCCCATGACGAGAGCGGTGACCCCAAACAAATGAGCCATGTAAGGAATGCAGGTTCCTTTGCGGCACTCGGTGTGGAACTGGCGCGCGTACTCGACGGCGCGGGTAAATCGATCGCTCAACTGAAGACCGTTCTCTGGTGTGTTCATCGCATTTCCTTAAACCCCATAATGAGGTTGCACGCCCTATTGCAACTTGACCTGGGTTTTGCTTTGCTCGATTTCGCTAAAGACCTCTTCGATCGTCGCTTTGCCGAGGTACATTCGGGCCATTCTCTTATGGACAGTGGTCATGAAAATCGGCTCGCGGAGAAGGTTGCGCTTGATCTCCACGTAGTCGACGCGGTCACGTGAAATGACCGCATCGAACGCCTTCTCAAAACCCTCCCAGCCGTTTTCTAAGAACGCTTTGAAAATGATCGAATAGTTTTCTGGACCAACCGTTTTCGGGCCTGGAATCGAATCAAGGCCATCGACTAGGGCGACAAGTTGTACGGTTAACGGGTCCGTTGGTGGAATCCTGATGCAATGCAAAAACCACGGCAAGGTTTTCGATCGCTCTTCCTTGTCGCGAAGCACGTGATCGATGTATTCCAATTCTCTCTCCGCCGTCTCGTTCCCGGGAACGAGTTCCAGCGAACGCAGGTAGGCGACACGCGCTTCAGTCAGTTGGCCGAGATCGATCAGAGCGTATCCCTGACCTCGAAGAGCCCGAGCTACCACCGCATCGGGCGCCCATGTCCGAATCACGGCAGCCGTTTGATAGGCCGCAAGCGCCTCCGCATGACATCCCATTCTGTTGAGGATGTAACCTCGCTCGATCCACAGTTGGGGATGGTCCGGTTCCAGTTCCAGCCCTCGATCGAGACACGTAAGCGCGTTAGTTTCAAGGCCCTCTGAACTGTTGGCGACCGCCAATTGCCACCACAAACGGGAGTACGACGGATTTATCCACATAATCGACTTGTTCCGACGGGGTCCGAACCTATTCGAATACGCCGAAAACTCCGAGGTGTCCCAGAAAGCTACCGAAATCCAGCCATCGGTTTCAGAGAGAGGGTGCCAATCAGGCGGCATCAGGGCGAGCGCTTCCTCGATTAGGATGCGGGCTTCAGGCCATCGCTTGTTGCTGATTGCATCGTCGATCGCATGCTCGTCGGGTTCGTTGAACAGAAAATCTAAATCGGACATGGCAGCATTCGCTTTCCATTGGCGCTCCGAAGTGACACAGCGTCCTTAAATGCCGAATAGCCGGGAACCTGCTAGTGTAACGCATCCTACAAGAGCCGAGAAAACCGACCATGTATTCTCTTCTTTGCCGACAGTCTAGTCGGGCTACGGTCTGCATTGATCAGGCCCGAAATGGCTGGCCCCTCCTATATATACTCACGGCCAAACTCACGTTTTGAAACCAAAGCGGGGAATGCGCAACGCGGATGTATAAGCACACCGCTTTCACGTCCGCCTTGCTAAGAACTATGGCCGCAACCTCACGCTGCCAAGAGAGAGTAGCTCGCTGGCCGCAGCTTGAACACGCTCTGGACTTGCAGGTATGAGGGAAGGTCTTCCGCTCACAGAGTTAAAGGCCTTCAGTACAACTTTCGTGGTTATAAAGCGGAGTCTTACGCCGCTCCGCCGCCGAAGTTGCCCACGATCACCTTGGATTCGTTCACGATGCTATCCACATAATCAGCCCACCACTGGAGCATTTTCTTACGCTGCTCCGAGTACTCAGCCACGATGTAGACGGCCCGAATCCCCCCGGCCTCGTGGCTCAAAGCCTTTTCGATCACGTCCCGATTGAAGCCATGCTCTGTTAGCAGCGTTGCGCCCGTTCTCCGCAGATCGTGGATGGTGAGCGGGTCCATTTTGAATGCCAGCCCCTCCAGGGCCTTGTTAAGCGCGTTCTTGGCAAAGGGCCTCACGAGGGTACACCGGCCCGGCATTACCAGCTCGGAATCCCCGGCAAGCGCCTTTAACTCTTGGAACATTGCGGCAACCTGCGTAGATAGGTAGATGATGTGTGGTTTAGCTGTCTTGGAGTTCTCTTCTGGGATAAGCCACTCCCCGGTTTCAAAGTTCACGTGCTCCCACCGCGCCAGCAACAGTTCCGATTTGCGAGAGAGCGTGAGCAGGATGATATGCAGCGCCAGCTTGAATTGCCGCCGAATGTTCGACTGGTAGATGGTGCGCAGATATAGGCGAATCTCGCTCGGAGTGAGCACACGGGACCGTTTGCGGGCCTTGCCGATATACCGGGTTGCCACCATCGCGGCGGGATTGACCGTCACCAGTCGCGTTTCAATCGCATAATCGAAGATCAGCTTTATCACGTTGCGGAGTTGCATTGCCGCTTGAACTTGTCCATTGTCCCGCTTGCGGTAGACAAGGGCTTGCACGTCTAGAGCGTTTACATCCTTGAGGGCCTTTTCCCCAAGAGTGGGAAAAATTTCGTTGTCCAGATAGCGCCGGATGGTTTTCGGGTCTTTCCAGCGACTCATTACCTGCTCTTTGTAGTACCGCTCCCCAAACTCTTTGACGGTGGGATTCGTGCTGAGGCCAGCGCGCCTTTGCTTCAATTCCACGGCGGGAGACTTGCCGCTTGCCACTTGCGCAGCCAGCTCGTCTCTCCTCTCCCGCGCCTTTCGCAAGGTCAGATCGGGATAGCCCCCTAGACTCGCCTTTTCTTGCTTGCCGCCCAAGCGATAGCGATACAGCCAGGACATTTTGCCGCTTGGCAGTATGTCCAGCGAAAGCCCCCGGCCGTCGCTCACCATGTACCGCCCGGCCCTTGGCTTCAAAGCCTTGATTCCTGCGTCTGTCAGTGCCATTTCGCCCCTTTTCCGAGTCTCCAGGATCATTCTGGAGACTCATGCCTGTCTGGAGACTCACTGGAGACTCAATTGCGATTGGCTTCTCTAAGTCTCCTATGGACATTATAGGACACTAAACTCTGTTATTACAAGGGAATAATGAAGATTTCTACATTCTATTGGACGACCTTGGATGCGGGGTTATTTTCCGATGCAGAATGTCGAAAAAATAAGATTCAGAATATCGTCGGGAGTGGTCTGGCCGGTGAGTGAATCAAGCGCCCAGAGGGCACGGTAGAGATCCAGAAGAATCATCTCGTGGGGAATCGCATCGGCGTTGGCCTGCGCGGCGTCGGCCAGCGCCGTCAGCGCCGTGGCGATGGCCTGCTGGTGTCGCATGCTGGTCAACATTCCCGGTTCGGCGGCAGCGCCGCCCGTGGCCAACGCCAGAATCCGCTCGCGTAGAGCGGCAATCCCTTCACCGGTGAGCGCCGATGTAGCCAGCGTGGGCAGGTTACCACACTCGGGCAGCGGCCTGTTGGTTTCAGATAAATCCCGAATCAGATCGCACTTGTTCACCGCCACCAGCGCGGGACGGCCCTCAACAGCAGCCAGTAGCCGTCGCTCCTCGTCGTTCATCGGCTCGGTCGCGTCCAGCACGATCACGACCAGCGCGGCGTCGGCCAGCGCTTCTCGGCTGCGGCGAATGCCAAGCTGCTCGGCTTCCTCCAGGCCTTCGCGCATGCCCTCGGCCTGAGTCTCGCGCAACCCGGCCGTATCCACCAGCTCAAGCGGAATTCCCTCAAGAGAGATGCGTTCTGTCACTGTGTCGCGGGTGGTGCCGGGGGTTGCGGTCACAATAGCGCGTTCTCGTTCCACGAGCCGATTGAAGAGCGAGCTCTTCCCCACGTTGGGCCGGCCAACAATCGCCAGCGTCAGCCCGTCGTGAACAATGCGTCCTCGCGCAAAGGAGGCTTCCAGCGCAGCCAGAGGAGGCGTCAGCGTAGCAATGCGGCTGGCGATCTCGGCTTGCGTCGTCAGCTCCACGTCGTCCTCGGCAAAATCAATGCCGGCTTCGAGCAGCGCAATGAGTTCCACCAGCGCTTGCTTCACCGGCCCCACGCGCCGGCTGAGAGCGCCGCCCATCTGGCTGGCCGCCAGCCGCGCCTGGGTCAGCGTCTGCGCCTCAATCAGATCGCGAACCGCCTCTGCTTGCGTAAGGTCCAACTTGCCGGCCAGAAATGCGCGCTGCGTAAACTCCCCCGGCTCCGCCAGCCGCGCGCCCAGCTTTACAGCGCGGCTCACCAACAGTTCCAGCACCACCGGCGAACCGTGCGCTGCAATTTCAACTAGATCTTCGGCAGTGTAAGAATTAGGCGCAGCAAAATAGGTGACCACGGCCTCGTCAATGCGGCTTGCATTGCTGTCTGTGTCTTCATCCAGCACATCGGCCAACCGCGCGCGGCCATGCTCCAGCGGCTGCCGTAGTTGGATCAGTTGCGAGGCAATCGGAGCGGCCTCAGGTCCGCTCAGCCGCACGATCCCGATGCCCCCGCGCCCCGCCGGCGTGGAGACAGCGGCGATGGTATCGTTACTCGATTCCCGGTCAATCATTTCTGTTGATAGAACGCTTGCCTACTTCAGCAGATCCAGCGCCATTGCGGTCATTGCTGTCACCCCGGTCTTGATAGCCGGCTCATAGACCGGCGCAAACAGCGCCGAGTGCAGGCTGGGCATCGGCACTCCGGATTTCCGGCTCTCCGCCAGCATGTCCGCATCGGCCGCGCCCAGCCAGTACATTACCGCCGGAATCTTCCCATCGAGCGAAAACAGTCCCACATCCTCGCTGCCCATAATGGCGTGTGCTTCCAGAACGCGCTCCCTGCCCAGCGCCGCTGTAGCGGAGGCGCGCAGCCGCTCTACCAGGGCCGCATCATTATAGGTTGCCGGTGTACTCTCGATGATCTCTAGAGTCGGCATGCGATCCGCGGGAATGCCGTATGCCTCCGCCAGCCCTTTTGCGGTGCGGCGCACGGCGGCCATGATCTGGTCGCGCACCGCCGGCGAATAAGTACGCAACGTAAAGCCCAGGGTCACCTCATCAGGAATGATGTTGTTCTTCGTTCCGCCATGAATAGTGCCCACGGTCAGCACGGCCGGCTGCTGCGGATCAATCTGCCGGCTGACGATGGTCTGTGCCACAAGTACAAACTCTGCGGCCAGCACGAGGGGGTCCTTGCCCGACTGTGGCGCAGAGCCGTGCCCGCCCACGCCGCGAATCACCACGTTGAACGAAGTGTCGCTGGCCAGCAGCGGCCCGCCCTTCAGTGCAATCGAGCCGGCGGCCGTGTCGTTCGTATCATGCTCGGCGAGCACAAAGTCCGGCCGCCCGAAGCGCTCGTAAAGATGATCGGCCAGCAGCGCCCTCGCGCCTTCCACTATTTCCTCGGCGGGCTGGCCCACCAGCATCAGCGTTCCGTGCCACTGGCTTTTGCGCTCCGCCATCTCGCGCGCCGCGCCTAGCAGCACGGTCATGTGCAGGTCGTGGCCGCACGCATGCATCACGCCCACCTGCTGCCCCTGCGCGTTGGTGGTCTTCACCGTGCTGGCGTACTCCAAGCCGGTCTTCTCCTCCACAGGCAGGGCATCCATGTCGGTGCGAATCATCAGCCGCGGCCCCGCGCCATTCTCCAGCACCGCCACCACGCCAAAGGCCTGCGTGCCGTCCTCGTACTTGCCCACGTGCTCGGTCACGGTATAGCCCAGTTTGCGCAACTCGCCGGCCACAAAGGTCGAGGTCTGCTCTTCGTGCCGCGAGAGCTCCGGCGTGTGGTGCAGATGTTTGTAGGTTTCAGTGAGGGCAGGCAACTGCCGCTCAACCGAAGCGGCAAGATCAGTTTGGGCGGCGGGGCTTTGCGCGGCCAGCGGCATTGCAAAAGCGGCTGCGGCAGATAAAACAACAACACGTAAAAACATGGGAAAACCTCCAGAGAGAGGCGACAGACCGCCCCAAGCGTCAGCCTACCACACAGCTGCGTCCGAACTGCGCTCGGAATCTTTAATCCGCCGCGCCAGGCAACGAAGCAAGCTTCACTTCGCGCCTCTCTCCCGCAGCAGCGCCGCCGCCTCAGGCTTGCCGTTGCCCTCCGCCAACTTGAGCGCCGTAGTGCCGTTATTGCTCGTCGCGTCAATGTTGGCGCCATGGTCCAACAGCAGCTTCATCAAGTCCAACAAGCCGCCGCCGGAAGCAGCCATCAGCGCCGTAACGCCATCCTTGTCCTTGGCGTCAACGTTGGCGCCTTTATCCAGAAGCATCTTCACAATTTCCACTTTACCGGAGACAATTCCCAGCATCAGCGGCGTCAATCCGCCTTCTTCCTGCATATTGACCTTGGCGCCTTTATCGAGCAGCAGCTTCACAGCCTCCACGTCGCTCACCATCACCGCAAAATTCAGCGCCGTATCGCCGCGGCTATCCTTGATATCGGGGTTAGCACCTTTCATCAGCAGTTGTTTCACAACGTCGGTCTTGCTCATGGCCGCTGCAGCAATGAGCGCCGAGATGCCGTCTTTACCCTGAGCATCGATATGAGCGCCTTTATCCAGCAGTTGAAATACCACCGTAAAATCCCCCTTCTCGATGGCCTGGAACATCTGCTCGTCCGGGCTGGCGGTGGCAACCTTCCCCGTGCTCATCCTGCTCAACGACAAAACCATAACGGCGAGAACCATCGCTCCCAGAACCTTCTTCATGCTCTCTCCCTGCCTTCCTGCGCGTTGCGCCGAAATTCCTGAACCGCGACCTGCCCTGCGCCGCACAGGCTCTCAAGCAGGATGGTACACTCCGCCACAGGGAGATGTGCATGGGAGCAACGAAGATCGAATTCCGTCTGCGCATGGTCATCATGATTCTCATCACCGCGCTGGGTTTCTGGGCGCCGTGGATCCAGCTTTGGGGCATTGGGAATCGCTTCCCGCTGTGGGCATGGCTGGCGCTGGAACTGAGCCGCTGGGGTCTCGTCTCCTCAGCTGTTGCCGCACCGCTGGTGATCATCGTGGCTGCGCTCGTCGCCGCCAAGGGCGCGGTGCTGCGCATCTGGGGCGCGGCCTGCCTGGGTTATGACACGGTCCACCACGAGCAGATGCAGGCTGGCGCGGTGATGGCCGACGGTCCCTATCGCTACATGCGCAATCCGCTCTATCTCGGCGGCTGGTGCATGATGGCTGCCTTATCATTCCTCATGCCGCCCACCGGCGCGCTGGTGATGATGACGCTGCAGACAATTTTCTATCTGCGCCTGATTCTGGGTGAAGAGGCATTTCTGGCCAGCCAGCTTGGCCAGCCTTACCTGGATTACCTGCGCGCAGTGCCGCGCCTCTTCCCGCGCCTGCGGACAATTCTTTCGCGCTCCGCCCCTCAGCCCACCGGCCGCAAACCGCAATGGCTCCATGCGCTGGTGACCGAGATCAACCCCATCGGCATCTTCATCGCATTGGCCTTCTTCTCCTGGAGCTATAACAACTGGCTGATGATCAGGGTGGTCATCGTCAGTTTCGGCGTTTCGATGATTGTGCGCGCGCTCGTACCGAGGGATTCAGCTAAATAAAAAAGCGAAAGGGAAAAGCCCTGAGGCTCCTCCCCTTCGTTGTCTTCGGTCCAGGGATACAGTGACTACTTCTTCGGTGGCGCGATCGAGTCCTTGGCGGCCTTGGCCACGCGGAACTTGACTACCGTCTTGGCCTTGATCTTGATGGCTTCGCCGGTCTGCGGGTTGCGGCCGATGCGGGCCTTGCGCTCCGCCTTCACCAGGCGGCCGATACCGGGTATCACAAATACGCCATTCTTCTTGGTTTCCTTGACGGCCGTCTCTGCCAGAAGGTCCATGAAGGCTGCGACTTGCTTGTTGGTCAATTCCATTTTCTCGGCCAGTTGCCGAGTCAGTGCAGTTTTCGTCAATCCTGATGCCATTGTGTGTTCTCCTTCTCGAACATGCCCTGGGGCATGCCGGTCTTGCCTGGGAATCCGCCGCGAAATGCTTTCCGCATGTGGGGAGTCATGCAACGATTGCGCGAAACCCTTGTATTCATGCGGGTCGGAGTACCCGTCGTTCGTTACCATGCAACATTTGAAGGGGTAAAGTCAAGGCAAAAAGGGGTGTTTTTCCCACTTTTTTGCGGGTTTTATTGTATTTCCTTCAGTTTTTGCCTATTTTTGCTGGGATTTGCCGGTTTATGGCACACTTGAACGCTGAATTCTGCCCAATTCACTCTCACGCGAAGTGCCTACTTCAGCCCGAAAAGCACCTTTTTTCTGGGCGTCAGCGTCACCAAAATCGGTGTATTCAGCGCCTCCACCACCGGCGCGGCCAGCCTGAAATGGCGTGCCAGCACCGCCGCAAAGTCTGCCTTCAGCGCCGCTTTGGCGGGCAGCGAGGTGCTCAGTCCCCACTGCCTGCACCGGATCAAGTCCATCGCCGGATGCTCGCAAGGGAAGCCCTTCGGCGGCCGCGTCAGAGCGTTGCCTTCAAATTCGCCGAAAGTCTTCCGAATCGCCGCCGTCCGCAGCGCCTTGCGAAACTCCGCGTGATGTTCCAGCAGCCAATGGCGAATGGCGGCCAGTTGATCTTTATCTGGCATCCAGGCTCCTGCGGCGATGATCACTTCCTTGTCGTCGACGTGAAAATAAAATCCCGCCCCTGAAGTTTTCTTCAGCCCTTCCAGCATCCACCACGCGGCCACATGCGTCTTGTAAGGCTTTTTATCGGCGCTGAAGCGCATGTCGCGATAAATTCTGAACAGGCACTTCTCTGCGGGCCGCACATAGGCCGGCGCAAAACTCTCCATCGCCTCGCTGACCTTGCGGATAATGGCCAGCATCGGCTCCTTCAGCTCCGCTTCGAAGACCGCCTTGCGCGGCGTAAACCATTCACGGTCGTTGTGGCGCTTGAGATTGCGCAGAAAGGCAAGCCCCTCAGGGCGAAGGTGAGCGGTGGGTGCGTTGGGTGCGGGTTTGCGTTTGGAAACCATGACAAGAAAAGTGTATCGCGGAGACCGCCGAAGGCCGCCAGCCAGGTGGTCCACGTCTCAATCTATCTCAAAAGATTGGGTGCCTCAGGTCTCGATTTTGAGACCTGGGATATCACAATCCTCAACTCTCTACCAAAACACTCTCCTACTTTGAATCTCCCCCCCGGCGCGTAATACCCATCCCGCGTCACCACGGTCAGGTCGTCTTTGTTGGCTTTGAGCGCGATCTTGTGGAAGCCGCCTTCCTTGTCCACCAGGTCGGGCGTATAGGTCAGCAGGTACTGGCCGCGCAGCTCCTCGGCAATCTGGCAAAGTGTACACGCTTTCATTCGGTTAGACGACACAAGCTGCGGGTTGTTGACTTGTGCGTCGCTGCACGGACGCGGATTCCAGCCAACAATAATCCGCGCCGCCAGTTCATGGCAGCAAGAGTAAACGGATACCCGTATAGGAATCAAAACAAAAGAGATTTTAGGGAAGTGGAGAGGAAATCTGGTAGCGCTACCGGGAATCAAAAATCACCCGTAACTAATTCATTGCAAACGTTATATCTTCGTGGAGTTCTCTCTGTTGCCCCATATGTTGCCCCCGCCTAGTCCGTGCTGGGTAGTCCAGAGGTACCCGCAAATGGTGCGTGATTCAATCTGGAGAAAATAATTTTCAGATGCCCCGACATCTCCTCTGAATCTCGTCTCAGCCTACACCCATGATTTCCATCTACCCCCTCCAGCATCGAGCAGAATCCCCTTTAATAGCAACTTGGAAAGAAGAAGAGTTGCAGAAAATCTTCTGGAGCTGAGCGGCTCTGCCAGTCAACCGCACAAACAGACGACCTCTGCGTTTGCCTTAGCCGTCATCTAGTGTATACAAGCTGGGTTGGTGAAACCCAGCGGAAGCTCGGGGGGCCAGAGCAACCCCTGAATCTTTCGGCGAAAAGTCCTTGCTGTGTACAGGGGTATGCAAGCGACTTTGAGTTGTTGGCTTGGTAAGTCGGTTGGTCCTGCACTGTGTAATTCGCTACGTTCTGAACTCCATCTGCACAGAATCCTCACGCCAGTACAACGAACTCCCCAGATTTCATCTTGAGCACTGTCACCAGGGCTATGGTATGCACGTACAGCTTCAGAGAATGCCTTCGCGAAACACTGCAGAAAAATCTCGAAAAGGTAAAGATTTTTCGATTGTAGACTTCCCTCTCGATGGGGATTCTGACAGAATCGCCGCATGGAAAGCCAAGCGCACAACACAATCGACAACTCTCCGCAAGACAACCGGACGCACTTTACCGCGCTGCGCTTGCCACAGGTCATCCGCCGAACGGGTCTTTCGAGAGCCTCGATCTATGCACAAATAGCCAAGGGCAAGTTCCCGGCGCAGGTACCTCTGCTCGACAGGTCGGTCGGATGGATCGAGACCGAGATCGATGATTGGCTGCGGGATCGAGTGGCGCGCCGCACTTTATGCGTAAAACGCAAGCCCGCCGTGGGAGGGACTGCCAATCATCGATCCAGATGACGCAACGTCCACACTTGCATATCATGTTGCAGGTTACGCGGCGCGGAGCCGCGATGCCAGTCTGCGCGTGGCGCTCACTGCGGCACCCGCCATCCGGAGAGATCGGCCGGTATCCGGAATGAACTGCCCTGGATCGTTTCTTTCTCCCATTGACTGCGGAAGCGGAACACGCCCAAATTCTGATGGCTGACCGCCAGATTGCGGAGCGACCGCAGGAAGCCGCGGACTTCCGCGTTCCTCTTTGCAATTTCATAGTCCTGCTCTAATTGCCAGAACTCAAGCAGCAGTAAGACCGTTGGAAAGGTGGAACGTACGAGCAGGTCGGTGTGGATGTAGCCGCGCAGCCGGCCGGAAAGCCGGCGCCATGGCCCATCCTCGTCGAACGCCGCGGTGAAGTCAGCGGCATCGACGGTATTCACTTCATACAGCCGGAGTACAAAGATCACAAGAGGGCCTCCGTGGTTTGGTGCGGGTTGGAGTTGGCGAGTGTTGGAAGCGGCTTGGCTCCAAGGAAAGGCAATTACCTTTGGAGCGAATTCTTGGGGCGAGACATTCCGGCGGCTATGCTTGAGAGATGCGAGTCATATCGTTGGCGGGATTTGGCGGGGCGGATGTTCTGAAGGTTGCGGAGGCGGCGATTCCCGAGCCCAGCGAGGGAGAAGTGCTGATCCGGGTGGTAGCGGCGGGAGTCAACCGGGCGGATCTGCTACAGCGGCAGGGGCATTATCCTCCGCCCGCCGGAGCTTCCGAGACCCTTGGGCTGGAGGTCGCGGGAGAGATTGTGGCGCGAGGCCGTGGAGCCGAGGCGCGCTGGAAGACCGGCGACAAGGTCTGCGCGCTGGTGCCGGGCGGCGGATACGCCGAGTACTGCGTGGCGCACAGCGGCTGCTGCCTGCCTGTTCCGGCGAGCATGGCGCTGGAGGCAGCGGCGTCTCTGCCCGAAGCCGCCTTCACCGTGTGGGCGAATCTCTTCGATCCACGGCGGCTCTTTGCCGGCGACCGCTTCCTGATGCAGGGCGGCACGAGCGGCATTGGGACGTTGGCGATCCAGGCTGCCAGTGCCTTTGGAGCAATGGTGGCGGCGACGGCGGGATCGGCGGAAAAGTGCCGCTTTCTGCTCGAACTGGGCTGCGAGCGCTCCTTCAATTACCGGGAGGAAGACTGGGTCGCGGGCGCGCTGGAGTGGTCCGGCGGCTATGGCGTGGATGTCATCCTGGACATGGTGGGCGGCGACTATTTCGCGAAGCATCTGAAGCTGCTGGCCAAAGACGGGCGCCTGGTGCATATTGCCACCGCGCATGGCAGTGAAGTGAATCTCGATCTACGGACGGTGATGGCGAAGCGGCTGGTGATCACCGGATCGACGCTGCGAGCGCGCCCGGTGGCGGAGAAAACGCGGCTGCGCGATGGCCTCGAAGAGTGTCTGTGGCCTTTGGTGCGAGAGGGAAAAGTCCACCCCGTATTGGACCAGGTGTTCACTCTCGAAGGGGTGGCCAAGGCGCACGAGCGCATGGAGTCGAGCTTGCATATCGGGAAGATTGTCCTGAAGGTGGCCTGAACGGCGAAGCCGCCAACCTGCTGCGAACTTCGATCAACAGGTCCATCGACGTGGCCTCGCTTGCCGACATGCATATTCGATTGTCAGATGCCGACCTATAGGGACCTATCCTCCAGATCGCCTATCCGGTATACTTCCGAACAGCCGACCATCGAGGGACAGTCCGAGGGGGCTTAATGTATCTAGCCGAGTTAACGATCAGCAACTTCCGAAAGCTGCAAAAAGTGTCCCTAACCTTCAGCCCTGGCCTGAACGTGATTGTCGGTCCAAATAACGTAGGGAAAACCGCCATTATTGACAGCCTGCGAGCTCTCTTATCGGGCCAAGACGAACTCCCCCTAAGGCTATTCGTTGAAGACATTCACACCCCCAAAAATGGGGTTCCTGTTGGACTAATTCAATTTGACTACACCTTCCGCGGACTGGATGCCGACAACGAAGCTGACTTCCTACATGCGCTCGTCCCGAACAAATCTGGCCAGCTTGATGTACAAATCCACATTAGGTACTCTGATCCGGACGAAAGCTCCGGACGGCTCAAGATTAGGCGCTGGTGTGGGCCGCATGAAGAGAACAGCCTGACTTCTGACATGATGGAGAACCTCCGCGGGGTCTACCTTCCCCCACTGCGCGACGCTTCCCTTGGCCTCCGCCCTAGCCGGTCGAGCAAGCTTGCAGGGCTTCTCCGCCTCCTTGCAGATAAGGCTGGGCGAAGCAAAATCAACGAAGTGCTAAAGGCATTCGACGCAGAGCTAAAGAAGCATCGTCCTATCGTCGACACCGAGGCAGCAATCAGGGTTCGTCACAACTTAATGCTCGGCCAACAACTCTCCCAGTCTTTGGAAGTCGGCCTGAGTGCGAGTGACTTCCAAAGGCTGACCTCCAGGCTTTCATTGACAGTAGATTCTTTCGACATCGAACGGAACGGCCTGGGGTTCAACAATCTAATTTATATGGCGGTTGTCCTGAGCGAGCTTTCGATAAATCCGGAGCCCAGCTTCAGGGGCCTCATCGTGGAGGAGCCTGAGGCCCATCTACATCCGCAGCTGCAGGCAGTCCTCCTTCGATATCTCGAAACGATCAAAGCAGAGAAGACGGGTGCCCAGACAGCAGAAGAGGGCGTCGAAACGAGCAGCGAGGAAGCCGAACCATCTGGCGACCAAGACGACTCCCAGGGCCGCCCCGTTCAGGTTTTCGTTACGAGCCACTCACCCCATTTCGCAAGCATTGCCAAACTTAAATCGCTGATTTGCCTTTTTGAGACGGAAGACCGCGTGAACTGTTTCTTCCCGCGGTCGGTCCCTTTTCGCGACGGGAAGAAGGAAAAGCTGGAACGGTACCTGGATATTACTCGTGCCGAACTCTTCTTTGCGCGTCGGGTGATTTTTGTCGAAGGCGCAGCGGAACTCGCCCTCGTTAGGGTCCTAGCTCAGAGGTGCGGGTATGACCTTAGGTACCACGGCGTGAGTCTCATAAGCGTAGAGGGGCTCAATTTCGACTGTTTCGTCCCGCTGTTCGGAGAGAAAGCCATCGAAATCCCCGTAGCAATCATCACCGACGCCGACTCAAAGTCAGATGAGGCCGAGGCCTCCGGGGTCGCTTACCCGTCGCTCGACGAAACAGTGCAGGTGTCAGACAACACCGCAGCGATGTTGAAAGCTCAGGACAAATTGGTCCGAGTTTTTCATGGGAAAAAGACCTTCGAATACGACCTTGCTTTATTTGAAAAAAACCGGAATGCGATGATAAAGACACTGAAAGGACTGCATCCCAAAATTGGCTCCAAGGTCGAAGAACAAGTTACGGCAGCCACAGATAACACATCGAAAGCCAAAGCACTGTTTTGCGGGATGTTCGAGCGCCCAAACAACAACGTCCAGAAGGGGCGGTTCGGTCAGGCTCTCGCCCAAACATTTATGGAGAAAGGCGTAGAGTGTCACGTTCCTGATTACATAAAGAATGCCGTGGCGCACGCTTGCCAGGGAACGCGGGTCGGAACGTGATTGATCCTTCGCCCCAACAGCTCGACATAATCGGGGCGCCGTTAGGCCCGCTGTGCGTGGTCGCCTGTGCTGGGAGCGGCAAGACCTTGGCAGCAGTGCTCCGCCTTGCCGAGATCCGCGATCGAATCCGCACGTGTCGCGGCCATGTTGCACTGTTGTCATTTTCAAACATTGCGGTGGATGTCTTTAATAGGTTCTATCTAAGTCATCCCGACCCTCGCGGCGCCACTCGGCCATCGACGCGCATCTGCATTGATACGTTTGACGGCTTCATTACAACCAACATACTCCGACCGCACGGCGGCCGTACGATGGGATGCGAACGGCTTCCCTTCTTGGTTTTTGGGGGCGAGCAATTTCTCGAAAACAAAAAATATAAGTACTGGGCGAACCCTACTTCAGGGAACACTTTTCCCGTGCAACCCAAAGACATCAAGGATGTCGACGTTTGCCTCTCCGATTGCGACCTTCGCTTTTGCTATCGCTTTTTTGATGCTTCGATTCCAATTCCCGAGGGCCTTGCAGTCACTGAGAGGTTGGGAAAGGTGGGAGCGTACACCCACTCAACCGGAAGGTATTGGGCATACCTGACCCTCAAGCGGGAGACCAATATCCTTTCCGCCTTGGTCCGCCGCTACCCACACATAATCGTGGACGAGGCGCAAGATGTGGGATCGATGCATCTGGCGATCCTACGCCAACTCGCCAGGGCGGGAGCCCAAATAACGCTCATCGGAGATCCAAACCAAGCAATATTCGGTTTCTGCGGAGCCGACGGCGCATATCTCCGTGCATACGAGAGTAAGGAGGGCGCTCGGGCAAAGCATCTGACGACCAATTTCAGGTCAGTTCCGGTGATCGTTAAGGTTGCCAATAGCCTGTCCGGACGGTCCGATACGGCTCACCGCAAGACGCCGGAATCAGCTAGCGGTGCCTACTTCATTGCCTATAAGCCGACAGAGCGCTCTCGGCTTATCTTATTGTTTCAGGAAACCTTGAAGTCGGGCGGAATGCTCTTGGAGAAATCTGCGATTGTTTGCAGGGCAGCCAAGCGGAAGCGAGAGCTCGGGAATTACGGTGAAGGCTACGGACAAGGCCTAACGAAGCTGCTAACCTCCGCAGTGATCGCCCGTGATTCCGCATAGGATTATTTAGAGGCTTTCCAAATCGTCGCCAAATGCGTCACGGCGCTTCTCAAGAGTCCTCCGCAGAACCTTATCGCGCAACTGATCCAGTCTTCCGGTCCTCCAGAGGTTCGGGAAGCCAGAAAGGAGATTTGGGAGTTCACCCGCGACGCCAGGTCCGGACTGCCCCCTGGGACGCTGATCGCAGACATTTGCTGGCATCCCAAGATGGTGAGAAGAGTGAATACCCTCATGGATCGCCTGCAAGTGAAACTCGGGAACCTCCCGGTTGACAATCTGGGGCAGCGGCTAAGAAAGACTGCGCTCCCAAACGTTCCCTTGGTCGAGACCACTGGCGAAAAGTCCATATATCAACCAGGCCTGAGAGTGGAGACGGTGCATGGAGTGAAGGGGGAAAGCCTCGATGCTGTTTTGTACCTTGCGGACAAGGACCACGTCGAGGCCCTAATATCCGGGACCAACACGGAAATTGGAAGGATCGGCTACGTGGCGCTCACTCGTGCGCGCAATCTCTTCTGGCTGGGCGTTCCGGAGGACTGTGTGGGCATCTTCAGGGAGAGCCTGCTAGGCCATGGCTTTGCAGAAATTTTGCTGGACAGAACGCAGCAAGGCGCGAACCCAGGCGCTTGAGCACGGCACTACGAAGGGCTAGCTCCGCTGCTGACTTAGGCGCATCAGGCCGGTTCATCCCGAAACTAGCCCATGTCGCCCGGAGGGTTCTGGCTTCGCACTAAATCGCCTTCCCACGGAGGAAGCAGCACAAGATCAAAGGGCGGGAGGAGGAGCGAGGCGCAGCCGGGCGGGGATACTCGTCAGGGTAGTGCATACCATGAGCCCTTGCCGGTTCCATGCAGGATGAGATGTTGCTTTTCCACCATGCTGCGGAAATGGTCCTTCAACGTGTTGCGGCTGGCGCCGGTGACACGGACCATGTCGGCCATCGTGACGCGGCCGTGTTGGTGGACGTAGTCGAGGATCTGGAGGTCCAGCTCGGGCAGGGCGGCAATCACTACCCGCTCGCGTTCCACCTTGGCTGCCAGCCGGCGCTCCTGCTGCTGCAATGCCCGCAGAAAAAGGATCAGCCATGGCTACCAGTTTGGCGCGGTGGTGCGGAGGGTGTGCGCCATGGGATTCGACGCATGCTCCGGTGGCAGGGTTAAACCGGCGTCGGCCGCCAGATGGAAGCCATTTCAGATTCGATAACGGCAGACGCCCATTGAGCCGCATGTCTTCCAGCCTGCGATTCGGTCGTGACTTCGGCCGCCGGGCCACACTTTGGCACTAACGGAGCGAGGTGGAGGCCGCCGCGAATCTCTTGACGCACCTGCATGAGGATGAGGCCGAGCCGGTTGCCGCCGTAGCCGGTACAACGTGAGCTGATGCCGTACCTCTGTTTGCCAGCCGGAAGGGCCTGGCACTCGCAGGCGCCCCAGAAATTGTCGTGGCACGCATTGCCGTGGACGAGTTGGGCGTCCTCGGTCGCCAGCAGCTTTTCGCGTAGAACCGGCCAGGAGAACTTCGAACGCTGAATGTCGAGCATGATGTTGAGCTGCACAGCATCCCAGTCAGGCCGCATCCAACTTTTGGGGATGTTCTTGCCGAGTCGTCTCGCGTCCCAAGGCTGCATGTTCCAGCCGATGAAGGAAATGCGATCGGGGCGACTGAGTATCTTGGCTGCTTCAAAGGCGGCAGCCGGGGAGTTGTACTGGTCGTTTTCAAAGAAAAAGGCAGAACGAAAAAGTGGGCTGAGAAAGGTGTACTTGCCAGTAAACGACTCAATGATCGAAGGCATGGCGGACTCCAGCGAAAGGGCGTGGGAACAGCAGTCCTGGCGCGCTGTATCGCGCGCAGGTCCATTGTTCGTCGAATGAGATGGAAGGGAGAAGCGGAAGGACTGGTCCGGCTCGGGGCCGGCCGGCGCACCGGAGGCTGGCCGCCATGGGTGGCACCAGGGACAGTGCGGCAAGACGCTCGGTGTACGGCTCTCGTGCATTGTGGTCCATTCAAATATGGCCGTGCATGGGCGGCGCCAGGGCGGGGCATCCCTCAGCGTCGGGATGTGGACGCCGTTGGAGAGCAAGACATTACTCGAACGGCAATTCAAAGTGGTCGGTCCAGGCCAGTGCCGGATTCATCCTGAAGAGTGGAGAATCGCCTCCAGTGGAACCCAAATCCGAGTGATTTGCCGAAGAATGTGCGTCGCGATTGGCGTTTTGCCGGGACCGATCTGGACGCGGTTCAATCTCGCGCGCTGGATGAGTGCATTGCGCTGTTTGCGTAAACCCAGGATTCCGCGGAAGCTGATCGGCAAAGCCTTGCCGACATATCGGGACTGATCCGGCGTAGGCCTTATAAATCGCACGCCAACTCTGCCGCTCAACTGATGGGTAAGAGTCTCCGTTAACTTCAGAGGATCAGACACCGCTGCGGTCATCGCGGAGGCCGAGGCGGCGATGACCAGGATACAGTCGGGCAAGCAATGACTCCTGTCGATCTGAGCAGGCTCATTGCTGCTTTGCAGCTTTGTCCTCCCAGATGATCATCTGTGTGCGTGCATCCTTGGCGTCTGGGGCATCGGGAGCAAGTTCGAGATAGTGCTTCATGCGATCGGCGGCGTCGGCGTAGTTCTTCTGCTCGGCATAAATCAGAGCGAGATTGTACCAGCCCGCCGGCCACGTCGGCTGAGCCTCAACCCCGCTCTCATAGTGTTCGATGGCGTCGTCGAGATTCTTCTCCTGGATGGCATTCTCCGCCAGGATTCGCTGACGTTCGGTCTCCGCGCTCAGCGGCGGTTTGACGGGATTTTCACGCCAGGCCTTTGCGGCTGCGGTGAAAGCCGCAAACTCTTTATCTTCGTCTCCGGGGTGATATGCGGCATACAATAGCCGATTGAATGCGTCAGCGAATTTTTGCGCATCCGCTTGATTGGACCATAACAAAGCTGGACATTCCGGGCCCGCACCTCGGCCTTCATAAGAAGTAAGCTGCCTGGAGTTATATTCCGAAACATAGTGGAATTGTTGGCTTACTTTCTCAAAATGATAACCAAATACTTTAAAATAGTCAGTTTTTTCCCCCTTGAAATCCCACCATTCCCTGTTATCGTAAAACTTATGGCCTTGGACAACCGCATCTCGTATGAAAGCGACGCCGGACGAACTGATGCTTATATCCCTTGCGGCTGACTGCGTAAACACATTCTCCGTCCCGGCCCACATAGCCTTGATGGTTTCTCTTAGCACAACACGCGCTCGTCGGACTGAGAGGCTCATCGCATTCCCCGGTGGCGGATCGCCTTTGGTGACGGAAGGGCCGGCTGGGATTACAGGTTTCTCCTTGGCGTAAAGCGCAGACGCAGCTGCGATCAACATCACAAGAACCATCACACAACTCATTCTCTTGCTCATTACATCCTCCTCATTCCTACTGCTGCGCGGCTTGGCCGCGAATCAGTTGAAAACAAACTGGTACTCCTTATCGAACTTGTATGTGGCCAACCTCAGTGGCAGGAGGCTGGATCAAGGCCGCGGCGCAGCGATTCGTCTACCAGTTCCCTATAGAACTTGGAAAGCACCTGCTGTGCCCTCAGCTTTCCGTTCAAATTGTCATTGGTTTGATTGATTTCGTCTTTGGCCAGATTCCATTCCATCGCAGCAGTGGCGTAGTCGCTGGAACACTGCATGAAACTCGTGAGGTCGGCGCCATACTCGGAGAGGTTGAAGCCCGTTGCTTTGTTCGCACTCAACGAGTAAAAGGCCTGCAGGACGGCTTGTGTGTACTTCATGCTGTCTTCGCGCGTATGGGCGCTCTTGTTATATTCCTTGTCGGCTTCCTCGATATCCTGGTTGAACTGATCGACTGCAAGCGTGGCTTCAGTCCCCCACCTCTGCAAGTCGGTCTTCGCCAGCCGCTTGATAAGCCAGCCGCCCAGCTCTTCTTTGATCATGTCATTCAAACATTTATAGCTAGTCTCCAGCGCTTCACGTTGAGCTTTGTCACTCTCTTCATACCAATCCTGCAGGTGTCTGGAATCGGCTTCGAAATCGCCTTTCATGGTGAAGAGCATGGCGTGAGCGTGGCAGGTTTCTTTCTGCAGTTGCTGTTCAGTTAGCTGCGAAATGCGTGAGGCGACAGGCGCAGGTGCGGGTGCAGGCACGGGGGTGCGAGCAGCAGGAGGCTCAACGGGCGACCCAGGCGCGACGGTTGCCGCCATTGCCGGGCCGCTGGGGAGCGGAGGATTCACTCTGGCTGAGGCGGGAACGTGAGATTGAACAGGCGTGGCTGCCGGGCCAGATTGCGCAGGCACACGCGGCGCGGCTGGCTGGAAGACGGAAACCGCCCCTGGCCCAAGCGGCGTATCGAAACCGGCGCGCGCTTGTGCCGAGGCGGCTTCCAGGCTGGGCGCTGACGCAGCAACCTGCGAAGCATTGGCTTGCTGCTGCAATGAAGTCACGGGCTGCGGGGGCGCTTGCTGAGGCGCAGGCGGGGCGGCCTGCGCGGCAGCGATCAGGCGTTGCTGTTCCTCGGGAGGCAGCTTGCTGAAAGTGTCGGCTGCGTCCGCCAACTGCTGCGGGGTCATCTTGTTGAAATCGGCTGTAGCCGGCTGAGGCGCAACGGCAACGGGAGCCGGTGGGGCGGGGCCAACGTCGCCCATCTTGAGCTGTAATCCTGACGATGTTGTTGGCGGCTGAGTGGTCGTCGTCTTATCGCTTGGCCAGAAGGGACTGGGCCCGCCGTTGTAGATGTTCTGAATGCCCGGTACACCGCCTTCGTTAAATCCTCGGACATGCTGATTGCCCGCCACGTTCGTGCTGGTTGCATCGTCTCCGGTCTTCAAGTGCAGGCCGCCGATCGTGCTACCCGAAGTCTTCAATTCCAGATGGGGCAGGCCGCTTAGCTTCAGTGTGGATTGAAGGCGGTTGTAAATCGCCGCAAGACGACGCGCTTCCTCCTCTTGATGCCGACGTCGTGCCTCTGCCTCGCGCCGAGCCAACTCTTCCATCATTTGTTGCTGCTGTTGTTGCCTGAGAGCGTCCCCTTGGGGGTCTGAACTTCCGCCAAAGAGCCACTGCGTGAAACGAAAGCTAAGGTCAAAAACCACGCCGGGCAACCCGTAACCGGCGGAAGAGCCGCCTCCGGAACTACTGCTCGTGGACGGACAATTTCCTTGAACTGTCACCCATTGGGTGCCGTTCCAGCATTGGCTTACACCACTCCAGGTGCCCGAGCCTTGCGCCTGCGCGGCAAGGGAGCCAAACAGAATCACAAACAGCGTGATCAGCAATGCCCTTTTCATATCTTCTTCTCCAACTTCCTCTGGCGATGCGAGCACCGGTTACGGCGGCCTGTTTACTTTGTGCTTTCCATAAAATATTTTCGGCATCCCCGAAAAGCACCAAAGAACCAAATGACCAACATCACTCTCCGGAACGGCGCACACACAGCGCACGGTCGTTTTTGCTGCTGCCGAAGTGGAGGGAGTACCGCGGCTCAGCGAAGGAGTAGACGCCCCACTCCTTCCCAGAAGCATTTCCTTGAAAGCTACACCACTCCCACCCGGAGATTTGAAGCTGGCCTTTCACATGATATTGATACTTGGGACCATGTTGCCAATCCGGCTCGGAGAGATTTGGGTCAGAGATGCCCCGCAACTCGTCGATCGTCGGCAAGCGCCAGTCCCCGTGCCCGGCCAATTGCAGGTTCCGGCAGTAATCAGTCGCCGCCTGCCATGTCACATCGCTGCCGTTGTCCTTCTTCGTCCACATCAGGCCGGTTGCCGGGTCTCTGAAAGAAACAGACTCCAGCAATTTCATTTTGTCCTGCCAAATGGCGATTTGGTCGCGAGCTTCCCGGGCGTCTGTGGCATCGGGAACAAGCTCGACGTATGCGCGCATGTTCCAAATGGCCTTGTCGTAGTCTTCCAGTTCGGCTTCGATCAATGCAGCGTTGAAATGGCCTTCCGGCCACATCGGGTTCAGCTTCAGTCCGGCTTCGTAATGACTTACTGCATCCTGGAAGCGCTTCTCGCTGACGGCATTTTCGGCTAGCAGCCGCTCGCGCTTCAAGTCATCCGACAGCGAGGGCTTGACCGGAAGCGCGCGCCACGCCGCAGCCTTCTGCTGGAAATCGGCCCATGCGGCGGCATCCTGCGCACATAGCGGGCAAGCCGCGACGAGAAGAATCAATGCCAGTGTGAATGCGAATGCCTTCCATCTGCTGTACGTCATTTCGGTCTCCTTAATGAATCGCTGGCCTTTGCCTGCCATGCATAGATCTGGTCCTGGGCGGCACGCGCGTCTGAAGCATCCGGCGCCAGCTTCAAGTACATTTGCATGTCGGCGATTGCGGCCTTGTACTGCTGCAGTTCTCCTGCTAGGAGTCCCTGGTTGAACCACGCCGGTGCAAACCACGGGGCAGCGTTAATGAGACTGCCGTACGCCTCGGCGGCCTTGACATAGTTCTTTTCCTGGAAATACGATTCGGCCTGTTTCTGAAATTGTCTTCCGATCTCTGGCAAAGCCGGCTTCACAGCTAGCTTCGTGTAGGTTCTAACCATGCCTTCTTGAACTTTGGCAAGGGTTGCCGGGCCGTCTTGTATGAGCATGCTGTCATAGGAATACGCAGTATTCCAGGCTTCGAATGCAGCAGGCCAGTCTCCTTTAACCTCTGCAGTTTGTGCCGCATCGATTGCATTCATTGTGGCCGTTCGCCGTTTGTCCAAGTCGAACAGATCAAGCAGATGATCCCCTGCAAACCTGACCTGTTTCTCCGCGTCAAGTTGAAGAACAACTGCTGCGTCCGATTTGGCTTTGTCGAACTGACCGAGCTTCCATTCCGCGACTCCCCGCAGCATGTACACCCACACATCAGTGTCCCCTAGCGCCACGGCCTGATCCAGGCTGCTGATTGCCTCCGGGTAATTTTTGAGATAATACTGCGAATACCCGCGAAACTGGTACGTCTTCTCTTTCTGATCTGGATTTAGTTTGATCTGAGGTTTCAGGGCATCATCCGATGCCGCCAATGCATCGGCGTAGCGATTCAATTTGTACAACGCGGTCTCACGAACCACGAGGCAGTTGGAGTCCTTCTGTACTTTGCCAAGCACCGTAGCACAATCTGCCAGCGCCAGATCCCATCGTCCCGCCAGCACGTAGAATGTTGCGCGCACACTGTATGCGTTCAATTCTTTTGGTGATAGTTCGATTGCACGACTGGCGTCAATAATTGCATGTTTCAGATCGCCTTTCTTGGCATACAAGTCAGCCCTCAATTGGATGCACACGTAAGCAACTTGTGGATCGCTTTCAATAATAGGAGTGATCCTGGCAATGGCTCCGTCTATATCGTTCTGAAATCCTGACTTGGCAATATCAACGCACGTATTCATGTCAGCCACAGTCCGTTTATCCTCCGCGTGCAGAGAGCCGGGCACGGCAAGCCCCCCGCAGGCAGTCACCGCAAACAATAGCCAAAACAGGCCGGAACGAGTTCGAATCTTCCTTTGCGAAATTCTTTGATCTTCGTTCATATGCTTGCTCCCTCGATTCGATGTGTAGATCGTTACATTACCTAGCCTTCACGGGCTCAACCACTCCTGCTATTGCGCAACCGCCTGCTGCTCGGCTTTTGCCTGCCACAACAGCATCTGATCGCGGGCGGTTTGAGCGTCACGCGCGTTGGGTAATAGCTCCAGATAGCAGCGCATGTGCCAGACGGCGTCGTCGTAGTCCTTGAGCTCGCCGTAGATGGCGGCGGCGTTGAAGTGGCCCTCCGGCCACATCGGGTCGATCCCCGTCCCGGCGTCGTAGGCTGCAGCGGCAGCCTCAAACTGTTTCTGGTTGACCGCATCCTCGGCCAGGAGTTGCTGTTTCCGCACCGCTTCGGAGAGCGGAGGCCGGGCAGGGAGCGCGCGCCATGCGGCGGCCCGCTTTTGAAACTCTGCCCAGATGCGGGCTTGTTCATCCTTGTCAGCGAAACAAATAGGAGCCTGGCCACGAGAGGGATCGAAATTGCGGGCGTAAATCCGCAATACGTTCATGGCTTTGGCGAAGTCTTGGGCATTCGCATCTAACTGCCATGCCAGGATGCCTAGAATACTGGCGCTGGACAGATTCTTTCTAGCTAAGCCAGCCAGTCCACCACCTCCATTGGTACTGGGATTTCTGCCGTCAATAAGCAGCCCACGCCATTTATCGTATTTGACTTCACCAAGAGTCTTCAGATCAACCTTGAAGATTCCCGATGTAAAGACCCTTTTGGGTTCGGCTTGAAATACTAGCTCCCCTACGATGAATGCAACTCCGGAGGGTGGCGACTGCAAATAGCAGTGGGCGCATGTATCAACCCGTTGCAGTTCTGCCATAACCGTCCGGCGCGCCTGGCAGACGGACATCGCCGGGGTTGCAGCCTGCTGCACTGGCAACTTTTTGGGCACAGCAACGACCGCCGGTGACACAGCGAGAATCAGTGCAGCTACAAATGCGAACGCCTTCCAACTGCTGTACCTCATTTCGGTCTCCTTTCAATGCAACGTCTTTGTTTGCACGAACCATGACATTATTGCCGGCGGATTGTTCTATTGCGTGGCCGGTTGCTGCTTGGCCTTGCCCTGCCAGAGCAGCATCTGGTCGCGGGCGGCTTGAGCGTCGGGCGCATTGGGCAATAGCTCCAGATAACAGCGCATGTGCCAGACAGCGTCGTCGTAATCCTTGAGTTCGCCGTAGATCAGGGCGGCGTTGAAGTGGCCTTGCGCCCAGAGCGGATCGATCTCCAGCCCCGCTTCGTACTCCGCGGCGGCGGTCTCGAACTGCTTCTGCTGGTAGGCATCTTCGGCCAGCAGGCGGTGCTGTTTGAGGTCGTCGGAGATGGGGGGCTTGGCGGCGAGCGCGCGCCATGCGGCGGCTCTCTTCTGAAACTCTGCCCAGATGCGATCTTGTTCCTCTTTGTCGGCGAAACAAACAGGAGCCAGGTCGCGAGAGGAATCGTAGTTGCGAGAGTAGAGCCGCAACATATTCAGGGCATTGGCGAAGGCTCGAGTATCCGCAAACGACGGCCACGCCAGAAAGCCGAGAATGCTGGCGTTGGACAGATTCTTTCTAACATTTCCTTTTGTCTCTACTCCGTTGCCCGCAAGGGGATCTCTTCCGTCGACGCTTAGATAACCACTTCCTCCATTGGTGACCTCGCCGAGAGTCTTCAAATCGATTCTGTAGATCCCCTTAGGAAAGATTTCCTTGAAGAAGTTGGCCTCGGCCATAAATTGAAACTTCCCTACATCGAATGCAACGTCGGAGGGTAGCGACTTCAAGGAGCACTCGGAACCTCGACATGCCCCCACCCGTTGCATTTCCGTCACAACCGTCCGGCGCGCCTGGCAGACGGACATGGCCGGAGCCGCCGTCTGCTGGGCAAGGACCGCCGGGGTTGCGGCGACAAGAGCTAGGAGCGCTGTGAACCCGAACATCTTCCACCTGTTGTGACCCATTTCATCTCCCTTTTGATACAGCATCCGATGCGCTTAACCGCAACAATCTTGCTGCCTCCGGTTCCTTCTATTGCGCAACCGCCTGCTGCTCGGCTTTTGCCTGCCAGAGCAACATCTGATCGCGTGCGGTTTTCGCGTCGGGCGCGTTGGGCATCAGCTCCAGATAACAGCGCATGTGCCAGACGGCGTCGTCGTAATCCTTGAGCTCGCCGTAGATGGCGGCGGCGTTGAAGTGGCCCTCCGGCCACATGGGATCGATCTGGGTTCCGGCGTCGTAGGCAGCGGCGGCAGTTTCAAACTGTTTCTGGTTGACGGCATCCTCGGCCAACAATTGCTGCTTTCGCACCGCGTCGGAGAGCGGAGGCCGGGCGGGGAGCGCGCGCCATGCGGCGGCACGCTTCTGAAACTCTGCAAAGATGTGATCTTTTTCCTCTTTGTCTGCTAAACAGACAGGAGGCAGGCCGCGAGAAGAGTCAAAATTGCGTGCGTAAAGCCGCAATGTATTCATGGCGTTGGCGAAGGCCCGAGCATCATTCTCGTCTAGGGTGTAGCGTGGTGTTCCGGGCCAATCCAAGAAGCCGAGGATGCTGGCGCTGGATAGGCTCATTCGAACTGAGTCCTCACTAGGCCATCTCATTTGTGTCCTAGATAGTGGACTCTTGCCGTCGATCATTAGGGCACAGCACCTCTTGTTACTTACGGTGACCTCACCAAGAGTCTTCAGGTCAACCTTGTAGATTTGCCGAGGAAATAGGTGCTTAAGCTCGCTGGGCTCGGCCTGAAACGTAAGTTCCCAATTCGTGAAGCCTATCTCGGAAGGTAGCGACTCAAGCATGCAATATTTCGGGCATGCATTTACTTGATGCAGCTCAGCCACAATCGTCCGGCGCGCCTGGCAGACGGACATAGAGCGTGTCTGCGCAGAGGCGAGCTGTGCGGGTTGAGAGTTTTGTTGGCTCTTACCCCAAATGAAACCCTGCGCGGCAGAGCGCTGGGCGATGGAAACCAGTACAACCAGCAAGATGGTAACGATTGCGAAACTTCTAGGCACGCGCGTCATGTGAATCTCCTTTGGGTTCATTTAGGTTTCCTATTGCGCAGCGGCCTGCTGCTTGAGCTTGCCCTGCCAGAGCAGCATCTGGTCGCGGGCGTCCTGGGCGTCGGGCGCGTTGGGCAGCAGTTCAAGATAACAGCGCATGTGCCAGACGGCGTCGTCGTAGTCCTTGAGTTCGCCGTAGATCACGGCGGCGTTGAAGTGGCCTTGCGCCCACAGCGGATCGATCTCTAGCCCCGCTTCGTATTCCGCGGCGGCGGTGTCGAACTGCTTCTGCTGGTAGGCATCCTCGGCCAGCAGGCGGTGCTGTTTGACGTCGTCGGAGATGGGGGGCTTGGCGGGGAGCGCGCGCCATGCGGCGGCTTTTTGCTGAAACTCACGGAATGCTAGCGCGGTGTGAAGATGCTTGGTCAGTTCGTCAAACTTCTTCTCGGCCGCTGAGAAATCGGTGAAGGTCATTTCAACCAGGCTTGCGCAGACCGAAAATTCAGCCATTGGATAACGTTTCTCCACTGCCTGGGCAAAGACAAGGGATTTATGGCCGCTCTTGACATTCCGTAGTTCTAGGTCGTTCAGCACTTGCCGGCCATTGAACTTCCATGTCACGTCGGCTCGGCTCTCATCGAATGAGTCCTGCGGATTTTGCGATTTCAGAGCGATTTGGTCAGCCGCTACCAGGAGGGTTGCAACTTTGTCATCGACTGTGGCCATCGGAATCTTGAAAGCAGGCTTACCGTCCAGATCAGCCTGCTCAATCGACCAGGTTATGCCTTCCCGTTCAGAGTGAGTGCATTCCACGGCAGGGTGGCCGCCGTGCATGACGGCCTTGGTGACTGACGGCGCTGGAGCGGCCGTCTGCGGGGCAGGCACGACCCCCCTCCCCACGTATCCCCTCTCTTGGGCAATGACCACCGGTGACGCGGCTAGAAGAATCAGTACCGGTACAAATGCGAACACCATCCAACTGCTGTACCTCATTTTATTCTCCTTTCAATTCAATCCTTTTGGTTGCGCGAACCACGACATTTTTGCCGCCGGTTTGTTCTATTGTGTGGCGACCTGTTGTTTGGCCTTGCCCTGCCAGAGCAGCATCTGGTCGCGCGATTCCTGCGCGTCGGGCGCATCAGGCACAAGCTCCAGATAACAGCGCATGTGCCAGACGGCGTCGTCGTAGTCCTTGAGTTCGCCGTAGATCACGGCGGCGTTGAAGTGGCCTTGCGCCCACAGCGGATCGATCTCTAGCCCCGCTTCGTATTCCGCGGCGGCGGTGTCGAACTGCTTCTGCTGGTAGGCATCCTCGGCGAGCAGGCGGTGCTGTTTTACGTCGTCAGAGATTGGGGGCTTGGCGGGAAGCGCGCGCCATGCGACGGCCCGCTTCTGAAACTCTGCCCAGATGCGAGCTTGCTCGTCTCTGGCGAGGTAACAAGGTGGAGGCAGGCCGCGAGTGGGATCGAAATTACGAGCGTAGAGGCGCAATGTGTTAAGTGCGTTGGCGAAAGCTTGGGCAGCATTCATATCTAGCTGCCCCCCTGACTCTAGATTCCCTCCTGCTGCCCATGCCAAAAAACCCAGAATACTTGAACTGGAAAGGTTCTCTCTAACAGTTCCCTCTCTGAAAATATGTGACGTTCCCAGAAGAGGGCTTCTACCGTCAACATGCAGCTGGGAATGAGGATCGGGCTCAACGGAGACCTCTCCGAGAAGCTTCAGATCGACTCTATAGGTTTCCCGAGGAAAGAGTTTTGTGTGGACAGAGGGTTCGGCATGAAACTGAAACTCACCTACGTTAAATGCAATGTTGGAAGGTGACGATGATAACCCAGGGAAGCAATTACATCGCTCAATCACAACATTTTTCAACTCTGTCACAATCGTCCGGCGCGCCTGGCATACGGACATCGCTGGAGCCGCCGTCTGCTGGGCAAGGACCGCTGGCGACGCCGCGGAGAGAAGAATCAATACCGTAACAAATGCGACTGCCTTCCATCTGCTGCAGCTCATTTCAGTTTCCTTTCAATGCGATCCTGTTGTGTGTGCAAACTTCGACATTTCTGCTGCCGCCGGTTTCTGCTATTGCGTAGCCGCCTGCTGCTTAAGCTTGCCCTGCCAGAGCAGCATCTGGTCGCGGGCTTGCTGGGCATCTGGCGCATCGGGCATCAGTTCCAGATAACAGCGAATGTGCCAAACGGCGTCGTCGTAATCCTTGAGTTCGCCGTAGATCACGGCGGCGTTGAAGTGGCCTTGCGCCCAGAGCGGATCAATCTCCAGCCCCGCTTCGTACTCCGCGGCGGCGGTGTCGAACTGCTTCTGCTGATAGGCATCCTCGGCCAGCAGGCGGTGTTGTTTAACGTCGTCGGAGATTGTGGGCTTGGCGGGGAGCGCGCGCCATGCGGCGGCTTTTTGCTGAAACTCCGCCCAGATGCGAGCTTGTTCGTCTTTATCGGCGAAGCAGGGAGGGGCTAGGTCGTGAGCGGGATCGTAAGTGCGGGCATAGAGACGCAATGTGTTCAAGGCGTTGACAAACGCTTGGGATGCTTCATTATCCGAAGAGTAATTCGGTTTTTGCCATTCAAGAAAAGCGAGAATGCTGGAGTTGGAAAGATTCTCTCTGAGCGATTTCTCTTTCCGGGGGTATTTGCCGTTGATTCTTATCAACTTACCGTATGAGGTGACTTCGCCGAGGGTCTTCAGATTAACTTTGTAGATTCCGGGAGGAAAATCTTTCTTGTCATAATTAGGTTCGGCCTGGAACGCAAGCTCCACTGCATTGAAAACGATACTAGAGGGTGGCGACTGCAACATGCTGCCGTGACGTGTATTCACCTGTTGCAGCTCAGTCACAATCGTCCGGCGGGCCTGGCAGACGGACATGGATGGGGTTGCCGTCTGCTGGGCAAGGACCGCCGGGGCCGCGGCGGCAAGAAGGAGCACAACGATTCGACCAGCGATCCCACTAAGACGGGCCACCCGGTTCTTTTGCCGCGTCTGGAAGGGCAGTTGGCACGCCTGTCCCTCTGAGACTACTTTCTTTTCGGGGCCGGAGGCTGGAAGGATGATTGTGACAAGGATATTCTTCATTGCTGTCTCCCCACCCGCACCGGGGGGAGACAGTGCGATTCCGTTAGCATTTCGGAGCCGAACCGGGCTGCTGGCCGATAAGAGGGCCGCGGCGCGCCTTGCGGAGTTCGATTCAGCCGGCGCAGTCCAGGAACACGGTTCCAGTGACCTCTCTCACCACGCTGGGCCGAACCACACCGATGACGCGAATGCTTCGCAAGGGGTCCGCTTCGAATCTGTTGACTGCACGGATTTTACACCCGCCGCGCAGCAGTGAATATGACTCTTTCAGTTGACATTCCTGATTTGGAGCTCAAGCACGCGGTTTGGGGCGCACTTCAATACGCGCCGCTCAGCGACCACATTTGCCTGGAGCCAGACCGACTGCAGATGTAGTAGGCGAGAACTTGGTGCTCGACAATCAGCAAGACCTGGCACACAGGTTCCCGAATCGCTTAATTCACCAAAAGCTATTGTGAATCAACAACCTACTGCCTATTGAAAGGGTAGGTACTGGGAAACGCCGATGTAGCCAGAATGGATTCTGGAATGATGCAAAATCGCCATAACCGGCCAATCTCTGCCCATTTTCATTCAGGTGGTGCGAAGTTTGCGTATTTCGGCGAGGATCTTGGTGAGTCGGTTTGAGAGCCGGTCGAGGCGAGAGCGAGAGTCACCGCTTGGTAGTGAGCGGCGGAACATCACCAGTGCATGTTGGGTGGCGAGCAAGGAGTCGATGAGGCCGTCAAAACCAGTTCGTTGAATCACGGATGATGCTTTGGGTTGCGGAGCCAGATGTTTTGGTTTGGAGCGAGCCAGTTGAAACTCACGCTGGAGATCGGTCAAGGCCACATCGACATAGCGCATGGTCATGTCGGGATTTTTGTGGCCGAGTAACTTCATCAGGACGGGGAAGCTTACACCGGAGCGCAGCATTTCCGTGGCGTAGGTATGTCTGAATTGGTGCGGGACGATGCTTGTGGAGAGGCCGAGAGCGTGACAGACCAGATGCAGGTAATCGCGGAGTTGCACGACGAGAGCTACTTTGCTTCCTGGACGGGCCAGCAGCCGACCGTCGGGAGGCAGCGGATCGAGGAAACGGAAGAATCGAAGCCGTTGGACGAGGATAGACGCAGCAGGATCCATGGGGACCATTCGTTCAGTTTTGAGTTTGCCGAGCGGCACATGGATGGCCCATTGATCCAGACCGATGGAGCGAAGACAATCGAAGGACAAGTCCGCACACTCTCCGATGCGTATGCCGGT
>Ga0224558_1001036_pt1 | contig 30768 bp, 29 predicted proteins | sample 714S32024metaG_FD_180682 | JGI IMG/M metagenome (GOLD analysis project Ga0224558, IMG submission 180682) | Peat soil microbial communities from Stordalen Mire, Sweden - 717 S3 20-24 | ecosystem: Environmental > Terrestrial > Soil > Wetlands > Peat | place: Sweden: Norrbotten County, Stordalen... | reverse complement strand
GTGTATTCGCAATAGGCAAGGCTACGAAAGCGCCCATTGTCGGCAGGCTTCAGGCCATATGGGCAGCCTCGCGGGATGCAGTGCTTGAGAGTTTTCCTAAACCGCCTGGGTTGCCTAAAAACAAGATGGCGTATCTGAACTTCGTTGATGGGATTTACCAAAGCGATGCGTATCATTCGCTGTCGATCGAAGGCTACCGCGTAAGCCCTGAGTTGATTGAGAGGGTAATGTCAGGAGCATGGGACCCAACGCATTACGAAGCGGACCGGCAAAGCCGGGATGCACTGGCTGCGCGTGGGTATTGGCAAGCTTTTCAAAGAGTGAAGACCACCGTGTCTAAAGTGCTGGCTGGCGAAAACCCGGGAGCGATTGCCAGAACGGATCACAGGGAGTGGTACAGAGAACTTTTTGAGCCATGCGTTGTTTCCGGCCTGATCCCGGCTTCGGCTCTTGCTGGTTATCGCAATGATGCCGTCTATCTGCGAAATTCCAGGTATGTTCCGCCGCGTTGGGAAACTGTGCGCGATGCCATGCCCGCTCTGTTCGATTTGCTCGAAGCGGAACGGGAGCCATCGGTTCGAGCTGTGCTCGGTCATTGGCTCTTTGGCTATATTCATCCTTATCCCGATGGCAATGGCCGCATGGCTCGCTTACTGATGAATGTCCTGCTGGCTTCGGGTGGGTATCCGTGGACGGTAGTTCGCGTTGAAGACCGTGCAGAGTATCTGAAGGCTCTGGACCGTGCGAGCATTGAGGTAGACGCAAGACCCTTTGCCAACTTCATTGCAAAACGGGTGCGTTGGTCGCTCAAAAAGACGAAGCGATCCCTGAGAGCATAGGAGTACCAACTATTCTCGGTGCGCTTGCTCTGACGACAGGCGAACTCCCCAGGATGTGCACAATATACGATTCTATCGTATATTGTGCATATGTGGATTACGCGCGCGGTTGAACGCCGCCTGCAACGCTCCGCGAAGACGCGGCCAGTGGTCGTGCTGACCGGAGCCAGACAGACCGGCAAGACTTCCACCTTTCTGCGCCTGTTCCCGAAACATGCGTTCGTCTCCCTCGACCTCCCCGCTGAGGCTGAGCAGGCTGAAAAGGAACCGGATACTTTCCTCCAACGTCATCCGCCGCCCGTGCTCATCGACGAGGTTCAATATGCGCCGGGCTTGTTCCGGCACCTCAAAGTGGCCGTGGATGCCAACCGTACACGCAACGGACAGTTCCTGCTTACTGGTTCGCAGAAGTTCACCCTGATGAAGAACGTTTCCGAATCGCTGGCAGGCAGGGCTGATATCGTGGAACTTGAAACCCTGTCATTTGCCGAGATTCAAGGGGCGTTGCCGCAAACCAGGATCGAAACAGCCGTCGTGCGCGGCGGTTTCCCAGAGCTGTACGCCAATCTAAACATTGATCCTGTAGCCTTTTACAACTCCTATCTTGCTACGTATCTCGAACGCGATGTGCGCTCCTTAACCAATGTTGGCAGCCTGCGGGACTTCGAGAGATTTCTGCGCGCCTGCGCACTCCGTTCTGCAAACCTATTGAACAAAGCAGACCTGGCGCGCGATGTCGGCATTGCCCCATCAACAGCAAACCATTGGCTGTCGATGCTGGAAGCTTCGGGTCAGATCGTTTTGCTTGAGCCGTGGTTCTCGAATCGAACCAAGTCCATCGTCAAGAGCCCAAAACTCTATCTCGCTGACACTGGCCTGCTTTGCGCTCTGCTGAATATTCGATCCGTGGACGCTCTTCGGCAATCGCCGGCGGTGGGCGCCGTCTGGGAGACATTTGTTTTCGCCCAGCTTCGCGCCCGCGAAAGCCGCGAAGGACGCACAGGCAGCCTCTTCTTCTGGCGCGACCGAACCCGCGAAGTGGACTTGGTTGTGGATACGGGCGGACGCCTGGAACTGTTTGAAGCGAAGTGGGCGGAACTGCCAGATGTCGGCGATACCGTAAATCTCGACTTCGTGCGCACCGTGGTGGGCAAATCACGGGTAGCCGCTGGTGCGGTCGTCTGCCGCACACCAAACGGATTTCCGCTTCCGAATGGGTTTCGGGCGCTGTCTGTGACCGAACTCAGATGAATTTGCCGCGTCGAGAATGCCAAAATCGAAGAGATCGGAAGGGTGTTGCAGGAAAATCTGACATTCCCCGGATAGATGGATGATAAGCCGAGGCGCAGAGGCCGGTGTCAAGGCTCTTCGACCGCGAACGCGGCGCGCGCAGCGCGGCCTTGACACTGGCCGGGCCTCGGCTACGCTCTGGCTATCCGCGGAATGTCATTCGGGAATGCAACATCACAGACCAAGGCCGAAACCATGAGCAATCTTATTCGTGTGCGTGGGCTGTTGCTCTATCTTTTGCGCCACTGGTTCCTGCTGAATCGCGGGGGAATGCGACACGTCGCGGCCGAGTTGCTGGCCTAGCGTCGATGCATTGTTCGTATAAATCTGCGCGTCATAGCGTCCACGCGAGACAGAGACATAGGCCATGCGGCTGTTGAGCAGATCCCTAGCTCCCAACTCCGTATCCACGTGAATCAGGACACGGTCGGCAGTTTGTCCCTGGCTGGAGTGGCTGCCGCATCGTTGTAATCGTTCTTGTTCGACTTAACAAAAGGACGGACGAACTGCGCCGGTATAAGCCGCACGGTGTGGCCTTGCGTTCTGAGGGTTCGCCCCAGAAGGTTGGAACCGCTGCAAGCTTCCATACCAATCAGGCAGGTATCCAGTTTGGAGATGTAGGTAATAAGCTGCGTGCGCGAAAACCTCCGCCTCAGAACTACGTTGCCACGCTCGTCCATCCCGATCAGATGGAAACTCGTCTTGCCAAGATCGATGCCAATTGTGCGAACCTTCATGGGAATCCTCCGTCGATGCCAAAATGGCAGTGTGTTCAGAATCTGTCCTGCTTCTTGAGGAAGCAAGCGGCGGATCATCCCATTAGCTGAATTGATCGCTTGATCGGCGTAGGGTGAGTTTCCAATCACCAAGACGTGATCTCCTCCATCATGGACAGCACGAGCAAGATGAAAAGCCCGCCCCATATGCAAGAGTCAAAGACCGGGCCTCTTCGACGAAGACCCGGCCTGCGTCGGTGAGCTCCACACGGATAACCCGTCGATTATCGCAAGGAATGTAAGCGTAGATCGTCGGCGGTCAAATCGTCATTCTTTGCGGCAATAACGGCGATCTGCTGTTTTTGTTCTTCCGTCAGCTTCTTCATGGCTACCGGCGACTGTCAGCAATCATCGTGAATCCCTCTTCCGCGTACACTGCCAGTGTCGGCGGTTTCCGGCTGGAAGGTGGCTTGGGCGCGATGGTAATGCGAACATCTTGATCGAGCCGTCCCAGAAACCGGAAAAGCCGCTCCATGGAAAAATCGGTGAGCCGACCTCGCATCAACGCCGACACTTTGGGTTGATCCACGCCGAGCACTTTCGCCGCCTGCACTTGGGTCAGTTTGCGCTCTTGAATAATGTCCACGATTCGATGGACAAGGTTGGCCTTTGCGAGCGTCTCTTTTGGATTACGGACGCCCAAGTCAGCGTAAATGTTTCCGCTGCCCTCTACGAAAGGTTTCTTCATAAATTCTCCTATCTTGTTAACCCTCAGCTTCCCACTTCACCGCTTGCGCGAGGCGCTGTTTTATCAGATCAATCTCGCACTTCGGCGTCGCGATGCCGCGCTTCGACTTCTTCTGAAAGACGTGCAGAACGTAAACGGCGCTGGCGAACCTCACCGTATAGACGGCCCTGAAGGTATCGCCCCGGAAGTCAGAAACAATTTCCAGCACGCCGGGCGCGATACCCTTCAACGGTTTCGCATTCTTCGGCTTTGTGCCCCTCTGGACGTGCTCCAGCGCAAACCCAATTTCGTCCTGCACTTCTTCTGGCATTTCGCGCAGCACGTCCCGCGAATCCCCCATGAATCGTACCGGCCTTAACGTGGCTGTCATCAACGGCAGGATATGCCTCTTCCGGCATACTGTCAACCATAAAAACCCAGTATCATTTTTCTTAGATGGGTCACAGGGCCTCCTTGTGACCCACAACTTATCTCATCCGCCAGGCAATGACCCCTCCATCACCTCACGCGCAGCGTCCGCCGCGCGGGCGGGCCGCTTTGAAATTGACATTCCCCGGATAGATGAACCCTAAGCCGAGGCCGCTGAGGTCTGTGTCAAGACCGGGCGAAGCCCGCCGCGTAACGCGGTCGCAAGAGTCTTGACACAGGCCGGGCCTCGGCTACGCTCTGCCTATCCGGGGAATGTCATTCGGGCAGAATCACAGACCAAGGCCGAAGCCCTGAGCAATCTCATTCGTGTGCGTAGTTTGTGGCTCTATCTTTTGCACCACGGGTTCTTGCTGAACCGCGGGGACATGGGACACGTCGCGGCTGAGTTCTTGCCCGAGCGTCCGTGCGTTGCTCGTATAAATCTGGGCGTCATAGCGTCCACGTGAGACAGAGACGTAGGCCATGCGGCTGTTGAGCAGATCCTTAGCGCCCAACTCGGTGTCCACGTGAATCAGGACACGGTCGGCAGTCTGTCCCTGGCTGGAGTGGCTGGTCATTGCATAGCCATAGTCGAGATGCGGACGCTTGTGCGGATCAAGCTCGACCGTGCGGCAACCGTCCATCTTCAAGCGCAGCCGCCCGTCTTCCTCGATGCTCTCGATGGTCCCCAACTCGCGGTTCGCAACTTTCAGTTCGTTGGCAGGCGCGGTGAACTGGATGCGGTCGCCCATTGAAAAACTCCGCATCTCCTCTCGGAAGACGGAGACGCCCCGCTGTCTGCGCGGATCGTAAGTGCGCTCCGTGCCATCCCGCAGCTCGACCGTCAGCCGGTTGTTCGGAGCGTCGATGCTCTTTACCTGCGAGTAGTCGCCTTTCCCGATACCGGTCTCCTTCGACGTCCGCGAGTAGCGCAGCACATCGCCCACCTCATACCGCTCGGCCCATGTGCGGTCCGCGCCGGTGAGGTCCTGACGCGGCATAAGCGTTCGGACGCGGTGCTCCTCACCGCCGACCAAACCCCGTGCCTGTAATTCCGCATGGACGCGCACATTGATCTCCGTGCGAGAGCGATTGTCGGGAGAAACCACCAGCGTGTTCTCCGGCGATTTTGCATACTCCTTTGCAATGGCGGCGATGCGCTCGTCGTGGCCGGGAATCTCATGGACTCGGCCCTGCCGGTCAAGATTCTGTATTGCCTCGCACACCTCACCTCGCGCAAGCTGCTCGACCACCTGTTTCAGTTCAGGGTCTTTCTGGCGCACGATCTCTTCGAGCTTCACCGTTTTCATACCGGCGTCCTGGAGCTGCGCGAAGGGCCGCCCGGCTTCTACTGCCTCATGCTGCCTCCGGTCGCCGACCAGCAACACACGATCATCCGGATGGAGCCGGTTCAGAAACTCATGCACTTGCCTGGTCGATGCCAGCGAGGATTCGTCGAGCACATAGAGCCGTTTCTCGCCGGTATCTGGCTGCTGTCCACGTGCCAGATGCTTCTGTAGCGTGGATGTCTCCATGCCTGCTTCGCCGAGCTTCTGGGCCGCGCGGGATGTTGGCGCGAAACCTTCCACCCTGTACCCCTCGGCCTCCGCTCCTTCGCGGATGACGGACAGAGTTGTTGTCTTGCCCGCGCCTGCGATGCCGTCTAAGCCGACAACCTTCTCACGCGAGAGAAAGATTTCGTCGACCGCCTGGCGTTGCGAAGCATTCAGCTCCGGATGACGGTCTTCCGTGGCGATGCGCACCTGCGGCGAGACCAGCATGGGATCGCTGTAGTTGCGTTGATTGCCTTCCTGCATTCGGCCAATAATCTCACGCTCCATACGTACCATCATGGCGGTTGTGTACTGTCTGCCAGCGCCAACGTGCGAGACTTCCCGGAACTCCCCGGCCTCGATCCGGCGCTCGAATTCCTGCCGGACCTGGGTATACGTGGTTTCTCCCATGCCGCGCCCGAGCGCAGTTTCAAGGATGGCGCGGCGGTCCTCTACAGCCGATCTCTCGAAGACATGATCGCGCGCCCAGGTCACGGCCCGCTGAGCCTCCACCTGCGGATCCCGCATCCGATACTGCCCGTGTTCGCGCGCCTGGGCGACGACGCGGTCCGCCTGATGTCCATACTGTGCGGCCAGCTCGCGGTGCCGCTGTAAGACTTCTTCAGGCGACAGCAGTTCCTTGCGGTCGCGCGTATGGTGGGCCGCGATCTGTGCAGCCGCGGCTCCGTCGATTCCCTGTTCGCGGAGGTGATCTTTAATCTGTTCACGTCGCGGACTGGAAGCCTCCAAATATTCCTTCGTGTAGCCATTTATTTCGGGCTGGCCATACTTGCCGCGCTCCACCTCGTAGCCCAGCTTTTCCAGATGCAGTGCCAACTCGGATCGGTAAACTGCCGTAGCGTAGCGCTGGGACACGAACATTTCGTGCGGCTGCAAGGCTCGCATCTGTTTTCCGTTTTCGGAGCCGTTCTCCCGCTCAGTCACGTTGAAGATCACGGCATGGGTATGAAGCTGCGGCGCCGCGTAGCCATCTACGGGCCGCGCGGTATCGTGCTCGAAAGTGGCGGCGATGAATTTTCCAGTCGTCTCCGGGGCATGCACATTGCCGATCCGCGCCTGCGTGTATCGCTCTAGCTCGGCCAGCGCCACGCGAACACTCTCGCGATGGGCTTCCCGCACCCGATCATCGCCGCCCACAAGCGCGGTGAGCGATACCGACTTCGGCGCGGAGAACGTGGCGTCCCACCCGGCGCGGTGCTCGGCGCTGGTCACTTCCCTGCCGAATTTGCCTTCGTAGGTTCTCGAAACCTGATGCCGGACAAGCTGCTCTTCGGTGTGCGGATGCTGGCCTTCACTTAGCCGCGCGAAGTGCTCAGCTTCAACTGCGCCGGTGAGCTTCCACTGCTCGGCGAGCCTTCCCCGCCACTCACTGTGGCCCTGCTGATCGCGGCTCCAGTAGTTCTGTTCCGGCGCAGCAAACTCCCGCGCATGGTAAGTCCGCGCCTGGCTGGCGGACAGCGGTTTCGAGATCGTGAGCATAGGGAGCGCTCCTCAACGGCGCGGCGGGACGATCACTGCATCGATGGTTAATGGGTTAAGCCGTATTCTTGGCAATTTGTCTCTCATTCAATTCCCTTCGTCTCCTCCCACGCAAACCCCTCTTTGGGCTTGCCATTAGGCGCGCCGAAGAGCGCAAGCACCGGCTGGCTGGGCTTCTTCAGCGGATCGGCGGGAGCGGTCGCTGGTGCTGTTTGGGTTGGCTTCGGCGCAATCTCTGGCATCCTCTGCTTCGCAAATCTCGGCAGTCTGAATCGAATTCTGCCCATCTTCGTTCTAGTCCTCCATCTCTGGAGCAGACTTGCCGGAGGTTCGCCCCATTCGATCGTCTCCCTGTCCCACCGTTTATTTGGGGACCGGCTCTGCAGCATATTCCACGCCGCCAGTAGGAAAAAGCACATCGCGGCTCCCCAAAGCAGAGGCGTCAACAGCATTCTCCAGATGCTCTCTCCGGCATAAAACTGCGCCTGCAGAAACGTTTGGAGTCTGTCTGTGTGGAACCACTCGTCCGGTCCCTGCATCAGGCCGGTCCAGCCGGCCTGCCGCGCCGCTGGTGAAAGCTGCATCGGGATGCGACGATCGCCGCCCGAAGATGCCGGAACCACGTCGGCGTCCAGCGCCAGTTCCTGTTTCCCGTGCGGTGCGGTCTTGTACAGCCAATGGACCTCGGCCCGCGAAGCCGGGTCAGTCCCGAGCAATCCGCACTTAAAATAGGTGCCTAGGTAGTAGCGTTGCATGGGCGTCCAGACCAGCCAATTGCACAGAAAGAGCGCTCCAGAAAAGGCCAGTATCAACAGGGCAGGCAACCATGGAAAGCGTCCGGGAAATGGCATGGCATTCACGGCTTCTGACCCCTTTCCTTGCCCTCGAGGGCGAAAAAGTCCTCGAGCAGTTTGCGAGCCTGCTGGAGTTTGCGCGCGTCGGCCTGGTCGCGGATTTTGAGGATGGAATCGGGCGGCAGTTGTCTGCCTTCCGATGCTGCCTGAGCGGCTGCATGGAAGACATTCAAGAGCGCGTATCGGACCCCCCAGACTTCAGCCAGCACTAACTCGGCGGGATCGGCGGGCCGCTGTCGCGCGGCTCGCAAGGCGGTCTGGCGCAGCCACTCCGAAAGAGCTTGTCCCGCGCCTTCGGCGGCGGCTTCGATCTCGGCCAGTTCTTCGGGAGTCAGCCGCGTGGCAACAGTTTTGGTGCGAAAGCGAGGCTTCGCATCTTCACCGAATGGAAGACTGGATTGTGGATTGGCTTGAATGCGGGGACTACTCATTGGGAAAACCGCCTCGTTGCCCGTGCTGGGCTCAGCTTCACTGCCACTAAGCAGCGAAATCGTTCGTTCACAGAAAGTTCTTGCGCTTCAACGCGTTTACGTAATCGACGCTCTGAAGCGATTTGTCGCAAACAAACGTCGTCGCTTGATACTGGCGCTTATTCGGTGACGACAGAATCTGTTGAAGCCGCAGATGTTAACCTGCGTAAACATCGCGGCGCTGTCTCGGCGCTCCGCAGTTCCCAACTTGGGGGTGACGTGTCCACCTTCTTCCGGTGCGAAGCACCGCGCTCTTACAGCTCGCCATACTCAAGAGCCAGCGCGTCCCACAGACGGTGCACTTCCGGAGCCTGCCACGCGCGCCGAAACAGATTGCGGATTGACTTCCAGTCGTCACCATGGAAGTCAAACGTAATTCCGTTCTCACGAGCGCGAAAATTGACGCCGATTACCTCCTCTGCGTCGCGCCCCGTGTACGCAAGAAAATAGCGGCCCTCCCAGAAGATAAGCTCCCGCTTTACATCAAGCCGTTCCAGTATCGTCCGCAACTCCGAAATCCTCGGGTATCCGCTCACCGGATAACGCGGCGAAAGTCTTCCTGGAAAATACAACCAAAGAGAAAAACCATCGCTCGGCGACCGCACGAATTCGAGACGATATTCGCCTTCTTTAAACGACGGTAATGGCGGATGAAACGCAGCTTCCAATCCCCCTACCGAAGCGTTCTGATCTTGTAAGGGCTGCGCGTGGTGGAAATAGTGGCCGCGGGCGCACACCCGCCACAGGATTGGCCAGTACGGCCAAAGCGCCTCGTTCAGCTTCTCGACATTCGGAAACTCCAGCTCGTCGAGGAGAAAGTAAAGGTTCCGGGCGACAAATATCGGTCTCTGCCGCTCTTCTGTGGGATTCTTCAGCATCCGAATGGTGTGGGTCACAACCCGGCGCACATCATCGCTTCCGATCTCTTCCGGGTTCTTGGCTTCGGCTTGCCGATCTGACGGGAGATGTGCAACGAAGAAGGAGTCCAAATGCGTCTTCTTCGGTTTGCGAAGGAGTCCGTAAACCGCTTGGAATGCCTCAAGGATTCCGGCGAGAGACTCGTATGAAATCTCGGTCTGTGCGGTATTAGCAAATGTCTCCGCCCCGTGCAGACAGTAGTAGGCCACTAGGGTCCATTCCGCCTGCGAAAGCGGGAGTCTTGAATCTGCCTTTCGGCGAATCTTCAGCAGGGAATCTGTCGGCTCGGAGAGCAGATTGACCAGTTCAAGTCGTTCTTCTTTGGAAGACTCAAGAAGCTGTTTTGCTGCCTCCGATGTCGAGACGGGTTCGCCGCTCTTCATGGACATGAGTGCCTTCAAGGTTTCAAGCCTTGTACGCAGCGTCTCGGAAATACGAATGGAGATCACTGGCTGCTGCGCTATCGCTGCCTTCTCTGCCATGCTGCTTCCTCCTGGACGGTTACAGCTCGTTAATCGGTAACGTTACGTATTGACTCTATGTGTACATGTGCGCTATTGTCAAGTGCGATGCCTAGTACAGCTGGATTGCGTATGTCGCTGTCTCACGCGGACGCTACGATGCACAGATTTACAGCGAAGCAACGACAGGGTTGCATCGGCGGGCTGCAACACTGCGCAGGGCGCGCAGGAACCGCGGGTTCGCAGACGCTCGCTCACGATGTTACCGAGGGTGAAACAGTCGGGACCTGAGAACTGGTTTGAGGATGGAGCAGTACCGTGAATGCAGCAGACGACAGAGAACCGTTCGTGACGCCTGAGGAAGCGGCAAGGTTTCTCAGTATCAGCCCCGTGACGGTAAAGAAGATGGCTCGGGAAGGATACCTTCCGGCACATCCGATAGGCAATGGACTTCGCAAGCGCTGGCGCTTTCTAATTTCTGAGCTAGCTTCCCACATGCGCTGTCGTGTACATTCGGAATCGTCATCCGTGCGCGCTTTAAGGAGGAAAGCTTCTTGAAACGCACACAGCAAGATGTCGGAACCATTGTCCGCAGGAAAAGAGCGCGAGGACCGGATGTATGGGTTTGGCGCTTTTACGAAGCGGATGAAACGGGCATTACGCGAAAGCGCAGCGTAATGTTGGCGGCAGACGTGGAAGAATGGCCAACGGAAGGTCACGCCTGGCAGGGATCGAGAGAATTTCGATACCAGCGGATGGAACAGTCTTCCGGTCAATCGTTCGGAGCATTGGTAAGGCGATACATGCGCGAAGCAATGCCAGAACGGTATTCAACCAAGAAGTCGTACGTATCCATTTTGAGGAGACACATTTTGCCACAATGGGGCGACGCTCCGTTGGCCGAAGTGAGAAAGCCCCTCAAGGTGGAACAATGGTTGAAGGAGCTGAAAAATTCTCCCAAAACGAAGTCCAACATAAAGGGTCTCCTGCATCGCATTTTTGAGTACGCGATGAAATGGGAAATTTTGGAGACTCAGCGAAACCCCATGCAGTTGGTTGAAATCAAGGGCGTGACGAAACGTGTTCGCAAGAAAGTTGTGCTCACGGTCGAACAATATCGCGCTCTTGTCGCCGAGCTTCCTTACCACATTCAAGTGATGGTCATGATTGCAATGTGCCTGGGCTTGCGCATCAGTGAGATCAGGGCATTGCAGTGGCAGGACTTTGACTTGAAGCGGCGGATACTGACGTTGACCCGATCCATTGTGGGCCGCTACGTCTGGAACGGCGGAAAAACCGGAGCTTCAGAAGACGAAGTGTTTCTGGACTCCAAGCTAGTGTCCGTTCTGGAGGATTGGCGGAAGCGATGTGTCGAAACGCCGGAGGCTTGGCTATTCGCTAATGCGGATACGAGACGCCCAGTCCACGGCGATGCAATTCAGAAGGACTACTTGCGACCGGCGGGTGAAAAGATGGGATTGCAAGGAGTGGGCTGGCACAGTTTTCGGCACACCTATCGAACGCTGATTGATGATTTCGGCACGCCTCTCGGGGTGCAGCAGCGCCTCATGCGGCACGCCGACATCAAGACGACCATGAATACCTACGGCTCGGCATTTGAGAAAACCAAGCGCCGAGCCAATAGCCGGGTAGCAGCTCTGGTCTTGCCGCCCGCGATCAAACGGCAGCTCGGGAATCAGGCGAAGGATGTTTCCTTGGAGAATTTGAGGCCCGCAACAGCCGCGATCCACTGATTTGCGAATCGGGGACTACGCCAGCAGTCCCTCAAATTTGTAAATGGTTGCGGGGGGTGGATTTGAACCACCGACCTTTGGGTTATGAGCCCAACGAGCTACCAGACTGCTCCACCCCGCAGAAAAATCATAACAGCGCGGCGAAGCAGGGTCAAACTGGCTGGCGATCCGTTAGTGAGCAGATCAGTGAGCAACTCCAGATAAGTCGCTTCGCACTCACCCCGTAATTGGCATTCCTTGGCCGGTCCGCTTGAATTCTTGGACGTCTCATGCGCGGCTTCATTCCATGCGGACCCACTCCGGGCTCTTCTGTGCCTTCCTTGCACGCTTGATTCAGCGGCGCTTCCGGCATCCCCAAAGCAATACCCTGATAACAAGAGTTTTTCCGCAGCCTGCCAAAGCGTACCCCGTGACTGGAAGCGCGGTCAAAACGCCAAGCTCCCTGCCACGCGCAGCAAGGCCGAAGCACTTCTTCGGACTCTGTACAATGTCTGCGTACGATGATTGCGCGACAATGATTGCGGGATGTTGATCGGATCGGATGAGCCTTCAGACTCTAAACGACATTTTGTTGGCGGTGTGCAAAAGCCGCCGCGACCGCGTCATGCTGCAAAGACAGGTCCTGGGTTGGGTGCCGATCTCTTCCACGGAAGTTTACCGCGGCGTCGTGGCTCTGGCGCGCGCGCTTCAATCCTGGGGTATCGGCAAGGGAGATCGCGTCGCCATCCTCAGCGAAAATCGCCCGGAGTGGACGATCGCTGATTTCGCAGCGCTGTCCCTGGGCGCGGTCACGGTTCCGATTTACTCCACACAGACAGCGGAGCAGACTTCGTTCATCCTCAGCGATTCCGGGGCGCGCGTCGTCGCGGTGTCCACGAAGCACCAGTTGGAAAAGGTGCTGACCGTCCAGCGTCACACGCCGGTGGAGCGGATCGTGGTGATGGACGCGATCGAAACTGCGCACGCGGTCCACATGCAGGAACTGATGCTGCAAGGTCCGACCGATTTCGATCCGGAATTCGATGCCCGCGCGCGATCGATTGGGCCGGACGACCTGGCCACAATTATCTACACCTCAGGCACTACGGGAACTCCGAAGGGAGCGATGCTGACCCACGGGAACATAGCGTCGAATATCGCGTATTCGCTGGATGGATTCAGCGTCGGGACAAAAGGCGAAGAGGTGAGCGTATCCTTTCTGCCACTTTCACATGTAACGGCGCGGCACGCGGACTTCGCGCTGCTCTACCGCGGGGTGGTGCTGGCGTATTGTCCTGACATTAAGCAACTGGCGCAGGCTTTGGCGGAAGTGCGACCCGCCACCTTTATTGCTGTGCCGCGCGTGTACGAGAAGATTCGTCAACAGGTGATCCTCAAGGCCAGGGGCTTTCCGAAAGACGCGGTCTATCGCTGGGCGCTTTCGGTGGGGCGCGCTCACCGCGCCGAGACTCTGGACGGAACCAAACCTTCGGCGCTCTTCTGGAAAATCGCGGACCGGCTGGTCTTTTCCAAGGTGCGCGCGGGGATGGGTGGAAAGGCGGAGGAGTTCGTTTCCGGAGGCGCGCCGCTGGGCCGGGAATTGGCGGAGTGGTATGCCGACATCGGTATTCTCATCCACGAGGGATACGGGCTGACGGAAACTTCACCGGTGATCGCAGTGAGCACGCCCGGGGCACACAAACTGGGAACTGTCGGCAAGCCGCTGGCGAACGTCGAAGTCCGCATTGCCGACGACGGCGAGGTGCTGGTGCGCGGGCCCTCGGTATTCAAAGGCTATTGGAATCGTCCCGAGGAAACGCGCGACGCCTTTGTAGACGGCTGGTTCAAGACGGGTGACATCGGGCAACTCGACAGGGAGGGGTACCTTTCCATCACGGATCGCAAGAAAGATCTCATCAAGACTTCCGGCGGGAAGTTTATCGCGCCCCAGCCGATCGAGAATTCGCTGAAGCTGAACCCGCTCATTGGGACAGCAGTGGTGATTGGTGACCGGCGGAAATTTCCCGCGGTGCTGATCTCGCCGCACTTTCCTGTTCTGGAAGATTGGGCGCGGGCGAACCAGGTGGACTTTGCTTCCCGGCAAACACTCGTCGCGCACGTCAAGGTGCAGGTCCTGTATGAAGGCATCATCGAAGAAGTGAACCAGAACCTGGCGCGCTTCGAAAAACTGAAACGTGTGCTGCTAATAGCCGAAGAATTTTCGGCTGAGGATGGAACGCTCACTCATACATTCAAGGTGCGGCGACGCGGCATTGAGGAGCGTTACCAGGCGTTGATTGATGAGATGTACGCGAAGGCAGAGAAGGAGGCGGTTCCGGGATGACGTCCGGTGGAGGGACGGCGCGTCGCCCGTCCTCCGCGATGGTTCACATTTCCCTGGGGCCGTACAATAAGGTCATGACGGACTCACTCATTATCGCTGGCAGGCAATTCCGTTCCCGCTTGATCGTTGGGACCGGCAAATACAAATCATTCCAGGAAACCGCACGCGCCCTCGAGGCCAGTGGCGCCGACATGGTGACAGTGGCCGTGCGCCGCGTGAATCTCGACCGCAGCAAGGAGTCTCTGCTCGATTACATCGATCCGAATAAATATTTCCTTCTACCGAACACCGCCGGCTGCTATACCGCCGATGACACGATCCGCACCGCCCGGCTGGCGCGCGAGGTCGGACTCTCGGACTGGATCAAGCTGGAAGTGATTGGCGACCAGGCAACGCTGTATCCGGATGTGCAAGCGACGCTCGAAGCCACCGGAGTGCTGGCGAAAGAAGGATTCACGGTGCTGGCCTATACGTCGGACGACATCGTGTTCGCCAAGCGACTGGTGGACGCTGGCGCTTCGGCGGTGATGCCTTTGGGCGCGCCGATCGGCAGCGGACTGGGCATTCAGAACACCGCCAACCTGCGAATCCTGCGCGAGATGATCACGGGAGTCCCGTTGATTGTGGACGCGGGCGTGGGCACAGCTTCCGACGCCGCCATTGCCATGGAGTTGGGTTACGACGCCGTGCTGATGAACACCGGCATCGCCGGCGCTCAGGAACCGGTGCTGATGGCGGAGGCAATGAAGCACGCCGTGCTGGCGGGGCGACAGGCGTACATGGCAGGCAGAATGCCGCGGAAGCTCTATGCGACTGCCAGTTCGCCGCTGGAAGGCGTGGTGCGATAGAGCCTGCTCGTGTCGGGACAGGCGTCCGCGCCCGTCCAAGCCGAGCGCAGCTCGGCCCCTGTCTGTGGTCACAGCAACTCTGGACTTCCTCTAGAAGTGGATAGTAAAGATAGAAATCCGGGGTTGACGGGCGAGACGCCCGTCGCTCCAGCGGGCAAAACATCGGGCGGCCACAAGGGCCGCCCTTTTGCATTTGTTGGATTCGTTGACCCTAGAGCATCTTGACGCTATCGACGTGGATCTTGTCCCCGTCAATGTGCCCGGTCACGGCAACGTGATGTCCATAGTGCTCCTTGAGGGCATCGGGATTGTCCACCGTCAGGACCTTCTGGTCCTTGTCGGTAACGACGACTGGGCTGGCGCCGGCTGCGATGCACTTCTTCGTGCATGCCTCCGCGCCCGCGTTGGCCCCCTTAACCCCGCACTTCGAATCGCTAATCCAGCCATTCACGGTCTGGGCTTCGCTGGCAAATGACACCGAGGCGACCAACAAAATCAGCGCGACGGCAAGTAACAACAAGAGAAGTTTTCGCATGTCACCCTCCTTAAATTGATTCCCCACAAGTGATGCGATCCCTGAACTCTATCACAAGAGGCGCAGAGTCTGCGCTATCAAAACCTTGGGCAGCCCCGCCGCGCAAGCAGCATCTACCTGTCGTTCTTACCTTCGTTCTTTCCTTCATTCTTGGCGCGTCCCGAGGGCGGCTTCTGCGGAGGATCGGGCGCGACGTAAACCACTTCTCCACGCTTAGTGTAGTGCAGTTGTTCGCGGGCTTCCTTCTCGATGGCGGCAGGATCGGATTTGAGCGATTTGATCTGGTCGACGTACTGACTGTTTTCCTTCTGCAGGCGATCGACCTCATTCTTGAGCGATTGCATCTCCGCGCTCTTCTGCCGATAAATGACCATGCCGTTGGCTCCGAACGTGGCATGCAGAAAAAGCCCTCCGATAAGAAGGATGGCGGCCGCCGCTCCCAGGCGACGCCACTCCCGGGCAAGCCACGACCAGACGGGGCGCGTGCGTGCGACCCAGCGCGCCGCCACCGCCTCTGCCCTGGGAGCCTGATCCTTGGCCTGATCCATCGCCTGATCCACAGCATGACCAACGACCGCGCGCAGGCTTTCCTCCCGACGTGGAAGGATGCGCGCTCTCGACGGTGCTCCTAATCGAAGATCCATGCTTTCGCTGCCGCACGCAACTTTGCGAGCTCTTCCTTGCTGCGCGCTTCGCAATACACGCGCACCACTGGCTCCGTGCCCGAGAGCCGGTAACAAACCCACGCTCCGTCGGCCCTCACCACGTAAGCAACTTTGATGCCATGGAACTCGCTTGGATTACTACGTAACTTCTCAGTTAACTTCTGTTTCACTTCCGGCGTCAAGCGGAAGTTCTCGCGCAGCGGATAGAAGGAACCAACTTCGGCAAATAGGTCGCCCAGTGAACTCTTCGGCCATCACCGCCCCCCATCCAGACTTGCCAAACTTGATTTGCGTTGCCATCGGCTGCCTCGTATGCTTCGAGTGAAACGTGGATCTTCGATTTGATACGACCGACTTGATACGACCTTGATACGACCGATTTTATATGACCGACAAAAGGCTCGTTCTTACGACCTGCGGTTCGCTCGAAGAAGCCCGGAGCATCGCGCATGCGCTGGTTGACCGGCAACTGGCAGCCTGCGTCAACATCGCTCCCCAGATTGAATCGGTATATCGCTGGGAGGGCGAGGTCGAGACGGCAACCGAGTGGTTGCTCGTAATCAAAACGACGATAGACGCTTTCGATCGTGTGCGCGAGGCTTTGAGTGAGCTGCATTCCTACGAACTCCCGGAGTGTATCGAGATTTCGATCGAAGATGGGAGCGCGGCATACCTTGAGTGGATTGGAGAGTCAGTGCGGTAAAACAGCCGTCAGTTATCAGCCATCAGTCTTCAGGCAAATCAGCTTTTACTGATGGCTGATGGCTGACGGCTAAAAGCTGACGGCTGATGCCTGACAACTAGATCGCCGCCAACGCCTGGTCGAGATCGGCGAGGATATCGTCCACGTCCTCGATGCCGACGGAAATGCGAACCAGGCCGTCAGTGATGCCGATTTTGCGGCGGCCTTCTTCGCCGACGGCGGCGTGCGTCATGGTGGCGGGATGCGAAATCAGGGTTTCGACTCCGCCCAGCGACTCCGCCAGGGAACAGACGCGCACCTTGCGCAGCATCTTATTGGCGTTCGCAAGCGATCCCGTTTCAAAAGCGATCATGGATCCGAAGCCCGACATCTGGCGTTTGGCCAGTTCGTGCTGCGGATGATCCGGCAGTCCGGGATAGAAAACCTTCTGCACCTTCTTGTGTTTCGAGAGATAGTCCGCGACCTTGAGGCCGTTGCAGTCGTGCTGCAACATGCGCACCGCAAGCGTCTTCACCCCGCGCAGGATCAGCCAGCACTCGAAGGGCGATAGGATGGCGCCGGCGGCTTTCTGAAGAAAAGCGAGTTTTTCCGCCTGCTCGGGCTTGGTGCAGACGACGACGCCTCCCAGTCCGTCGCTGTGTCCGTTGAGGAATTTCGTAGTCGAGTGCACGACCATGTCGGCGCCGAACTCGATCGGACGCTGGAAATACGGCGACATGAAAGTGTTGTCGACCACGACCTCGACGCCGCGCCGGTGGCTAAGTTCGCTGATGGCGCGGAGATCGCAGAGCTGCATCAGTGGGTTGGTCGGAGTCTCCAAGAACACCAGCCGGGTGTTTTTCTGGAATGCCCGTTCCACGTTGTTGACGTCGGATGTATCGACATACGTAAATGTCAGTCCAAAGTTGACGAAGACCTGATTGAACAGGCGCGGCGTCCCGCCGTAGAGATTGTGGCCGGCAACGACGTGGTCCCCTGCTTTAAGCATCGTAGCAATGGCATTGATCGCCGCCATTCCACTGGCGAACACGCGGGATGCCGTGCCGCCCTCGAGCGCAGCCAGGTTGGTCTCCAACCGGTCGCGGGTCGGATTCGATACGCGCGCGTATTCGTAACCTTTGTGCTTGCCGATCTCTTCCTGAACGTAGGTGGAAGTGGCATAGATGGGAACCGTGACGGCCCCGGTAGCGGGGTCAGGCTCTTGTCCGGCATGGATGGCGCGGGTCGCGAAGCCCGATGGTTTAGTGGTCAAAGATTTCTCCTGGGTCGCTGTTCGCTTTTCGTGCCACCAGCGAACGGCGAGCGGCGAACAGCGTCGTTTACACTCCGCCTTCAAAAATCTTCTTCGACAGATAGCGCTCGGCCGAGTCGGGAATCAGCGTAACCACCCGCTTCCCTGCCCCAAGGCGCTTGGCGATTTCGACCGCAGCGTAGACGTTGGCGCCGGCGCTCGAGCCTCCGAGAACGCCTTCGCGTGCGGCCAGTTCTTTCACCATCCCGAAGGCCTGGTCATCGGTCACCATCATCACTTCGTCGCAAACCGAGCCATCGAAATTCTTAGGGATGAAGCTCGATCCGATGCCTTCCACTTTGTGTGGGCCCGGTTTGCCTCCGCCGAGCACGGACCCTTCCGTTTCTACGGCAACGGTGTGCACGTTCGGCAGGCGCTCTTTCAGAAATCGGGCAAGCCCGGTGAAAGTTCCGGCGGTGCCGCTGCCCACGGTGATGGCATCAATCCGTCCTTCCATTTGTTCAAAGATTTCGCGGGCCGTGGTCTGGTAGTGGAAATCGGGGTTGGCGGGGTTGTCAAACTGCGCGGCCAAGAATGCGCCGGGGTCGGTTGCCTGCAGATCCTTGGCGCGCTGGATGGCGCCTTGCATGCCCTCGGCCTCCGGAGTGCGGGTCACCTCGGCGCCGAGGGCCCGCATGATGATCACCTTTTCCTCCGAAAATTTTTCCGGGACGAACAGCCGCACTTTGTAGCCGCGATTTACGCCGATCAAAGCGAGGCCGATGCCGGTGTTTCCGGCGGTGGCTTCGATGATCGTCCCCCCCGGCTTCAGCTTGCCTTCGCTCTCGGCGCGCGCGATCAAGCCAATGGCAGCGCGGTCTTTCACGCTGCCGCCCGGATTCATGTATTCGAGCTTGGCGAAAATGTCGGCCGCCCCTGGAGGAGTCAGCTTCTTCATGTGCAGCATCGGCGTTTCGCCGACGAGCTTTGATATATCGTCGCTAAGGCGCAGGCGGAAGCGTGTCGTCGATGTGTCCACTCTACAGAGTAAGGAACGCTAGCCGCCAGCGTCAATCGCCATTCGTCTTGCCCGCGCGCCCCGCAGCCTGCACTGTCGTAGTCGGGTCGGCGCCTTGCCAACTCACATCGGCCGTCGGCCCGTACGTCGCAGGCACCGGCTTTCCCAGCAAACGCAGGTAGACCGTCAACTGCGTCCGGTGATGAGCTGTATGCAAGACGCGTCGCCAGAAGATCCAGATCCGTTCCCGCCGGGTATCGAAGAAAGCAACAACCGTCCGCCACCAGTCCTCATCGCGTTCCGCCATGAATCCAAGCCGCGGCAAGGCCAGCTCCAGCATCCGCTGCTTGAAGTCCTCGACCGAAAGCCTCTGCGGCAGGACTTGTTCCGCTGCGACTTCCGGCACGCCGAGGAATTCGGCAAAGAATCGCCGCTCCGAGAGCAGTTGGTGCTTCATAATGTCGGCAACTGAACTCGAACTCGGATGAGGGCGGTAGGCGAGATCGGAATCGACAAAGGTCGCCCATACGGAAATGACTTTGTTCGTCTCGCTGGCGTAGGTATCGAGCACGTGCTGGAGAAGCGCAACCCGGCAGCGTGGGATTTGTTCATCGCGAATCGGCGACACCGGATATTTCATGAATGCAACGTGACTCCCGTCTACTGCGCCCCTCGAGCGGGCTCGGGTCCGGCGTAATAGCCGCTTTTCGTGCGGACGGTGAGTTTGCCGCCGCTGTGCGAATGGGCGTCCACTTTCACTTGACGATATCCGCCCTGGTTTTTCGGCGTCGTCGGTTTGTATCCAATGGTGTACTGGGTGCGAATGTCGTGGGCCACCGTGCGGCTGATGCCGTCAACTTCGTCCAGCGTTCTGGGGAAGAAAGCGAGGCCGCCAGTTCTCTCCGACATGATTTGCAAAGCACGTTTGGCGTGCTTCGGGTGCTCCTCCTTCTCCAGGATGCCAATGGCGTAAACCGTTGGTCCGCCGTCGCCCTGCAGACGCCGTACCGCCTGCTCCAGAGTTTCTGCGCTCTCGTTGTCGTCTCCGTCCGTAACCACAAAAATGACTTTCTTTTCCAGCTTCGCTTCTTTTTTCAGGTGGTCCGCGGAGGCGACGACCGCATCGTAGAGCGCCGTGCCGCCCCGAGCCTCGATTTTTTCCAGCCCCTCTTTCAGCTTGTTAATGTTGGAAGTGAAATCCTGGTCAAGGTAGTACTCGTCGTTGAAATTGACGATGAACACCTCATCATTGGGATTCGACGAGCGCACCAGATTCAAGGCCGCTGCGTTCACCTTTTGACGCTTCTCGCGCATGGACCCGGAGTTATCGACCACGATGCCCATGGCGACGGGGATGTCTTCCTGGCGGAACGAGGTGATGGTTTGGGGATGCCCGTCCTCGTATACGTCGAAATCGCCCTTATTGAGGCTGGTGATGATGCGTTGCTTGTCATCGACGACCGTGGCATGCAGCACGACTTCTTCGACATCCTTGCGGAAAACGAAGACGCCGCTATCGGCGGAATCCGGATTCTGCCCCTCATTCGGAGCGGCATTCGGAGCAACGACCTGTCCCGTAGACACTGGTGGAGGCGCGCCGCTCGGCGGTGCCGATGGGGAATTCGCAGGCGCCTGGGAACCAGCAACCGGAGCCGGAGGCGGCTGGTTCGGAGCTCCGCCTTGCGTTTGAGAGTTAGCCGGGAACAGTGCTGTCAGAAAAAAGAAGATCGGTAGCAGAACGTTATTTCGTCGGCCGTTATTCCGTCGGCGCATAGTAACCCGTCTTGGCGTAGACCTTGAGCGGCGGCAATCCTTTTGGCGGTACGATCTTCACTTTTATTTTACGCCATTTGCCATCCCGCATTGGGTTCTTTGGACGGTATCCGAGGATATATTGGTTGCGTAACTCGATGCCAATCTTTGTGGAAACGTCCGCCAGGTCGTTCGGGTTATCAATCGTGAAAGCCCGGCCACCGGTGAGCTCGGTAACATCGCTCAACAGGCCAGGTCCGAGCCGCTCTTCTTGGGTCGGGAAGAAATGGTCGTAGATGCCGATGGCGTAGATAAGAATGTCGGCCTCTTTGACCAGGGACCGGATCTCGCCTTCCGTATAGCGGCTATGATTGTCGCCGCCGTCGGAGATGATCAGCAAAGCCTTCTTCGGATACTTGGCCTGCCGCATTTTGCTGACGCCCAGGTAAATGGCGTCAAGCAGGGCCGTGCGGCCCTTGGGCATCGTATAGAGGAGCCGGCCTTGAAGGTCATCCACCGAACTGGTGAAATCGGCGAGTTCCTCCGGCTTATCGGCGAAGGCGATCATGAAGAACTCGTCCTGCGGGTTCGCGGTCTTGAAGAACTCCATCACCGCCTCGCGGGCGCGTTCGATCTTGCTGCTCATGCTTCCACTCATGTCAAAGATCACGCCGATGGAAACCGGAGCGTCTTCGCTGGAGAAAGTCTTGATCTCCTGCTGGTCTTTGCCTTCGAAAAGATTGAAGTTCTGGCGGTCAAGGCCGGTTACGAACCGGTTCAAGGGATCGGTGATAGTAACCGGTACCAGCACCATATCCACGGCTACTTTGAACGGCTTGGTGTGGGTCTTGAGCGCCGGATCCAGCTCGGGCCCTTTCGGAGCCGGTGGCTGGACGCGGGGCTGTATGTGGACGTCCTCAGAAGAATTCTGGGCGAGAAGCGGGAAGGCGCTGCACACAGCAACCACCAGCAGAACAGCGCAGGAGACGCCAGCCGAGAACTCTTTGCGGTACGACATAGGCCCCACTCAAGCCGCGCCGTGAAGGGAGGCGACCCGCATCCCAAAAGGCGGGCCATAACAAGTTATGCTGCGCGGATATTAGCACAATCCGAACAAGTGTTGTCACTTTTTTCGGACGCGACCGTCAGATTCTGCACTGAGCCAAGAAGTGGCTTCTGACCCTGTGCATTTTTCTCCTTTTGCTTCTTTGGCGCCCGGTCCAGACTGTCCCTGCTACAATTCTGCGGTCCCTGTTATGGCAGTTATTTTCCCATTCCGGGCTTGGCGCTACGACCCTGAGCGCGTCCCGGTCCAGCAAGCTGTGACCCAGCCCTACGACAAAATTACCCCTGCCATGCAGGAACGCTACTACCAGGCCAGTCCTCATAACCTGGTGCGGATTATTCTCGGGAAAAGCCTGCCGGCGGACTCTGACACCGAAAACGTCTATACCCGCGCGGCGGCGTCCTTCCAGAACTGGCGCCAGACAGGGGTTTTGCGACGCGATCCCGAGCCTTCGCTCTACCTCTATTCCCAGACGTTCCGGCTTCCGGGAGACGTGCCGGCAAACCAGGCGCCGGCCGAGCGGCGGGGCTTCATCGCACTCGGCCGGATCGAGGACTATTCCGCGGGCGTCGTATTCCGTCACGAGCAGACTCTGGCCAAGCCGAAGGCCGACCGGCTGCACCTGCTGCGCGCGACTCGAGCCCATTTCGGCCAGATCTTCATGCTATACAGCGGGGCGGGCAAGGTAGATGCCCTGCTCGATTCGGCGACCGCCAGAGATGTCGATATCGAGGTCACCGACGAGTACGGCGTCGTGCACCGCGTCTGGAAGATCTCCGATCCCTCGGTCATTGCCTCCGTGCAGGGGCAGATGCAGGATCGGAAGCTGATCATCGCCGACGGCCATCACCGCTATGAGACTGCCTTGGCTTATCGCAATGAGCGGCGGGCTGAAGCCGACACGGGGACGGGCCTTCCCGTTCCTTACGACTCGGCGATGATGACCTTTGTCGACATGGCTCGCCCCGGCTTGGTCATTCTGCCGACGCACCGGCTGGTGTTTGGCCTGCCATCTTTTTCGGCTGCACAATTTCAGGCGGAGGCGAGGAAATTCTTCGACCTCGAAGAGGTCGATGCCGGAATTGATGCGGCGCGCGCCATGGCCATTCTGCAGCAGGCAGGGCACGCGGGAACGGCGCTGCTCGCGGTCACCGCCGGGAGTGCATTTCTGCTGCACACACCGAATGCCATGGGCGCCCACTTTTTCGGCAAACTTTCTCTCCGCCAGCAGGCGCTGGACGTCGTGCAATTGCACAAGTGCCTGCTGGAAGGTGTGCTGAATATCTCGGAGGAAGCCATTCGCAACCAGGAGCACGTTTCCTATTGCCGCGAGGCCGCGGATGCCCTGATGCAGGTGCGAAGTGGAAAGGTCCAAGTGGCGTTCCTGATGAATCCGGTGCGCATGGGGCAGGTTCGCGATATCGCCTTTGCCGGCGAAGTGTTGCCCCAGAAGTCCACCGATTTCTATCCCAAGTTGCTGAGCGGGCTCACGATTTATGCGCTGGAGTAGCAAAGTGCAGTTCTCAGTTCCCAGCTCTCAGTTCTCAGTACCCCACCGCCCACTGAGAACTGAGAGCTGGGAACTGAGAACCAGGGTTTAGCCGAAGTGCCCTCCATCACGACGCCGACGACTTTGACAAAAAAGGCTCTCGCCATTCTGTTGGCCACCTTGATGCTCCTGTCCGTGGCGCCCTCTGCGCTGCCTTCTGCGCTGCCCTTTGCCGACGACAAGCACGTCTCCGTCTATTCTCCCGTCGCCACCTACACGCTCCCGGTTCTGGATCGTGCCGGCCGTGAGTATGTCGGCCTGCTCGAACTTCTGGAACCGCTGGGCCGAGTCAGCACGCAGTCCGATGGGCGGCGCTTGAGACTGCGATATGACACTGTCGATGCGGACTTTGTCGCGGGCAAGACGCGCGCCAAAATTCATGGGCGCGACTTTGATTTCGGCGCGCCCTTCCTCATTGAAAACTCGCGCGGATTGGTTCCGCTAAGTTCGCTGGGCGCGTTGCTGCCGCTCTTTCTCGGAACGCCGGTCAATTTTCGCGAAAGCGCGCGCCGCCTGTTCATCGGCATTGCCGGCATACAACCCAGTTTCCGGCTGGACGCGGGCAACCCTCCGCGGCTGCTGCTGAACTTTAGCGCTCCGGTGAATCCCACGATTTCGACCGAACCGGGCCAGTTGCGGATGGTCTTCAAGCGGGACCCGGTCGTGTCCCCGGGAAGCCAGTCGATTTCTTTCGACAACAAGGTCATCACCCATGCCAGTTACTCCGAGGACAACGGGAACGCCGAATTAGACGTGACCGCAAACCAGCCGCTGATGGCCAGCTTCAGCAACGACAGAAGGACGATCGTGATTTCGGCGGTCATGGTTCCGGTCCAACAAACGCCAGCGGCGCCGAGTGTCGTTGGAACTGGAGCCGGATCACAGAACCCCGCGCAGGCCCGACCGGCTGCAAACAGCGCCGCGGGCAATAACAATAATAATGTGCACCGCGTTCTGGTCGCAGTCGATCCCGCACACGGTGGCGAGGAGCGAGGCGCGGCCTTGACGGATACGCTGGCCGAGAAAGACGTTACGCTGGGATTCGCCCGGCTGCTGCGGCACGAACTGGAGATTCGCGGTTTCGCGGTTGCATTGCTGCGCGACTCCGATGCCACTTCGACTCTCGATCAGCGCGCCGCCGCCGCCAACGTTTCCCGCGCCGGAATCTACATCAGCCTGCACGCGGTTTCGCAAGGCAGCGGCGCGCAGGTTTACACCGCGCTGCTTCCGGTGGAAGGAACGAGCAACGGAGTATTTCGTACGTGGAATGCGGCGCAGGCGCCGGCGTTGCCGCTCAGCCGCATCGTCTCGGCGGCCATCGTTGCCGAGATGCAAAAAAGAGAATTCCCGGTTCGAGCTTCTTCCGCCTCGCTGCGGCCGCTCAACAATGTATTCATGCCTGCAGTCGCGGTGGAACTGGCGCCCGGAACGGAGGGCATCGCCGACTTGACCTCTCCCAATTATCAACAGCGGGCCGCGTCGGCGATTGCCGATGCGGTAGTCTCCGTCCGCGACCAACTTGGAGTACAGCCATGATGAGCACACTCATAGAAAAATCGGGTGATCGGGTCATCGGGCCATCGGGTGATCGAAGGTCAAAGGCTTTTGACTTTAGATCACCCGATGACCCGATCACCCGATCGCCCGATCAAGGGGTCCACCCATGATCCCCCGCCATCTTCTGATCGGTGTGGCTGCGCTGCTCGTGCTGGTGGTGGCGATGGGGATCTACCTTCGCCAGATGCGGCGTCAGGCAAAGGAATTGGAGTCTCCGGCAGCCAGCGCGTTGCCTGTCGCTCCCCCAGCCTCCGGTCCCACCGAGACGGTAACTTTGTATGTCGCGGATGACGCCGCCGGCGTACTGCGCCCGCGATCGGCGCAGATTCCTCTGCCCGGAGGACGCCAGCAGCGAGCCGAGGAGCTGTTGCGCGCGCTGCTCCGCATCTACCAGCAACCGGGCGCTCCGCATCCTCTGCCTCCGGCGGCGGACATCCGCGCCATCTACCTGGTCGATCCGGGCGCGGCCGTCATCGATCTGAATGCCGCCTTCGCCGACCAGCATCGCTCCGGCATCCTCAGCGAGCAGCTCACCGTGAATTCGCTGGTGGAGACGCTGGCCCTCAACGTTCCGGGCATCCAGCGCGTCAACATCCTGGTCGAAGGCCAGACGCGAGATACGCTCGCCGGACATGCCGACCTGAGCGATTCCTTTGATGTGACCACGATTGAGGGCAGTCAGTAATCTCATAATGAGATTTACTGTTTACCCTTGAGTTACTAAGACCTGTCTCCTGAAAATTTTTAATATCTCGGCCCTTTAGAATCAGTTGTTTAGGCTGAAATTCCCGCCAAATCTTTGAGTTTGAAGGACTTATATGCAAAATATTCCGGAATAAGGACTTATCGCGTTTGAAGCCTCCAAAAATGGTTTTGGGGCAGCTTCGAGGGCCATCTTGTTGGACGGACTTCGAAACTGCCCCAATCAGAGTTCTATTGTCGCGTGCGACGGGCCTTAAGTCAATGAAATTCGGTCATGGATGGTTGTTATAAGAGTGGGGTTTTCGTTGCTCTTTGCTCGGAGGGCCGCCTACAATCAGCTTATGGAAATCTCGTTTGCGCCGGAACTCGAAGCCAAACTCAACCGGATCGCCTCGCAAGCGGGTAAAGCGCCGGGCGAGATCGTTCGCGAGTTGGTTGCGAGCTACATTGACCATGAGGGATGGTCGAGTGTGCTGGCTTCCGTTCCTGTGGAGGAGGAAGAGGTCACTCCCGAAACGACGGCGGCGATCGACCGCGCCCGCGCTTCACTCGCTCGCGGAGAAGCCATTCCCCATGAAGACATCCGGCGCGAGTTCGGCCTGGGTAAATAACGGTTGGTAAATGACATCAGTAAATGACAAATGACCCCGCCCGAGCGGATCGCGGTTGTCTGGTCAACGGAAGCCCGAGCTGACCTGCGCGCCGTCGACCGCGAAACCGCCATGCAGGTACTTCACTGCGTGGATCGCTACCTGGCCAGCCGCACCGGCGACGTAAAGAAGGTCAAGGCTCCGCTCACCGGCTTCCGGCTCCGCTGTGGCGATTACCGGGTTTTCTTCGACCTTAAGGACGCGAACACAATTCAGATCACTACCGTCCGCCACCGCCGCGAAGCCTACCGCTGAAGTGCGAACGATTCTGCCGCTGCGCTCGAATCATTTCACACTCGTGGGAGGCCGGCAGAATTGGTGGCACTCGCGAACTCTAACTTGCCGATAGGTGACAGCTCTGGTAGTCTGCGTAGTTTTAACGAAGTGAGTTCCATTGCTGGAACATTTCCCCCGGATCGTTATTTCTGCCAGTTGCAAGAGCTGCGGCGTCCTGGCTTGCCGCCAGTCCGTTGCCTCCTGGTTCAAAGTTTTGCTTTAGGAGAATCTGAGGATGCGTCACTTCCTGTGTGCTTCCGTCTTGTTCTTAGTGTGCAGCCTTTCAGTCTTAGTTTTTTCAGTCTCAGTCTTTGCGCAGGATGCGCCTAAAGCGGAGATTTTTGCCGGGTTTTCTTATGGGAACTATGAGCTCATCCCAGGCAGCTCGAGCTTCACGAATCCGGATGAGACGATCTCGGGCAGTTCCAGCGTACGACTGGGCCTCTACGGATGGAATGGGTCGGTCGCGGTCAACGTGAACCGCTGGTTCAGCTTCGTGACCGACTTCAGCGGCCTCTATAGTGGTTCGTCGGCCTCGAACACCACGAAAGAGACTCTCATCTGCGGCCCGAGTTGCACCGAGACCATTACGATCGTGGACGTGGCTTCGCGTCCCAAGGTTCATAACTTCCTTTTCGGACCGCAGTTTTCCTACCCTCGCGGAAAAATCAGGCCATTTGCCCACTTCCTTTTGGGCATGGAACATCTGGATTTGACGCGATCGGAGAACGTAAGCAGTACGGGTGTCGGCTTCATATCGAGTGGGGCTCTTCCCGAGTCTGCGGGGGACAACGAATTTGCCATGGCTATTGGCGGTGGAGTGGACTACTCCATCAAGCACAACCTGGCCTGGCGGCTTGAGGCGGACTACCTGACAGGCCAGGGTACTGGTCAAAACCATGTACGCGTCTCTACGGGGCTGGTCTGGCGGCTGGGGAAATAGTTCGACTGCGCCGCCCTGTTAGAATTCCTTCGCATGATCTTTCGCAGCGACAACCGCACTCCCGAGCAGATTCGTCCCGTCAACATCATTCCCGACTTCATCTCGACGGCGGAAGGCTCGGCGCTGATTGAGATGGGGAATACCCGCGTCATCTGCACGGCTTCGGTCGAGGAATCGGTGCCTGCGTTCTTGCGCAATTCGGGCAAGGGATGGATTTCCGGCGAGTACGGGATGCTGCCGCGCTCGACGCTGACGCGCACCCCGCGCGAATCGGCGAAGGGAAGGCAGAGCGGTCGGACGCAGGAGATTCAGCGGCTGATCGGACGCTCGCTGCGCGCGGTGGCCGATTTGAAGCGCCTGGGCGAGCGGACCATCTGGCTCGATTGCGACGTGATCCAGGCGGACGGAGGCACGCGAACGGCTTCGATTACCGGGGCATTCGTCGCGCTGGGACTGGCGCTGCAGCGGCTGATCGATGCGGGCACATTGACCGCGGCTCCGATTAAGGATTTCGTGGCGGCTATCAGCGTGGGCATCGTGGACGGCGAAGTTCTTCTCGACCTTAACTACGAAGAAGATTCGCGCGCCGACGTGGACATGAACTTCGTCATGACGGCAGGCAATAAAATTGTCGAACTGCAGGCCACCGCGGAGCACCAGGTGTTCGACGACGCTCAACTGGCAAAGATGATGTCGATGGCGCGGCAGGGCATCCGGTCGCTGATCGCCAAGCAGCAGACGGTGCTTGGGACGCTGGCTTTGCGGCAGTAGCTCTTTGTGTGGTGGCGGGTCTCCGACCCGCCCTGGACGGGGCTGAGCCCCGTCCCCACACAGGCCGGTTGAGAACTGATTCTGTTCGCAGCAAGCGCCGTGGTTTAGAATTACCTGTCGTATTGCACTGCCAGGAGGACTTATGAAGCTTACCCCGGGCAAACTTGCCGGAATGAAGGCTGTATCGAATGAACGTGGCATAATCGCCGCCGCTGCCATGGACCAACGCGGCTCGCTGCAGAAGTCTCTTGCCAAGGAAAAGGGCTCGGCCGTCTCCGATGAAATGATGGAGGAATTCAAGATACTGGTGAGCGAAGTGCTAACACCTCATGCCAGCGCTATCCTGCTTGATCCCGAGTGGGGACTGCCGGCTTCGAAGCGGCGCGCGAAAAACGCCGGTCTGCTGCTGGCGTATGAAAAGACCGGCTACGACAAGACCGGACCGGGACGACTGGGCGATCTGCTGGATCATTGGTCGGCGCGCCGCTTGAAGGAAGCGGGCGCGAATTGCGTCAAGATTCTGCTTTACTACACGCCGTTTGATCCGCAGAACATTAACGACCAGAAGCACGCCTGGGTGGAGCGACTGGGCGACGAGTGCCGCGCCAATGACATTCCGTTCTTCCTGGAGTTCGTCACTTACGAAGAAGGCGTGGACGAGAAAGGCTTCGACTTCGCCAAGAAAAAGCCGAAGGCGGTCATCGAAGCCATGCGCGAGTTCACCAAAGAGCGCTATGGCGTCGACGTCATGAAGGTCGAAGTTCCGGTCAACATGAAGTTTGTGGAAGGGACCAAGTCTTTCAAGGGCGAAAAGGCCTACTCGAAACAGGAAGCGATGAAGCTGTTCCGGGAGGCGGCCGCGGTTGCGACCAAGCCGTTCATCTATCTGTCGGCGGGCGTGAGCAATTCCGAGTTTACCGAGTCGCTGGAGCTGGCGGGCGAGTCGGGTGTGAAATTCAACGGCGTGCTCTGCGGACGCGCCACTTGGAAGGATGGCATCCCGGTCTACGCAAAACACGGCGCCGATGCTTTCCGGAAGTGGCTGGAAGATGAAGGCGTGCGGAATATCAATAACGTAAACGACCGCCTGAAGGCCGCAACCTCGTGGCACTCGATCTACGGGGTGGAACCGGCGCTGGCCCACGTGTAGATTTCACACCGAGAGTAGCGCCGCCGTCCCGGCGGCTGTATGGCGGGCGTCCTCGCCCGCCTCGACGAGGGCGAGACGCCCTCGAGACAGCCGGCAAGATGCCGGCGCTACGCGTTTCCCGCGCCGAAGTCGTCACGCGGTTCGCGGTACCAGGTGCCGAGTGCTAATCCTGAATTGCTGAATGCCGACCGCCGACCGCACAACCGCTCTGATCACCGGCGCCTCGTTCGGCATCGGAATGGAACTCGCCCGCATTTTTGCTGGCGAAGGCTACAACCTGGTTCTTGTCGCTCGCAGCGCGGATAAACTTCGGCAACTCGCATCCGAACTCGAGAAGGCCCACGGCACGCGTTCCCTGATTCTGGCAGCGGACCTGAGCGAACCTGGAGCTCCCGCGTACGTGCTGGATCAGACCACGCGCGCCGACATTCAAGTGGATGTGCTGGTCAACAACGCGGGATTCGGACAGTATGGTATGTTCGCCGAGAATGATCTGGAAGAATGTCTGCGCCAGATTCAGCTCAACGTGACGACGCTCACTCACCTGACGCGCCTGTACCTCCCGGCGATGATTGAGCGAAAAAGAGGACGCATCCTGAATGTGGCGTCCACCGCGGCATTTCAGCCGGGGCCGCTGATGGCGGTGTATTACGCCACTAAGGCCTACGTACTGCACTTCTCCGAAGCTATTGCCAATGAGCTCCAAGGGACAGGCGTTACCGTCACCTGCCTGTGCCCGGGCCCGACGGCCACCGAGTTCCAAACGCGCGCGAACATCGCGGGCATCCGACTAACAAAGTATGGATGCATGGATGCGCGCACCGTCGCCGAAGACGGTTATCGCGCAATGATGGCTGGAAAGCCCTTGGTGATTTCGGGATTCAGAAATTGGCTGCTGGCACAGTCGGTGCGCTTCTCCCCACGCCGACTGGTGACGGCGATTGCCAGGAAAATTCAGGAAGAGTAGCAGGTGATGGAGCGACGAGCGTCCCCGCCCGTCCGCCGAGATGCTGCGCGCCGGGAGACGCGGCAAGCCGCGTCTCTACAGGAAGTTTTTCTTACGTTTCCTTGCGGCCTTCCAGCGCCGCCTGCACTCGGCTATGTTTCCGGCTGTAGGTGAAATAGACGACCAAGCCGATAATCAGCCAGATAATCAATCGCGCCCAGTTGATCCATCCGAGTTTGTACATCATGTAGCCGTTGAACAGGATGCCCATGACTGGCACGAACGGCACCCAGGGCGTCCGGAAGGGTCTAGGCTGGCCGGGGTTGGTGTGGCGCAAGGCCATAACGGCGATGCAAACAATCACGAACGCCAGCAGCGTTCCGATGTTGACCATTTTCCCGATATCCTCGATCGGCGTCAGGCTGCCCACGATCGCCGCGAGCATGCCCACGAGCATGGTGTTCTTCCATGGCGTCCGGAAGCGCGGGTGAATATCGGCGAAGAATTTCTTGGGTAAAAGCCCGTCGTAGGCCATCGAATACAAGACGCGAGTCTGGCCTATCAGCATGACG
>Ga0224558_1001033_pt1 | contig 30800 bp, 20 predicted proteins | sample 714S32024metaG_FD_180682 | JGI IMG/M metagenome (GOLD analysis project Ga0224558, IMG submission 180682) | Peat soil microbial communities from Stordalen Mire, Sweden - 717 S3 20-24 | ecosystem: Environmental > Terrestrial > Soil > Wetlands > Peat | place: Sweden: Norrbotten County, Stordalen... | reverse complement strand
CATCGGTCCTGCCTTTACAATTGAGACCCCAATGCTGTGTCCAAGAATGGGACACATCTCATCTGCACAGCACTTGGCTCTCACCTGGCTTTACGGTGGCTTTGGGGTCGCATGGGGGCGGCTTTATAGTGCCTATCAGCCGCGCGCTTCTTATTGCTCTCTCGCCGTCGTCCAGGTGCTATCCGGGTCGTAGGTGGTTATGGCTTGGGCGATGGAGGTGGTCTTGGGCCCGAGGTTCTTCTGATAGACTTTTCCTTGCTGGTTGACGACGAAGGTCATCACCCCGGTTTTGCCCCACTCGGCCGGCCAGGCAACCAGCGCGAAGCCCGCGATCATGTGGCCGTTGATGACGTAATCGTACTTTCCGGCAGGGGCGTGCTTGCCTTGGCGGGTCAGGATTTTGAAGTAGTAACCATGGTAGGGCGACTGCTCGTCAGTCAGGATTTTGGTCTTTTGCCGGTAGCCCTCGACCCGAGCTTGCGCGACCAGAGGACCGAGAGGACTGAGTTCATCGCCCGTCCGCGTGGACCAGTAGAGGCCGTCGTGGGTGCCCAGGGTGCTGCGAAGATGCTGGGCGTATTCCAGCACGCCATCCCCCGTGCGGTCCACGCTGGCATATTCGCGTTGGGCTTGCACGTAAGCGCGGCAAACCTGAATGGCGCCCAGCTCGTTTGCTCCAATGCGCCGGTTGAGAATTTCCTCTCTGCCGGCCTCGGAATCGAAGAACCACTGCCCGCCCTGCTTGACCAGCGGAATGGGGAAGGGCCAGCCGTCGGCGCCCAGTTGCAGCACTTCCTTGGAGTCGGACTCGGCAACCAGATTGACCTTTTCCTTGACGCGGTTCATGAACAGCTCCCGCTCCTCCGTCGCCTCGATGACATCAACCGAGACGAGGCCATGCCCGGCAGGGCCGAAAATCACGTGCAGGGCATTGGTATCACTGGCCTCAACCGCCGCTTTGAGTGCGTCCACCGCCGCTTGAGGGGAGCTAAAGCGCTCCTCTCCCGCCGCCAGCAGGCGCCCGGGCAGCACCAGCAGGAAGGAAGCGAGCAGTAGTTCAAGGAGAGCACTGGGAAACGTGAAACGTGAAACGTGAAACGTGGATGGGGAAGTGAGGGGTAAACCAGGGCCAGCACTGCTGGAGTGCGGGAGATATGACTTATTGCAGAGTTTCATCGGCTATGTTTCTTTCGCGAAATGGTTCTTGGGGCCAAGGGGTCAATGTTTTCCACCACCGGCCGGGTGACTTGGAGCTTCCGAATGCGCAGGGGCGGCTGAGTGCGGGGCCGACGCCGCGGGCTGGGGTGCAGCCATCGGGCGGCTTTCCTGGCCGCGCGTGCTAAACTGCTGGGTTTCATGCGCACTTTGGACCCCAATCAGTGCGCCCGTGGCTGGCCGAGAATGGGACGGCTCTGCCGGATGCTGTGCGGCCGGTGGTGCGGACCGTTCCACTGGCCTGGGTTGGCCCCCGATTACAGTTACCGTGCTGCGAGCCGGTGCGCCGCTGGCCGGCCGTGAGACGGGCGCTTGCGCCGGCCTGGATTGGCCCCCGATCACAGTCACCGTGCTGGGGGCCGGGCGCGAGGTCCAGCCGCGGTCCAGGCCCTGGGCGGCCACAGCGGGATGGTTGCGCGGTTGCCAAACGGTGGCGTGGGCTGCCTCGATCCGAGGACGCTGACTGGGGGGGCGAGACCACCAATTGGCGGGACGCGGGTGGTCATGGCCCCAGACGATGAGGTGGTGATTGTGCCAATCAAAGTCGCAGTTGAGCCATGCGCCCACCGCGAAGCTCAAGCCGAAGGAGATGAACGGCGCACCGTAAGCCCGCTGGAAATAGACCACGTCCCACTGATACACGGGCAAATAGATCACCTCCGGGTTGGCGGGCAGGATTTCGATGGTGCCGTTGTCAATGACAACGCTCTCCTGCGGAGTGCTCTGCAAATTGCCCAGAGCCTGGGCCTGGGCGCGGAGCCGTTGGATGGAATCCATCACGTCCTGCTGCTGATAGAGGAACGCCTGTCCCAGGGCCGTTGTCCAGGCCAGGTTATCATCCAGCCACTGGAGAATAGTGGGGTATCTGGCCAGTGCTTGAATGCTTGGGTCCCAGGGTTGCTGGTCAATCAGGTTTGGGTCGCCGCCGCCGTTGACGTACCGGTCCGCCAGGACGATTTCGGTTGGCAGCGTCGCGGCCGGCAGGATTTGCGCGATCAGGAGATCGGGGTAAAGGGCAATCGGCCCCAGCATTTGGTCGAGTTCGGGACCGGGGCGCAATTGCACCTGCGGCGCCGGGGGCGGAACCGGTATTTGGGCCGGCGCCTGAACGGCAATGCAAGCGCACGCTGTCATTGTGCTTGCCAGAATTGATAATCGTTTCATTTGTGCCCGCGGTTTAAGGTATCCTGGAACGCAGTGGCGTGAAAGCGGGGGTCTCCGACCCAGCCCAACCACAGCCAACTACTTCCACTAGTTGGACGCTGGCAACCCCCGATTGCATTCGACCTTTCTGGCCTGGCTATTTCACACGGTCGAACGCCGCCTGAGGACAGGCACGCTAGAGGAGAGGGGCAGGCCGGTTGACCAGATCAGAGCCGGCTTATTCGGCAGGCTTGCGCGGCAGCTTCTGGTCCAGGGTCGCGGCGTCGTAAGCGAAGGCCGCCAGAATGACGGCGGCCTGCTTAAGGTCTTCAGGCTGGATGCGATCCAGGACGTCCTCATTCGTATGATGGGTGCGGCTGCCGTAGTCGAGGGGATCTTGAATAAACTGGAAGCCGGGCAAGCCAATGGCATCGAACGAAAGATGGTCGGTGCCAGAGGTGTTAGCGACGGTGAGGGTTTCTGCGGCGAGGTCCCTGAAGGGTTCGAGCCAGCGCCGGAAAAGGGGGCGCAGGGCTTCGTTGCCTTGCAGATAGACGCCGCGGATTCTGCCCGCCCCGTTGTCCAAATTGAAGTAGGCGGAGAGTCTGTCGTAGTCGGGCTGGCGGACGAGACGGCGTACGGGGGGCGAGTTGGTGGAGGAAGACGCGGGGGCCGGCTGGTCGTCAGGCTGTTCTTTGGGCGCGCGCAATGGGCGGGTCGCAGGTGCGTTGGTGTAGTAGCCAAAGTGCCGGGCGACGTAGGCCTTCGAGCCCAGCAGGCCTTGTTCCTCGCCGCTCCACAGGCCAAGGCGAATCGTGCGGCGTGGCTGCAGATTCAATACCCTGAGAATGCGCGCGGCTTCCATAACGGCGGCGACGCCCGCACCGTTGTCCGTGGCTCCGGTGCCCGCGTGCCAGGAGTCCAGGTGAGCGCCGAGCATGACGATCTCTTCCTTCAAATCAGTGCCGGGGATTTCGGCCACCGTGTTATAGGTCATAAGGTCGTCCGAGTGGAATTGCACCTGGAGGTCCACTGCCATCTTGAGCTTCAGGCCCTGCTGAATCATCCGGACCATGCGGTTGTAGTCTTCGGCGGCCAAAGTGATCTGGGGCGGGAGGGCCGGCGCATTGGTAGCCCAGGCCCGCGGGGCGTTGGTTGGTGTAAAGGTAGCTTGAGGGTCCGACGCAGGGACTGAGGCGGCGGCAACGACATAGGTGCCGCCTTCACCGAGCGAGCTGGCGTTCACGACCAGGGCGGCCCCTTCATTGGCCAGGAACGCAAGGTTGCGGGTTTGCGGGCGTCCCCGTCCCGCCGCTGCGGAGCGGCGGCCTCCAGGGGCGGTTGCCGAGGGGAGCGCGTTGGTTGCCGCTTCGGATTCTTTTCCAGGACTGGCATTGAGCCCGGCACGGGCCACTGGACCTGACCTGGCGGGGCGTCGGCCGCCTCCCATGAAATTCGTCCGGTTGCCAGGCGCGGGGGTCGGTCCGGCATTGGCCAGCCCTAAAAGATTAGTCTCCTGCAAACGAGTCGCCACAGGTTCGAAGCGCACCTGGAGTTCCCGCAGGGGGCTCGCCAGCACAATGGCACCCGACAACTTGCCTCGGTATTTCTCCAAATCGGTGTTGGTCCGCACATCGAAGAACACCACGTCGCCCACGAACGGCTTATCAAAGCCGGGTGACCACGCGTTCGGGAATCCGATAAGGGGAATGGTCTGCGGCTCGACCACTTGCGCCGAAAACCGCTTGAGCGACCAACCCCGCCCGAAGGGTCCCCAGGCTTCCAGGTGCGCGTTAGTCAAACCCCAGGACGCGAGCGTATCGCGCGTCCATTCGTTGGCGCGCTTGAGATTGGGCGACCCGGTCAGCCGCGGGCCGATGACCTCGGTAAGGTGGCTCAAAGTCTGCATGACTTGCGAATGGTTCAGCCCCTCGTCGCGGATGCGGGCGATGGCGTTAGTCGCCTCGGCTGGACCTTCCGGAGTCGGCGCCTGGGCAAAGGCGCCGGGAAGAGTTGTCAGGGCGAAGAGGAGGAGGACTTGCGCGAGGTAAGCGGACTTGAGTTTACGAACTGGCATACGCTTTGAGCGTCAGACCCCAAAGGCTTTGTGTAGCACGGCGAGGCTCCGGGGCACGGCTACATCCGGATTCTCCTTGCCTTCGAATTCGAGGCAAACGAAACCGGTATAGCCGGAGTCGGAAAGGATCTTGGCGATGCGCACATAGTCAAGGTCGAGGGTGTACCATTCGCCGCCCCCGTAGTAGGTCTTGGCCTGGACATATACGGTCTTGGGAGCGACCAGCTTGAGTTTGTCGTAGGGGTCCTCCATGAAGTTGCCGGTGTCCATAAGCGCCCCAAGCCAGGGAGAGGGGACGGCGTTGATGAGGCGCAATTGGCCTTCCGGGGTACGGCTCAGGCCCCAATGGTTCTCCAGCGCCATGACGACGCCGCATTGCTCAGCCTTGGGGATGCACTTCTCAATGCACTCGATGCACCATTTGAAGCCGTCGTCCTCGGTGTAGCCGGGCAAGATCGGTTCGATCCCGCGGGCCTTCATGAGGTCATCGAAGTCCTTGATCGTGTTCCAGCGGCCGGAGTTGAGCCGGATGCAGGGAATGCCAAGGTCGGCGGCGATTTCAAGGCATTTGTGGGTGTGTTCGATCTGCTTCTGACGCTCGGCGGGGTCGCTCTGCACGAAGTTCTGGTGTATCGAGAGACAAACCAACTCGACGCCGTTGCGGAAAGCCACGCGCTTGAGCCTGGCCAGATAGGCGCGGTGCTCCGCGGTGAGCGGCTCCTTCTCGGGGATGTCCATCTGCCGATGAAGGACGTCCACCCCTGCAACGCCAAGGTCGGCTGCCTTTTCGATGACGGTTTCGACTGATACTTTCGGGTCGCGGAAATGCCAGTAGGAGTAAGTGCAAACCCCGAGCTTGAGGCGCCTCTTGGTTGAAGCTGTCGCGGGTTTGGCTTCCTGGGCCTGGGCAGCCAGGGCGGCGGTGGCGCCGCAGCAGGCCGCCGCGGTGAAAAAGGAGCGGCGAGTCATCATAATAACACCTTTTGTTCTTGTTCCTATGTCTGGGTCCGGCTGTTCAGTTCGACCTTGGATACGCCACACATCTCCGCGACGCAAGCCTGGACGTTGCCAGCGGCGCCTGCTTGTGGGCGCAGGACTAGCCTGGTGGCGCAGAGAAACCGCCGTCGGTTGATCAGGTTGGATTCGTGCTGGTCTCAAGGGCGACGTATTTCCTTGAAGTTTTCCTCCCCGCGATTCAGCATGCGCACCACGATGAACATGCACAGAGGTCAATCGTTCTTTAACTTATGGCGTGTGGCGACTCTATTGCCGGTCGCGGCCATAACAACCTGCGCCCAGGACTTCGCGCCGAGTTCATTCGCCAACTCCATGTTGACGGTGACGGTCACCGCCGGTCGAACACCGTTTGCCGCCAGCGGTTCCTACCGGTTTTTCACTTCCGTGGCTGGAAGCAACTACGTCGTGCTCGGACCCGGCCCGCTCACTTCGGGCACCTATTCCTACGCCAAGATCCGCACCGGCGTCAGCCGTGCGGTCCTGACAGATGCCGCGTCCGGGCAGGCCGCCACATTGCAGCTCACGTTTGCCTCGCAGACCGACGGCACGCTGGCACTGACCAATGCGAGCGGTTTTCAGACGGGATCCTTTACGGCCGCTTCCTACGCCGACGCCAGCCCGCCCGAGCTGTTCCTGCCCGGTGTGGCCAGTGGATTGTTCCAAAGTTATCTGAGCGGCCGAAGCGGCCTGGTCTATGCCCTTGAAACCTCGAGCAATCTTACCCACTGGTTGCCTTGGCAGACTGTGCTGGTGCCCGATTTGACGGTGGGTTTCGGTGAGGCCGTCGGCGGTGGGTCGCATTTCTATCGGGCACGGATCAGTTCCAGCGCCTTTGCGCCGGCCTCGTTGACCAACAAAACGCTCAATCTCACGATTGCCGAGGGTGCGGTACCGCTCTCCACCAACGGGATTTGCCAGTGGATGGCCGGCACCAATGATTTAAGCTATCAACTCGTCGCCGGGCCCGGCACCTCGGGCGGCTCTGGCACTTATCACTACACGACCGCCGACGCCAACCGCGGGCTCGTGGCGTACACGGAGGCCGGCGGCGGCGGCCAGTTCAATGCCCTCCTGGTCTTCAACTCCCTTGGCTCGGGCTATTTCTATCTGACCAATACGACCTCGCCCGGCTATGAAGCGGGGACCTTCACGCTGGCCGACGGCGCTGTTGACTTTCTCGGCAATATGAAGTTCACACCTGAGACCGCTCGCGCCGGTTCGCTCACGTTCCCCGCCAACGGCTCGGTTGGCGCCTTGAGCGTCACCAACGCGGCGGGCTGGGTTTGGAGCTTGACCATCCCCGGGGACGCCCTGACCGAGCCCCAGACAATCACGATGACGCCGTTTTCCGTGGCGGATTCCAGCCAGTCGCTCCTGCCAATCACTAATGGAGTCGTCCTGGAGCCTGACGGACTTCAATTCTGCGACGGCGTTACCCTCACAGTGGTTCCACCCGCGCCGTTGGGGGCGCACGCGGCACTGCTCATGGCGGGAGACGACGGGTCCGACCTTTGTTATTTTGAGACCGCCAGCCAGTCGGCCAGTCTCTCAGCCACGCTCCTGCATTTCACGTCCGGTGGAGTAACCGATCCCTCCGACTCCCAATGGACTGCCTATGTGCAGAGCCACTTGCCCAAAGCGCAAGCCGCTTACGCCCAGGCCACCAACGATGTGCAATCCCTGCTGCCACGGGCCACCAACCAACCGCCACCGCCGCCGAATTATATCTGGCGTTGCACGATGAATGATCCCGTCGCCATCCAGCAGATTGACGCTTACCTCGGGAGGATTTTCACCAATGAAACCGCGGCTATTAAGCGGCTGCGGAGCGCCGCCATGCAACTGGCGGCTCTCGGACAAGACCCCGGCTCCGCCACCACCAACCTCGTAAAGAGGCTCATTGAGACAGACGAGTTTGGGCAGGTAAACAACCTGATGGCTTGCTACTACACCACCAACGTCGCCGAGCTTGACAGCACGCTGGATCCCAATGGGAATTCGGAGAAGTTTATGGCCCTTTACAAGCTGACCTCCAGCGTCAACGCAATGGACAAGGCTTACGGAGGCAAAGGCAACACCAACTGGCCGACGCTCCTCAAGAATTGGTCCAAAGCCATTCGCGACGGCTGCATCCGCCAGGTCCATGACGACCACTACTACACCATGGCGCAGACCGCCCAAACCATCGAGACCTTCCGGAACACGGTGATGAACGTCGCGCCAGATCCGAAAGGGACGTTCGTACAGAAGATGGCCAAAGCGCTGATGTTCAGCCTGACGCTGGATATGAACTTCACCTTCAAGGACTGGGGTTCCGAGGGCGAAATCGACGACCAGGTCACCGAAGAGGCAAATGGGACGGTGACTCTCCAAGCCGGGATCACCCCACCCTTCCCGGTCGTTAGCACCAACCTCAGCTTCCAGTCGGGCAGTTGGGCGTACTACCTGGACGATTGTTCCTACGGTCTGGACCCCGGGCAGTCCAACGCGTGGAATCTCGCCGTGGGTCTGCTGGCCTGCAGCTCGACCCCGCAGGCGTACGTGATTCTTAATGGCCCGTATCTTTTTGAGGAAACCTGGACGGGTTGCAACGAAGTGTCTATGCCATCGCCGTGGCTGGGTGTGGTTTACGGCACCGCCTTCGTCTGTGCGCCCAGTGGGGCCAATGGAAGCGGAGGTTTGTTCCGCTTCCCGTTGCAGGATGGCCAGGCCGACTTAATCAACCAGTCCGTCCAAGGGGATAGTCAGTCGGGCCAATGCGCCGACCCGCTCCAGGATGCCAAGGGGACCATTCAGATCCATCTGGTCCATACGCCCAAGTAGGCAACCTGAACAACACTAACGGGTCGGAAAACTCGAGCCGTTCGAAGGCGACGCGACGTAGGGCAACGAATCAGAGGCGGCGTCAGGCCAGGAGGATGAGGGCCACGCGGGCCACAAGCCAGTAGCCGAAGACCCAGAATGCGGATTCCTTGAAGGTAACGCCGCTGAGGCGGGAAAGCCCGATCGCCAGAACGGTGGTGGTCCAGAGATGAAAGAAGTTCAATATGTCCAGGACCAAGCGGGCGGGATCGTCTGAGGGCAGGCGCGGGGCGAAGAAGGAGAGCGCAGGCCGGGCAGCAGGGTTGCCAGAAGCGCTGATGAGGAGTGCCGTGACGATGGCACCCAAAGCCACGATGCTGCCCGTCAGGGCGACGACTTCAACGGCTTTCATGTAGGAAAAGCGGGTTCTGAGGAAGGCACGCCCGATGAACCAGAGCAAAAAGGCCGACCAAAAGGTGCCAGCGAACGCGCCGGTACAAGTGGCCAGCGCTGAGACTCGCTGCCAATCGGCCGAGCCTGGTTTAGCTTGGGCGGCGGTTGAGTTGACGATTTGGGATGGGGCGTCGAGGGCCTGCGATGGGCTAGGGACTGAGGCGGTTTCGTCATTCGCGGCGCGAAGCAGGAACAGACTGGTCAGAGCAACGAGCAGCGTCGGCAGGAGCCAGTTGGTGAGGCGGGGTGGAGCGGCCAGGACTTCGTCGAAGACGTCTCCGGGACTGACGAGCATGTCGAGCATTTTCGCGCCCAGCGAGGAGGAGGCCGGGGCGCTGGGGGAGTTGGGCTGGGCGGCAGGCATAAGTGTCATTGAGAATCCCGGGAGACCTCAAAGCGCTGGAACATGCGGGCCAGGGCCAGGAGCAGGAGGAGGTCCACGAGGTACTGGACCCCAAGCGCCCCGACACCCGTGACCGGAAGGCCGAAGTGGAGGAATCTCAGCCACGCTTCGGAGTTTGCGAGGCCCTGCATACCGTCGGCGGTGAGCATCACGCCAGCCTTTTCGCTGAGGATTCGGGCGAGGAACCGGCCGGTCCACACCGCTGGAACGAAAACCAGGAAGGAAAGCAGAACGACGATCAGAGTCCCTCCGGCACTGGGAGATTGTGCGTGGCCGGCCGCCCGCCTGGTAGCGGACAGGAGATAGTGAAGATTCCAAACGGAGTTGAGGGCGAGGGCGATGGCCGGATACGCGAAGATCAGCAGTAAGAGTATCGGCCAGTCAAACCGGGCATAGATGAGCAGGGGGACGAGGCCAACAGCCTGGCAAAGCAGGATGAGGCCCACCGGCACGGACACCTCTGCCAAGACCAGGCACAGCGGCGACATCGGCAGCGTGCGAAAGTCGAGCAGGTGGCGCCCATCACGGCGAAAGTCGAAGCGGAAGATGCGTTGGAGGAATGGGGCGAGGATCGCTATCCAAAAGGCAAGCCCCAGATGGAAAGCAAATCGTCCCATCGTCACCTCGGGAGACGCAAGCTGGCCGGGAGAGGCTGCGTGCAGCTCAGCATGGATGCGCCGGAGAAGGGCGACAAGGCTGCCGGCATAGAGGGAAGTGAGGATAAACGCCACGAGCAGTTGGCGCTGCGAGCGCCTGGCGGCGAGCAGGTTCTTCCAGACAATTGCCCCGACCCCGCCAAAGAGCGATAGGGCGGGGAGTCCGGCGGAATGGGCCTCGGTTCTGCCGGCGCTGGCGAGGTCGCGGCCCTGCCGGAGACGCGTGCGCCGCTCGGCGGCACGAGACGTGATGGCGAGGGAGGGTTCGAAAAGGTTGGCCTTGAGCCGGAAGAGCCACCACAGGCTGACGGCGGCGGCGAGGGTGATCGCGCCTAGATAAAGGACCGGTTGCCAAAGCTGCCGCAGCCAAAGGGAGCCCGTTGGCATCAGGCGCAAAGCCCATTGGTGGAGGGCGTGCGAACTGGCGGCCTCGGGCAGCGTCACCGCCGGGTAAAACAGGAGTTGAGCCAACGGCGATACGGCGAAGGCGGGCACGAACCTGACGTCCCAGGCAGCGCGGAAATAGAGCGCGGTGAGGAGGAAACCGGCGCCGAGCATCATGCAGCGGAGACGGTGGTGGCGATCCTCGGGGAAGGTCCCGGCAAAGAGCGAGGCGGCAGTGGACACGTGGAAGCAGGTGATTTGGAACAGGGTCAAGCCGGCCGCCATCAGCAGCGGATGCGACACGTGCGGTGCAAAGAGCGCGGCGAGAACGAGTCCTTGGACGAGGGCATAGAGATAATTGGGCAGGAGGCGGTAGCAGACGATCTGCCGTTGGGTAAAAGGGCTGGTGAAGATAAACTCAATGTCCGGGGGTTCAAACACCAGGCCCCGCTGCCAGAAACCCTTGATGAGCGAGCCCCAGAGCATGAGGAAGGCGCCCGTGATTAAGCAACTACGCTGCACCAGTCGGCCGAAGATTTCGTAGTGCCGAAACCAGAATAGCACACCGAGCGACCCCAGAACGTAGGCGAACCCGATGAGGGTCGTGGGCCGGCGCAGGCTGCGGACGAAGTCGAGGACCCGGCGTTTCACCAAGGCGAACCAAAGATAGAGCAAGGCGCGGTTCATGACGCGGTAGCCAGATCGGCCGAGTTGCCGGACTCCTCGGTCACGGCGAAGAAGACATCTTCGAGCGAGGCGTCGGCCTGAAGCGTCGCCAGGGCGCGAATCTCTTCGAGCGAACCGAAGGCCATCTTGCGGCCACGATGGAGGATCAGGACCTGGTCGCAAAGGGCCTCGACCAGGTGCAGGAGATGGGAGGAGAGCAGGAAGGCGGTGCCGGCGGCGGCGCGGCGGCGAATGGACTCCTTGATGTTGCGGATGCCGCGGGGGTCGAGACCAGTCAGGGGTTCATCGAGGATGATGACGCGGGGTTCGCGGACGAAGGCGCACGCCAGGGCTAGCTTCTGCGTCATGCCGCGCGAAAGGCTGGAAGCCATTTGGTCCTGCTTGTCCGCCAGCCCCAGTTCCTCGAGCAGCGCAGCATATTTCGCCTTTGCGTCCTTGACATGATACGCCAGAGCAATGAAGTGGAGGTGCTCAGTGACGGTCAGCAAATCGTAGGGATGGATGGTATCGGGGATGTAGGCAAACTGCTGCTTGGCGGCGACGGGTTCGTGCTCAAGATCAAAGCCGCCGACCCGAATGGTCCCGAGCGTCGGCCGCAAAATGCCGGTGATGGCGCGCAGGGTGGTCGTCTTGCCCGCGCCGTTGGCCCCGACGAGGCCGACGATTTCACCGGGGCGCACGGTGAAGCTGAGTTCGCGCACGGCGGAGAAGTCACCGTAGTTCTTGGCCAAGCCGGCCACTTCAATCACAGGAGAGTCAGGTGCATTCATGGCATGTTCTGAGTCATTCCGGTTATACACTGTCATATTACAGTAGGACAGTCAAGCAGTGATGTGAAGTTAGACCGGGCTGCCGCCAACTGCTCACGCGGCAGGTGGAGACGGTCCGCCCGGGAGAACTTCATTTGCTTCTGGCACGAGCTCACGCTTCAAACATGAAATACCGGGTCGCGTTGAATGAGCAGGCGCCACCCGGGATTCGCGCAACTGGCGCATTTTGCTCACGCTGGTCGAGTAATGTCAAATCTACGGCACTTCCGAAGTCATGGTCGCCCTTAAAACAAGGTACGGCAGGCATCCTGCTTTGGCTGCCTCCGGAGGCCACTTTCGGCGACGTATCTACATGGGAGGGGCATACGGTTTCCTCCCATTCGGATTCAGGCCAAAAGGGCCAACATTATGAATGCAGGATACTTGATAGACATGGACGGCGTGATTTACCGGGCGAACCAGCTCATCCCGGGCGCGAAGCAATTTGTTCTCACCCTGGTCGAGAGCGGTTCTCCCTTTGTGTTCCTGACCAACAACTCCTCGCCGACGCCGGAGGATCTCTCGGTTCGGCTCGGGCATCTGGGTCTGCCGGGCCTCTCCCCGCGACATTTCTATACCTCCGCCCTCAATACGGCGGAGTTTCTGAGTGAGACGCATCCTGCCTGCACGGTTTTCGTGATCGGCGAAGGTGGCTTGCTGGCCGCCCTGCACGAGCGCAAGATCGCCAGCGACGCCATCCAACCCAGTTATGTCGTGGTCGGTGAGGGGGCGGTCTCCATGGAGAAGCTGGCCAAAGCCCATTCGTTCATTGAGCATGGAGCCCGGCTCCTGGCCACCAACCCGGACAATTGGTGCCCGGTGTCCGACGACGGCACCCGCCCGGGAGCCGGCTCCACTGCGGCATTTCTGGAGGCCAGCACAGGTCGGCGCGCCTACTACCTTGGCAAACCCAACGGCTATATGTTCCACCGGGCTCTGCGCAAGCTCGCAGATATGGTGGGTGGGACCCGCCCGGAGAACATTATCGTAATTGGCGACACGATGGAAACAGACATCCGGGGCGCCATCGAAGCCGGCCTCCAATCCTACCTGGTTCTAAGCGGATCTACCACCCTGGATGCTGTCGCAGAGTATGTTTATCAGCCTACCCGGGTTCTCAATTCCGTTGCCGATTTGATCGAGGAATTGGCATCAGGAAAGCCCTCGAGCCGGCTGGACAGCCCGGTCTTTCAGCAGGCTCGTTCCGTCCGTCCTCACCCAGGCAACCGCCACCAAACGGATGCGGAGCACCCAGCAAAGTCCCGTCCCCGCCCGCCCATGACACGCTGAGCGAGAGCTTGCAAGCGGAGCTCAACCGGCCTCCAGTTCCCTACCCCTGGGCGGATGCGAAAACTAACAAGCATGGCGGCCGGAATGTTGCCGCCGCCTGAGCTTCTCCGAAAGACATTTTGACTAAGTGGTCTCATGAGATTAAGATATGTGCTTAAGCTCGCAATACGCATTGCGGGAGGAAACAGTAAATCACATATGAAAAGATCACGTTCTTATTCTCACGACCACCATGTCCGCAAGGTGGCCTGTACGGTGTCGGCCGCAGCCCTGATGCTGGGCGTCAGCCAGGCAGCCACGGTCGGCTTTAACTTCCAATGCAATTATTGCTCCCCGTCGTCATACTCTGGGGCAATAGTGACGGCCACGGCGTTTGGGATTGGCACCAACGGGTGGGAAAGCCTGACTCAAATGGACACTGGCTACGGGTGCCCGGCTAATTACTTTACCCTAAACCAGACGATAGATACGACGACTTCAACCGGGGGGTTGAACCCGCTGCCGAATGGCTCCTTGGGGGTAACGTGGTCCGCGTACACCGCCAATGTGAGCGGGTTCGGCGGATATAGTCGTCCCGGTCCGCACTATAACTTCGGCGGGAATAATGAGCAGCCTGGTAACGAACAAGTTTACTGGGGGTTTTTGCGTGATGGCGTCAATTTCGGACCCGGCTCTTCCGGCGGCGATAATAGTCAGCCCGGGTATAGTATTGATATCACCGGGCTAAAATCCCTGTTTACCAACACACCCTTCGCAGTCCAGCTCATCGCTTCGGCCGACTCGATGCAGTATTTGACCAACGCCTTTATTATTGATGCTACTGGCAATACGACTCAATCCGTGCTTTATCCCAGCACGCCTCCAGTTGGTGACGTAGGCGACACAGCCTGGGTTCGCGGCGTCGGAGGTGGTCTGAGCACGGCGAGCGGCTCGTTTAACACCGATCATTTGCAGATCATTGGCAACCAAGCCGCGCATGTAGGACCGAAGACCGGCTACAACTTCGCCAGCACCATCTCCGGGTTTATCCTTACCGACAAACCGGTTGTCAGCATGCCGCCCCACCAGGTGCTGGTTTGTGGGGGTGACACGGTCACCTGGGCCGGTTACGCTGTGGGCGTGCCACCGCTCTCCTACCAGTGGCGCAAGAACGGGGTGCCCATTCCGGGCGCCACCACCTCGGCTTACAGCCTAACTAACGTAGGGCCGGCAAATGCTGGCACCTACGGCTTATGGGTCACGAATCTGTATGGCGCCGCGATCAGCTCGCCTGTGACTATCGGGGACGAGATCCTGACTCCGGGGATAAGCAACCTCGTTTTGGATTCCAACCCGAATGGGCCTCAGCATAACGGTCTTAACAATGGGGCGATTTGGCTTGCCTCCAGCACGGACGGGGGGGGCGTGACGCGCACGGGAGTTATGAGCTTCAGCACCAACGCTCCAAGTCAAATCACGGTTGCCGGGGAAACGAATTTCGATTCCACCGCCGGCACCATCATGTTCTGGATGCGCTCCAGCGGCGTGGCCGATCCCAACGGCAACCCGGCCACACTTTTCGACCGGCTCAGTGGCACCGGCAATGGTAACGGCATTGTCGTGGCGCAAGACCCCGACGGGACGGTGCTGTTCCAGATTGGATCCGGGACGAGCTCTAACGCCGGAATCCCCTCTTCGGCCAAGACCCTGTCGAACAACCACTGGCACCAAGTGGCAGTGGTTTATGATCAGTCCGGTAGCACCGCCTCGGCTATTTACATTGACGGCCAACCCGACAGCAGTGAATACTTATCGCCGTGGACTTGGCAGGCGGGCCAGGAGTTGGAGCTTGGACTCTCGCACGACACGAACTCGTGGCAAGCTTACACCGGGCTCATGGATGACGTGCGTTTCTACAACCGCGTCCTGACCGCAGCGGAAATCACTTCGGCCTATGGCGGCGCGTTGGTGGACAACAACTCCCTGGTCATGCAGCTCAACTTCACCGCGGCGCCTGGGCCGGGTGTTAATCTCACCTGGCAGTGCACCGACGCCATTTTGCAGTCAGCCGACTCGGTCAATGGTCCTTACACAGACGTGCCGGGAGCTGTTTCCCCCTATAGCATAGGCGTGCAGACGGCCGCCAAGTTCTATCGCTACCGAGGGCATACGCCCGTTGTGATCGTCGCCAACCCGTATCTCATGTAGAGCCGCACCGGTTTGTCGCTTGCCGCGTTCAGCGCACGCTGGCACATTGCATGGCGCGCGGAGGCAACCTCCGCGCGCCATGACATCTGCGGATTTTCAGCACAGGCTCAACGAGGCGCGCCAGTGCCTGCTCGCCCACGAGTTCGGCCGCGCGTTGGCTCAATACGAGAGACTAACGCGGCAGTGGCCGGGAGAGGCGGTTCTGTGGGCCGAGTATGGGAACGCGGCTTCGGGGGCTGGCCAGATAGACTTGGCGGACCGGACCTGGCAACGGGCCCTGGGGTTGGCGCCCGCCAATGCGGATTTGGTTGGCATGATCGGCCATCAGTACCAAGGGATGCGCTGGCCGGAAAAGGCCCTCGCCTGCTTTGCCCAAGCCGCCGCAGCGGACCCGCGAGCCATTAACCCGCGCATCAGCCGGGCCGTGCTATGCGAAAAGAGCCACCGCCTGGAAGAGGCGCGGGCGGCGGTGGAGGAGTGCCTGGCCATAGATCCGAAAGATGATCAGGCGCGCTATTTCTCCGCCGTGCTGGACCGGCGGGAGGGTCAACTCGAGGCCGCGGAAGGGCGGATCCGGACCCTGATCGCCTCCGAGCCCAGGCATCCTTACGTTCGCTACGCCTGCCGCTACGAACTGGCCCAGATTCTTGATCGGGAGGGGCGTTGTGACGAAGCGATGGGGCTGTTGGTTGAGGCAAAGCAGATCGTGCGCGGACTAACGGATACGGAGGCGTTGCTGAGGGGCTATGACCAGGGCGCCGAGAGCGCGCGGCGCTTTACTCGGAGCTTGCCCAAAACGATTCTTCGTACCTGGGCGGAGTATTTTCCCCAGGTCAAGCGCGAGGCAATTCCGAGGCTGGCGTTCCTGGGGGGGCATCCGCGCAGTGGAACCACGCTGCTGGAGCAAGTGCTGGACGCGCATGCCGGCGTCGCGGCGCTGGACGAACCGACCGCCTTCCTGGATGTCCTCCAGCCCGAATTCCACAAATCGAAGGAGCTCTCCAGCGCGAGGTTGAATACCCTGCGCCGGCTTTATACTCAGGCGCTGATGCGGGAAGCGGGTCCCGCTGGGACGGGCAAGCTTCTGCTCGACAAGAATCCGTCGCCCACCGCGCGCTTGCCGCTCTGGCTGAAGGTGTTTCCCGAACTGCGGGTGCTCGTCGCCTTGCGCGACCCGCGCGACGTGGTCCTTAGTTGCTACTTCCAGAACATCCCGCTGAACGCCACAAATGTGAACTTCTTGAGCTTTGAGCGCGTGGCCAGGCATTATGCCGACCTGATGGACATCTGGCTGGCGGTGCGGGAATGGGAAGGGTTCACCTGGTTGGAGGTCCGCTACGAAGACACCGTGGCCGACCTCGAAAAAGAGGGACGCCGAGTGACCGAGTTTCTCGGGCTGGCGTGGCACGAGGAACAAGCGCGGTTCTACGAAAAGAGCCGCAGCAAGCAACTTTATTCACCGACTTACCAGGATGTGACTCGCCCGGTCTATAGCCGCTCGGTCGGACGCTGGCGCGCCTATGAAAAGCACCTCGCGCCCATCCTGTCGGCGCTTGAACCTTACTGTCGAACGTTCGGATATGCGTGAAGGTTCCAGCCCAAAGCCATCTACCAACATGTCCGCACCCACGTCGAACCGGTTAACCGTGTTGGTCACCAACCTCTCGGTTAACAGCGTTGTCCTTCAGGATAATCAAGCCACCAACCAGCAGCGCTTCTATCGCGTGAGGATTGGACCGTAACCAACTGAATTTATTGATAAACCGAAGGGCGCGCCCGCACGTACTGGGCACGGCGTAGGGAAGAGGGAAGCGCTTACGATGCCAGATCAACAAACCACTGCCAACACCCCGCGGGCCAGCCGAACATGCTGGACCGCCGAGCCGGCAAGCGGCAAAGTGCCCGAGTGAGCTGCGACCAACCACTCGCCCGAACCAGCCGCGCCCAAACCCGCGGGTTTACGCTGATCGAATTGCTGGTGGTCATCGCGATCATCTCCATCCTGGCGGCCATGCTGTTGCCCGCGCTGGCTAAAGCCAAGGCAACCGCCAAGAAAGCGCAGTGTCTGAGTGGTCTCCATCAAATGGGATTGTCCCTGATCATGTATGCCGACGATAACAATGGGCTGGCGGCGCGTGCCAATGGTCCGCATTGGTGGGAAGTGTTGGCCCCCAACCTCGGCGGCAAAACCGGCGCGGACTTCGCAAAAGTGAAGCTCTACTCCTGTCCGAGCTATCCCGACCCGGATCCTCGTTACCCGGGCCAAAAGCAGTTGGTCTGTTATGTGGTCAACGGCTGGACGTTCTCCAGTCCCACCGACCCGATGGGCGTGGAGCTTAGCGGCCTGACGAAGATCACCATGATTCAGCGCCCGGTGGACACAGTCTATCTGGCCGACCGGGAGGATGGCACCGACTTCGGCCCAATCACGGCGACTGACCCGTATTCGGAATCGGATTACTACGACGTCTGGGAACCTAGCCACTTGCCTTATCTGTCGAACGGAAATGAAAATCCCCGAAACGGGGTCTCGAACAATGGCCGGAGGGTGGCGCTCAACCGTCACACGAAAGACGCCAACTTGCTTTACTTCGACACCCATGCTGGCGGAAAGAAGACCAGGTTAATCTCGGTCAATGATTGGCGTGACCGTCGGTAAGGACGCAGAGGCTCAACGTAATATCGATCTCACCCCTTGCGAGCGTCCAAGGGTTCTACCTTCGTTGTCTCAGAAACTCCGCCCGCCGAATTGGTCAAAAATAGCTCTTGCTTCCCGGAATCCTCAAGGCTATATTGTGCGCTCTTTTTGAAAGAAAGTTAAACGACTTATGCGACGTCCAAAAGGCATCAAGACCAGGAAAGCTGCGGCCAAGCGGTTCAAGATAACGGCTGGGGGCAAGGTTATGCGCTCCAGCGCCGGCCGGCGCCACCTGTGCCAGACCAAGAGACCCAAGCGCCGCCGCGGCCTCCGTGGCCCGACCGCAGTCCATTCGACCGACATGTATCGCATCACGCAGAGCCTGCCTTTCAGCCACTGATGCCGCCATCAACTCTCAACCATTAACTATCTACTAGATCATGCGCGTTACCAACGCACCCGCTTCCCGCAAACGCCGCACCCGGATGATCAGGGCCGCCAAGGGCTACCGGATGCGCCGCTCCAAGCTGTACCGCTACGCCTCCGACGCGGTTGACCACGGCCGCGCTTACGCCTATCGCGACCGGAAGAACAAGAAGCGCAACTTCCGGGCGCTGTGGCAGATTCGGATCAACGCCGCTGCCCGCGCTGCTGGCACGACCTACAGCCGATTCATGGAGGGGCTTAAGGCCGCCAAAGTCGCCTTGGACCGGAAGGTCCTGGCGGACATTGCCGCGACGGATGCCGCCGCATTTATAGAACTGGTCAAAGTCGCCCAGAACGGGTTGAAGGCCAAGGCCGCGAAGGCTTAAAAGTTCCCTTAGCCGGCTTCCATAGCCGGTTGGTGAACGGGCGACCCGAGACGGCTCGCCCGTTCGTGTTTCGGGCTCCGGACTTTGGGCGTGGGACAATGGCAATAGATTTATGGCAGGATTTCTCGACCAAATCGAACCGGTAAAGCAATCGGCCCTCGCCGACCTGCGAGCCGCCCCGGACTTGGTGGCGCTCGAACAGGCCCGTGTCAGCTACCTCGGGTCGAATGGCAAGTTCAGCGCCCTCATGAAACAACTGGGCGGGTTGGCCAAGGAAGAAAAACCCGCCGCCGGCAAAGCCATCAACAGCGCCAAGGTCGAACTGGAGGCGGCCTTGGCTCAGCGGCGAGGCGAGCTTGAGCTGAGCGCTGCGCTGCCGCATGAACCAACCGATTTCACCCTGCCCGGGCGGCGCCGTCTGGTCGGTAAGCTCCACCCGCTCACCCAGGTTACCGAGGACATTGTCCGCAGCTTTCGCAAGATCGGCTTCGTGGTGGCAGATGGACCGGAAGTCGAGGACGAGTATCATTGCTTTGACGCGCTGAATACGCCTGCCGATCATCCGGCGCGGGATACGCAGGATACGTTCTACCTCCACAATGCGGAATGCAAAATGCAGAATGCTGAAGCCGGAGGCCAGAAGCCGGCGGCCGGCACCGCACCCTCAACCCAGAGCCCTCAACCCTCAACCCTTCTCCGCACCCACACCTCCTCGGTCCAGATACGGGTGATGGCCAAGCAGCAGCCGCCCGTGCGGATCATTGTGCCGGGCCGCGTCTATCGCCGCGACAACGCCGACGCCACTCACAACCCGACTTTCCACCAAGTCGAGGGGCTTTACGTGGACCGAAACGTCACGGTGGGTGATCTCAAGGGCACAGTGGAGTTTGTGTTCAAGGAGCTGATGGGCGAGGAGACGCGGATTCGCTTCCGGCCCCATTACTTCAGTTACACGGAGCCGAGCTTCGAGATTGATTTCAGCAGCGCGCTGACGCGCAAGATGGGCAAGGAATGGCTGGAGATTGCCGGTTGCGGCATGGTGCATCCCCAGGTCTTCGAGAATGTCGGCTACGACCCGGAAGTCTGGACGGGCTGGGCGTTCGGCTTTGGCATCGAGCGCATAGCGATGATCCGCTACGGCATTACTGACATCCGCCTCTTCTACGAAAACGACGTGCGTTTCCTGAAACAGTTCTGATGTTTGGCTCCGTTCATATTCATCAGGGTGCGCGACGTTGCCTTCTTGCGACCGCATTCTGAACGTGTCACGGGACAAGTATCTACCATCCCGCAACCGTGGCATTCAAGTCCCAAAGGCGCCAACCACCATTGGCGGTCATCTCAGACGACGACGCCTCCAGTTGAGAATCTTCCAACCGGAAGTGGCTCGCCGGCTTGGAGTTAGCATGGTCTCGCTCAGCCGCTGGGAGCGCGACAAAGTGTTCCCGACGGCCTCTCACCACCAGAGAATTGTGGCATATCTGGGCTACGATCCGTTCGGAAATCCGGTGCAATAACCCGCCAAAACCCCAAAAGCAACGAACCCTTATTCGTTGCCTTTTTATCACTTGTCCCGGGCAAGCTTGGATCCCAAAATGCCATTGCGCTTTCCGCCCCGCTGGCTCATAACAGAGCCATGTTGGCCAAGGTTTGTTCTGCCGCCGTCAACGGCATCGAAGCCTATCCGGTTGAGGTGGAAGTCAACGCCGGGTTCGGTGACACATTGATCGTGATTGGTGTCAACAAAACACCCAAGCAAGGATGACAACAAAGGTGATTCCACTTCTCGTGCTTGTGCTGGCATCCTCAGGCTCGCTTTCGGCCGCGGCTGAGGCCACGGCGAACTCCGACTACGCGGTGGCCGAGAAGGCGGCCAAAGAGACGGAAGCGGCGGTCGGCCCCTTAAGGGACGCCATGCAAAAGGCCGACACGGCATGCGCCAACGCGAGGGAAGCAGCCAACACGAAGCGACTGCAGGCCACTGATGCGAAGAATTTGGCGGGCGAGCCGGGCGTAAGAGAGTTGAAGCAGGCCGAGGCCAAGCTGGCGGCTACGGCCCAGGCCGTGACCGACGCGACCAATGCCCAGGCGGCCCCGGAAAAGGCATTGGCGGACGCCAAAGCCGCCACGCTCCTGCTGCAGCAAGCTTACGATGCGGCCGAGAAGGCGGCCAAGGAGGCCGAGGCCGGGGCGAAGGCCGCCTCCGACGCGGCCAACAAGCTCGAGGACGAAGCCGGAAAGGCGACCGCCGAGGCCGAAGCCAAACGCAAAGCGGCTGTTGATGCCGCAGCCGCCCTAGCCCAAGCACGGCAAGGCGAGCAACAAACACAGGCCCAAGCCAACGCCGGCGCAAAAGCGCTGACCGATGCGGCGGAGATTAATAAAGGGGCCGACGCTGCCTTGGCGAACGCCAGGAACCAAGCAGCCCCTGCCATCGCGGCTTCGGCGGCAGCCGAGCAAGTTTCCCAAGGGGCGGAGGCCAAGGCCAAACAGGTTTCCGAGGATGCCGCCAAGCCAGAGGCTGAAAAGAAGCAGGCCACCGACGACGCGGCCGCCAAGCGCAAAGCGGCCGAGGGGGCCAACGCGGCTCTGGCCCAAGCACAGGCAGCCCAGCAAAATTCGCAGAATCAGGCCAACGCCGCGGCGCAGAAGCTAGCCCAGGCGATGGCGCAGAAGAAATCGGCCGACGATGCCCTGGCGAACGCCAAGAACAAGGTGGCCGCCGCCACCACGGCTTCGGCGGCAGCCGAGAAGGCGGCTCAGGATGTCGCGAAGTCTGCGGAGGAAAAGCAGCAGGCGGCAGCCCAAGCGGCCGCCAAACGCAAAGTGGCTGTTGAGGCCGCGGCTGCCCTGGTCCAGGCACGGCAAAGCGAGCAGCAAGCCCAAAATCGGGCCGCCGCCGTTGCGCAAATGCTGACCGAAGCAACGGCTCACCAGAAACTCCTCGTCGAGGTTCTGGCGAACGTCAAAAACCAGGTGGCCGAGGCCGCCACCCCGAGCCAGGCAGCCGAGACGGCGGCCCAGGAGGCCGAGGCCCGGGCTAAACAGATTTCCGCGGATGCTGCCAAGCCGGCCGCCGAAAAAAAGCTGGTCACCGACGAAGCGGCGGTCAAACGCCAAGCGGCCGACGCCGCCAACGCCGCCCTGGCCCAAGCACGGCAAAACGAGCAGCACGCGCAAGCTCTGGCTGCGGCCGCCGTGCAGAAGTTGGCCGAAACCGCAGCGCAGAAGAAACCGGCCGACGATGCCCTGGCGAACGCCAAGAACAAGGCGGCCGCCGCCACGGCCGCGAACCAGGCGGCCCAGGCGGCGGTCAAGGACCTCATTCGGATCGAGCAGGAAAGTCAGCAAGCCGCCGCGCAAGCTGCCGCCAAGCGCACGGCGACCGATGCGGCCAAGGCCGTCCTGGCCCAAGCGCAGCAGAAGCAGCAGGAAGCGCAGAATCGAGCCAACGCCGCCGCGCAGAAGTTGGCCGAAGCCACCGCGCGGAAGAAGTCGGCCCAAGAAGCCCAGGCGAACCTCAAGACGCGGATCGCCGCGGCCAAACAGACACACGTGGTGGACGAACAAGCCGCCAAGGCGGCGGAAGCAGCGGCCGCTCCGTTGCAGGTGGAAGCAGAAAAAACGCGGGCGGCCTATCTGGCTGCCAAGGACATCGCCGACGACAAGCGCGCCCTGACCAATCAGGTTAAGGCCAATGCCGACTACGAGGCGGCCGAGAAGGCAGCCAGGGAGGCGGAAGCGGCGGTCGGCCCCTTAAGGGACGCCATGCAAAAGGCCGACGTGGCATACGCCAACGCGAGTAAAGCGGCCGATACGAAACGACAGCAGGCCACTGATGCGAAGAATTTGGCGGGCGAGCCGGGCGTAAAAGAGTTGCAGCAGGCCGAGGCCAACTTGCCCGCTGCCATCAAGATCCTGACCGACGCGACCAACGCCAAACCTCCCCTGGACAAGGCGTTGGCCGACGCCAAGGCCGCCACGCTCCCGCTCCAGCAAACTTACGATGCGGCCGAGAAGGCGGCCAGGGAGGCTGAGGCCGGGGCGAAGGCCGCCTCCGAGGCGGCCAACAAGCTCGACGACGAAGCCAAGAAGGGCACGGCCCAAGCGGCCGCCCTGCGCAGAGCGGCGGACGCTGCCAAGGCCGCCCTGGCCCGAGCACAGCAAAACGAGCAGCAAGCGACGGTTCAGGCCAACACCGCCCCGCAGAAGCTGGCCGAAGCCGATATGCAGAAGAAGGCAGCCGACGAGGCTTTGGCCAGCGTCAAGAACCAGGTCTCGGCTGCCACGACTGCTTACCAGGCCGCCGAGGAGGTTGCGTTGGCTGCGGAGGCCAACGCCAAGGTGGTTTCCGAGGCGGAGAAGCAGCAGGCCGCAGCCGAGGCCGGCGCCAAGCGCAAGGCGGCCGACGCGGCCAAGACCGCCTTGAGCCAGGTACAGCAAAACGAACAGCAAGCACAGGTCCAGGTCAACACCGCCGCCAAGAACCTGGCCGACGCCCCGGCGCAGAAGAAAGCCGCCGACGATGCCTTGACCAACGCCAAGAACCAGGCGGCGGCCGCCAGCGGCGCTCACCAGGCAGCCGGGCAGGCGGCCCAGGCGGCGGAGGCCACGGCCAAGGCGATTTCCGAGGATGCGGCCAAATCCCCGGAGGAGAAGAAGAAGGCTGCAGACGACGCTGCCGCCAAGCTCAAGACAACCGACGCGGCAAAAACCGCCTTGACCCAGGCACAGCAAAACGAACAGCAAGCACAGGTCCAGGTCAACACCGCCGCCAAGAACCTGGCCGACGTCCCAGCGCAGAAGAAAACAGCCGGCGATGCTTTGGCCAACGCCAAGAACCAGGTCATGGCCGCCACGACAGCTTGCCAGGCAGCCGAGCAAGTTGCCCAAGGGGCGGAGGCCAAGGCCAAGGCGATGGCCGAGCGTGCCGGCAGGTCTGAGGCGCAGAAGCAGCAGGCCGCAGCCGAAGCTGCCGCCAAGCGCAAGGCGGCCAATGAGGCCAAGGCTGCCCTGGCCCAAGCACAGGTAGCCCAGCAAAATTCGCAGAACCTGGCCAATGCCACGGTACAGAAGCTGGCCCGGGCGGCGGCACAGAAGAACATGGCCGAAGCTGCTTTGGCCAACGCAAAGAATCAGGTAACCGCCACCACCACTGCTTCTCAAGTCGCAGAACAAGCCGCTCAGGCCGCGGAGAAATCGGCTGAGGAGAAGAACCTGGCGGTACCCCAAGCGGCCGCCAAACGCAAAGCGGCTGTTGATGCCGCGGCCGCACTGGCCCAAGCACAGCAGAACGAACAGCAATCCCAGGTCCCAGTCAACACCTCCGCAAAAGCGGTGACCGATTCGACGGCTCAGAAGAAAGCAGCCGACGATGCTTTGGCCAACGCCAGGAATCAGGTTGCGGCTGCCACTACGGCTTACAACATCCAAGCAGGCTGCGCAGATTTTGCGGACGCGAACGCCAAGCTTGTTTCTGAGGCGGAGAAACAGCAGGCTGCAGCCGACGCGGCTGTCAAGCGCAAGGCAGCCGACGCTGCCAAGACCGCCTTGACCCAGGTACAGCAAAACGAACAGCAATCGCAGGTCCAGGTCAACGCCGCCGCAAAAGCGCTGACCGATACGACGGCGCAGAAGAAGGTAGCCGACGATGCCTTGATGAACGTCAAAAATCAGGCAGCCGCCGCCACCACGACTTCGGCAGCAGCCGAGAAAGTGGCCCAGGAGGCGGAAGCCGCAGCCAAGGCAATTTCCGGGGATGCGGCCAAATCCCCGGAGGAGAAGAAGAAGGCTGCAGACGACGCGGCCGCCAAACGCAAAGCGGCTGTTGATGCCGCTGCCGCACTGGCCCAGGCCCAGCAAAACGAACAGCAATCGCAGGTTCAGGTCAACACCGCCGCAAAAGCGCTGACCGATGCGACGGCGCAGAAGAAAACAGCCGACGATGCCTTGGCCAGCGCCAAGAACCAGGTCGCGGCTGCCACGACTACTTATCAGGCAGCCGAGCAGCCTGCCCAAGAGGCGGAGGCGACGGCCAAGGCGATGGCCGAGCGTGCCGGCAGATCCGAGGAACAGAAGCAGCAGGCCGCAGCCGATGCCGCTGCCAAGCACAAGGCGGCCGATGCGGCCAAGACCACCTTGACCCAGGCACAGCAGAGCGAGCAAGCGGCGCAGGTTCAGGCTACGGCCGCCGCGCAGGAGCTGGCGGAAGCGGAGACGCAGAAGAAGGCTGCCGACGTGGCCCTGGCGAACGCCAAGAACCAAGTGACCGCCGCTACGGCCGCGAACCAGGCGGCCCAGGAAGCGGGCAAGGAAGTCATCCAACTCGATGCGGCAAGCAAGCAGGCCATTGCCGATGCCGCCGCCAAGCGCAAAGCGGCCGACGCGGCCAAGGCAGTTCTGGCCCCAGTGCAGCAGAAGCTGGAGCAAGCGGCGGTTCAGGCCAACGCCGCCGCGCAGAACCTGGACAGGGCCGAAGCGCGGAAGAAGTCGGCCGAAGAGGGCCTGGAGAATCTCAAGAAGCGGATCGCTGCTGCCAAACAGACAAACCTGGCGGACGAGGAAACAGCCAAGGCGGCGGAAGCCGCGGCCGCTCCGTTGAAAGTGGAAGCAGAGAAAACCCGGACGGCGTATTCGGAGGCCATGAAGGTCGCCGACGACAAGCGCATCCTGGTCGAGCAGGCCAAGACCGTGCTCTACCGGCTGGTCGCCGCCAGACAGGTGGCAAAACTTATGGAGAGTTCTGATCCGCCGAAGCCGGCGAATCGGATTGATGAGATTATTTTTGCGAAGTTAAAGTCGTTGGGTATCGAACCGGCCCTCTGCTCCGACGCGGTGTTTGTCCGTCGCGCCTATTTGGACATGGCCGGCACGCTGCCGTCCGCGGAAGAAGCCAAGGCGTTCATCCAAGATTCGGAGAGGAACAAACGGGGCGCCCTCATCGACCGTCTCCTCGATCAGGAGGCACATGTTGATTACTGGGCGATGAAATGGAGTGATATCCTGAAGGTCAAGGCGGAGTTCCCCGTCAAGGTTTGGCCCAACGCGGCGCAGGCCTATCACCGCTGGATCTGGGAATCGATCGCCCGGAACAAGCCGTACGACCAGTTCGCCCGGGAACTGCTCACCTCGAGTGGGAGCGATTTTCGCGATGGCCCGGTCAACTTCTACCGCGCCATCCAGAATAAGACTCCCGAGGGCATCGCCGCGGCCGTGGGATTGGCGTTGATGGGCGCGAGGGTTCACTTCTGGCCGGAAGACCGTCGCGCCGGCATGGCGGTGTTTTTCTCGCAGGTCGGCTACAAGCCCACCAGCGAGTGGAAAGAAGAGATCGTCTTCTGGGATCCCCTCAACTCGACCGCCGTCCCTGGCAGTATCGCGCCGGGAGTAGATGCCGTCGCCAAGGCGGTGACCGTTACCGACCAGATTCCGCAGGCGTTGGCCAAACCGCTGAGCGAAAACGGGCCGTTGCCGGCCGTCTTTCCAGACGGCACCAAGACAACAATTCCGCCGAACCGCGATCCGCGGGAGGTGTTTGCCGATTGGCTGATTCGACCGGAGAATCCCTGGTTCACCAAAGCCATCGTCAACCGGACCTGGGCGTGGGTGATGGGACGCGGCATTATCCACGAGACGGACAATATTCGAGACGACAACCCACCCAGCAACCCGGAGTTGTTGGCCTACTTGGAAAAGGAGCTGGTCTCAAGCGGCTACGACCTGAAGCATCTGAAGCGGCTGATCTTCACCTCGACCACGTACCAGTTCTCTTCGATACTGAGGTTCAAAGGGCCGGAAGCGCGAGCCAACTTCGCCAGCTACCCGTTGCGGCGAGTGGAAGCCGAGGTGTTGATCGATGTTCTGAACAACATTACCGGTGGTTCGGACCTTTACACCAGCGCTGTTCCGGAGCCTTTCACGTATATTCCCAAAGACATGTCTGCGGTGGAGCTGGCCGACGGCAGCATCACCAGTTCCTTCCTGACGTTGTTCGGACGTTCCTCGCGGTCCACGGGGATGGAAACCGAGCGCGTCAGCGAACTTGCCTCGACCCAGTGGTTGCACATGCTGAATTCGGCCACAATACAGAGCAAGCTTCAGAGCGGTCCGAAGCTCGCGGCGATACTCTCCTCAGGCGGCAAACCGAATGAAATCGCCGAGAGACTTTACCTGACAATCCTCTCGCGGTTTCCGACGGATGCCGACGTAAAGGCTGCAGAGGAGTATACCAAGAGCGGAGTGACGAAAGGAAACGACGTCTGGGTCGATCTTGCCTGGGCGTTAATCAATAGTCCCGAGTTTCTTCTGCGGCATTGACTTTACAGATGCGGTGAGATATAATGCGAAACGGTCGGTTTCCTGGCCCGACAACTAAAATGGAAGTGGAAGGAGAATGGAAGTCATGAGTACAAACGACAATCGAGACAACCAAGAGCAGGTGACCCGGCGCGAGGCCTTGCGACGCGGCGCTTTGGGCGTGGCGGGCACGATCGCGGCCAGCGGTCTGAGTTCCCACGTCTTCGCGGCCCCGGGCGAGAAGACGCCTGAGCAGAAAGCCGACGACAAGAAGGCGGCCCGAGACGCGGCGGCCAAAGCCAAGGCCAAGGCCAAGAAAGTTCAGACCAAATCGGTCATCCAGATCTTCTTGTGGGGCGGCATGTCGCACAACGATACTTGGGACCCGAAGCCCGGTTCGGGCTACGAGTACATGGCTGATTTTGATAAGGTCATCCCCACCAACGTGGATGGAATCCAACTCGACGCGCTGTTCCCCAAACTGGCCAAGCAGGCCGACAAGTACGCTTTGATCCGCAGCATGACCCATGGCAATAACGGCCACGAGACGGCCGCTTACCTGATGCAAACCGGTCACCTACCGGGCGGGCGGCTGGCCTACCCCAGTGTGGGCGCCATATTTACCTTCTTCAAGAAAGACCAATACAAAGGGCTGATTCCGCCCTATGTCGTAATGCTGGAGGCAGCCGGGCGGTTTTCCGAGGAAGGCTTCCTGGGTCCCGCTTACAAACCTTTCGCCACGGGCGGCGATCCGAACGCGGAACGCTTCGAGGTGCAGGGGGTCGTCAACCGGGGCATCAACGACGCCCGGCAAGTGGCCCGCCGCGAACTGGACGACAAGATGGACATCATGGGCTACGGCCTTGCGGACGACCCGGAGATGGCGGCCGCCGAGACGGCCAAGCAGAAAGCTTACGGGTTGATCTTGGGCAGTGGGAAGGAAGTATTCAATCTCGCCAACGAACCTACGGAACTCAGGGATCGCTACGGCCGCCACACGTTCGGGCAGGAATGCCTCGCGGCGCGGCGGATGGTCGAGGCGGGTGTGCCCTACATCACGATCAGCTTCCCCGGTGGCTGGGACACGCACTCCAACCACTTCGCGACCATGAGGGCACAGTGTCCGATGTTGGACCAAGGACTGGCGACGCTGCTTGCGGATCTGAACGATAAGGGCCTGCTGGATAGCACGCTGGTTTGGTGTACCGGCGAGTTCGGCAGAACGCCGAAGGTCTCTTGGGAGCCTCCTTGGAACGGAGGTCGCCATCACCACGGGGACGTCTTTACTGTGTTGGTCGCCGGCGGCGGATTCAAGGGCGGCCGCGTAGTCGGCTCGTCCGATGAAAAAGGTGAACAAGTCAAGGAGAGACCTGTTTATCCGGCGGACCTGCTGGGAAGCATGTATCTGTTGGCTGGCATCGACGCCACGGCCAAGTTGCCCCATCCCTGGGGGCTGGATGCTTACGTGTTAGACACCGAAAACGAAGGCATGAAGTCGGCCGGGCTTTTGGAAGAGATTATGTAGCCAACGGCAAGAAGTGGAGAAGCTCTTGAGCAGATTCAATCGCCTTCTGATCTTCGGGCTGGTCGTGCTTGTGGCCGCTGGATCCTCATCCTCAGTCAGGGCGCAGAGCCAGTACATCGGTTACGTCTATCCCGCTGGCGGCCAACAAGACACCACTTTCCCGATTAGGTTGGGTGGACAGGACCTCATCTATGCTTCTGATGTGGTTGTGAGCGGGGAAGGGGTTTCCGCTCGGCTCGTCGATTACTACCGGGTCATGGACAATCAGGAGCTCGGGTTGCTCAGCCAGCAACTGAACGAGTTGCGGAAGAAGGAAACGACGGTAAGCGACGCGGTGGTCGCCAAGATGGCCTCGCTTGAGTTTCCCGCGCCCATCGGCCCGGATACCGGACCCAACGCGGTCCCTTCCCTGATTTGCCCGGTATGTGGCACCGCCAATGCGCCTGACGCCACCGTCTGCATCAAATGCAATACGAAGCTGGAGAAACCAAAAGACCCGAAACCGGGCGAAAAGGACGCGAAGAACGAACCTCCCAAGTCCGAGAAAGATGTGGCCAAGCAGAAGCTGATCGACCTGATCCAAAGGCGGTTCGCGGAAGACGAGCGCACCCCTGCCGTTCGTTCCCAGACCGAGCTCGTCTTTGCCGAGATCACGGTGGCGCCCGACGCAAAACCGGGCCGGCGAGAGATCAGGGTGATCACCAAACGGGGTGTCTCCAACCCGCTGCCCTTCTACGTGGGCCAAGTACCTGAAGTCGCCCGCAAGCCGATGAAGACCATGCAGCTTCCGCTGCTCGGCAAGGAGTATCTGGCCCAGCGCAAAAGACCGTTGGCAGAAGAAGAGATGCGCATCACAGTGCCGTGCACGATGAACGGCCAGATCGCGGCGGGCGAGGTCAACCGGTATCGTTTTCAGGCGAGCAAGGGGCAGCGTCTGGTCATTTCCGCCAAAGCCCGGGAGTTGGTCCCCTACGTCGCCGATGGCGTTCCCGGTTGGTGCCAGGCCGTGCTGAAGCTTCGCGACGCCAACGGCAAGGAGGTGGCGTACAACGACGATTTCCGCTTCAACCCCGACCCGCTAATCTATTTCGAGGTCCCCGAGGACGGGGAGTATCTGCTGAACATCTACGAGGCGCTTTTTCGCGGCCGCGAGAGCTTTGTGTATCGCATTACCATCGGTGAGCTGCCCTTTGTGACCGACATCTTCCCGTTGGGCGGCCGTGTGGGCGAGCCGGTCAAAATCGAGATGAATGGCTGGAATCTGGAAAAGGCGACGCTGTCGCCGCCCTCCAAAGACGCAAAACCGGGGCACCATCTGATGGCCGCCACCGACGGGAAACTCGCCTCCAACTACGTGCCGTTCGCCCTGGACACGCTGCCCGAGTGTCTGGAGAAGGAGCCCAACGACGAGCCGTCCAAGGCGCAGAAAGTGAATCTTCCAATCATCGTCAACGGGCGAGTGGATCGCCCGGGTGACTGGCATGTCTTCGAGGTGGAAGGAAAAGCCGGTGAGACAATCGTCGCGGAAGTGGACGCGCGCCGCCTCGGCTCCCCGCTGGATTCCTTCGTCAAAGTCACCGGCGCGGATGGCAAGATCATCGCGTTGAACGATGATCATTTCGACGCAGCATCGGGGTTGAACACCGACCACGCCGATTCCTACCTCATGGTGAAGCTGCCCGCCGACGGAAAATACTTCATTCACCTCGGCGACACGAGGCGACACGCAGGAAAGGAGTATGCCTACCGGCTCCGGATCAGCCAGCCGCAACCCGATTTCGAGTTGCGTCTCATCCCTTCCAGGATCGTTATCCCCAGCAAGGGGTCCGCCTCGGTGACCGTCTACGCCATACGCAAGGACGGATTCGACGGGCCGATCAAACTGAGCTTCAAAGACTTGCCGCAGGGGCTCGAATCGTCCGGCGCCACGCTGGCGGCCAAACAAGAGGTCGTGGGGCTGGCGCTGAAAACCAGCCTTACGGAGATGGAAAAGCCGGTCAACCTTACCATTGTGGGCACTGCGAAAATCGGGGACCGGGAAGTCGTTCATGAGGCCGTGCCGGCCGAAGACAAAATGCAGGCATTCCTGTGGCGCCATCTGTTGCCCGCGGAAACCCTGCCAGCCCTAGTCTTCGATCCATCCTACCAACCACCAGCCGATCGCATTCGCCCGCCGATCCGTGACGAGGATCGACCGAAGGATGTGAAGCCCACGTTGACAAGGTCATCGGTCGAGGGGTGGTTGAGGCAGATCGAAGGCCTCTATCAAGCGTGGTTCTTGACAGACGAGTTCGTCAACCGCGAGATCGCGAAAATAGAAGCCAGTCTGATTCACTAAAAGCCACCGAAGAAGTGGCAAAGGATAGACATTTTGTTTCTGTGCAACGCCAGTGCAAGCTCAGGGTTC
>Ga0224558_1001032_pt1 | contig 30912 bp, 27 predicted proteins | sample 714S32024metaG_FD_180682 | JGI IMG/M metagenome (GOLD analysis project Ga0224558, IMG submission 180682) | Peat soil microbial communities from Stordalen Mire, Sweden - 717 S3 20-24 | ecosystem: Environmental > Terrestrial > Soil > Wetlands > Peat | place: Sweden: Norrbotten County, Stordalen... | reverse complement strand
GGGCTCTTCGGCTCCTGCCCTGAAACCACACAGCTTCAGGACACAAACCGCTGCCCAATGCTCCCACAACCACCGGCAAGTTTTAATTGTCGTCACTGGAAAATTTTAATTGTCGTTCGCCAATTTACGGTAAATTACGGTAAATTACGGTAAATTACGCCTATTTACGCCTTGAATTGACGGCGGGGCGGGTTTTGGAGGGGGGATCGGCGCGGATATTTCGGCGGTTTATGCAGGCTTATGCACCCTTGTGCATGATAAATAGCGCGGGGGCTGGAGTGCTTTTGTGGGCCAGGCTGGCTTTAGATCGTTGATAATCAAGGATATGCAACTCGAAACCTGGAAATTTTTGAGCGACGCGGGGCGTCCGGCCCGGCAGGAGCGGTTTTTTGGGGAAAAGGGAGCGGCTCCGCAGGAGCGTTCCTCCATCCGCAGTAGTGCTGCTACGGAGGAGAGGCGCCCTACCGGAGTGTCTATGGCAGGCAACCCTCCTGCCGAGCCGGGCGTGTCTAAAAACAAGGATGCGGGATGACGGGGGTCTAAAATTGGTCATTGCTCATTGCGGCGAACGAATTTATACAAATGGGCCGCTTTGGGTGTCTATTCTGTGGATAGACTCCGATAAGTGGCCAAACAAACGATGAATTCCAAAACTCGACCGCCGCAGGGGCCGCCGGCCAAAGGCGCAACCGCGCCCGCTGACGCCAAACCTCCCGCCCCAACACCCCCCGCCGTCGCGCCCGTGCCCCCGCTGTTCCGCCGCATCGACTGGCTGACGCTGGGGATCACGTTCGCGATTGTCTGGGTGATTTATTATGTCTGTCTGGCGCCGGAGGTGACGCTGGAGGATTCGGGCGAACTTTGCACGGCTTCCTATTATGCGGGTATTCCGCATCCGCCGGGGTATCCGTTCTGGACGATCTACACCTGGCTATGGACGGTGCTGGTGCCGTTCAAGAACATCGCCTGGCGCGTGGCGCTGGCCGAAGCCAGCACGGCGGCGATGGCAGCCGGCGTGCTGGGCTTCATGGTTTCGCGCGGCAGCAGCATGTTGATGGAGGGCATCGAGGAGTTGAAGAATATGACGGGCAAATGGGAAGGGGCGATTTGCATGGTCTGCGGCGTGACGGCGGGGTTGATGATGGGGCTGGGCAGTTCAATGTGGAAGGAATCGGTGGTCATCAACCGCATTTCACTCTTCGGCGTGCCTTGGATGATGCTGGTGCTGGTGTGCCTGATGCGGTGGAACTATGCCCCGCACCAGCGGCGCTACCTTTACATAGCGTTTTTCTTTCTCGGCATCTGCTCCACCATCCACCAAACCTTGACCATGGCCGTCATGGGGATCGAAATTGGCGTTGCCTTTCGGGACGCCAAGCTGGGCCGGGACCTCTTTTTGCTTAACAGCGTGTGTTATTTAATCGGCTTGGCGGCCAAGGCGGGGCATGTGGCGGGATTCTTCGATAACACAACTTACATGGTCTTCGCCATTTACAACGGCGTCGGGCTGGCTTCGCTGGCGGCCTGCTGCTATCTGACGATCAAAACCAGCGGCCTTGCCACTGAATGGAAGGCGATTCTCTACATAGGATTGCTCTCATTTTGCGGGGCGAGTTTCTACTTTTACGAGGCTATTTCGGGCATGACCAATCCCCCGATGGAGTGGGGCTATCCGCGCACCGTCGGTGGATTTTGGCATGCCTTAAGCCGCGGACAATACGACAAGGTCAGTCCCACCGACGTGTTCCACGATCCGGTCCATTTCCTCATGGAGTTGAAGATGTTGGTCACGGGATTGGCCGACGCGTTTAGCTGGGTGGGGATGTTTTTCGCGCTGCTGCCCTTCCTGTTCATCTTCAAGATGAAAAAACGCGAGCGTTCGTGGATCATCATCGTAAGCGCCATTTACCCCTTTCTAGGCGTCCTCCTGGCCATCACCCTCAATCCAACCCGCGAGCGCCAGACTGCCGACCTGGTCAAGGTTTTCTTCACGGCGTCCCACGCGGTGGTGGCGATCCTGATTGGATACGGGCTGGCTTTGACAGCGGCGTTCATGGCGACCAATTATCAACGGTTCCGGCGCTGGGGATTGGCCGGGGCCGGCGCGGGGGTGGCGCTGGCGCTCTACTCGCTGGTGGATGTGACGGCCAAACATTACCGGGGGTTGGACGGGGAGATTTCCTTGGGGGAACTGCCCCACTTGATCGCGCAGTCGTTTGCTCCGAACCAATATGGACTGCCCATTATCGCCAGCATACTGCTGCTGGGGATGACGCTGGTCTTTCTGGGGGCGGTGTTGCTTTATCGGCAGCGCGCGCCGCTGGCCGCCGCGCTGGGCCTCTTTGCCATGATGCCGGTCTATTCCGGCTTGGCGCATTGGTTCCACAGCGAGCAGCACAACCACTGGTTTGGCTACTGGTTCGGACACGATATGTTCACCCCGCCGTTTGTCGGGCCGGACGGGAAGCTGACGTACGACGCCAATTTGCGCGACGCCGCCGCCAAAGGGCCGCAGGGCGCGATGGTCTATCCGGAAATGGCGCGCGACGCCGTGCTCTACGGCGGCACCGATCCTGGCCGCTTCTGCCCCACCTACACCATTTTCTGCGAGAGTTTCATTCCTCACGATTGCCAGCCCGAACAGGACCAGCATTACGACCGGCGCGACGTCTATATCATCACGCAAAACGCCCTGGCCGATAACACGTACCTGGATTACATCCGCGCCCAGTACAATCGCAGCGCGCAAATCGACCCGCCCTTTTTCCAGAGATTCCTCTGCGATTCGCTTCCCAGCATTTTCAAGAGGCCCTTCCGCGCGTTCGCCTTTCTGGACGACATCTTTGAAGGGCTGGGCGCGAAGGTGGAGAAGCGGCGCCGCGCCGGCACCTCATGGTTCACCCCTGAGCAAATCACCAACCCGCACAGCCTCGCCGCCAAGCTGCGCAAATCCGCCGGCCAGGACGCCCTGGCCCAGTATCTGTACGGCAAGCTGAACCCGGACACCCAACACCTGGTCGATTCCGGCGGCGACGATTCCGCCTTGCGCCAGGCCCTGTCCAAAGACCTCAATGCCGTGGTCGCCGGCCCCAATCTCTACGACGCCGAAAGGTTCAAGAACATCAAATTGCCTGTCTTGATCGAGCGCGCGGCGGCGGGTGGAAATCTCCTGTCCAACAACGTCATCCGTCTCAATCGCCGCATGTTGGAAGAGGCCTATCCAGACGACATTGTCAAAAGCCTCGGCGGCGTCTATCCCGACACTGAAATCCTGACGGCCTCACCCGATGACTCGGGGCAATGTTTCCAAGAGTACATGTATGACGCGCAGCGGCGTTTGCAGCACGACATGCAGTTCCCCAATGAACCGCACCAGGTCAGGTCGGGCGAGGATGTGCATCTGGATGAGAGCGGGCGCGTTCAGATTTCGGGGCAAGTCGCCGTCATGGCCATCAACGGCCTGCTGACCAAGGTGATCTTCGACAAGAACCCCGACCACGAATTCTACGTGGAGGAGAGTTTCCCGCTCGATTGGATGTATCCGCACCTGGTGCCCTTTGGAATCATCATGAAGATCAACCGGCAGCCTGTGGCGGAGTTGTCGGAGGAGGTCATTGCCAAGGACCACGCCTTCTGGAGCCAATACTCCCAGCGCACCATCGGCAATTGGATCACCTACGACACAAGCATCAAGCAAATTTGCGACTGGGCTGAGAAGGTGTATCTGCGGCACGATTTCAGCGATTTCAAAGGCGACCCCGCCTTCATCCGGGACGACGACGGGCAGAAGGCCTTTTCCAAGCTGCGCAGTTCGATTGGCAGCAGCATCTATCTCTGGCGCTCGCGTCCGGCCAACTCCAGGTCTGCCTCCGAGCGGGTGCGCGTGACCCGGGAAGCGGAGTTCGCACTCAAACAGGCCGTTGCCTACTGCCCCTATAGTCCCGAAGCGGTCTTTCATTTGATGGACCTGTTGCTCAACCAGGGCCGCGTTGACGACGCCATCGCCATCCTGGAAACCTGCCACAGCCTGGACCCTTACAACGGTCAAATCAGTGACTGGATCGACCAGTTGACACGCAACAGGCCAAGCGCCGGGGCGCCCGCCTCCAGCCAACTCACGCAGGTCTTCAGCCAGATCGATCACGCCATTGACGATCATCAAACCAACGCCGCCCTGCAGGCGCTCCAGCAATTGCTCGCGGCGGCCGGGTCCGATCCCGGTGTGCTGATGCAGGCGGCCAACGCCTATTTGAAATTGGGCGATCTGGAAAAGAGCGAAGCGGCGCTCCAGAAACTGGCCGAGGTCTTGCCCTCAAGTTCCGAGCCGCTTTACAACCTGGCCGTCATTCAAACCGCTCGCGGCAAAATAACCGAGGCCATCGCCTCGCTGCAAAAGAGCCTGGTGGTCAACGCCCGGGAACTCGCCAAAAACCCCAAGGCAATGAACCTGCGCCAGCACCTCTTCGAGGACCCGCCCTTTGCCGGCTTGCGCCAGACGCCCCAATTCCAATCCGCCTTCGGCTCCAAACCATGAAATGAGGTCGATGGCCGTGGTCTTGCCCGCGCGCACTCCAAGACCTGGCGGATTTTCGTAAGCTTCCTGTGTGCGCGAAGCGTCTTGGAGTGCGTGCGCGCCAGCGCCGCTTTCCCCTGCGCGCCCAGCGTTTATTGATGAAGGTTTTTCCGACTCTCATGGTCTCCCTGCCGAGACAAACCGGTTGAAGAATTTTGTCTCTCACCCCCGCGAAACAAGGCGCCGCGAAATTAGGTTGATTCTTGCGGGCTGCTCACCGACCCTTTCCGCACGGAGCGCGATGGAAAATTGCCAGGCGAATGCCTCCGATGAAAAATATGAAGACCATGGAAAAACCGTCACCGGAGCTGACCACGCTGCCCTCCGACGACCTCCGCCAGATCATGTGGCGCTTTGCAGATCGTTATGATCTGCACATGCTCGTGCAAGGGGCGCGGGCCGTCGCGCGCGGGCCGGTCGCGCGCCTCGTCGCCGACGGGGGCCGCAACTCGCACGAGTGGACGGCCGCCAAAGCCAGCCTTCTGCCGCACTTTGATGAAAGCGGCATCACCGCGGCGTTCCTGGACCCCGAACAGGGCGGGTTCATCGCCGGCCCGAAGAATCTCGCCCTGGCGCTCATGGCCTTTGAGTTGTCCTGGGTGGACGCGGGCGCGGCCACATGCAGTCTGGCGGGCAACCTTGGCCTGGCCCCGATTCACGAGCGCGGAACGCCTGAGCAACGCGCCAAATACGTCGCCAACGCCGCTCCCCTCAAGCCGGGAGAAAACCGCAGGCAGGTGCGCGCCGCCTTCGCGCTTACCGAACCCATTCCCTTCGTCGGCGTTGAAACCGGCATGTTGGCCGGCAAAGTGCGCGTCGCCGAATGGATCGCCGGCCAGGAACCGCTGCTGCAAGTGGACAAGCGCGGCCGTTTCATCACCAACATGGGTTTCGCCAATGTCGTCACCGCCGCCGTCGATTCCGACGACCCAAGGATCAAGGGCAGTTGCATGGTCATTCTGGAGGAGGGCGATCCGGGCCTGTGGGATCGGGGCACGCCGACAAAGAAGCTTGTCCACCAGCTTTCCTCCACCAACGACCCCATCTTCAACCTGAAGGTTCCCGCCAGCCGGATCGTCGGCGGTTACACTGTCAAAGACGGAGTCATCATCCCGAAGTACTCGCACGCCGAAATCATCGAAGCCGTTTTTCGCCGCACGCGCGTCACCGTCGGCTTGATGACTGCGGCCAAACTGCTTTCCGCCATTGAGCCGGTGATTCTGTATCAGCGGCGCCGTTTTCGAGGCGGCCAGGGAGCGCCCGGCACGCCGCGCTACGAACTGGGCATTCAGCAAAAGGAGGACGCCCTCCACCGCCTGGTCGATATTTGGGCCACGGGCGAAGCCAGCGCGTCGCTCGGTTTCGAGGCCGCCCGGCTCTTCGACCAACTCGATCCGCTGGAGAAAGAAAAGGACCGCATTCTGGCCGAAAAGAAATTGACCGGCCGCGCCGCGTTCAAGGAACTGGGCAAGGCCCAGGAGGAGGCGCTCAGTCTGCTCAAGACGCGCCAGCCGATTGAAAGTCCGCTCGCCAGGTTCACCCAGCTTGATTCCCTGGCCGGCGTCCTTTGCCCCGCCTGCAAGCTTTGGAACACGGGCCACGGCGCCAATATGATGCGCGAAGCCGTCAGCCTCATGGGCGGCTACGGCGTCACCGAGGATTGCCCCGGTTTCCTGGGCCAGAAATGGATGGATGCGCAACTGGAAGCCACTTACGAAGGCCCGGAAGCGGTGCAGCGCCTGCAGCTTTCCATCACCATGACCAACGAACTGTTCCTGGCTCAGTTCAAACAATGGACTGCCGATCTGATGCGCGTCGCCTCCGAACGCCCCGGCACCGGCGCCTGCGCCCTCGCCACGGCGATGAGACTCTGGCTCTGGACGCTGAAACACGTCCAATCCGCCACCGACGCCGACGGCGCGAAGCTCTACCACAAGACACGCCAGGGCGTGACGTTCCCGCTGGCCGACGCGCTTTGCTGGCTGCTGGCCGCGCGGCAATTTATTCTTGATACAATCGAACTGGAAACCGGGGGCGCGGCCAACGCCGCGCTGGCTGGCGGACTGGCGGGCACGGTGGCCTTCTTCACCGACCTTTGCCACGTCCAGGCGGCCAGGGCTGCGGGCGAAGTCGGACGCCTTTGCGCCGAGATCGTTCACGGCTACAACCGCCATCCCGCCTGGGACGAGGCGAGCTGCCGCGCCTGTTACGGCGCCGAGGAACTGACGGAGTTGGAAGGCATCATCCCCGGCATCGACAGCTCGGCCCGCGCCTACTCCGACGTGTCCGAATCCGGCGAAGCTCATCCCCTCAAAGCCGGCCCCTGCGTGAAGATCGGCGCTCTGGAAGGATTCGCCGCCCTCCGCGCCAAGCTGGACACCTGCATCACCGGCTGCCGTCTGGCCAAAGACCGCGCCGCCGAATCGCTGACCAAAGTGATGACCCGCGAGGCGCTGGATTATCCGGCATGAAACGCCCGACAGCACTTCGATCGCATGAAAACCAAGACCTCCGTGATTCCTCAACAGCCCGTCGAAGACCTCATTTGCACCGTTCGGTGTGTGAGAGGGAATTCTTCGGGGAACGCCCTCATCCTAACCTTCTCCCCCAGGGAGAAGGTAGAGCAGGCGCACGGTTCTGGTTTTGCGAATGAGCATCCGGCAAATCCAGTAGCGTGCTTTTGCGGTGGGACGGTGAATGATGCTGCCTCTCCTGGAGGAGAGGGATGGGGTGAGGACGATTCCCGGAGAATTCTGTCTCACGCCCGCACCGTTCATGGCCAACGGGTCATGCTGGATTCTGATCTTGCGCAGGTGTATGGCGTGCCAACCACACGGCTGAACGAAGCGGATCGCCGCGACCTGGAGCGGTTTCCAACTGACTTCGTATTTTAATTTGTCAGAAATGAGGTGGAGGAGTTCGGTGTTCAAGGTCGCAAATTGCGACCTTGAAAAGAGGCCAGAACATTAAGTATTTGCCCCGTGCTTTCACCATTGAATGAAAACGCTGAACAAGAAAAAGAAGCCGGTGTCGTTGACGGAAAAGGCCGAGCACGCCCTCCGGCGCGCCGTCGCGAAGCTCATCGCGGAACACCGACATACAGGCGAGCCGATCGTCATTGGCCGTGACGGAAAAGTCATCGAATTGTGTTTCAAACCGGGACCGCGCGGTTCCTTCCGGGGAGCGCGAGCGTCTCGCTCGCGGTTTTTGGCCTCTGGCCAAAAACATCAGCACCGCGCAAAAACCCGCCAAACGGCGGTACGCCCGAGGCGTGCGACTGGCCGGCGGGACGCCAGCCAGAGCGACCGAGACGGTCGCTCCTGAGTCCAAATGAACCCTCCAGAAACGTCACTTCCCATCGAACGCCCGCGCATGGATGCGGACATCGTCTGCGCCGGCTTTGACCCGCCGATGGCGGGATTGACGACCGGGCTGGTTCAACTTGAGATAAACTTGAAATGAATACGGTGATAAATGCCAAGGAACTGCGCGCCTCGCTGCCCGCGCTCGTCGGGAAGGTGCGGCGCGGCGCGCGTGTCACGGTGCTTTATCGCAGCCGGCCGGCGTTTCAAGTCGTGCCCGTGGACGATGCGCCTAGCGGGGCGTGCGACGTGGAGAAGGATCCGCTTTATCGCGCCAAACCGCTGGGGCGCTCAACCGACGGCCGGTTCGCCGCCGATCACGACTCCATGCTTTACCGCAAATGAAGGGGCTTTTCGTGGACACGGCGGGTTGGGTTTCTTGTGCCGATGCCACCGTCCCTGCCTACTGACCACCATCTCACGCAGGCTGGATTTACTGTCTTGCCTCATTGACCGGCAACGCAAAAACGACTGGGACCCCCAGCTTGATTATTTGCAATGAGTGGATTATCCGGTTTAACCTCACGCAAAGGCGCAAAGGCGCAAAGATTCGTCTGCTTGGCGGTTTTGCGGCTTTGCGTGATAAACACATGAATCAATGGTCTGAAAACGAAATTCTTTCTTTGCGCCTTTGCGTCTTTGCGTGAGCACACAATGAACGAACCTGAACAATCCCCCATCGAACGCCCCCGCATGGACGCGGACATCGTGTGCGTCGGGTTCGGGCCGGCGACGGCGGGGTTTCTATCCACGCTTTCCAAAGAACTCCTCAACTCCGACGGCACGGCCGCCGTGGAAAGCGCCGTCGCTCCCGGGCTGCCGCTTCAGGTGCTTTGCTACGAGCGCGCCGACGACATCGGGTTCGGTGTATCAGGCGTCGTCACCAAGGCGCGAGCTTTGCGGGAGAGCATTCCGGATATTGACAAGGCCGGCATCCCCATGGCCGCGCCGGTTGGGGACGAGAAAGTGCTTTACCTGCTGGATCCCGCCGGGGCGAGCCGCCGCCCGGCCCTGCTGCGGCTGGCCGACGGTTTCATTCGCGCATGCAAATGGGCGCTGCCATTCGAGCGCGAGGCGTTGAATCTGCCGTGGACGCCCTCCTTCCTCCACAAGCACGGCGGCATGGTGCTTTCGATGGGGCAGTTCATGCAATGGGTCGGCGGGCGGGTGCAAAGCACGGGCGCGGTCCAAATCTGGCCCGGCACGCCCGTTTCGCAGGCGCTCATCGAAGAAAACAAAGTTGTCGGTGTCCGTCTGCTCGATCAGGGCGTCAACAAGCAAGGCGCGCCCGGCGAAGGTTTTGCGCCTGGCATGGACATTCACGCCGCGCTGACAGTCGTGGGAGACGGTCCTGTCGGCCCCATTGGCCAGCAGCTTGACACGCATTTCGGGATGCCCGAGAACCATCATGCGCGCGACTGGGCGGTGGGCATGAAGTTCGTCGTCGATTTGCCGGAGGACACGCCGCTCAAACCGGGGACGGTCCTGCACACCTTCGGCTATCCCGAACCGGAAATCTTCGGTTTCTTCTACGTGCATCCCGACCGCGTCGCTTCGCTGGGCATCTTCGTTCCGTCGTGGTTCGACAGCCCGGTGCGAACGAGTTACCGCTACCTTCAACATTGGATGACGCATCCGTATCTCTGGGGTTTTCTCAAGGGCGGCAAACTGCGCTCGTGGGGCGCCAAGACGCTGGGCGAATCCGGCCGCCGCGGCGAACCGCAACTCGCCGGCGACGGCTACGCGCGCATTGGCGAAGGCAGCGGCAGCACCAATGTCCTGACCGGTTCGGGTGTCGATGAAGCCTGGGCCACCGGCGCTCAACTCGCCGGGGCCGTGCTCGAATTGCTCAAGGCGAAGAAACCTTTCACAAAGGAAAACCTAGACGCGGTTTACGTCCAGCGCCGCCGCGGAAGCTGGCTGGAACAGGAGGCTCGCGTAGCGGAGAAATCGCGCGACGGTTTTCAACGCGGCTTCGTTTCCGGGATGATCGGCATGGCGCTGGCGGGTTTGAGCGGCGGGCGGCTCGTCCTGCCCGGCAAACCTTTGCGCCCGTGGGAACGCATTCCATCGCTTGAAGATTATTTTCGCGGCCGCATCCCTGCCGCCGAAGCGCGGAAGATTCGAGACGACTGCTACGCGCGCGGCGTTTCCGCCCACGCGGCCCTCATGGAACGCGCCGGCTGGCCGGCCATTGCTTATGACGGGCAGTTGCTGGTGTCGCATCAGGACGCCTTGCTGATGGGGGGGAAGGTGCAGGCTCCGCACGGTTACGCCGATCACGTCGCGTTTGTTTTTCCCAACCAATGCCAGCAATGCGGCACCAAGCTGTGCGTCGAAGTCTGTTCCGGCCAGGCCATCACGCCCGGCGAGAACGGCGTTCCGAATTTCGACCGCGAGAAATGCGTCCACTGCGGGGCGTGCCTTTGGAACTGCGCCTCCGCCTCGCCTGAAAACCCCGAGCGCATGTCCGTCGCCTTCCGCGCCGGGACGGGGGGAGCGCACTCGGCGGAGAATTGATCGTGGTAAATGCCGCATTGCGACAATGCCCAACAGTCGGTAAATTGAGAATGCCATGAGCAAAAATGCGTTGATCGCCAAATACGAAGCCTTGCCCGTCACGGCGCAAAAGCAGGTGGAAACGTTCATTGAGTTTTTGTCGATAACGGCTTCGGCGAAATCCACGCGCCCCGCGAAACGCCGCTTCAACTTTGACTGGGCGGGCGGTTTGGCGGAATTGAAAGACCGGTTCACCGCCGTTGAGTTACAGCATCGCCTCAACGAACTGCGATGAAAACTGCGATTCGCCGCACATCGGAATCGAAAAACCCGGCGCATGCGGACCTTGACGGCCTCCTCAAGCGCAAGCTGCAAGACCCGGAATTTCGCGCTGCTTATGATGCCGAAGACAGGCGTGCCGAACATTTACTTCAGGTGCGCTTGAACAAACCTGCTCCGCAAAAGAACAAGACCCGGGTGGAGGTGCGCAAGGCCATAGCGACTTCCAAGGTGAAGTTTGACCTGACTTGGGACGAACTGCGCAATCTGACGCGCGAGGCATGATTCTGTTTTAATGAACATCTCAATTATCCTTGCCCATCCTAAACCTGGAAGTTTCAACCACGCCATCGCCGGCACGGCGGCGGAAGCGCTTCGTCGAATCGGCCACAATGTCGTGCTTCACGATCTTTGCCAGGAACAGTTTCCGCCGCTTCTTTCCATCGCCGAATTGGAATCGGACGCGAAACTTGAGCCGGTCATCGCCTCGCACGGCGCGGAAATCGCCCAAACCGGCGGCATCATCATCGTGCATCCGAACTGGTGGGGCATGCCTCCGGCGATTTTGAAGGGGTGGATCGACCGTGTGTTGCGGCCGGAGGTGGCCTATCGGTTTGTCGCCAACGACAAAGGCGAGGGCGTTCCGCTGGGCCTGCTCAAGGCCAGGGCCGCGATTGTCTTCAACACCGCCAACACGCCTGATGACCGCGAGCGCGAGATTTTTGGCGACCCGCTCGAGAGCTTGTGGAAAAGATGCGTGTTCGACCTTTGCGGCGTGCGCAACGTCCATCGCCGCACTTTTTCCGTCGTCATCACCAGCACGCCCCAACAGCGCGCCGATTGGCTGCTGGAGGTTGAAAAAACCGTCGCGCGCTATTTTCCCGCCGCCGCGTGCGCCGGCAAAAAATGATCGCCATCGCCGGGGAAATGGCGGAAATTCTTCACGAACATGGACTATCAAATTGTCGTCTGCGCCGGCATTGTGCCGGACCCGCTCCAAACGTTGGAGCCGGTGGCCGCCGCCACCGGCCCGGCGTTGAAGAATGAAATGATGCTGCCTGCCGTGCTGGACCCGTGGGCCAGCCACGCGCTTTACGAGGCGGCGATTCTGGCCAAAAACGCACCCGGCAGCAAAGTCTGGCTCGTCAGCCTCGGTCCCAAGGCGAAACTGCAGCAGGTGATGATGACTGTCGCGCAGAAGGTCCCCTTTGAACTCGTGGCGCTCGAAGGCCCGGCCAGCGGGTTCACCGAGGCGGCGGAAGTGGCTGCGGCGCTGGCGGAGGCCATCCAGGCGATTCCGGGCCTGGACAAGTCCAAGCTGCTCGTTTTCGGCGGATGGGAATCCGCCTCGCGCGGCGCGGGGGCGACCCTGCAAATGGCTGGCGAACGCCTGGGCATCACCGAGCAATTCCAGGGCGTGGACCAGCTCGTCGCGGGCGCCGACGGCTCGCTGGAAATTCTCGAACGCATTGAGGGCGGCAGGCATCAAGTGTCCAAGTGCGCCGGGCCGCCGGCCTTGCTGGGATGGGCCACGGGCAGTTTGCCCGAGCCGAAAAACAATCCGCAGATCGGCATGGCCAACATGCGCGCCCTCATGCCGGCGTTGCAGAAGGCCAAGCCGGCCAAGCTCGCCGGCGAAGGGCTGAAGTTCCTGAGCGTCACGCTCCCCAAACAGCTTCGCGCCACCCAGATCGTCAAAGACAAATCGCCCGACGCCATCGCGAAGGAAATCGCGGAGTGGATCAAAACGTGAGAAACTCAACGGCACGCCGAGTCCACAAGGAATACTGACATGGAAACCATTCTTCTTCTCGCCCACGCCGACGCCGGCGGTGCGCTCGCCAAACCGGCTCGTGAAGCCTTGCGCGCCGCCCGCACTCTGAACAAGGCCATCGCCGGATCGAATCTGTTCGTCGGGCTGATCGGCGAAAACGTTCAAGCCGCCGCGGATTCCATCGCCGCCTGTCCCGCCACGAGGTATTTCGGAGTTGCCGGCGCGGAATTTGGCCAGTCGCGTTATTGCACGGACGCCGCCGCGGCGCAGGCCATAATCCAGGCGGCGCAGGCGACGCTCGTCGTCGCTCCGGCAACTTCGCGCTGGAACCGCGTCCTGCCTGGCGTCGCGCAACGATGCGGCGGCCGGATTGATTCCCATGTGACCGGCGTCGCCGACGCCGACGGCCAACCGGTGGTCAACCGCTGGTATTACCGCCAGCGGATGGAGGCCAGTCTGACAAGAACGCAGCGTCCGTGGTTCATGCTGATTGACCCAGGCAGCCAGGAGGCGTGCGAGTGCGGCGCGGGCGCGGCGACTGTTGAACTTGTTCCGGTCAAACTCGCCGAGGCGGGCCAGCGCACCACGGTCGTTGGCATCCGCGAGCCTAAGGCTGACGCGCAAACCATCCGTCCCGACGCGCCGCTTCTCTTTGTCACGGGCGCGGGCTGGACGAAAAAGCAGGCCGACGGCCAGGCGCACGTCGAGGAGGCCGGGAAACTGATAGTCGATTTTCTCAAGCTCTCCCGCGCATCGCTGGGCAGCAGCAAATCTCTGGTGGATTTGGGCGGCGAAGGGCAGGCGGTGCTGCCGTTCCTGTCCCACCTCAACCAGATCGGCCAGACCGGCTCGACCCCGCGGCACGCCAAAGGGTTGAGCACCTGCTGCCACGGCGAAGAGCCGCATACGGTTGGCTGGCGATTCATCGCCGAGCGCCGCGCCATCAGCCTGGACCCCAACTGCGGGTGGGCGCGCGGCAAAGCCGACGTGCTCTACGTGGCCGACGCGTTCGCGGTCATTGCGGAATTGAACAAATTGCTGGGCTGACGTTGGCTACAGAGGCTTCGAGAGTTCCCGCGCCACCCGCTCATGGAGTTGCTGCTGGGCGAGGCCCCAGCCCCAGGGGAAACGCTCGCGCGCGTCCCACTTTTTGAAACGCGGGTCGCCCGGATCGGGCAGCGGCTCGCGCACGATCTCGCGGAACTCGCGAACCAGCCGCGTTCCGAAAACTCCGTCGGCGTCCTTCACCCAAACTTTCGCTTGAGGATCCCACCACATCCCGCGAACGCGCGCGGCCCGGCCAAAAGAGCGGCTGACGAACCATGCCAGCCAGACCAGAACGAGAAGGAAGAGGATCGTTATTTCTCCCGGCGATCCGGTCGGGAACTTCTGAAATTGCCGGACATAAAACTGGAGACAAAAAGGAAGCCAAATCCAGCTCGCCCAAGTATTCGAGCCGTAGGCGCGCCAGACAGCGTGTGCCGGCCGGCCACAGTTCAGGCTGGCCCACATCACGGGCAACAGGCGCGACCGCTGACGGCCGAGGCTCCAGGTCCAGGTCAGCAGAAACAACCAAATACCGAAATACTCGCCCAGAGCGCCTGCGTTCCATCGTCGCATCGCCAAACCACCCAGCATCATGAGCGCATTCAGCAACATGACGAAACTCACCAGCGCCCGGAACTGCCGTCGCACCGCTATCAGCGCGCCCCGCACTATATCCTCCGGACTCAAGGGCGTGGTCAGAAGCAACTCGTAAGAGCCGTCCCGCCGCCCCTGGCCGATCTCCTGGGCGGCGGTCTGCCGCGTGAACCATGCCAGCACGGCGTTGAGCAGCGCGGCGGTGAGGAAAAAGTTCTGCACGCTGGGCCACCGCGCGGGCCAGGCCGCCCAGAACAACATCCAGACCAGCGCGATCCCGCCCACCACCAGCCAGCCCAGCGTCGCCGGCTGGCGGTCCCGTCCGGCCAGCCAGACGAAGGGGTTCTTGTCCAGCCACAAAGAAAGATCGCCAGCAGGTTGGTAAAGGCGATCAGGGCCGAACTGAGGAATTTGCTCGCGAACACCTCCCCCGCGCCCAGTCCGCTCAGAAACAACAGCCCCAGCGTTTGGTTTCGGCGCTCCTCGGCCAGCACCCCGGCAGTCAATCTTGGCGCCCGCAGCACAAAATAGAGGCCCGCCATGCAGAGAAGCCCTTCCAAGGCTCGTCCCAACGCGGGGTATTGCGCGCCCGTGCCCAGAAGCAGGAAGACCATCGCTCCGGCTGTCGCTTGAGCGGCAACCTTAAGCCGGCCTTGTGCGGGACGTTGCTTGCGCAAGGCCACGCGCAATTCCCGTTCGATCAGCGGCAGGCAAAGCATGGCATTGCCGCAGTCAACCCCGCTTCCCCGCGCCAGTCAAGCCTTCGCCCGATCCGTGGGTCCCGTGAATTTAAGATGCATAAGGGGGCATAAAGCCCGCATAACCGCCGGGAACTCCGCGCCGCGGGGCGCAAAAACACAGAAGCCCCCCCTGCTATGGGGAGAATTGTCAAGTGCGTCCGAAAATCCTGGTTTTTTATTAAAAGCTTCTTCTCTCCTTCTCAGATTCTGCTATAGATCCCGAGATTTGTTGCTTTTTTTGGTGGCTGCTTGTAGAATCGGAGCGTTCGGTGCGGCGGACGGGTCGCGAATTGCATCAGCTATGAGACGCAAATTTTCCAGGCGCTACCAAGCGAAGTTGCTGGCCTATTTGAAGCGGGGGCCGGGCGCACGCCTTCAACCGGCGCGCGGATTGGGCGAGGAGGCGCTGGCGGCCGGTCTGAGAGCATTGGACATGGCCAAGCTGCATGAGCAGATTCTGGTGAACCGGGTCCTGCCCGGCCGTGCGCCGGCTGCCCGCGCCACCCTCATCAAAGAGGCGGGCGCCTTCTTTACCGAAGCGATTATTCCCATCGAAAAGGTGCGTCCCGGCGCGCGGCAAGCCGCCGAGCGGCTGAATCAGATCGTGGAGACCTTGAGCCAGCGGACGGTGGCGCTGGCCGCCTCGAACCGGGATCTGCACCAGGAAATCATCCAGCGCAAGGCGGTGGAGGCGGCGCTCAAAAAAAGCGAGCGCCATTTCGCGCAGTTGCTGGCGCAGTCCCATCACCTGCAGGAGCAGTTGCGGCGGTTGTCCCGTCAGATTCTCTCGGCGCAGGAGGAGGAGCGCAAGGAAATCAGCCGCGAACTGCATGATGTCATCGCCCAGACATTGACCGGCATCAACGTGCGGCTGGCCGCTCTAAAGAAGGAAGCCGCCCTCAACACCAGGGGCTTGGAGCGCAACATCTCCCAAACACAGCGGCTGGTGGAAAAATCGGTCAGCATCGTGCATCAGTTCGCCCGCGAATTGCGCCCGGCGGCGCTCGATGATCTCGGCCTGATTGCCGCCCTCCATTCATTTATGAAACACTTCACCGCGCGCACCGGCGTCCGCACGCATCTGCGGGCCTTTGCAAAGGTCGAACAAGTGGACACGGCCAAACGCACGGTGCTCTTTCGCGTCGCCCAGGAAGCGCTGACCAATGTGGCCCGGCACGCCCGCGCCAGCCGCGCGGAAGTGAGCATCGAACAACTGCCCGACGGCATTGGCATGACGATACAAGATGACGGCAAGTCCTTCCAAGTGGAGCGCGTCTTGCACGGCAAGGGAGGCAAACACCTGGGTTTGCTGGGCATGAGGGAGCGGTTGGAGATGGTTGGCGGCTTTCTTGAAATTGAATCCACCCCGGGCCGGGGCACTGCCATCCATGCGCGAATCCCGATGGCGGGAGATGGGACGCATTGAGGGAGTCCGCTCGAAGAGAATTTGAAAGACCATGAAACAATTCAGCTCAAAACCAATCACCGTTCTGCTCGCCGATGACCACACCATTGTGCGCGAAGGTTTCCGCATGATGCTCGAACTTGAAGACGATCTCCAAGTCGTTGGCGAAGCGGCGGACGGACGCCAGACGGTTGGCTTGGTTGCCAAACTCCATCCCGACGTCGTGTTGATGGACATCGCCATGCCGCTGCTCAATGGTTTGGAAGCCACTCGCCAGATACTCAAAGCTCTCCCCGGCGCCAAGGTGCTCATCCTTTCCGCGCACGGTGACGACGCCTATGTCGAAACCGCAGCCGCGTGCGGGGCGGTCGGCTTTCTACTGAAGCAGACCTCCTCCCAGGACGTGTGCCGGGCGATCCGTGAAGTCCACGGCGGGAAAACTTTCTTCAGCCCGTCCGTTTCCAGGCGTCAGGACCGGCTCCATCCGTTCCCGCCCAACCGGAAGGGAGCGCCGGGCCGAAAAGAGGTCCAATTGACATCGCGCGAGATGGAAGTGCTCCAACTTATCGCCGAGGGCAAGCCCAACAAGGGAATCGCCGACCAACTGGGCATTGGCGCCAAGACAGTTGAGAAGCATCGTGAACATCTCATGCAAAAGCTTGACATCCACGACACGGCCGGACTCACCCGCTACGCCATCAGCGCGGGCATCATCGAGAGCAGCGTCCAGCTAACGATAGTTTAAGCACGAATTGAGCCAATTCTGTCTATTTCCAGTGACTGGGGTAAACACCCCATAGCGCAGGGGAGGTTCCGGCTATACAGTACAGTCGTGAACCCCAAAGACTCTTTGGCTTTGGCAAAAGAGCTTCAACCGCCGTGCGAGGAAGATTCAGGCCAAAGCGCGGCCCCTTGTGAAGGCGCGGCAAGCAAGGGCGCCGAATGAAATCCCCGCTCCGCATCCTGCATTTGGAAGATGATCCTGCCGACGCCGCGCTGGTGGAATCCACACTGAAAGCTGACGGCATCGCTTGCGCGACGACCCGCGTGCAGAGCCGCGATGAGTTTGTGGCCGCGCTTGAAGGAGGCGGCGTTGACTTGATCCTATCGGACTGCTCGCTGCCCGCCTTTGATGGGATGTCCGCGTTGAAAATCGCCCATGCCAAATGGCCGGCCATACCTTTGGTCTTTGTTTCCGGGACGCTGGGGGAGGAGCAGGCCATTGAATCGCTCAAGAGCGGCGCGACGGATTATGTGCTCAAGGAGCGGCTGGCCCGGCTGGCTCCTGCGGTGCGCCGCGCCATGCAGGAGGTTGAAGATCGAGCGGAACGCCGGCAGATGGCGGCCCAGTTCATTGAAGCGCAAAAAATGGAAGTCATCGGGCATCTGGCCGGCGGCGTGGCCCACGACTTTAATAACATCCTGGCGGTCATCATGGGCTACAGCGATTTGACGATTCAGAAACTTGGCAATGACGAAGTGCTCAGGGGCCATCTGGAGACGATCCGGGCCGCGGCCGAGCGCGCGGCCGGGTTGACCCGCCAACTGCTGATCTTCAGCCGCAGACAGAAAGTGCAACTGGTTGTCCTGGACCTCAATGACGTGGTGAAAGACCTCGACAGCATGCTGCGGCGGCTGATTGACGAGAACATCGAAATGTCCATTGTCCCCGGAAAGGACATTGGACACGTCAAGGCCGACGCCGGCTATGTCGGCCAAGTGTTGATGAATCTGGTCGTCAACGCCCGCGACGCCATGCCCAACGGCGGCAGGCTTTCCATCGCCACATCCAATGCCACGCTCGACGAGAATCAAGCCCGCTCCCACAAGGGCGCCATTGCCGGCGATTATGTGATGTTCAGCGTCAGCGACACGGGAACCGGGATGAGCGAGGAAGTGAAAGCCCGCCTGTTTGAAGCATTTTACACCACCAAGCCCACGGGCAAGGGCACCGGATTGGGCCTGGTGACCTGTCAGACCGTCGTCCAGCAGTCCGACGGTTTCATCAGCGTTGACAGTCAGCTTGGCCAAGGCACGACCTTCAAGGTCTATTTTCCGCGCGTCAATCTGCCGGTGGATGCCGCAGCCCGGCCGTGCCGGGCCGGGCCGTTGCCGCGCGGGACGGAAACGTTGCTGGTGGTGGAGGATGAACCGGCCGTGCGCCATCTGGCGTGTGATGTTCTGGAAGCCCAAGGCTACCGCGTGCTGCGGGCGGGCAATGGCCAGGAAGGGCTGAAAGCGGCGCGCGAACTCAAAGGCCGGGAAATTGGACTGGTCATCACCGATGTCGTCATGCCGCTGATGAGCGGCCAGGTGATGGCCGAATGGTTGAAGGCAACCTATCCCAAGATCAAAATCCTTTACACATCGGGTTACGCCGATGACGCCGTCACACGGCATGGAGTGCCTCAGAACGGAGCGGAGTTCCTTCCCAAACCTTATACGCCCGCCACGCTGGCGCGCAAAGTGCGCGCGATGCTGGATGCGGCGCCGGAGAGGCCACCTTCATGATTTTGCAACTCCCACACGAGAATGGCTTGTCTGACGCGGGAGAAGACAGATGAGTGATTTGCCTGAAGGAAAAAATCGACGGGTGCTGATTATTGATGACAATCGTGCCATCCACGAAGATTTCCGCAAAATTCTGGCGCCCGCCTCGCTCACGGGCTTGGCCCTGGAGACCGAGGAGGGGATGATGTTTGGGACACTCGATGGCGCCGTCCATAGAACCGAATTTGAAGTTGACTCAGCCTGGCAGGGGGAGGAAGGGGCGCTGCTGGCGCAAAAGGCCCTCGAAGCCGGGCTGCCATACGCCCTGGCGTTTGTAGATGTGCGCATGCCGCCGGGCTGGGACGGGGTGGAAACAAGCCGGAAACTTTGGGAGCTCGATCCCAATCTCCAGATTGTTCTATGCACGGCCTATTCGGATTATTCCTGGGATGAGATGTTCGAAAAGCTTGGCCATCGAGACGGGCTGCTGCTTCTCAAGAAGCCCTTTGATATCGTGGCGGCGCTGCAAATGGCGGAGGCGCTCACCGAGAAATGGTGGCTGCGCCACCAGGTCCACAGAGAGATGGGGGGGTTGGAGGGCCGGGTCGCCGAGCGCACCCGCGAGTTGCGGCAAAGCAATCAGGCGCTCCATAGCGAAGTGGCCGATCACCAACGCGCGGAAGAAACGCTGCGCCAGAGCGAGCAGCAACTTCGCGTGCAGAGCACGGCGCTCGATGCCGCGGCCAATGCCATCGTGATTACCGACCACAACGGCTTGATTCAATCGGTCAACCCCGCTTTCACGGCGCTGACCGGCTACACCGCGCAGGAAGTCGCCGGCCAGAACCCGCGCCTGCTCAAAAGCGGCAAACAGGATGAGGCGTTTTATCGAAAACTCTGGCAGACGATTTCCTCCGGCAAGGTCTGGAGCGGGGAATTGATCAACCGCCGCAAAGACGGCAGCTTCTATGCCGAAGAGATGAAGATCACCCCGTTGCGGAACGACCAAGGCGTGGTCACCCGTTACATTGCCATTAAACAGGACATTGCCGAACGCAAACGGATGGAGGAGACGCTGCGTGCCTCACAGCAGGTCATCGAAGGGATTATCAATGCGATACCAGTGAGGGTGTTCTGGAAGGATAAGAATCTCGTTTACTTGGGCTGCAACGCAGTCTTCGCCCGTGATGCGGGATTTGCCGACCCGAAGGACATCATCGGGAAGGATGATTACCAGATGGGATGGCGCGATCAGGCGGAATTGTATCGCGCGGACGACCAGCACGTCATCGAGAGCGGCTGCTCCAAGCTGCTCATCGAAGAACCCCAGACCACCCCGGAAGGCAATACAATCACACTTCTATCAAGCAAGATTCCGCTGCGCGGTTCCAACGGGGAGATCAGCGGCATGATCGGAACGTATTTGGACATCACCGAGCGCAAGCAAGCCGAAGATGCGCTGCGCAAAATCAAGCTCCAACTTGTTCACGCCATGAAGCTGGCGGATTTGGTGGCTTGGACTTACGACATGGCCAGCGGACTTTTTACCTTCGACGACACCTACTACGCCCTCCACGGCACCACCGCCAAATTGGAAGGCGGCAACTTGATGTCCGCCGAGGTTTTCACCCGGGAATTCGTGCATCCGGACGACGCGCACGTTGTGGCTGAGGAGATTGGCAAGGCTGTGGCCGCGTCTGATCCAGACTACCATTCCCAACTTGAACACCGAATTTTTCGCCGGGGCGGCGAGATTCGGCATGTGATCGTACACATCGCCATTACCAAAGACGCCGCGGGACGAACCATTCAAATCCAAGGCGCGAATCAGGATATCACCGAACGCAAACGGCTCGAAGCGCAGTTGTTTCAGTCTCAGAAAATGGAAACCGTCGGCAAACTGGCCGGCGGCGTCGCGCACGAGTTCAACAGCATCCTCACAGCCATTATCGGCCAGAGTGAATTGCTGCTCAACGATCTTCCGGCCGGGAGTCCATTATTCAAAAACGCGACCGAGATCAACCGGGCCGCCGACCGCGCCGCCGCGCTGACCCGGCAGCTTCTGGCCTACGGACGCAAGCAAATGCTGCAGCCCGAATCCCTTGATCTCAACCAGGTCGTTGCGGGCATGGAAGGGATGTTTCGCCATCTCATGGGCGGCGACGTGGTGACGCATGTTGTTGCCGCGCCCGGCCTGCGCGCGGTGAAGGCGGACGCCGGGCAGGTTGAACAGGTCATCATGAACCTGGCCATGAACGCGCGCGATGCCATGCCCAACGGCGGCCAACTCACACTGGAAACCGCCAATATCTCTTTCGACAAGGAGAGCGTGGAGCGTTATCCGGAGTTGAAAGCGGGCGACTATGTGATGCTCGCTGTCACGGACACGGGCGCGGGCATGAGCGAGAAGGTAAAGGCGCGCGTGTTCGAGCCGTTTTTTACGACCAAGGAGGTTGGCCAGGGAAGCGGTTTGGGATTGTCCACCTGTTACGGCATCATCAAACAGAGCGGCGGGCACATCAGCGTCTATAGCGAACCCGGCCGGGGCGCCACCTTCAAAGTCTATCTGCCGCAAATGGCGCCGGAGGCGAAGATTCCCATCCAGAGCCTGGCCGCGCCTGACATGCCGCGCGGAACGGAAACCATTTTGCTGGTGGAGGACGATCCCGCCTTGCGAGAGATGGCGGCGACGTTGCTCGGGCGGCTCGGATACAAGGTGTGGTCGGCGGCCAACGGCATCGAAGCCTTGAGCCTCAAGCAACAGCAGGGCGTTGGACACATTGACCTGTTGTTCACCGATGTCGTGATGCCGCACATGAGCGGGACTGAATTGGCCGGCCGCATGCGGGCGGTGTATCCGCACACGCGGATTCTTTTCACCTCAGCCTACACCGAGAACGCGATCATCCATCAAGGCGTGTTGGAAAAGGGAGTGGAGCTGTTGCAAAAGCCCTTCACGCCGTCGGCGCTGGCGCGCAAATTGCGGGAAGTTCTTGATCGGCAAGCTTCTCCGCAACCGGACGCAGTGCGGCAAGCGAACGGTTTCACACAAATCATTCATGGGGGAAACACCCCATAGCGCCCCCAATGTTCTTAATCCTAATCTCATGCGATGAAAGTTGACGACATCACACAATCTGAAGCGACAGCCGGCGTGCTCCTCCCGTGCCAGCCATGCGCGCCGCCTCGCATTCTGGTGGTCGATGATGAGCCTGCCATCCGCCACGTGATGACCCTCTCGCTGGTTCAGTCAGGGTATCACGTTGACGCCGCCGAAGACGGCGAAGCCGCCTGGCAGGCGCTTCAAGCCAAACACTACGACCTGCTGATCACCGACCACTCCATGCCGAAAGTCACGGGCGTTGCGCTGGTCAAAATGGTTCGCGCCCGGGACATGTCCCTGCCGGTCGTCTTGATATCCGGACAGATTCCAACGGAGGATTTGGAGCGGCATCCGTGGCTGCGCATCAGCGCCATCCTGCCAAAACCTTTTGCCCTTGACGCGCTGCGGGACACGGTCAAAAACGTCCTGTCCGCGCCGACCCTGATTTTATGAAACCTAATACGCCCCTAAAGAAGCAACTGACCTTCGGTGATTTCGTCGTTGGCGTTTACCAAGCCTGGGGCGAACGCAAGGCCAAAGGAATTATTCAACTCGCCGTCAAGGCGGGCCTGGTGGAGTGGCGCGGAAAGCACCGGTTTAAGGTTCTTTGAAACAACTTTACCTTACTTTCACAGGCAGCGTCGCCGCGCCTTTGCTTTTGGGGCCGGTGAAGCCGATTTGGGCCGTCCAGTCGCCGGCCATTTGCGGTTCGACGGTCGTGCGATATTGTCCCGCCGTGGCAGTGCGGAACACCTTGCCGATGCTATGCACCACCATGTCGGGCATGTTGAGGCCCAATTCGAAGGAGACGTCGCCGACATCAACCAAACGCCCGTTGCCGTCGCGGAACTCGATGAACAGATCGTTGCCGCTGGCGCGGAGGGTATCGCCCTGGGTAAACAGGCTGGCCGTGAGGGCGTTGATGGAGACGGCGGCGAAGGGATGGGTGGAAATCTGGCGGACAGGCGGGGCCTTGTGCGCGAGACGGGCGCAGGCCAGATAGCCGAAAATGCCGAGTACAAAAACAATCGGCAGGACGTAAAACACCTGCAGCAGCAGCCGGACGCCGAAGCGTTTGGCGGGAATTGGCGGGGTATCTGTCACGCGCGAATAATGTTACCACCACAAAATGCGAATGAACGCTCAAATGAGCAATGACAAATCAAAAACGCGGCACGGAAAACGCCGGCGGAAAATCCCGCTGGGCGGATTGAAAATTGAATGTTGACATCGAGGAGTCATTGGAGGATTAAACTCGGGCGATGCTCACAGAGATCAAAATTAAGAATTTTCGCGGGTTTAAAGACCTGAGCATTGGTTCGCTTAAACCCGTCAATCTGATCATCGGCCAAAACAACACCGGGAAAACGGGTCTTCTTGAGGCGCTGGCGTTGGTGCTCGCTGATCCATTGCAGAAAGGGGGGAATCTTCCCCAGCTTTTCCGCGTCACGGGCGCTGATTGGAATGAGAATTTCTGGAAATGGGTTGTCTATAACAAGGATCCGAAGACCGGAGCGACGATATGGGCGAAAATGAATGATGGACCGGATTTTGGCGTGTGTCTGACCCACGGTTCTCCACTCAACGGTTTTATCGCGCCAGGCAGGGAGCGAATTCAATTGGGAACTTTGGCGCTTTGGTCCACAGGCGGCAGGGAGACCGCTGGTTTGAGGACGGTTTCATTCTCCACCTGTCCGACTGACCCTACGCAAGATGCGATTGATTACAACCGTGTTGTGCAAAGGCGGGGAAAAAAGAAGGTCGAAGACATGTTGAAAACGGTCGAGCCAAGCCTCGAATCGATCGAGACGCTGCAAACCGGAAAGGAACCGCTTCTTTACGCGGACGTCGGGCTTCGTGAGATGATTCCGGTAACCCAGATGGGCCAGTGTTTTAATCGGCTTCTTGACATCTATTCAGAGATCGTCGCCGCTGAAGCCAAGGTTCTGCTCATAGATGAAATTGAAAACGGGATTCATCACAGTGTGCTTGAGACAATCTGGCTCGGACTTTTTCACGCGGCCCGGGACGCAGGGGTCCAGATTTTCGCCACGACCCACAGTTGGGAGTGCATTCTGGCGGCGGATCAGGCGGCGCGGAAGGGGGAACAGTACGATCTGAATCTCATCCGCCTGGATCGCGTCGAGGATAACATCAAGGCCACCCTCATCGACAGCCAGGCACTTGACACGGCGAAGGATCTGCATTGGGAAATGCGATGAATGGATTGAAGTTTGTCTTCTGTGAAGGGAAGGATGATCTGGCCGTCATCACGGGCGTAGCGCAGTCAATTGGAATTGCCGGGCTGAACATCGAGCCATTTGGAGGCAAGAACAAGCTCCGGGAGTTTTTACGAGACCTCCAGACACGGCCTGAATTCGCGCAAAAAAAGGTGGCCGGAGTTGGCGTCGTTCGGGACGCGGATCAGGATGCGGGCGCCGCGTTCCAAAGTGTCCGAGACTCATTGCTTGCCAATGGATTCCCCACACCGGAGGCAAACGGCGCTGTCACGGGTATCCGTTCAAGGTCGGCATTTTGGTCATTGGCCCGAAGGCGGGGCAAGGCATGATGGAAGATTTGTGCCTGCAATCCGTGAGCGACCGCCCGGAATTTCCCTGCGTGGACGAGTATTTCCGTTGCGTTTCCGAGAGGTCTGGGCGGCAAAGCTTTTCTTCCAAGGCAAAGGTGCGCGCCTGGATGGCGTCGCACCCGGATTACGAGTCTTACGTCGGCAAGGCTGCGGAGAAGGGATACTGGCCCTGGGACAATCCGGCGTTTGATCCCCTCAAACGGTTTCTTCGCGCGTTGTAACGGCTTAATACGCCGCCTGGACGCCTTTGACGGAGCGCTTCTTCATCCACGGCATGAGGGAGCGGAGGCGTTCGCCAACGCGCTCGATGTTGTGTTTCTGGCCCGCTTTGAGCAGGGCGTTGTATCTCTTGTAGCCGCCGTTGTATTCGCGGACCCAGCCCTTGGCGAATTTGCCGGACTGAATGTCCTTCAACGCCGCCTTCATCCTCTTCTTGACGCTTGGGTCGATGATCTTCGGGCCGACGCTGACGTCGCCCCACTTGGCGGTTTCGGAAATGGAGAAGCGCATGCCGCTGATGCCGGCTTCATTCATCAAATCGGCGATGAGTTTGAGCTCGTGGAGGCACTCGAAGTAGGCCATTTCGGGCTGGTAGCCGGCTTCGACGAGTGTTTCATAACCGGCCGTCACCAGCGCGGAGAGGCCGCCGCAGAGCACGGTCTGCTCGCCGAAAAGGTCCGTCTCGGTTTCCTCCTTGAAGCTGGTTTGGAGGACGCCGGCGCGGGTTGCGCCGATGCCCTTGGCCCAGGCCAGTGCGATCTTCTTGGAGTTCCGTCCGGGGTCCTGATAGACGCCAATGAGCGCCGGCACGCCTTTGCCCTCCACGAACTGGCGTCGGACGATGTGGCCCGGCCCCTTGGGCGCGACGAGGATGACGTTGACGTTCTTGGGCGGCACAATCGTTTTGAAATGAATGGCGAAGCCGTGCGAAAAAAGCAGGGTCTTGCCGGGCGCCAGATTCGGCGCGATGTCGCGCTCGTACGCCGCCGGTTGCTTGGTGTCCGGGATCGCCACGAATATGACATCCGCGCGCCGGACGGCCTCGGCGGTGGACACGACCTCAAAGCCGTGGGAGGCGGCGACGGGGGCGGATTTGCTGCCTTCGTAAAGGCCGATAATGACGTTGCAGCCGCTGTCCTTCAAATTGAGGGCGTGGGCGTGTCCTTGGGAGCCGAAGCCCAGGACGGCGAGGGTTTTGCGTTGGAGAATGGCGAGGTCGGCATCCTGATCGGAATAAACTTTTGCGGGCATAGGAGTATTTCTTTAGGTTTGACTTTTGGGGTTCATTTGCGCGCCAGGGCAATCTTGCCGGTGCGGGAAAGCTCGAGAACGCCGAAGGTGTTCATCAATCCGAGGAATTTTTCGATTTTGCTCTCATCGCCCGTGATCTCGATGGTCATGGCCTTGGGCTGCACATCGACGATTTTGGCGCGGAAAATGTCCGTCATCTGCATGATCTCGGCGCGGGTCTTGGCGTTGACGGCGACCCGGACGAGGATCAGCTCGCGGTCGATGAATTCGGCCTCGCTGAAGTCGTGGACCTCGATGACGTTGACCAGCTTGTTGAGTTGCTTGACAATCTGGTCGAGAGTGGCGTCGTCGCCGCGGGTGACGATGGTCATGCGGGAAGTGTTGGGCTGGTGGGTGGGGGCAACGTTGAGCGTGTCGATGTTGTAGCCGCGGCCGCTAAAGAGGCCGGCCACGCGCGTGAGCACGCCAAATTTATTCTCCACCAGCACGGATATGGTATGTCGCATAAATCAAAAAACCCGCGTCCGGGCGGGACGACGGGCAGCCTGTGAGCCAGCAAAACGCCTCAGGCCGCGCTAGTCAACTACGACCACGCGAACAACAGGCGGCGGACTGGCCAAAAATTTCATCAGGCGCAAGTTAGCAACCAGCGTGGGGCGGGTCAACCCCATTTTCAGGGAATCTCAAAAAAACGGGTTGTTCGCTTTTTCTCCGGCGACGGTCGTCAGGGGGCCGTGTCCGGGGCAGAGGAGCGTTTCGGCCGGCAGGGTGAGAATTTGCTCGCGGACTTTTTGCCGGGCCAACTCCCAGGACTGGTTGCCGCGGCCCATTGAGCCGGCAAAAATAGCGTCGCCCACGAAGGCGACGTGCGGGGCGTCGTCCGGCCAGTTGCCGACGATATAGGTGACGCCGTCAGGGGCATGGCCCGGGGTGTCCCGGTTGGTGATGCGGAGGCTGCCCAGGTGAACAAAATCATTGGCGCGGTTGCGATGCTGCGGGGGGGCATTCTTGGAGCCGGTGTGCAAATGGGCGGTTGGAAACCGGGCGCGGATATCGCCCAGCGCCGCGATGTGGTCTTGGTGGGAGTGAGTCACGAAAAGGTGCCGCAGCACCAGGCCGTTTTCTTCGATCATTCGTAAGACCGGCGCGGCGTCCCAGCCGGTGTCGAACAAGGCGGCGTCGCGGAAAACTTCGTCCCAAATAAGATAGCAGTGGACGCTCAGGTTGTCCGAGGTGGTGGTGATTTGGCGCAATTCACGCCACAAGGAGAGATCGGGTGAAGGCGGGAGCCAGCCGCGGGCGATGCCTTCGAGTTTGGCGGCGTTCAGGCCGATGGCGGCGGCCAGGGCCGCAAGGTTGGGCGGGCGCGAACTCTGCCCGGTTTCCTCCAGCGCGGCCAGTTCAGCCGCGGTCAGCCCGGCCGCCTGAGCCGCCAGGCCCGGCTCCACGCCGCTGGCAAGGCGTCCCTTGCGGATGATGTCGCCCAAATGATCTTCCAATGTCATGCGTTTACTGAACACCGGAAATGGGCTGTTGGCAAATGCTCGTTGGCCTCCACGAGACGGCGGCCTCGGCCGCCAATTGTTCGAGCAGCCGCGCGGCCCGCGCTTGGGCGCGTTGAGGGGCCGCCCGCTCCGTCAGCGCGCAAAGGTTGGCGAAGAGGCCGCTCCGGCGCAGCGATGGTTCCACCCGGCCGGCCAAACCAACGCACGGCACGCCGCACCGGGCGCAAGAACGCGCGATTTGTCCGACGCCCTTGCCCATGAGCGTCTGCTCATCAATCGCGCCCTCGCCTGTAAGGACGATGTCGGCGGCGCGGATGCGCTTTTCCAATTGGGCAAAGCGGGCGAACAAATCGAAACCCGACTCGACCTTCGCGCCCGCGAAAGCCATCAAGCCAAATCCCAGGCCGCCCGCGGCGCCCGCGCCGGGGATTTTCGCGGCGTTGATGCCATGCTGCCCAGCCAGGACGGAAGCCAGGCGGCCCAGACATTTCTCCGCGAAGGCAACGTCCTGGGGACTCAGTCCTTTTTGCGGCCCGAAAACGGCGGAACAGCCATCGGGGCCTAGCAGGGGATTGCGCACATCCACCGCCGCGACGACGCGCAAGTTGAGTCGGCGCGCGGGCGCGCGGGCGCCGGCCAACCCGGCCAAACGCCACCACTCGGCCAGTTCCACGCCGGCCTGATCCATGAATCTCCATCCCAACGCGCGCGCCATTCCGAATCCGCCGTCGTTGGTGGCGCTGCCGCCGATGCCGACGACGCATTCCCTGGCGTCGGCCCGGGCCGCGGCGGCCAGCACTTTTCCCAGGCCAAAAGTGTCAAGTTGAAAGGGATGGAATTGTTTCGGCGGCAACATGGCCAGGCCAATAACGTTGGCGGACTCGACAACAGCCGTCCTGTTCCCGGCCTGCCACCACCAAACCGCGCGCGCAGGGCGATGCGCGGCGTCGAGCGTGGCGAGCTTGCGCGTCCGGGCGCCGAGCAAGGCGCCGAGGATGCCGCCAAATCCTTCCCCGCCGTCGCTCATGGGAAGCAGGTCGAGGAAATCGCCGGGCCGCGCTTTGAGCCAGCCGCGCGCGATGCAACTGGCGGCCTCGTTTGCGGTCAGGCTGCCTTTGAATTTATCCGGGACGATGAGAACACGAGCAGGCATTGGGCGGAAAGTGTCGCAGGGGAAAGCGGGTTTTGCCAGCCCGATATTCATCCCAGACCCGGCTTGCATTTTGCGGATGTGCGGTTAAATTGCTCGCCATCTGATATGAAACGCGCCACCGTTATTATTCTGCTTGGACTTGCCGCCGCCGCTCTGCCGGCGACTGCTCAAAACAAATGGGACATCACCAAGATTGATGTCAGCAAACTGCCACCCGCGTCCGACAAACAGGACTTGACCTACGACAAGGATATCAAGCCCCTGTTGGACGCTTCCTGCGTGCGCTGTCACGGCGCGCAACGGCCGAGGGCCGAATTGCATCTGGACAACCTTGAGGGTCTTCTCAAGGGCGGGCATGACGGCAAGATGATTGTTCCGGGCGACAGCAAGAAGAGTCTGCTGGTCGCAGCCGCGGCGCGGATCGACAATAAAATCGCGATGCCGCCCGCAGGCAGAGGACGCGGACCCGGCGGCCCTGGCGGCACCAACGGTCCGCCTCCGGGCGGCCCCGATGGCGGGGGAGCTGGCGCACAAGGCGGCCCTCCTGGCGCGGGCGGCCCCGGCAGAGGCGGCCCGCCGCCCAAGCCGTTGACAGCGGAGCAGGTCGGTTTGATCCGCGCCTGGGTTGATCAAGGGGCGAAGTAAAAGCTCATCCACGAACCGATAGCGCCTCCGCGGCCATTCATATATAAACGCCGGGCGCGCAGGAGAAAGCGGCGCTGGCGCCGCTTTGTTCCTCAAACAGGCGTCGTGGCCCAACCAGAGGAGTTTTGTCTCACGCCCCCGGCGTATTCCAGCACGGTTTTGAAATTGACAACGAAATGATGCTTCCGTATGAAGAAGCCATGAAAACTCGAATCACATTCCTGGCTCTCGCGGCGCTGCCGCTTTCACTCCTGGCGGCGGATGTCGCCGGCACCTGGAAATCTGAGTTTGATTCCCAGATTGGACTTCAGAAATACACCTACACACTTCAGCAGGACGGCACGAACCTGACTGGCAAAGCCAGCTCGGAAATCGGCGGCCAAAAGCGCGAAAGCGCTCTCAAGGAAGGCAAGGTGGAGGGCGACACCGTTACGTTCGTCGAGATGCTGAATTTCCAGGACAACGACGTTCGCATCACCTACACCGGCAAGTTTTCTCCGACCAACGCCAACGAAATCAAGTTCAAGCGCGAAGTCGGCGATTTCGGCAGCGAGGACATTGTCGCCAAGCGCGAGGCGCCAGCCGAACCGGCGAATCCCGAAGCCCCTGGCGCGCGCGCCGGGCGTGGCGGACGCGGCGGATTTGGCGGAGCGATCACGCTCGGCCCCGACGACAAGGAAGCCTTCCCGAAAGCGCCGGCAGGTTTTGACAAAGTCCGCGAAGGCATCGCGCAAGGCAAGGTGGAGCATGTTGATTACGACTCAAAGACCATCGGCACAAACCGGTGGATGGATGTTTATACTCCGCCCGGCTATTCCACGGACAAGAAGTATCCCGTTCTGTTCTTGCTGCACGGCATCGGCGGCAATGGGATCCGGGAATGGCTTCGGCAGGGCGTGGCCAACGTCATCCTTGATGACCTGATTGCCGACGGAAAGATTCAGCCGATGATCGTCATCTTTCCCAATGGCAATGCGACGACCAACGCCGCCGGCGGAGGCCGCGGCGGGCGCGGCGGATTTGGGGGGGGCGGCGATGCCGCGCAGATCAGCGGCGACGGTTGGGGAAAGAACTTCGAGGGCGACCTGCTGAATGACATTATCCCCTTCATTGAGTCGCACTATTCCGTTTACAAGGATCGCGAGCACCGCGCCATTGCCGGACTTTCCATGGGTGGCGGGCAATCACTCGACTACGGTCTGGCTCATCTGGACACTTTCGCGTATGTCGGCGGTTTCTCTTCCGCGCCCAATACGCGGGCGCCCGAGCAACTCGTTCCCGATCCGGCCAAGGCCGCGCAAATGCTCAAAGTGCTCTGGATTTCGGGCGGCAACAAGGACGGCTTGCTGCGCACCACTCAGGGATTCCACGCCTACCTGAAGGAACATAATGTTCCTCACATCTACCATGTGGATGACAACGCCCACGATTTCAAGCACTGGAAGAACAGCTTGTACTGGTTCGCGCAACAAATCTTCAAATGATCGAGACCCAAAGGGCGCGCATTTTGAGCATCGCGAACCCGCGGCAAAAGTGTCCATGAAAATCACTCTTTCGCATGGAAAGAGCCGTGCGCAAACAGACGTTTTTCAGACTCCTTACGTGCGCCGTCTTGAGTGCCGCGGCTATTTACGGATACGACGCCGCGTCGCGGCTGGCCAGCGTTTCCGACGGCACAAACTCAGCCACATATTCGCACCTTGGCAATTCGCCGTTGGTGGGGCAGATTGTGTTCGCATCGAACGGCGTGACGACCATGACGACGAGCAAGCAAGATGATTATTTGAATCGGTTGAGCGCGATTTCATCCTCGCCGTCCAATTCGTTCGCCTACCTTTACAACGCGGCTAACCAGCGGACGATGGACCGGCTGGCGGACGGGAGTTATTGGCGCTACGGCTA
>Ga0224558_1001031_pt1 | contig 30931 bp, 25 predicted proteins | sample 714S32024metaG_FD_180682 | JGI IMG/M metagenome (GOLD analysis project Ga0224558, IMG submission 180682) | Peat soil microbial communities from Stordalen Mire, Sweden - 717 S3 20-24 | ecosystem: Environmental > Terrestrial > Soil > Wetlands > Peat | place: Sweden: Norrbotten County, Stordalen... | reverse complement strand
GCAACACCGCCAAGCCTGTGCCCTTAAACAAATCTGGCTCTATCCCTTGCACCCTCACTTCCGGAAAATCCTCTGCGCTTAATCCCGCTCATTCCACCCCAGCGAGCTGGTTTGCCGATTCGATACCAACCGCGTGGGTAGGAGTCTTTCCTATCTCCGCCTACTGCAAGATCTTTATGCGCTCTGACATTATAAAACAAGGCGCCGAACGCGCGCCACACCGCAGTCTGCTTCGTGCCACTGGCTCAATCGAATCCGAAGAGGACTTCAACAAGCCGTTCATCGCCATCTGCAACAGCTACACCGACTGCATCCCCGGCCACGCTCACCTGAACGAAGTGGGCTTGCTGGTGAAGCGCCTCGTGCGCGAGGCGGGCGGGGTGCCTTTCATCTTTAACACCATCGGCATTGACGACGGGATCGCCATGGGCCACGGCGGCATGAAGTATTCACTGCCCCCGCGCGAACTCATTGCCGATTGCGTCGAGTCGATGATCAAGGCGCATTGTTTCGATGGCATGGTTTGCATTCCTAACTGCGACAAGATCATCCCCGGCATGTTGATGGCCGCGATGCGCGTGAACATCCCGACCATTTTTGTCAGAGGCGGGCCAATGGCGGCGGGCGTCGCCGAATCAGCCGCCGGACAGGAGGACCTTCCGCCCCATCTTCAACCAGCAGCCCGAAAGTCTGACCTCATCTCCGTTTTTCAAGGGGTCGGCAAACTGCAGGCCGGTCAAATCACCGAGGCCGATTTGAAGAAGCTTGAACAAACCGCATGCCCCACGTGTGGTTCCTGTTCCGGCATGTTCACGGCCAACTCTATGAACTGCCTGAGCGAGGCGCTCGGCATGGCGCTGCCCGGCAACGGCACTATCCTCGCCGTCTCGAAGGAGCGCGAAAGCCTCTACCGCTGGGCCGCCCAGCAGATTCTCAAACTCGTCGAGCTTGACCTCAAACCGCGGGACATCGCCACGCTGGAAGCGTTCGACAACGCCCTCAGCCTGGACGTGGCGATGGGCGGTTCTACCAACACCATCCTCCACACGCTCGCCATAGCCCGCGAGGCGGGCATCCAGTACGACATCGCCCGCATTGACGCTCTTTCCCGGCGCGTGCCCTGCCTGTGCAAGGTTTCCCCTTCGTCGAGCTACCATCTGCAGGACATCCACCGCGCCGGCGGCATCCACACCATTTTGGGCGAGTTGAAACGGGCCGGCATCCTGAACACCTCTTGCAAAACCGTCACCGGCAAGACTATCGGCGAAAACATCGACGAGTGGGACGTGCGCTCGGAGACGTGCCTGCCACAGGCCAAAACCGTGCGTGTCTCCGGCGCCTCCGCCCTTGTCCTCGACCCGGCGGACAAGCTTGGCCCCGCTGCCCGCACCGAAGGCGGCAATCTGGCGCCCAAGCCAATGATGTTCCTGCCCGCCGATGGGCACGCAATTACGCTTTGGCGTAAAGCCGCGGCTTGGAATGCGGGCGATGCCGAAACGCAGTCCTTGCTTTTCACCGAGGATGCCGAAGTGCAGATTGCCCCGGAGACGGTGCTCAAGGGACGCGCAGCAATTCGTGCCGGGTTAGAGCAAAAGCTGGCCGAAGGCAAAGGACTGGTGCGTGCTGAGCTGGCAGCGCTCAAAGGCACGCCCGTGCTCCTGATGTGGCAATACGCAAAAGGCGGCGCCAAGACGCGGCTCTGTCTGCAGCGCGTCTCCAAGTTCAGGAATTGCCAGGTTCACCGAGCTTACCTGGAGTTCCGGCCTGACCGGGTGAACGAGGCGAAACCATCGGGCCTGGTCCCCCACGACTCGGCGTTCCGATTCGACCCTTATGACTGTATCCGCACTCAGGCCACGGCTTACTCCCCGGATGGCGGCCTGGCGATCCTCTATGGCCAGCTTGCGCCCGAAGGCAGCGTTGTGAAGACCGCCGGCATCAGCGCTGAGTTCAAGAAGAATTGTGGCCAGAACTTTGTCTTCGAGGGGCCATGCGTGATTTTCGAGAGCCAGGAGGATGCTTGCGAAGGCATCCTGGCCGGGAAAGTCAAAGCGGGCGACGTCGTCGTCATCCGCAACGAAGGTCCGCGTGGCGGTCCCGGCATGCAGGAGATGCTCTCGCCCACGAGCTACATCGTCGGCATGGGCCTCGGCGACAAAGTCGTACTCATCACCGATGGCCGTTTCAGCGGCGGCAGTGCCGGCGCCTGTATCGGCCACGTCTCGCCCGAGGCGGCGGAAGGCGGCCCGATCGGCTTGCTCAAAGCTGGCGACCGCATCCGCATTGACTTCCCGAGTCGCCGCATAGACATCTGCGTGTCTGAAACCGAGTTGGTCGAACGCAAGAGAACCTTCCAGCCCTTGAAGCGCCAGCTCACCGGCTGGCTCGCGCGTTATCAAAAAATCGTAGGCAATGCCAGCCAGGGCGGCGTGCTGTGGCAAGGCGATTAATGAGCCCGGTCGTTTGCCGGCAAGAACAAATTGGTTCAGATTCCGCCTGAATGATTCGCAAAGTGGTCCATTATGGTCACCCGGTACTGCGCCAGAAAGGCTCGCGCGTGGAGGCGATCACGCTTGGCATAAAAATGCTGGTGGAGGACCTGCTTGAGACGATGGACGCCGCGAGGGGCATTGGTTTGGCAGCCCAACAAATCGGCCAGGCCGTGCAGGTCACCGTGGTCGATGTGCGCGCGGCTGAAGACCGTCCATCGACCCTGGAAGTCAACGGCCAACAAGCCAACGTGGCTGAGTTCATGCCGTTGGTGCTGATTAACCCCGAGGTAAAGCCGGTCGGCAAATCGGCAGTGGGTCCGGAAGGGTGTTTGAGTTTTCCGGAGATCTTTGCCGACATCGAACGTCCTGACCAGGTTGATGTCCTCGCCCTGAATGGAAAGGGGCAGCGCATCGAATTCCGTTGTGGCGGCCTGCTGGCCCGTGCCATTCAGCACGAGGTGGACCATTTGAACGGAATTCTTTTCATTGACCGCATGGATGCCCACACAAAGCATGAGCTCAAGCCACAAGTCGCCGACCTTCAGTCGAGGACCAAAGAGAGTCTTAAGATGGAAGGTGCGGTAATTGCCGGTTGAGCCCAAACCGCGCGGGTTTGAATTCTCTTGCCCCAACTGTGCCGGCTTTGTCTATCCGGTGGAGAAGTACTTCCCCGCCTGGGCGCTCGGCGAGGACCACCCTTTGGTGCAGGCCGGACTCGAGGCGGCGCAGATGCTGTGGGGCGGGACGCCAAAGACCGGCAGGCTGAACTTTTCAACCAACGGCATTTATTGGATGGGCAAGGCCAACATCCCGACCATCATCTTCGCCGCCGGTGACGAAACCACCGCCCACGGCGTCCTCGACCAGGTGCCGCTGGCCGACCTGGTTCGGACAGCGGAGTTTTACGCCCTGCTGCCAGCGCTGCTCTGATTCCCGGGTTACCTGGACTGGAGCAATAGAGGAATGGAGAGGGGTAATGCGAGTTGGGATTTCCGGGTCGGTCATTGGTTAACGGATTTCGGGAGGCTTGGCGGGCGAATCCCCAAGACCAATACCGCGCCGGCCAACGATAGCGCCAGGCTGTAACTAAACGCGACAGTTGTGCCAACCGCCGTCCACAAGAGACCCACGACTATGCTGGACAGAAAATCGCCGACGCCATTCACAGTCGCCAGTACACCGAAGGCCATGCCGTGATACTCTTCCCTGACCAGCTCGGCGCAGAGAGAGTCCTCCAAAGTCTCTTCGAGCGCCACGTTGGTTCCACCCAATACAAAAATCAGCGTGAAGGTCCAGATGGTGACCGGCAGCGCCATGATGCAAAGCGACATCACGGCGGACATTAGATAGCCGCCAGCCAGGAGCCGGTTCTTAGGGAGCCGGTCGCCCAGCCAGCCGCCGATGAAGGCGAACGAAGCGTAGAACACATTATGCACGACGTAGAGCCCGACCGCTACGGTTGCCGCTTTGGTCGCGCCGAGCTTGGGGGTCAATTTCTGCGTCGCCAGCAGGATCAGCAGAGTGTGCGCGAAAGCGCCGACGCCAAACAGTCCCACAGCTACCAGGAACCTCCGATACGCTTTGGGCAACAGCCTCAGCCGCTCCCCGAATGAAATGTGCGGGACCGGCTTGCGCTCCTTTTCCTTCACGAGGAGGGCGATGAGACAGGCGGCGATGAGGCTGGGTATGAGCGTCAATGCGAAGAGCGGCGGGTAACGGTGATTCAAGGCTTGGAGTAAAAGGAAGCCGCTGGCCGGGCCGACAATCGCGCCGAGCGTATCCATCATCCTCTCGAAGCCGAAGGCGCGACCGTAAGTTTCAGGCGTGACAGCGGATGCCAGCAGCGCCTTGCGGACCGGCGTGCGCACCCCTCGCCCCAGCCACGCGCAAGCGCGCGCCACCAGCACATGCCACGCCGCAGTTGCCAGTCCGAAGGAGGCCGTGCCCAGAGCCGTTACCACGTACCCCGCAATAGCAATCGGTTTGCGCCGCCGCAACTTGTCGGTGTAATACCCCGAACCCATCTTGGCGAAGCTCGACAGCCCATCGGAGACTCCCTCAATCAAACCCAGCCACGCCGCCGCCACCCCCATCGTGGCCAGAAATGCCGGCATCACGGCTGTGGCGATTTCATGCGACCAGTCGCTGAACAACGACGCCAGCCCAATCCCCAGCACCGTCCGATTCAGCCAGGGCCGGCGAGTCGCTTTGGCAGGGCGAACCTGGTTCATGGAGAGGCGGGTTGGGGTAGCAGAATCAATTTCGTTTGCCCGGTGTGGTTACTGACGTAGCGCCAGAAAGAACGATCCATTGCCGCCACCTCTGGACGGATTAGCGGCACATGCCCATACCAGATGGAAAGTTCCCTGTCTGCTTCGTCTGGCGCTTGGCCTTCAATGGCAAAGCGGTAAAGCGCAGAAACCAAACCGGATCGGTCGGCCCCGCCCAGGCAATGAATCAAAACCGGTTTGGGCGCCCGACGCAAGAGAGTGACGAGATCATCCATTTGTTCCTGTGTCAATTGCGTGCCGGAGCCAAGGCTTCGGTCGTAATGAACCACCCCCAATTTCACTGCCGTCGAGATTTCGGTTTGATGCCAGTCCGATGTCTCGTTTTCCCCGCGCAAATTGAGAACACTCTTGATGCGGTGGTTTTGAATGACGTGAGTGAGTTGCTCCGTGGTCATCTGGCCGGAGCGGTACGCCTCGCCAATGACGATGCTGTGGAAATTTGCGTGGTAAATCGTGTAACCGGCATAACCCGAGAACACGGCAAGCAGCACCGCGAGCGCCGCGAACAGTCCCCGCCGCAATCGCTTCGTCTTTCTCCAAGGCAAGGAGAGGAGATTCATATCCGGTCTCCGGCATTCTTATTCCGGACGGGCGGACTTCCGCGTCGCATTGACGGCCCAGGCGGGATAGGGCGTTTCCGACCCTTTCTGCGCGTGCCAGAGGATGCGGTTCAGCACATCCTCCGGGCACTCGTCCGCGTCCTGCAATGGCAGCTTAGCAGAAGCAACGGCATACTTTCGTTGCACCGGATCGCGAATGGCCTTCACTTCGGGATTGAGTTGATCCAGCGGCACCTTGTTCGGGACCGCGGTGTATGGCGTCAGATCCACCACTTCGGAAAAACAGGCGAACATCGGCGTAGCGGTGGCGTCCATCTGGTTCATTGGTGGCAAGCCAAGGATCAATTCCATCGTGCGCAGGACGCTGGTCTGGTTGTAGTTGTTGTGGACGACCGTGCGGCAAGGCGTGTAGGGGCTGACAACGTAGGCGGTGGTGCGATACCCGCTCACGTGGTCCCAGCCGTTCTGAGGATCGTCTTCGATGGCGAAGATGCAGGTGTCCTCCCAAAACCGGCTGTGACTGATGGCTTCAACAATCTGGCCAAATGCGAGATCGTTGTCGGCGACTTGCGCCGCGGGCGTTGGTGCCTTGGGCTTGGTGCCCGAGGTGTGGTCGTTGGGCAGGCAAACGATGACGAAATCGGGGAAATAGCCGTCGCGCTCGAACTGGCGCAGTTCCTTGATGAATTCCGCGGCGCGAAGAATATCGGGCACGTTCAGGTTCCAGCCGATGGTGTTCGTGTTCAGGTAGGGAGCGAGCGAGGGAAGAGACGTCCGCGAGCCCACGCGCGTCAGCCCGCTCTGGTTTATAAAATCGTGGTAAAAATCCAGGGCTGTTGGCGCGGGCTTTTTCGCGCGCTCCCTCCACTCGGCAATGCCAATCGTAAACTCGCCGTAGTCCCGCAAGGTTTTGCCATGCTCCAGAGCGTTGTCCCAGATGAAACCGGTGGCAGCATACGCCAGGGCGTCCATCCCCTCTTCATCCATGCCGTCGGGATAACTGCGCCGGAAACCGGCAAAGGATCGTTCCACGTAGTCGGTGGCGAACGCGGTATCGGTCCACTGGTGGCCGTCGGCGCTGAGAATCCCAGAACAATACGTATTGTCTAGGAGCACGAACTCGCGCGAAATCTTGTGCTGGTTTGGCGTCACCTCCTCGCCAAACACGCAGAGCGAGGCGTCGCCGTTCCCCTCCCTCATATCCCCAAGAACCTGGTCGTAGGACCGGTTCTCCTTGATGATATAGACCACGTGCTTGTAAACCGAGGGCTCGCCCACTCGTTCCGGGACGGGCCGTGGGGCGATGCCAGGACGCGGTGGCAACAGCGCGGCTTGAGCGACAGCCCGTTGGTAATTGCGCTGCACGAGGCGGGTGTCGCGGGTGAGTTGTCCCCCGTTCGGCACGGGAATCAAAGAAAGGGTGCCGAAGTATTGGTGGGAATTGAACTCTTGCTTTTCCCCAGCGGTGTAACGCTTACCCGAACCGATGCCTTTGATGTTCGCAACGTAGAGCGACCGGTGCGTGGAATCGCACACAACCGCGCCCGGATACCACCCGGTGGGGATCAGCCCGGTGAGCTTCGACCGGCCCGGTCGAAACGAGACCACCGCCACGGCGTTCTGTGTTCCGTTGCACACATAAAGCGTCTTACCGGATTTGTCGTAAGCCAGAGCGTTCGGGCTGGCGCCAAAGAGATCCTTTGGCTGCCAGCGCATCGAGATCGTTTCCACGACCCGATCGGAGCGCGTGTCGATGACGCTGACGGTGTCACTGTTCGCGTTGGCTACTGCCAAATAGCGGTCGTCCGGCGAGAGGGCCATACCCGAGGCATGCAGGCCAACTTTGATTTCGCCGGTGACTCGGCCCGCATTCAGGTCAATGACCGACACGGAGCCTTCATTGGCAATAAAACGCACCGGGTCCACCCGAACCAAAGCGCCGGCGCCAATCGGCCCGTTGAGACTGTGCTCGTCCTGCCTGCGCCCGCCCCAATTGCTGACGTAAGCCTTGTGGCCGGCCAGGACCACGGCGAAAGGCGCATTGCCCACGTCATACATTCGGAGCGGCTTCCCGCTCACGACGTCCAGTTCCAGCAAACGATTGGAAATGTTCAAGGCGACATAGAGCCGCTTGCCGTCCGGCGACATCGCCAGGCCGGAGGGGATATCCTTTGCGGAGTCCCTTTTGCGCGACGACGATCCTGTTTCCGGTAGTGGGATTGAAGAAAGGCCGCGCACGGTGCGATCAGCTCCGACGGCGAACACTTTGATGCTGCCGTTGACATTCGAGAGGAAGATTCGGGAACCATCGGGAGAAAAGACCAAGCCAGTGTAGCTGACCTGGCCCGCCTTGTCCGGTTCAAGCACGCGAGATGAAACCGCGCCCGCATCCTGCTCGTGGACTTTCTCGGAAGGAAGCGGCACCCTTTGGAGGATGGTTCCTGTGACTGGATCAACGAGGATCAACTCATGCGTCTTCCCGGAGGTGGCCAGAAGCTTGCCGTCCGGGCTGAGGGCCAGCACCTGCGGACGCAAATCCGGCAACTCCACCAGGAGGCCCGCCGGGGAAAGCACTTGGTTGACGGGCACCAGAATACGCTCCGGCGCCAGAGGATTCACGGTCTCGGTCGGGCCAATCAGGCTGACATTTTTCTCACTGGTTACGCAACCCACCAGCAGGGCGAAGAGCACTACGAATGCGGCCAATGACGAAGCCGATCTAGGTTGGGTCCTCGATTTCATTTGGTTCGGAAGATGGGCGAAACGCCCCAAAGACGAGGCGCTTCGCCACAGGAGCTTCGGTCTTACACGTCGTAGTAGAGGAAGAATTCGTAGGGATGTGGACGCAGGCGGAGGGCGTCATGTTCCTTGCGCTTGGCCGCAATCCAGGTGTCCAGGAAATCCATGGTGAACACGTCACCCTTGAGCAGGAATTCATGATCCTTCTTCAGGCAATCAAGAGCTTCGCCCAGGCTGCCCGGCACGCTGGGAACTTTCTTCAGCTCTTCCGGAGGTAATTCGTAGATGTTTTTATCGAGGGGTTCGCCCGGTTCCACTTTGTTAAGCACGCCATCCAGCCCGGCTAGCAGCAAGGCCGCAAAGGCGAGGTAAGGATTGCAGGCTGGGTCGGGCGGGCGATACTCGATGCGCTTGGCTTTGGGGCTTTCGCTGAAGGTGGGAATGCGAATGGCGGCGGAGCGGTTGCGGGCGCTGTAGGCCAGGTTCACCGGAGCCTCGTAACCCGGAACGAGGCGCTTGTAGCTGTTGGTCGTCGGGCTGCAGATCGCGCACAAAGCCCGCGCGTGCTTGAGGATGCCACCGATATAGTAGAGGGCCATCCGGCTCAGGCCGGCATATTCATTGCCCGCGAACAGCGGCTTGCCCTTTTTCCACAGCGATTGATGGGTGTGCATGCCGGAACCATTGTCGCCGAACATCGGCTTCGGCATGAAGGTGGCCGTTTTGCCATGCTTCCGCGCTACGTTCTTGATGACGTACTTATAAACCATCATCGCGTCGGCCGACTTCACCAGGGTGTCGAAACGAATCCCCAGCTCTGCCTGGCCCGCCGTAGCCACTTCATGGTGGTGCTTTTCGACCTGCACTCCGAGGGATTGGAGTGTAAGCAGCATCTCGGTGCGGATGTCCTGCTGGGTATCAGCAGGAGCCACCGGGAAATACCCTTCCTTGTGCCGGATTTTGTAGCCCAGGTTCGGCATCTCATTGCGCCCCGTGTTCCACACGCCTTCTTCGCTGTCCAGCGAATAGAAGCAGCCGTTGGCTTTTTGGTCGAACTGCACGTTGTCAAAGATGAAAAACTCGGCTTCCGGGCCGAACACCGCCGTGTCGGCAAGGCCGGTTGAAGCGAGGTAATTCTCAGCTTTCTGGGCAATGCCACGCGGGTCGCGCGTGTAGATTTCCTTATTTCCGGTTTCGGCAATGGTGCAGGTCAATGACAGCGTCGGCACCGCGCAGAATGGATCCATGAAGGCGCTGGCCGGGTCGGGCATGGCCAGCATGTCAGACGCTTCGATAGACTTCCATCCGCGAATGGAAGAACCGTCAAAGCCCAAGCCTTCACTGAAGGCTTCGACGGTCAATTCGCTGATCGGAATGCTAAAATGTTGCCAGGTGCCAAAGGTATCCACGAACTTTACGTCCACCATTTTGGCTCCTTGTTTCTTTGCAGTTTCAATTACATTTCTTGGAGTGCTCATTTTTTAGTGTGTGACTGTCTTGATTTACGCGATTTCTCCGCGCTCGGAAAGAGGCGCGAGGAAAATAGAAGGATAGAGCCGGGTCCGGGAACAACGAACCCGCCTGAATTCCGGAAAGCTGCCGGAAGTGAGAAGGGGCGTTGCCGGCGACACCGCCCAGACTAACTTCGTCGCATGTTGACATGATAACGCTGCGCGGCCAATGACCGCTGCAGGAGTTATCAGCACTGAAAACAGTTCAAGCGGTTTTCCCGTTTCGGGAAGGCAAACTCCATTGCCCTGCGCACCGTCCCAGAGCAGCGCGCAGATGTCAAACGCAAAGGGCGCCCACTTCTGCGGCCACCGCCAGCGCCCGGCTGGCATGCGCTGCTCAATTAACGGGCAGCCGGTTTTGGAATTGCTGCAGGTCATCAATGGCTTGCTTGAGCTGCGGCGCTTTGGAGGACGTTTGCGCCAGCGTCTGTTCGAGCGCAGTCAGTTCGTCCAGTGCTTGCGTTTCGGCTTGATGGGTCAGTTCGGTAATACCTGCAGCCACTCGATCACGCCAGTCAGCGGCGAGGCGCGAGAGATTTTTCTCCACTTCCCACCGCGCTTTACGCAGCAGGATGCGCTCAATCGGCCGCCGGAATAATGCCAGCGGAATCAAGTGGCCAAGCGTGCTGAAAGCCACGTCGAAGGCATAGGCCACCTCCACAGGGGGGGCGGAGGGCTCGGGCACTTCGAGGGAGAATTCGTGCGGAGTGAGCGATACGCCCAGCGCGGCTTTGACATGTTCGGCCAACCGGTCGTGAAATGCGCGGAGGCTGCGAGTCAAGTGCTGCCGGGCGCGGTGCAGCGGCTCGCGGAACATGGCCTGCTGCGTATGCGAAACTTCGCTCAACTCCCGCTTGAAGAATACTTGGAGCCATTCACGCCAGGCTTCCAGCAGTGCCGGCAGCCGCAGACGCCAGCGCGCGAACTGTTCCTGCAAATCCGCCCTGATCTTAACCTGCAGCGCGGCCTCGGTTAGGCGAAGCTGGTCCAGCGAAAAATCCAATGCTTTTGCAGACCATACCCGTGCGAGAACGTTCAGCTCCGAGCGGAGCAAGTCGAATTGGCCGCGCTCCTCCGTCAACTTTTCCCGCAAGGCCTGGCGCACTGATTGGGTTTGAGTTGCCGCCGCCACGGCGATCTGGAGATAATTGAGCGTCTGTCCGACGAGCGAGCGAACCTTGTGCCGCACGATCTGGTCGGCGGCCTCGTCGCGGTTGCGAATGAGCGGCGACAGGAAACGTTGCTCCAGTTCAGCTTTCAAGCCGGCGCCTTCCGGGCGCACCGAGTAAAAAAGGACCGGCAGCTCCGTTTCCCATTTACCGCGCAGTTGCCGCCGCACGAACGCGAGCACTTCGGCGCGCTGCGGTTTGGTAAGCAAATCCGCCTTCGTCAGCAGGAGCACAATCTTCGGCGTGTGCCGGCGCAACTCTTCGAGCAAGGCGAGGTCGCGCTCCGACAGCGGGGCGTCCGCACTTACTGCCACGACCGCCGCGCCCACGTTGGGCAACCATTTCATAGCGGTCTCGGTGTTATGCGTGAAGGCGCTGCCCAAACCAGGCGTGTCCACAAACTCAAGCGGCGCCAGCGGCTTGAGCGCGGGCAACTCCACTTCCACAGATGCCACCTGTTTCCGATTGTCGGGATTCTCGTTTTCGCCGACGTAAAGGCCGATGTCGTCCAAAGGAATCGTTTTGGCCGTCCCGTCCAGGAATCGAACCTCGGCCCGATCCGCCGGTCCAAAGCGCAGCCGCGTTATGACCGCCGTCAGTGGCACCACGCCGATGGGCAGCACGTCCCGCCCCGTCAGACTGTTAAGAAACGAACTCTTGCCGGCCTTGAACCGCCCGAACACGGCCACGTCAATGCCGTCGCGCCCGTGCAGCAACCCGCCACACGCAGCAATTTGCGGCTGGAGATTGGCCAACTTCAACTCACCGGCCAAGCCCGATACGCGGTCAAGAATACCGTCAACCTGGACCATAGTTCAGATGTGTTTGTTGTCGTTCTCGTCCTTCGTCGTGTAGCCGGATTCCTGCCGGGACAGATTGACGCGGTGCTTTTTGGTGTAGGCTTCGAAGAGTTCGTCCGGGGTGATTTCCATTACCTGCGCCAGCGAAATAAGAAAATGCAGCAGGTCCACGATTTCGACGCGGGCGTTCTGCTTGTCGAACTTCTGATAGCTGGCCCACCATTTCCACGGCATGCAGTCGGTCAATTCGGTGGCTTCCTGGATTAGGGCGCGGCAGTAGTTTAGCATCCATTCCTGGCGCTGGGCGTCATCCATTTTATCCGTATCCACCCCAATCCGCCGGTTAAGCGACTTCTGGAGGTAGAACATGGCCGCCAACTTGTCCGGATGCTTTTGGTAGTAGGCGCTGAAAAGCTCTTCCGGACTTTGGTCCAGCGCCAGATGCCCGCCGGTGCGCAGCACCTCAGCCAGCGTGTTCACGATATGCGGTTCTACCCGCAGACCACGATAAGCCGCAATCGTTTTCTCGACATCGTAGGCCGCTCGCCGGAGGGTAACCTCGCCGTCGTTCCAAACACCGTAGGCCGCGCGCGGGTCGCCATCTTTGGGCTGGCCGACGCTGCCGGGATTAACCACCAGCGTCCGCCGGAAGCGCGTTTTCATCGGCAGATGCGTGTGGCCAACAAAGAGGAAATCGGGATAATTCACCGTGTTCAGTTCTGATTCCCACAGCCTGACCGGGGTGATTTCCGGAAGATAATGGTACAGCGGATCCGAGGGCATGGCATGGCAAGCCACGCAGATAGCGGAATCGAGCTGGAACCGTTGCAGCGGCTGCAGCCCCGACAGGAATTGCTTCATCTCGGGCGTGACAAGCTCTTTGCTCGCCGCCTGGGTCGCCACCGCCAGGGCCTGGTAGGCCGCCGAGGACCGCGAACCCTCGTCCAAAGCCACCGCCCGGTCATGATTGCCTTGCACCAGCCAATCGGAGGCAAGCGTCCGCATGGCCCAGGCCACACACTCGGCGGGTTGTGGGCCATAGTTGACCAGGTCCCCGAGGCACAGAATCTGATCAACCCCCGGCTCAGCGGCCAACACCGCCTGCAGGGCGGGCCAGTTGCCGTGAATGTCGGACAGAAGCAATATCTTCATAATTAGCTATCGCAATCAATGCGATCTGTTTTGCGTTGACGCCTTCTCTTCAAAGCCGGCAGCCAGACGTTGTGTCATTGCCTGCTCCATTAAGTCTCCGATGGTCCGCTGCTGTTCGGGCGGGAAGTCCACCTTGACGGTTTCCCCACCGCCTGCCACGCAGAGTTCCAGTTCCAGTCGGGCCAACCGGTCGTCGGCCCGGACCCGGTAGCCTTCCAGGCGTGACAGCGGACAGTAGGTTACGACGTCCCCGTACTTGTTGGGCCTGCCGACACGCAACCACGACCAGGTTTTCTCATCCGAAATGAGAATCAACTCGCGCTCGGTGAGCACCAGCATGGCCTCCGACGCCAGCTCACGCTCAAACCACCGCCTTGCTCCGCCCGTAACGGCTGGCCAATGCCGCGTGGCCAAAACGCGTTGCGACACCGGCCTGAATTCGTGGACCGCATTCCAGAACCTTAACGGCACCCCCTGAACCAGCCCAGCGAGGCTTCCGTCCTCGATGGGAATGGTCCCGCGGATTCCACTCATGCCATCCAACACCTCCCGCGCGGCCTCCCTGTACAGCCGTTCCATGACTGCATTGAACTCGATCATCGCCGACCGCGTGACCCCTTCGAGGGAGTAATCGAGTCTCAGCCGTCCATAGAGCAAGATCAAGGTCAATTCCACGAGCAGTGTGTCAACAAAGGCAGCGCGCGCCAACCGAGGTGGGATTTCTTCCGCGCCGCTGGCAAGCAACCATTCGCCATCCAGCACCGCCAGCAGGGTGGCGGGTGAACAGTGGTCGAGCGTTCTGCTGGCCGGGCTGAACAGCAGCAGCCGGACTTGCTGGTCACCGTTGAGCGCAGCCACCATTGCGCTTCGCAGCGGTTCAGGCGCTTCCTCAACCGCACTCAGTCGGCAGGCAAATCTATCCGAAAGGAACTTCTTCATTCGGTTCCCGACTCTCTGCGCCTCCTGAACTCCTGCCTCGCCGCCGCCAACCGCGCGCAGGCGGGCGTGCAATGTGGATCGCCGTCCAAACCGACCGCGTGGTCATGGCTGCCCTGGATAAGCCATTCCGAGGGCAGAGTCTCTTTAGCCCAGGCGACGCACTCAGCGGGTTGCGGGCCATAGTTCACGAGGTCGCCGAGACAGAGGGTATGGTCCGCACTAGGTTCGGCTTCAAGCACGACCCGAAGAGCCGGCCAATTCCCGTGCACCTCGGACAGGATGAGCACCTTCATAACTCACTACTGTGCCATTGGGGGATTATCGCAGGGTTCTCAGCGCGCGACGGGTCCGTTGGCTCATTCATATCTCGCCATTCGTGTTCCATGGAAAGCAGGTTCCTTTGGCACCAACCAGATGGATGATAGCCCGCAGATAGGCATCTTCTTCGTCACGGTTTCTAAGGGACCGCCGCAGGGATTCCGTCTTCATCCCAAAACTCTGCATGTCCTCCGCCATTTCCTCGAAACGGAGGGCGGCCTCAGTCAAAAGAAAGCGAGCGATTTCTCCGCCCGTCGAGGCTGCGAGGAGCAATCCCAAATGGCGCAGACAGGGTCCCTGCGAGCGCGCGTAGGCCTGGCGTCCCGCTGGCTCGCTCACCAAAGCGGCGAGCTGCTGGATGCAGGCTGATTCGGCTTGGCACAAGAGGTGGCAGACACGGCAGGTGCTGGATGTTCTTACAATCTGCAACGGGAAACGCCCAGTGCGCGGATCCTGTGCCGCTCGTGAGAGGAGCCGCGACACTTCCTCCACGAGCCTGGCGTGTCCCACGGAGGCGCCAACCGTTGAAGAAATCGATTCCAATTGCCAGGTGTGCAGCGGACAGAACCCCAACTCGGCGGCGAAATCGCGCTGGGCCTGCTCATCGGCATAGAGAGTGGATTGCCAGTTTGACAGAAAGCCAAAGGCCGTGGCGGTCAAGTGTTCGCACACCGGACAACTCCGGGTTTGCAGGTCGCGGGCGAGGTCCGCCTGCTCAAGTTTGCGAATGGGCAGTTCCTCCGCAAGTTGCGGCATGCGCGGTTCAATCCTTTCGCTCGAGAATCCGTCCGCCGGTTTCTTTGTCGGCGCACTGAACTGGAGAGCGTCCGCGCGCAACGCGAGCAGCGTGGCCCGGACGGCGTGAAGCGCTGAGTCGCCATACTCTGAACCCACCAGCACGGGCTTGCCGTCGAACACCAGGCCGAGCGCCGCTAGTGGTTTGCCCGTAATGGCCGCGACAACGCGGGAAGCGATCTCCGCCGCCCGGTCTTCCACTTCCTGCACCAGAGCATCCACTGCTTTGCTCACGCTGTTGGCAGCGAACGCTACAACCTGGTCCTGGAAAGATTGCCTCAGGCGCGCGCATTCTGTTTCCAGATTCTTCTTAAGCCAGCGCCGAGTCAGGGGGGTGGGCAAAGCGGCCAGCGGCCAGGGAACAGGAGTTTCCCAGCGGAGGTCCGGCAGGAACGGCGGCTCAAACTTCAGGTCCAGCCGCCAGGGAGGAAGCACATCTGCGGGCTGGTTTACTAACGGTGACAGGCCCAAAACACTGACCGCAAGGGTGTGGACGCTGCTTACATTGGATTCAAATTGCTGCCACTGATCACGCGCCGCCGCATCCACCGCTAAGCTCAGCCGCTCCTTCTGTCCCGACAACCAGAGCCAGGCGCCCCGCCGCAGTTGGCGCAGAACAAACCTCACGCACCGTTTCAGCATCGGCGCGCATCGCTGCCATCTCGCATGAGTCAGCAGGCGCTCACTACGCGACAACAATCTGCTGGTTTGTGAACACAGGAATGACTGCAGTTCCGGCGTCAGGGCAGCCGCGGTTTGCGCGACGAGGTGTTCGCGCAAACGCTCGAACGGTTTGCCCCGAGCCGCTTCCAACTCGCGCCATTGCGCTTTCAACACTTCCAGCTTTTGCGACAGAACAGGTTCGGGAATGTCGCGCGCCCGCTTGCGTAACGCCACCTCGGCGAACTCTCCTTCAAGCAGGCGCAGCGCCTTGTCCGCAACCGCCGTGAGAAAAACCGAGGCCTTTTCGTTGGACAGAAAAGCGGCCAGCGTTTCCTCGAGGTCTTTCAGTCCGCTTCGCTCGTAGGCCGAGGCATCCCCATTGACCTTGGCCGCAAGTCCGGCGCGGGATGAGAGCGGGAAAATCCTGACCGCTTCCGAGGCCATTTGAGAGCGGAGGGTGCTGGCGATGAATTCCAGGACCTCCTGCCGTTCGTGGCCGGCGAGCAAGTCGGTTTTGTTGACCACAAAGAAAATCTTGCCCACGTGCTCCTGAATCTCTCGCAGGAACTCCAGCTCGACGTTCGTGAGCGGCGTGTCCACGCTCGTGACAAAAATCACCGCATCGCATTCGGGCAGAAATCGCAGCGTGGTCGCCGTGTTAGCCCCGATGGCCGAGCCGACGCCCGGCGTGTCCACGAACTCCAAGCCGCGCCGCAGGAAAGGCAAAGGCGCCTCGACGCACGCTGTCTTCACGCGCTTGCAGTTTCCGGGATTGCCCTTCTCCGTCACGAACTCCGCCAGGCGCTCGATCGACACCTCTTCGGGAAACAGCGCCGCAGGAGGGCCGCGCTCGATCAGCAACCGTTCCTTGGGGCCAAACCTCAGGATGGTTATCGCCGAGGTCAACGGCAGGATCCCCACCGGCAACAATTCCCGGCCGATGATCGCGTTCATTAACGAGCTTTTCCCGCGCTTGAATTGCCCTAAGACGGCGAGCGTGAAACGGTCTTCGGCCAGTTTGGCCATGAGCTCTTCGCATTGCTCGAAGCGACTTTCGCTGCCGCGGTGCTTGTGAATCTCGCGCAAAAGGCGCAACTGGCCGGCGAGGGCCAATTTGGTGTTGGTGTAAGCTCGCAGCTTCTCCAGGCCGGGTGTGGCCTTCGGGGGCGACCGCTCACTTTCAGCAACCACACGTTTCCTATCAGCGTCCTCGCCCTCCTCCATCAGTAAGTTGTCGGGTACGGCGTTCATAGCTACGCAGGTATTTGTTCTTCGGTTTACCGCACCCTGGGCATGTCACAGGCGCAGCGAATGCCCGTGAAATGCACATTGACATACGCCGGGGCGTTGGCGCGTCGCATGGCGCAACGAAACTCCAGTCTGTTCCGGCGCAGGCAGTTCCCGCCGCGCACGACCCGTTGTTCCCCCGAGTGTGGCGAATTCCGATTGCCCGCCGCATGCTCGCGGTAGGCCTCAGCCTGATACCAGTCCTCGCACCACTCCTCGACGTTCCCCGCCATCTGGAAAATGCCCCAGGGCGAACAGCCTTTGGGATACCCGTCCACCGGCGCCGTCGTTTCCTTTTCGCCGCGATCCCCTCCGTGCCAGCGTAAAAAAGTGTCCCGCCACTCATTGCCCCACGGGAAGAGCCGGGCGTCAGTGCCACGCGCGGCCTTTTCCCATTCGACTTCGGTAGGCAATCGTAGTCCCGCCCACCGGCAGTAAGCTGAAGCCCCAAACCAGGTCGTATGGATCACGGGGTGGCGTTCAAACCCTGGGGCCGGGCGATACGGTTCGCCCTCGCAGCTCGGCGGCAGGATATGCTCCGCAGTGTGAAGCCAGAGCTCAAAGAGCGCCCGTCCGGGATGCACTTCTGAAAGGAACCGGGCGAACTGCTCATTGGTCACGGCAAACACAGCCATGTAAAATGCCGGCACATAAATCGTGAACTGCGGCGTCTCGTGCAGCAGCGCGTAGATCGGCCCGTCCTTGTCCATCTGCCGGGCCGCTTCGATCTCCTCCGGCGTCGAGCCCATCACAAATCCGCCTGCTGCGATGAGCCGCATGACTGATCCATCCTTGGGATTCGTCCAGCTTCCCGGCCAACCTTTGAAGGTGGAGTGGGGGGCGCGGGATTGCGAGCGGTCATCTCGGATTCCGCACTCCGCATTCAGCACTGCGCACTCCAGATTTCGCTGAGCCATGCCTCACCTCACACTGCCAACTCCTCCGGCACCTGCGCCGGCAACCTCCCGCCAGTGCGCAACTCCTCGACAAGCTGGCGCCGGATACCATGATCCAGCGCCAGGGCATCGTACGCCCGCACCGTTTCCTCCACGTCGTAAACCGCGCGGCGAAGGGTCACCCTGCCGTCCTCCCAGACCGCATAGGCGGCGCGCGGGTCACCGTCCAACGGCTTGCCGACGCTGCCGGGATTGACGACGACCGTGTTCAGCCAATCTGTTTTCAGCGGACTGTGCGTATGAGCGACGAACAGCAGATTCGGATGCTCAATCAAAGTGAACAACCGGTCCGGGTGCCCAACGACTATGAGGTCCGATTCCCAAGGCCACGCCGCGCTGGGCACGCCGGGGTGGGAATGAAGCGGCTCCTTGCTGTTAGCCGTGCTATGGCAGGCGACACACGTGGCATCGCCCAAACAGAACCGTTGCAAAGGTTGCAACTCCGCGAGGAAGCGCCGCATTTCGGGGGTGAGTAAAGGGCTCGTCGCAGCTTGCACCGCCTCGGCCAGACGCTCGTAAGCATGGGCGCACTTTGGGGCGGTCCCCAGGCCGAAGGCGCGGTCTTCGTTGCCCTGAATCACCAGGCTCGGTGTATTGAGTCGCATCGCCCAGGCGACGCACTCGACCGGCTGCGGGCCATAATTGACCAGGTCGCCAAGACACACGATCTGGTTGGCATCTGGTTCGGCCTGTAGTGCCGCTTGCAAGGCGGGCCAGTTGCCGTGGATGTCGGATAGAAGCAGAATTCTCATAACTCGCTACCGCACATAATTTCTTTTGTTCGGTAGGAGTCATTAGCCAGAAGGCGATTTCCCCCGGCATCGGGGGAGGCAAACTCCATTGCCTAAATCCACTCTAGTGTTGTCGCCCCAAAAAGCAAGACCCGAGTCAAGCCATTCAAACACTTCCACCACCAGCCACGTTGTTGGCAGCTTTGACCTGGTAGGAAATCCTGTTCCGGTCAACGCATGCCGTCTTCTCCTCACCGCCGTCACACGCCTTATCACGCAACTGTCGCAGGTCGGCTTCAACGCTCGTCGTGTCAGTTTCGGCGGCGGTAGTGGCTGCCCGCGCTTCCAACTGGGCGCTCAGCAGCCCGGCGCGGGCCGCAAACGCAGCTCGAAGTTCCATCAACGATTGTCGAAACCACTGCCGCACTTGCCGGCGGTAGGAATTGAGCAAGTCTGGCAGGGTCTCACCAAGTTGTTGTTCCAGTCGCGAACGGATGTGGCGGCGCAAGACCGCCGCGCCCAATGACGACAGCAGCACGGGTCGCTTCAGGACAAGGCTTTCAATAGACGCCCCGGTGTCAGCGATTGGCGCGCCCGCAGGCGACGGCAGTTGCTCAGAAGTGTCTTTTGCCAACCCCAGTGCCTGGTGGGCCAGTTGCAGCGCCTGGTCCAGTTGCGACCTTAACAAAGTCAACTGTTCCACCAATTTTGCCACCCGTGCAGCGAGGACCTGGTGCATGGAAACCGAAATGCTCCTGGCCATGTCCGCCGGTTTTGCCTCAGCCGAGAGCCAGAAGTCCGCGAGGTCTGCCGCCACAACCTCGATCAGGTCGTCGGCCAGCGTGGAAAACCCGTCCACGATGGCGTCACCGTCCCACTGCGCGGCCTCCAACAGGGCGTCGGCTTTCCGCACGGTGGTCAGGGCTTCCTGGACGCGCTCGCCGGACGGCGCCGGGGAAACTCGGGAGCTGCGTTGCAGCCGGCTTTCGAGAACCGCGATGACCGCCTCGCGCAACGCGCCCACTTTCCGTTTCCGCGCCGCGGCGGCTTGCTCCCGATGCGATTCGACCAGCGGCATCAATTCCCTTTCCAGCCATTCGTCGCAGAGAGCCGCGCTTTCGCCTAGCACGCTGACAAGATGCGCCCGGAGTTTCAGGTTCGCTTGTGTGGCCAGTTGGCGCTCCACGTAATCGCTGGCTTGCCGGCGCTCAGCCGCCCCCAGCAGATCCGCTTTGCTCACCAGCGCCATCGCCTGCGCCCCCAATTGGTAAAGGGCCTGCACAATCGCCAGATCCTCGTGTGTCAGGGTTGAGGCGGCATCCACGAGCACGATGCCCAGGTCGCACCGCGGCAGATATGCCACCGTTTCCTCGGCCCCGGCAGTGGCGAGCGAACCCAGGCCCGGTGTATCCACAATCGTCACGCCTTCGCGCAACCGCCCCGCGGGCACTTGCACCCGTATGCGCATGACATGCTTGGCATTGCCTGGATTCTGCTGCTCCGTCGCAAACTCCGTCAGGCGTGAGAGTTCGACCGTTTGGGGCTTGTCCTCGGCAAACTCAATGATGGCCTGCGCTCTGATGCCATAGCTCACTCGCGTAGGGAAAGCCGTGACCGGGGTGACACCCACCGGCAAGACTTCGCTCCCCAGCAGGTGGTTTAACAGCGACGACTTGCCCGAACTGACATGCCCAAATATGCCAATTTCGAAGGCATGATTTTCGAACCGATCCAATAGCGTTACCAACGCGCCGCGAAGCTCGATCAGGCCATGCGCGGTTATCACTCGTTCCAACTCGCGCAACAGCTTGGCGTCATCGATGGTTTTGTCCAGTCGCGCGAAGCGCGTTTGTAAGTCGGCATCGGGACCCTTGTTCAGATAAGCCAGGAGCCGCTCAATGGCTGCGTTCAATTCCGCCACCACTTCGTTGATGGCCTTGGTGTCCTCGTCGCTCAAAGCCCCGTAGCCGCGCAGCCGCTGAGGCTCCATCTCTGCCACGGCGATCTGCGTGAAGGTTAATTGCCCCCTTGCGGCCCATAGCGCGCCGCAGACCGGCGCGGGCTGCGGCAAACCCAACCCCTCCATCGCCCGGCCCATTGCCTGCCGCACCCGCTCAATATAGTCGTGAATCACTTTGCGCTGCACCGGCGTGGAGTCCTGTGTGTATTCCGCAAACGGCGACTTTGACCCCGCCGTGGCCAGTATCTGTTCGGCTTCCGACAGCAAGTTGTCCATGTGCCGAAAAGTCGTGACCAGACTTCGCGAGTGATTCTCGTTCATCTCAGGCCAGGCTCACTTTACTCATAAACTCTTGCCCCTTGGATCAGCCGCGCCAGACCCGGCCCCCGGAAAAACTTCGTGAATGCGGCGATCCAAGTCGAGCCGGCGGAGGGCCTCTGGGCTGCTCAGGTCGTAACGGCCGGTTGCCAACTCCTCCAGCAACTCCCGCAACACCAGCGAACTGCCCGCCGACCGGCGTTGCAGCCACCCAACGATCTTCAGTGCCCCCGGCGGGATGCCGCCAATTCGCACCGCCGCTTCGACCAGCGCCTGAGTTTCGCTCAGACTAAAGGGATGGACCTCCACCCGCGCAAACCGCGCCAGCAGTGGCCAGAAATGCCCGATGTCCCAAGGATGCTCCGACCGCGTGCAAATCCAAACCGGCGCCCGCTCCGCGACGCTCTCAAAAAACGAGCTGACCTTGGGACCCGTCCACCCAACGCCGTCGAAAACCACCGCCCTGCCAGCCGCGCCCAGCGCCTCCCGCAACCGCTTCTTCCGCTCCAGCAGCTTCAGTCCCGCTGGAGTCAGCCCGAGCTGCGGTTCGAGGCCCTCGCAGATCCCACCCAGATGCGACGACTTGCTGGGAACAAGCAGCGTGAGCTGCTCACGTAAGCGCTCCACCAGTGCGGACTTCCCTACGCCAGCCGGCCCTATGATGAGCACGTGCTTGCGCTGCGCGTGCAGTGCGCCCAATTGGGTGATCTCCCTCTCGCGCCCCACGAAGGAAAGCTCGAATGAAAGCCGGGCCGGCGTCTCCGCTAGCCCGCTGCTCTGGACTGCTTTTCCACTGGCCATAACTCGCTACCGTTCCAAACAACGTTGTTTCGGTAGGAGTCATCAGCCCCGCCATAGCAGGACGGTTTCTCCCCGAACCCATTCGGGGACAGGCAAACTCCATTGCCTCTATAACATTAGCACTCGTTGCACGCCGGACAACTCCTCACTTGCCCTTCCCGAACAACACCCCGCCACCAAAGACAGCGCGCCGTCCCAACTCGGCCTCGATGGCCAGCAGCCGGTTGTATTTCGCAATCCGCTCAGAGCGGCAGGCTGACCCCGTCTTGATCTGGCCGCCACCCATTGCCACCGCGAAATCCGCCATAAAAGCATCCTCAGTCTCGCCCGAACGATGCGAGATGACGTAGCGCCAACCGGCGCGCTGACACATCTGGATCGCCTCGATAGTTTCCGTCACGGTCCCAATCTGGTTCAGCTTGATGAGCACCGCGGTGCTCGTCTTCTCCCGGATGCCCCGAGCAATGAATTTGGTATTGGTCACGTAGATGTCGTCGCCGACGATCTGAATCTGGGCACCCATCGTTGCCGTCTGTTTCGCGAATCCGGCCCAGTCATTCTCGGCCAGGCCGTCCTCAATCGAGACGATGGGGTATTTCTTTATCCACGCTCCATAGAGCGCAATCATCTCATCGCTCGTCTTATTGCCTTGGCCGGACTTGGCGAGCACGTATTTCCCATTTTCAAAGAAGGAACTGGAAGCCGGGTCCAGCGCGATAGCCACATCCTTGCCGGCCTTCAATCCGGCGGCGGCTATCGCTTCCAGGATGACTTCGACCGCTTGCTCGTTGCTTTCGAGATTAGGAGCGAACCCGCCTTCGTCACCGACGCTGGTGGCCAGCTTTTTCTTATGAAGGATGCCTTTGAGAGCATGGAAGGTCTCGGCTCCGTACCGCAACGCTTCGGCAAATGTAGGCGCCCCAACCGGCATCGCCATGTATTCCTGGAAATCAACACTGTTGTCGGCGTGCTTGCCGCCGTTGAGAATATTCATCATCGGCACCGGCAGAATGACCGCGCCGGGTCCGCCCAGGTAAGCATAGAGATGCAATCCGGCGTCTAGCGAAGCCGCTCGCGCCACCGCCATTGAGACCCCTAGGATCGCATTGGCTCCCAGCTTCCCTTTGTTCGGTGTGCCGTCCAGTTCGATCATCCGGTAGTCAATCTCAGCTTGGCGCGACGGGTCCATGCCCACGAGCTTAGGCGCGATAGTCTTGTTGACGTTGCCCACCGCCTTGAGCACGCCTTTGCCGCCGTAGCGTTTCTTGTCGCCATCGCGCAGCTCCACCGCCTCGTTCTCGCCCGTGGACGCCCCCGAAGGCACCCCCGCTGAGGCGGTAACGCCGTTGGCCAGCGTAACACCCACCGACAACGTTGGGTTGCCGCGCGAGTCCAGGATTTCCAATGCACTAATCGTTTCAATCTTTGTCATAGTTTTATCTCCATTGTTCTCTCTTTGAATATTTCTGTCTAAAACGCTACTGCCCCGGTTGTTCCGGCTGCTTCACAATCAGCACGCTGCAATACGCGTGGTCGCTGATCCGGTCCGCTGTGTCTCCCAGCAGGCGGCCCCATAACTCCGAGTGGTCGCTGTGCCCAATCACGATCAGATCGTAATCGCCCTCTTTGGCAAAGTTCACCATCACCTTCGCCGCATGCCCCGCTCGGCTCTCGCATCCGATGCTCACTCCAAAGCGCTTCGCCACCTCTTCCACCTCGACCTTCCGCTCCGCAAAGTAGTCCTGCGCGGCTTCGGCCTCCCCTTCCGGCTCCCCAGGCAGATCGGCATGCCGCGGCAGCGGCTGCCGCACCCACAGCGCTGTCAGTTGGGCGTTGTAATGCTTCGCCGCCACTGCCGCGCGTTCAAGCGCTGCCCTGCCGCCTTTTGATCCGTCGTAACCCACCAGAATCTTTTGAAACATTGGCATCATAACTTCCTCACTTTCCACCTGCTGGCGGCGCGGACGCCGCCCCGGCATTGATTCGTCGCTTGTAAAGCCGGCCCCAGGCCACCATCGTCCGCAGCGTCGGCTGGAAGAACTTCTGCGCGATCAGCGTCGGCACAAATGCGCTCAAAATCACCACCGTTACTAACACCGAATACTGCTGCTGATCAATGATCTTGTTCTGCAACCCAAACAGCGCTGAAATCGTCCCGAACGTCAGCCCGGTGGACATCAGCAGTGCCGTATACGTCGCCTCGCCCTTCCGCATGTAAAACACCCGTGCCAACGGCCACACCCCAATAAACTTTGTCACCATCTTTAGCGCCAACAAGAGAGCAATGACCCCCACCGCCGCCGCCAGCGCCGGCAGCGACACATACAACCCCGCCTTGATGAAGTAAAACGGGGTGAAAATGGCGAAAGCGATGCTCCGCATCCGGTGCACCAGCGTCTTGTCCCGAAGGAACACCCCCGCCACCACCAGCCCCAGCAGATACGCCGGCAGCACCGCCTCGCTCTTCGCCGTCGAAGCCAGCCCGCCGAGGAAGAACAGCACAAAGAAAATGAACTTCACTTCCGGCTCGCTCACCCGCGTCGCCCCCAGGCGCGTGATGATCAACTGCGTCCACTTCGGCATAAACCATAGCACCACTGCCGCCACCGCGACAAACACCACCAGCGAGATCTTGAAGTCCGCAAACAGTATCCCCAGCGCCAGCACCGTCCCAAAGTCCGTGATAAAGCAGGCCGCCAGCAGCGTCTTTCCCATCGCTGTGCTCCCCAGCCCGCCCTCGATCATCACCGCATAGACCACCGCCACCGATGTCGTCGAAAGCGCAATCCCAGCAATCCACGCCTGGTGCAGCGGCCAACCCAACGCAAACTGCGCGAACAGCCACACCCCGAGAAACGGCAGCAGGAACGACAGCACCCCAATGCTCATGCTCGCCCGCAGATTGGCCCGCAGTGAAGCTGGGTCGATTTCGGCCCCGGCCAGAAACGTCAACACCCCGCTGCCCAGCATCGCCAAAAACTTCGTCCACTCCGTTGTCTGCAGCAGATCGTGATATTGGCGGAAGTGGATGTTCCCCACGATAACCCCCACGAGAATCTCAATGAGCGCCACCGAAATCCCTAGCCGGATGGAAATCAAGCTGGCCAGCAACGCCAGCCCCATCCAAAACGCCGCGATGAACCAGACATTCTCAATCATATTGGCTATTGGCTGTCTGCTGTCTGCTATGAACACTGACCAATGATCACGGATTACTACTCGTTTTCACCCCTCAACACCCAACCCTCAACCCTCAACCTCGTTTTCATATTTCCGGCTCCTCCAGGTCCGGGTCGGCGCGGTAATCAATCACTCGCACTTTCTCCAGTGTTACCAGCCCTCCCTTCATCATCTCGTCCAGCACTGGCAGGAAAGCTTGAATCTTCTCTTCGCCATCCACGATCTCGATCACCAGCGGCAAGTCCATAGACAGCCTCAGAATCTTCGCCGTGTGCAGCCGGCTCGATTTCCCGTAACCCATCGGCCCGCGCAGCACCGTAGCCCCGGCCAGGTGCAGTTCCCGCGCCTTTAGCACGATTGCTTCGTAGAGCGGTTGGTGGTGCCACCGGTCACTCTCCCCGATGAAGATCCGCAACAACATTGCTTCGTGGGGCAGATGCATATCATTGTCCTTTCAGTGCGTTCAGATTCATGGCCAGGATGTGCCCCAGCCATACAAAGACCAGGCACAGCACGAGCGAAAGCACAGCGTTCGCCCCCGCTCTGAACCATTGCCCTTCCTCGGCCAGCGTGAGTGTTTGGAGGCTGAAGGAAGAAAACGTCGTATAGCCTCCGCAGATCCCGAGCATGAAGAACTGGCGGAAAGTGGAGGACGCCATCCACCGCCCCTCAGGCCCGGTCGCCGTCGCAAAAAGCCCGATTACAAACGAGCCCGAGACGTTGATGACCAATGTTCCCCAGGGGAAGGTTTCACCAACCTTGTTGGCGATGAAGCCGGAAGCGCCCCACCGGGCCACGCTGCCCAAACCGCCACCGACAAATATCCACAGTGCATTCCACATAAATCCAACCGCGCCACGACACGTGGTGCTGGTAGGAGTCATCAGCGCTGAAGGCGTTCAGGCGGTTTTCCCATCCGGGAAGGCAAACCCCATTGCCGCTGCCAATTGTGGCACAACTCCACCCCGAATGGCAACCGGAGTTTCTGGGTCGAGTTTCTGGGGCACGCTTGACTCGCAGGCCGTCCCCTCTATCATGCGCTCCGCACTTGATACGAAAGGTGCATTTGGAAATCAGGAACTCACGAATGGCAACGAACCAAATGTGAGCGAAGCGGACGTAGAATCCTTTCCTGATTTCCCGAGTTCCAGGCTGAATACATTTATTTATGAGCACAATTCATGACATAGAGGCGCGTGAAATCCTCGATTCACGCGGTAACCCCACAGTGGAAGTTGACGTGATCCTGTATGGCGGCGCGATGGGCCGCGCGGCGGTGCCTTCGGGCGCCAGCACGGGCGAGCACGAAGCGCTCGAATTGCGCGACGGCGACAAAAAACGCTACTTTGGCAAAGGCGTAACTAAGGCGGTGAAGAACGTCACGCAGAAGATCCTCCCGGCGCTCCGTGGCCTGGACGCGCTCGACCAACTGACCATTGACCGCACCATGCTCAAGCTGGACGGCACGGAAACCAAGTCCAAGCTGGGCGCGAACGCCATCCTGGCAGTGTCGCTCGCGAACGCCAAGGCGGCGGCGGACGCACTGGGCACCCCGTTGTTTAAGTATCTCGGCGGGCCAAACGCCAAGGTGCTACCTGTCCCGATGGCCAACGTCATCAATGGCGGCGCGCACTCCGATGCGCCCATTGACTTCCAGGAATTCATGATCGTGCCCAAGGGCTTTGACACCTTCTCGGAGGGCCTGCGCGCCATCACGGAGACCTTTCATTCCCTCAAAGCCGTGCTTAAGAAGAAAGGCCTCTCCACCGCCGTCGGTGACGAAGGCGGGTTTGCGCCAAAGCTGGAGAGCACCGAGGCGGCGATCGAGGCGATCCTCCAGGCCATCAAAGACGCCGGCTACAAGGCGGGCAAGGAGATCTTCCTCGCGCTGGATGTCGCGGCCTCCGAGTTCTACAACGGCGATGGCACTTACACCTTCAAGAAGAGCACCGGCAAGACGGTCTCCGGCGACCAGTTGATTGAGTTCTATGTGAAGCTCTGCGGCCAGTACCCGATCATCAGCATCGAAGACGGCTGCGCCGAAAACGACTGGACGAACTGGAAGAAGCTCACCGATAAGCTTGGCGACCAGATTCAACTCGTTGGCGACGACGTGTTTGTGACCAACGTCAAGTTCCTGCAGCGGGGCATTGATACGGGCACGGCGAACTCCATCCTCGTCAAGGTCAACCAGATCGGCTCGCTCACCGAGACGCTCGACGCGGTGGAACTGGCCCAGGACAACGACTACACCGCCGTTATCAGCCATCGCTCCGGCGAAACGGAGGACGCCACCATCGCCGACATCGCCGTAGCGACCAACGCTGGCCAGATCAAGACCGGCTCCCTTAGCCGCACCGACCGCGTGGCCAAGTACAATCAACTTCTGCGCATCGAGCAATTGCTGGGCAAGAACGCCGTATATGGCGGCAAGTTCTAGCCTCGAGAGCCACCCCAAACGGGATTCTTCAAAACGTGGCCGCGCTCCTCAGAGCGCGGCCTCTTTGTTTGCGTTATGCCTGCCTTGTGCTAACGGTTGGCATGGGCAAATTCTTCGCTCCGAACATTACCCGCCTCGGGCGGATCTTACGCGCCGTTTGGGGCCTGGCCTTAGCCATCACGGGAGTGCTGCTCTGGGCTCGGAGCAAGTGGATTTGCCTTGTGCTGGTGGCTTCAGGCGCTTTCGCCCTTTACGAAGCGGTGCGGGGTTGGTGCATCATGCGCGCCTGCGGCATTAAGACGAAACTCTGACCGAAATCGCGCCTACTTAGGCTGTATATCTCTATACCACAGCGACTTACCGATCAGGGCTTTGCTGTGTTCGGTGGGATGGGCACAGCAGCGACCCCTATGGCACGCTGACATCTCCGTAGCCCCACCGTAGCCTCGCCGGAGCCTCGCCGTAGTACCCTCGATCCGGATCGAGGGTACTACGGCGAGGCTCCGGCGAGGCTCCCGGGAGACTCCGGTGAGGCTGGCGGGACGGTGGGGTGCGGAACTGGAGGAGTAGCCGCGCAGAGTGCCCTCCCACACCGAGCCCAACCCGCCGCTCCTGTTTCACCCGAAAAAGTGAACCTTTTGCGCCCCTGACGTTATTAACAGGCAAACAGAACTGCGAAATCAGGAACATATTATGAACGCTTTGAAATCAATCTGCTTGTCATTGCTCGTTGTGGCGGGAGTCTCGGCTGGTGCCAGCGGACAACCATCCGCCACGAACATCAACCCGGCGCTGCTCTACTACCAGGCGTTTCTGGTGGCGCCGGATTTGTCCGAGGCGGACCACGACTACCTATGGATGACGGAATGGCAGGGCCAGGTGCTCCCGGAACGATTTGGCAAAATCATGGCCGGCTATGACAATGAGTTCAGGCTGGTGCGCCAGGCGGCCCGCGCCACCGTGCCCTGCGATTGGGGCATCGACATGAGTGAGGGGCCGGCCACGCTCCTTCCCCATTTGGCCCGCACCAAAGCGGTCCTCCTGACCGCGAAGTTCAGGGCGCTTTGGGCCTTGCAACATGGCCGCCAAGCCGACGCGCGCGAGGACCTGGTCGCCGCGTTCGTGCTGGGCAGGAATGTCGCCCGGGACGGCACGCTGATCTCCACGCTGGTGCAGGGAGCCATGACGATGATCGATTGCTGGACCGTGGCGGAGCTATTCGGCCAGTTCTCGACGGAGAATATGCAGCAGTTACTGGAAGGAATGGATGCCGCCCCGGCCCGGCGCACAGGGGCCGACTGTGTCCCGACGGAAAGGGCCTTCTTCCAGGATTGGGTGCTGCGCCGGATTCAGGAATTGCAGCAGGCGAACCCCGGCGACGACGCCAAGGTGATGGCCGGCATCCACGACCTGTTCGCGAGCACGCTCTACCTGCAGAAGGAAACCGAGGAACCACAGCCGGGCCAGACGAGGATGGCGGGCAGCGCCGGCCCGGTTCCGACCGCGTTGGCGCTCGAGGGTAGTTCGCAGCCGGGCAATTGGTGGGAAGGCTTGACTCAGGCCGCGGGTGGAACCAGCGCAGGGATGGTGAAACTCATCCGCGACCTGGACTCATTCGACCAGCCGCTCGCTCTGGCCCTGGCGTTGCCTCACGGCGAATATGAAAGCGGCATGGAACAGCTCAAGGCTGAGATGCAGCGTTCCCCCAATCCGCTGCCCTCCCTGTTGCTCCCGGCCTGGGAGAATGTCCGGTCGAAGGAACTCCGAGCGCTGCTGGACCTGGCGATGGTGCGCGCCGCCGTGGAATACAAGCTCCACGGGCTGGCCGCCATGCAGAGCGTGACCGATCCGTGGGGGCCAGGCCCCTTCGAGCTCCAGCGCTTTGTCTTCCAGGGCGTGGACCGCGGGTTTGAACTCAAGTCTGCCTGCCGGGTAAACCGCTGGCAGGAAGTGCGGATCTTCGTCGAGAAAGAGGGGCCGCCATTCTATGTCGGTGGCAGGATCGCGGGCCAGGCCCGGCCCACCACCTACCCAAAGTGATGACGTGTGATCTCTGCTGACCTGAACTGTCTAATCTCAAGATGTTCAGCCTGAATCCAGGGCTCGTGGAAACCGCTCGGCCAGAGACGGGCGGTTTGCTGGAGCAGGCCCGGGCGGGGGATACTGAGGCGTTTGGCGAGGTGTGCCGGGTTTATGAGACGCGGCTGTTGCGCCAGGCGATGGCGCTGTGCGGCCAGGCGAGCCTAGCGGAGGACCTGACCCAGGACACGCTGGTTGAAGCCTGGAAGTGTTTCCGCCGCTACAACGGGCAATGCCAGTTCTTCACCTGGCTGTGCGCAATCCTGCTGAACCGCTACCACAATACCGTGCGCGAAAGGCGCCCCGTGCCCTTCTCCGCCTTCCCCGAACAGGACCGGCACGAATTCGAGCACAACTTCGGCCGGTTGGCCGATCCCGATTCCCTGCCGGATGAAGCGGCCCAGCGGCGTGAACGAGCCGCGCTGGTGCGAAGCTGCATCGAGGCATTGCCGGCGAAGCAGCAGCAGGTCATTTACCTGCGGTTCTACGTGGACGATTCGCTGGGCGGTATTGCCGTGGCCCTGGGCTGCTCGGTGGGCACGGTGAAATCCCGGCTGTTCCATGCGCTGGACAAGCTCCGGGGCATGAACGCCCTGAGCGAGCAACGGGGGAATCCCACAGAGACGATTGGAGTTTTATGAACCCTTGTTTAAGAAACCGAAGGCCCCTGGCCTGGCTGGCATTGGGCGAATTGGATGCCCACACCGCAGCCGCGCTCCGCGCGCATATCGAGACCTGCGACGGCTGCCGCCACTACCTGGCTGAGATTTCGACCGTAACTGAAAGGCTGGCTGCGGCCGAGGTGACGCCGGACATCCAGTCATCCGAATCCTTCCACCGGAGAGTGGTCGCGAGGCTTGGAGAAGAGCAATCGGGCTCGGTTTGGCAGACTCTGGCCGCGCCGCTCATTGCGGCCCGGTTAAACTGGCGCGTAGCTCTGCCGGTGGTCGGCGCCGCCGCAGTGGTGATTGCCTTACTTTCTATTCTCACGCGGCATCCCGTTGCTCCCCCGCCTGCGCCAACTGTTATTCAGGCCGTTCTGCCACCCGATATCAGGAGCGATCTGCCGCCCACGATCGCCAACTACCAGCGGATTGCCACCCGCTCACTGGACGAGTTGGACGAACTACTGACCAGGCAAGGCAAGCGATGCTCGTCGCCAACCCCCATCTACACCGCCTCGATGTTTGCAGCGGCCAGCGCCGCCAATTGAACTCTCAGCGACTCGGTCTATGACCGCGCTCGCGGCCCAGTGTCGAGGCTTGAGGCAAGGGGGCACTGGAGTCTTGCAGTTCGGCTAGCGGCGGCGGGGGTCTCCTGTTCTGAAGGAATCTTAAGGTGGTAGGACTCGCGGTGGCGGAGATGGTCTGGCACTCTGAGCCTCGGGAAACGCCTTATGCGCGTACTGATAATCGAAGACGACCAGAAGACCGCCCGGGCGATTGCGTCGGGGCTGGAAGCGGCGGCCTTCCCTGCCAAGATGGCCCATACTGGGGAAGAGGGGTTCTTCCTGTTGAATGCGGAGGTGTTCGACCTGGTGGTCCTGGACTGGATGTTGCCGGGACGGGATGGCATTGAAATTCTCAAGACTATCCGCGCCCGCGGTACAAAGACGCCGGTGATACTGCTGACGGCCCGTGATGCCGTCGAGGACCGTGTGCTTGGCCTGGAAAGCGGCGCGGATGACTACCTGGTAAAGCCCTTCGCCTTTGCGGAACTGCTGGCGAGGATCCGGACGCTGCTGCGCAGG